>FRDC01004810.1_pt1 | contig 31362 bp, 29 predicted proteins | sample 1106171 | NCBI WGS metagenome assembly FRDC01 (sample SAMEA3930566, study PRJEB13176) | freshwater metagenome | biome: Drinking water system; feature: drinking water; material: water | place: Singapore | collected 2014-12-20 | reverse complement strand
AAGTGCGACTACCGCGGCGCACTCACCGACGTGTCGGTCGAAGAGCGAATGGAAGAAGAAACCTTTCGCCGTTAACCGAATCGCTCGCTCCCGCCATGGCCGGCGGGTTTTCCATCCATGCGGGTCCTCCCTCCATTGTTCCAGTTGCACCTACAACGTTCGGTTTTCGCCGTCTGGTTCGCGTGGACGCTGGTCGGCCTGGGGCCCAGCCTCGCGCAAGAACCTCCTGCACTGAAGATCCTGGTCGCCTACCATTCTCTTTCCGGCAATACGGAACGCATGGCCGAAGCGGTCGCCGAAGGCGCCGGGAGCCTGCCGGGGACGAAGGTCGTCATGAAACGGGTGGGGCAGGTGACGGCCGACGACTTGTTCACGTCGGACGGCCTGATCGTCGGGTCGCCGGTCTATTGGTCGAACATGTCTGGAGAGGTCAAGACCTTCTTCGACAACTGGCAGTTCAAGTTCGGTGTGTTTCCCGAGTTCAAGATGAAGAACAAGGTCGGCGCCGCCTTTGCGACCGGCGGGCAGGTGTCCGGCGGGAAAGAGGTGACGATGCTGACGATTCTCGCCGCCATGCTCGGCAATCAGATGATCGTCGTCAGCGGGGGCGGAGCCTTCGGCGCGTCGGCCACCACGGAAGGTGACAGTCTTGGAATCGACAACAAGGAACTCGCCGACGCCCATATGCTGGGCCGCCGTGTGGCAGAGGTGGCGGCACTGATCAAGCACCAGCCTTCCCAGTAAGGAGCTCGCACTTGGTCGGGAGAAGGGACTTCCGGCATCCGGGGTTGTCTTTACACCGACACGGAGACGATCAGGTTCGAACGGTTCCGGGCTCGGGCACCCGGTGTTCACATGTGGCGAGTTCTACGAATCCGCGAATGTTCTTCGAGCATCGGCCGCAACAGCCGGCGTCTTTTAATCCGAATCTAGCCTTCAACTGACAGGGCATCACGACGCCCGCGCGACCGGCTTCCCGAACGTCCGCTTCGGTGATTCCTTTACACAGGCATACATACATGAGAGGCCTCGTGGTGCTCCAGAGTCAGTAACGATTATGAGAAGCATTCTCAGTATGCCACCCTGCGTCAGGCTTGTCAAGCCGCTATTTCACAGCGATGGAGGTGTGGGTTTCAGGCGCGCTCAGGAGAGCGTTCGCTCCAGCTGGACCACCATGTCCCGAATCGTGTCGAATCCCGACTGCCAGAACGCCTCGGAATTCATGTCGACGCCGACCTGGCTCAGAATGGCGGCCGGGGATTCGGACCCTCCAGCCGACAAGAGGTCAAGATATTTCGGGACGAAGGAGGCCCCCTCCGCCTGATACTTCCGATAAAGCGCGAGCACCAACAGATTGCCGAAACTGTAGGCGTAACAGTAGAAGGGGCTCGCGTATATGTGGGGAATGGTCAACCATTCCCACCGAAACTCGTCCGGCACAGCAACCGCTTTGCCGAACTGTTGGCGCAATTCACCGAGGTAGGTATCCGCCAGCTGATCTCCCGTGGCCCCTTCCGCGATCATGCGGTGGGCGGACTTTTCGAATCGCACAAAATAGGTCTGCCGAATGACGGTCGCGTAGATGTCGTCGAGTTGATTGAGCAGCAGGCCCTGCCGGACTTTCTTATCCCGTTCCTGGCTCATGAGTCTGTCGGACAGAATGCGCTCGCCGAACACCGACGCCGTTTCCGCCAGCGGCAGCGTCGAGTGGAACGTGAACACCGAATGATGGGCCGCCAACATGCCGTGCACGGCATGACCGAGTTCGTGTGCCATGGTGGCGATGTCCCGGGCGTCACCCGTGTAGTTCAGCAGGACGTAGGGCGTCAGTCCCGGCACGACGCTGTAACAGTAGGCCCCGCCGATCTTGCCCGGCCTGGTGGGCGCGTCGATATGGTGTTCGGTGAATACTTGTTGGGCCAAGTCGGCCAGACGTGGCGAAAAGCCTCGGTAGGCGTCGAGCACCATTCCGGCGGCGTCGTTGTACCGGAATTTCTTCGCTTCCGTACGGTGCGGCGCATACAGATGGTACCGGTTCATCGGCTTGATCTTGCAAATGCGGACTTTCAGCCTGAAATAGGTTTGAAAGATCTCGGCATTCTTGGCGCAAGTCGCCAGTAGGACCTCGACTGCTTCGTCCGGCACGTCGTTCCCCAGGTTTCGCGCCGCGATCGGTGAGCGGAACCGGCGAAGCGAGAGATTTTCCGACTTCCAGTCGTTGACGAGTGTCTTATAGATTTCGCCGAGGAGGTCTCGTTGCGCCGAGAACACCCGGTACAATTCCCGGTAGGCCGCTTGCCGAATCGCTGCCTTGGGACTGCGCACGTAGGTCATGAGGCCTTCGCGATTGACCGTCTTCTTTTTCCCGCCGTCGTTCACGGTGAACGTGAAGGCGTTCGTCACGATGTCGTAGAGCGTATGCACCGCGCTTCGGCCCGTCACGTTCTTGATGTTGATGATTTTTTCCTCTGGTTCCGACAAGGTATGGGGTTTGTACCGCCTGATCGTTTCGAGGTGGTAGCGGAGATCTCCGGAACCGGCCATCAGCCGCCGGGCGTTCGCGTCGTCGACCCCTTGCCACCAGAGATCGAAAAAGAGCAGGCGGTTGGTGAGCGCCGTCAGCCGCTCTTCCACGTGCGTGCGGAACGAGCGCGCCTCGGCATCCTTGGTGTTCTCCGAAAACCGGAGGTAGGCGTAGGCTCCCAGGCGAGCCGAGCCGGCCGCCACACGTTCGCTGGCCTTCAGAATCTCGTGAAAGCCGTCGGGCGGCATGGCCGGAGAGAGGGATGCCCGCTGCGATTCAATCTTGGCCACTTCGGCCTCCAGGGTGCCCACGTGCCGTTCCAATTGTTCAACGGGACGGTCGACGAGCTGGGAAAGATCCCAGCGGTCGGGCCAGGACGTGTTCGAGTGCATCGTTTTCTTGCGTGGAACCGCCATGTATCCGCTCCTTTTCTTCGACGACGAACGTCGATCATACCACCAAGCGTGAGCACCCGCCGTACATTTCTCGGCATCCGCGGAGGCCCGCGTTGACAGCGCCGAAACGGGGATGCAAAAATCAGATCGTATGACGGATCATGAAATCAATCGCGCGGTGCAGTATGTCACGGCCAGTACGTCGTACGGCCGGGATACGGTGGCCGATATTCTTCAAACGGGATTGAGAGAGCTCGCGCAGTTGGCTGTGCAGTCCACGAGACAATTCGAACGGGAAACCCTGCTCGAGTATGCGTCTCAATGGACCATCAAGCGAACCGGGCAGCCGGAGCCTCTGGTTCGAGAAGTGCTCGGCTGTGCCGGTCGTTGGCTCGACGAAGTCTGCGATGAAGTGTCCAAACAACGTGCGGATCTCCAGGGCGCGTCGTCCGGAGACGACGATGACGCGGAAACGGTATGAACCGTGCCTCGATTTCGGCCACGCCGGAGTTTCAAGCTGGTCAGTCATTTGAAGGACGGACATCGTGAACCGCTTCCCGCCTGGAAACGTGAGGAACTGGGGCTCTCACAGGACCTTCACGACCGCTGGTCGACACTGCACCGTCATTGCGCGGATCAGTCGAGCCATCTTCGGCTCAGCCGTCTCGTCCGGCGGTTGACGCACCACGACTACGGCGTCAGAGAGTCCGCGCTCGCCGAACTTGAACTGGCGACGCAACTCCTCCGCGGCGGCGTACGAGTCACGTTTCTTCCCGAGTCTCAAGCCCGGACCGCCGATCTCGAGTGCCGCTTCGGGCGAGATCGTTTCTTTGTCGAGGTGACCGCAATGGTCGGATCCGCGGAGCGACAGCGACTCCCGCTCCGAGGCTTGCTGGACGAGGAAACGCTGGGAGAAGAGGAGGATCGGGGCGTGATTCTCCTCCATCGCATCTTGGCCAGGATCCAACAGAAAGCGAAACAACTGGCGGATTACACCGACCCGGTCTTGTTGAGTATTTCCATTCCTCGAGCGGATCTGAGCGGGGAGCGGGCCGCCGCCGAGAAGATCAGACTGGACCTCAAGGCGCTGGCGGGAGCCGTGACGGTCTTATTGACCAAGCTTCCCGCCGTCAGCGCCGTCATGATTTCACTCTGGGACGTTCAGCCAATGCCCTCGAAGGCGGCCACGAGATTGGCCAACGTCGAAATCGTCGAACGGGCGAAAGGAGACCGCGTGCGTCCCCGTGTGCGGTTATTGGTCGAGAATCCGTCTGCGCGAGCCGGGCTGAGCGAGGGAGTCGGGGAGCTCTGTCGGCAAGTCTTATAACGGGTCAGGCGGGAAGCGAGCTTTTCAGCATCTCCAAGTTCTTCGTCACCATCGCATCGCCGTTTTTCGTGGATACGTCGATTCCTGCGGTCACCACTTGCCGGCATTCGGTGACTTGCCCGATTTTTTGGAGCGACTGGGCCAGCGCCAGGTAGGCCGCCGAATAGGTGGGCTTGACCGTCACGCATTGACGTAAGGCCTTGGCCGCTTCTTCGAAGTTGCCGTCGTCCATGTATGCTTTCCCCAGGCCGAACCAGGCGACGTCGTCGTTCGGATCCATCGCCAAGACCTTCTTTAAGGGCTCTATTCTCGGGTTGGGCATTCCTTCCTCCCGCAGACTGATGAATCAGGCGTCAGACGCCTCGTGCTTTTGCTCGCTGCGGCCTTCTTGATCCGCCGCCAGCTTGTTCGCGAAGGGACCGTAACACGCGTTTCCGCGCGTTGTCTACGCTCTTTCGCGCGTGATAATCTGACTTCGACGGTTTTACGTTGCCTCTGAAGGATGAGGTTCATGGGGAAGACGGGTCTCGTCTACCATTCCGCCTATCTCGAGCACGACATGGGAGCCGGACATCCGGAGTCTCCCGATCGACTCCGCGCCATCATGCAGCGGCTCGATCAGAACGGCACGTTGGCGCGGCTGGTGCGGATCGAACCACGCATGGCGGAGGACGAATGGCTCACGCTGGTGCACACACCCGGTTATGTGGCGGCACTCCGTGAACATGCACCGGCGAACGGACGGATTTCGTTGGATCCGGATACCTCGATGTCTCCCGGATCGCTGAAGGCAGCCTATTTGGCAGCGGGTGGAGCCTTGGCGGCGGTCGATGCCATCGTGGGAAAGCAAGTCGATCACGTCTTTTGTGCCGTGAGGCCCCCCGGGCATCATGCGGAGGCGGGACGGGCGATGGGCTTCTGCCTGTTCAACAATGTCGCGATCGCCGCGCGGTACGCGCAGAACCGTCATGGGTTGAAGAAGATCTTGATCGTGGATTGGGATGTCCACCATGGCAACGGCACCCAGCACAGTTTTGAAGATGATCCGTCTATCTTGTTCTTCAGCTCTCATCAGTATCCGCACTATCCGGGAACCGGCCGGAGCACCGAGCGAGGCAACGGTGCGGGTGAAGGGTTCACGATCAACGTGCCGATGGAGGCCGGGGCCGGTGATGAGGACTATCACGCGATGTTCCTCAAGACGCTGGTGCCGGCAGCCGACTCGTTCGAGCCGGACTTCGTGATCATCTCCGCCGGGTTCGACGCCCATCGTGACGACCCCTTGGCCAGCATGGAGTTGACGGAGGCCGGCTATGCCGACTTGACCGAACTCGTCGCCGGCATTGCACGGCGGCATGCCCAGGGGCGGATCCTCTCCTCCTTGGAAGGGGGCTACAACCTCACGGCTTTGGCTGCATCAGTTGAGGCCCATCTACAGGCGTTGCTGAAGGCATGAGGCGCGGATTCAAGATCGGCTTGGCGCTGCTGATCGCCGGCGGAGCCTTATATCTCTACTACACCGAACTCAAACCGGTCGTCATCTTCGGACTACGCTCCGAGTATGCCCACGCCATCCCGCTACAGAAGGTTCCCGAGGGACTGGCCAGCCTGAAGGCGGAGTCCTGCGGCCAATGTCATCGTGAGATCTACGACGAATGGAAATCGAGCATTCATGCCCATGCCTACGAAGATCCGTTCTTCCAGGCCTATTGGAAGAAAGACAAGAATGTCTGGGTCTGTTTGAACTGTCACACACCGCTGGAGAATCAACAGCCCACCCTCGTGAAAGATATTCCTCGAGGCCGCGTCGAGAAGGCGGCACAAGAGCCGAACCCGCACTACGACCCCGAGTATCAAAAGGAATCCGTCACCTGCGCCGCGTGCCACGTACGCGACGGAGTGATCTATGGGCCGTTCGAGGATTCGGTGGCGCCCCATCCGACGAAATTCGACCCTAACTTTCGCACGGCGCAGATCTGTAACCGCTGCCACAACGTGGTGTCCGGGCCGGTGCAGTTTTACCGTGTGGGTCCGTGCGGGACCTATGCCGAATACGAAGGCAAGTTCTACATGAAGGAGCGGGGTTTCATTTGCCAGAGCTGCCACATGCCGGAAATCGACCGCCCGGTAGCGACCGATGGTCCGCTCCGGCGAGGCCGCCAACATCTCTGGAGGGGTGGACACGACCCGGATATGGTCAAGCGAGCGGTGGCGATTCAGGTCAAGTCCGACAAGGCCTCACCGAAGCCGGGCGATCGAGTCGGATTCACGTTGACGCTCATCAATGCGGGAGCCGGACACAAAATTCCCACAGGGGACCCCGACCGCTTCTTTACGGTCGAGTTCACGGTCGAAGACCGGCAGGGGCAGGTGCTTGATCGACAGACCTCCACCATGGGGCGCTGGATCATGTGGCAGCCCGCTATCGTGGAATTGTATGATAACCGCCTCATGCCATTGGCGAGTCGGGAATACCAGTTTGCGTATCAAATACCGCCCGCCTCGGAGGGTTTGAAACTGAAAACTCGAGTCCAGTACCATATCCTGACCGACAAGCAACATGACATGTTGCAGACCAAGTACGGCCTGACCGGCGATGATCCCTACCGGTTCGTCGTATATGAGCGCGAGTTTCCGTTATCCGGCGAGCTGGCGGCGTTGTTGAAAGAAAGCCCTCAGCTGTCAGCTGGTAGCCGTCGGCATGAGGAGAACGTTTGCGAGATCAATGCTGAGAGCTGAAGGCTGATCGCTGTCGGCTCGTGTGAAGGAGCACCATGAACCATCCGCTATTGATCGATACCGCCACACTTGAATCGCGCTTGGGGCAGCCCAGCCTGGTCCTCATCGACGTCCGAGGGAAAGCCGCGTATGAATTCGGCGGGCACATTCCCGGTGCCGTCCATACCACCTGGCACGACTACAGCGATCCCCAAGCGGTGGCGAAAGGGTTGCTGGACCCCGATACTGGACGCATGCAGCAAAAAATGCGGGCCCTCGGCATCAATGACGACAGCGAGATCGTCGTCTATTCGAACCCCTTCGACAACTGGGGCGACGAGGGGCGGATGTTTTGGATGCTCGAGTATCTGGGGCATACGAACGTCAGGATTCTCGACGGCGGTTGGGTGAAATGGGTCGAAGAACGGCGGCCGTTCGAGCACGGCCGTGTGACGCCCAAGCCCGGAAACTTCACGGTCAAGGTCGCCACACACACGGCGGTCATGAAAGAGGAACTGAAAGAGATCGTGAAAAAACCGCGTCCGAATACGGTGGTCGTCGATGCTCGAAGCCTGGAAGAGTACCTCGGGAAAGACATCTCCGGTATCCCGAGATCCGGCCATATCCCTTTCGCCATCCACCTCGCCTGGAACGGCTTCTTGAACAAGAACGCGACGGTCAAGGATCTGGCCGTGATCCAAACGAACCTCGAAGACAAGGGATTGAAGCCGGAGCAGGAGATCATCTGCTATTGCACGGGAGGGGTGCGCTCCGCCTGGTTGTACTTCGTCTTGAAGGTGGCCGGATACAAGTCCGTGCGGAATTATGCGGGATCGTGGTGGGAATGGAGCCGGGACTTCGCCTGTCCGGTGGAGAAGGATTTCCGGGGTTTGCAGAAAGTGTTGGGGGTGGATGAGGCGGCTCGCCCTTCTTGACTCTCCCTGGAGGGCCATGTAAGTTGAATCCAGTATCCTTTCGTCTTCATCACCGGACGCATCTCACCCGATCACTACAGAGGAGGCTTCTTATGACAACGATGAATCGCGGAATGCTCGTGCTGGCGGCGGTTGCCCTGCTGGGATTGCCGGTAGTGGCGCAAGCCGACAACAAACATGTCAGCGAAGCCGTCGAACATGCCAAGGAAGCGGCGGCCCACGGCAAGCAGGGACATGCCGACGCCCTGGTGAAACACGCGGAAGGGGCGTTGAAGCACGCGCAGGCCGCCGGCATGAAGAACCCTCACCTCGATGAGGGGATCAAACACTTGAACGAAGCGATCGAGCATGGCAAGGCGGGCCACGCGGACGTGGCGACGCAACATGCGGAAGGCGCCGTGACGCACCTCTCGGAAGTCAAGTAGGTTCGAGCCGCCAACCAGTTGATGTTGTCAGTCGACAGTCGAACGCCGATGAACGGGCAGGGATGATCTCCCTGCCCGTTCTTGTCTCCAGGGACCATGCGCGTCGGATACTTCCAAAACAATCCGGAATTCGGGAACGTCAGCGGAAATCTCGATCGAATCGCCGCAACCCTTGAAGGCGTTGGCGCCGATCTGATCGTACTCCCGGAACTGTGTGCCTCGGGCTATCAGTTCGTCTCCCGGGACGAAGTCAGCCGGTTGGCCGAGCCGATCCCCGATGGCCCGACGACTAGACGGCTCCTCGAGATCGCCAAACGAGAGCGTCTCGTTCTCGTCGCAGGATTGCCGGAGCGAGCCGGATCGGTCTACTACAACTCCGCCGTGGCTGTCGGGCCTCAGGGGATGATCGGGTGCTACCGCAAGACGCATTTGTTTTTCGAAGAAACGCTCTTCTTCACACCGGGCGACAGCGGCTTCCACGTATGGGACGTCGGTTCGGCGAAAATCGGCGTGATGATCTGCTTCGACTGGTACTATCCGGAAGCAGCCCGCACCTTGGCGCTAAAGGGAGCCGACATCCTCTGCCATCCGTCGAATCTCGTCTTGCCGAATTGTCCGGACTCTATGCCGGTTCGATGTCTCGAGAACCGCGTCTTTGCGGTGACCTGCAATCGGACGGGCAGTGAATCGCGGGGCGGCAAGGAACGGCTGACGTATATCGGCAACAGCGAAATCGTGACGCCGCGCGGCGTCATTTTGCATCGCGCGCCGAAAGAGGCCGAAGAGCTGCATATCCTGGACATTGATCCGACGGAAGCCCGTAACAAGTCCGTGACGAAGTACAACGACCTCCTGCGCGATCGCCGCGAATCCTTGTACAAGTAAGCCTGTGTCGATTCCGTGCCCTGCTTGCACGGTCTTCATCGGCGCGATAGGATAATTCTCATGAGTGCGCCGCTTGGCAAAGGCATCTTCCTCGTCGCTGCGCCCAGTCTCCGCGATCCAAACTTTCGCCAGACCGTCGTGCTGCTCTGCGAACATGGCACGGAGGGGGCGTTGGGAGTCGTCGTCAATCGCCCGACGGCCATGTCCGTGTCGGAAGCGCTGCCGCAGGTGCCGGTGCTCGAAGGCCAACGGCACGTCTTATTTTCCGGCGGGCCGGTCCAGCCCAATCAAGTCATGTTGCTCTATCGCCTGGAAGAGTTGCCGGACAACTCACACCACGTGTTCGACGGAGTCTGTCTCGGCGGCGATATGGAATTGGTGGACAAAATCCTCACGGCCAGCGGCGGCCGGGAAGCGTTTCGTGCCTACGTCGGGTACTCGGGCTGGGGGCCGGGCCAACTCGAATCTGAAATGAAGACCGGGTCCTGGATCACTATTCCAGCCGACCCGGCGGTTGTCTTCGACAAAGACCCCTTGCGAATCTGGTCGGACATCGTCGGCGCCTTGGGCGAAGACTATCGCCACTATGCGGACATGCCGGCCGATCCGTCCCTCAACTGACTCTCATACGGAAAGCTTCTCGCGTTGCGGTGCTCGAGCGTGGAATGTTACGCTCCGGCATGTCGATTCGGGTTTCCCGGAGCTCGATCTTCCTGAGCCTCCTCGTCGCCTTCTTTGGCGGACTGCAGTCGGCCTGTGGCGTCGGGTATACGATCATCAAGTCCGAATCCAAACTCGACCGTCTGTCGGTTCCGATGACCAAGGCGCAGGTCATCGAGGAAATCGGCCGCCCTGATCGTGTGCTGCGGGACGACGGGCGCCTCCTGGTCTGGGAATACTCACTCACGGGCCGTAAACAATGGCTCTACGAATTGGCCTATTGTCCGCTGTCCGTGTGGATCGGCGGCTGTTTGTTTTATCCCTTCACGAACATCGCCTCCGAACATCAGCGTGAATATCCCCATCACGTGGTGTTGGTGAACGAAGAGCTGTGCGCCTGGGGACCGCCGGCGGCGATTTTGCAGCGCCGACGAGTCTGCGCGTCGTCCGGAGTTCCGCCGTCGTCGAACGGAAGCGGCCGGCCGGAACCGGTGGTGTCCGGCAACGGACCCATCAACCGAGAGACCATCGACCGATACCGCACGATGGCGGTCATGCTGTTCGAGGACGCGGCGGGGACGCACGGCACCGGTTCCCGGGTCGCCGGGATCGTGACGACGCTGATGCTCGACCTCGACGTCCATATGGTGGAACGGGCCAAGCTCGACGAAGTGCTCAAAGAACAAGTGATCCAGTTGACACACTCGGACGATGCGAACGTGCTCAAAGTCGGCCGATTGGTCGGCGCCCAGGCCATCATCGTCGGGGAAGTGCAGCAGTGGGAGCGTCGAGAAGTGGAACGAGTGCACAGTGTTTCACTGGCCTTGCGGATGATCGACGTCGAAACCGGACTGTTGTTGTTCGGCGGGGAGGGACATTTGCGCGACCCCACGACCGACGATCCCGAAGAGTCGGCGCGGCTGATCGTCCATCGGATGCTCGCGCGGTTCGCGGCTCAAACCGGACTTCTGGGTTCCGGGCGGATCGGCGTGAATTGGGAGTTGTCGGAAGAGAAGGGCGCCCGGTTTTATCTCGTGCGCGAACTGCGGAGCGGCTTGCCTGCCGAACAGGCTGGATTGAAAGTAGGGGACCACGTGACCGCCTGCAACGGCGCGTCCTTGGCCGCCGTTCGATCGGAACGGGAAGCCAAGCGGCTCTGTCAGGTGGAAGCGGGGCAGACGCTGCAACTGGACGTGCGGCGGGCCGACGGCGGGCTGCACGTGCAGGTCACGGCCGAGAGACGGCCGGGTTTGTGACCCATCGTCGGAAAGGATCGCGTCAACATGGAGCAAGCAGAAGTTCCGCAACCGGCCACTGAGGCCTTGTTGAAAAAGCTGCACGAACGGCCCAGTGTTCCGCTGGCTGAGTGGCTCCGAGCGCCCGCCCATGTGCACTACAAGGCGTTTCGTATGTCGGATCCACCGACGCAGCGGGCCGAGAGCCGCCGGGAATTTCTTGCGCTCTTGGCGGCGCTCAAGGTGCCCGAGTCGGCCAGGGTCCTCCGGGAGAATTTCGGGTATGGGGTCAAGGAAACGGAAGTCGGCGAGCGGCTGATCTTGGTCTGGCAGGCCCATACCGAATACTACAACTACCAGATTTGGCACCTGCCGGCCGGCACCTTTCCGGACGTCTCGTTCGGATCGCTGGCCTTTCCCGGATATCAATTTCCTACGGAGTCATTGGGCACAGAAGTTTGCCGACTGGATATTCTCCTATCGAAGGACCCTTTGCCGCCGCGCGAACGCTTGCGGGATCTCTTCCCCGGCCCGGTTATTTACGGCAGCCGAATCTTCGGCGAGCATACGAGCCTGTTGACGAGTTTCACGCCCGATGAGCATGGGAGTGAGCGATACCTGGTGGTGTTGGGCGCTCCGGACCGGCAGGCGTCACGGCTCAAAGACATCGTCGATGCCGTGGTCCGGATCGAGACCTACTACCATCTGTTGCTGATGCAAAAGCCGCTGTTCTCCTCCGCCATCGATCAGGTCTATAAGTTCGAACAGGTGCATTTGAAACAGCGAGAGATCATCACGGCTCATATCGGGCATGCGGATTCTCAAACCTTGCAGCGTTGGCTGAACAGTCTGACCCAGGATCTCTTGAAGACCAACCGCATAGCCGGCCGACTGCACTTCGAGCTCTCTGCCTCGGTGCCGTACGACAAGATCGTACATTCCACCCTTGCCGTCCTGGCTGAGCAGCCGTTGGACTCCTATCGTCCGGTGTCCGACTACGTCTTGAGCGGGATCACGGGCGTCTCGGAAGGCTACCAGCAATTGTTGAAGCGAATCGATACGTTACGGGCAGGATTTGAAGGGATCATTTCAATTATACGTACCCGGGTCGACCTCATCGTAGAGGCGCAGAACCTGACTTTGTTGCAGTCCGTCGATCGGACCACCAAGAGTCAAGTGTTGCTCCAGCATACGGTCGAAGGACTCTCAGTCATCGTCATCGCCTACTACTTGGCCGGCCTGGCTGGGTACGTCTTCAAAGGCCTCTATGACGTCGGCTGGATCAAGAACGCCAATGTCGCTTCCGCGGTCTTTGTGCCGATGGCCATCGGCTTGGCCTTCGTCATCACCACGGCGAGCAAACACTATCTGCACAAGAAATTGTCGGGCGACTTGGCGGCAAAGATGTCCAATGAGACAAAAGGCCCGACCGATTCTGCTGAGACAGGAAAATAAGGTTCGGTCTTTCGCTCAAGAACCAAATGGGGGCACCAGCAACTTGGCTAAGAACCGGCCTGTGTGCGAGGCCTCGACTTTCATGACCTGTTCCGGCCTGCCTTCCGCCACGATTTGCCCGCCCGCCGCTCCGCCTTCCGGGCCGAGGTCGATGATCCAGTCGGCCGATTTGATCACGTCCAGATTGTGTTCGACGACCACAAGTGTATTGCCGGCATTCACCAGCTTATGTAGGACCGCGAGCAGTTTCTTGACGTCGTCCATGTGCAGGCCGGTGGTCGGTTCATCCATGATATAGAGTTGATCCTTCGCCGTCGCATCTTTCAACTCCGCCGCAATCTTCAGCCGCTGCGCTTCGCCACCGGAGAGTGTGGTCGCCGACTGGCCGAGCCGCAAATAGCCGAGCCCAATCGTGGATAACAGATGGAGTCGTTCCTGGAGTTTCGGCGCGCCGGTAAAGAACGAGAGGGCTTCATCCACGGTCATAGCCAGCACTTCTGAAATGGTTTTGCCTCGATATCGGATCTCCAGGACTTCCGCCTTGAAACGTTTGCCTTCGCAGAGCTCGCAGGGCGCATAAATATCTTCGAAAAAGTACATCTCCAATTTTACGACCCCTGCGCCCTCGCATCGCTCACATCGGCCGCCTTCCGCATTGAACGAAAAGTGGCCCGGCGTGAATCCTTGCCGTAAGGCGTCGCGCTCCAGCGCGAAGAGACGGCGGATCTCGTCGTAGGCCTTGAGGTAGGTGACCGGGTTTGATCGCGGGGTTCGTCCGATCGGCTGTTGATCGATCAGCCGCACGCCTTTGAGATGTTCGAGCCCCTTGATGGCCTTGAACCGTCCCATGGGGAGCGATTCGACTCGGAACGCGCGGGCGAGCGCCCGATAGAGCGTGTCTTCGACGAGGGTGCTCTTGCCGGAACCGGAAACTCCCGTGACGCAGATGAGCATGCCGAGCGGAAATCGTACGACCAAGTCTTTCAAATTGTGTTCATGTGCGCCCGCGATGACCAGGACCTTCCCCGTGCCGGATCGACGCGACTTCGGTACGGGAATCTGCTCTTCGCCCCTGAGATACCGGGCGGTGAGCGCCCGCCGGTCCCGACGGAATTGCTCTCTTGGAGCGGCGCAGACGATCTCGCCGCCTTTTTCGCCGGACTGCGGTCCCAACTCGACGAGGTAATCGGCTGCTTCGATCATGCGGCGGTCATGCTCGACCACCACGACTGTGTTGCCGGCCGCGGCCAGATCCCCAAGGATGCCGGCCAGCAAGTCCGTATCGCGAGGGTGCAGGCCGATGGTCGGTTCATCGAGGACGTACAGCGTGCCGACCAGTCTGGAACCCAATTGATTCGCCAACGAAACGCGCTGGGCTTCTCCGCCCGAGAGCGTCTTCGTTTGTCGGGCAAGCGTGAGATAGCCAAGCCCCACGCGCTGAAGAAAGCCCAGTTTGGCCTTCAGTTGACGCAGGATATCGGCGGCGACATCCTGTTCGAAGCGGCGCAGCGGAAGCGAGTCGAGCCAGGCGACCAGTCCTTCGATCGTCCGTTCGGTCACGTCATGGATGTCGACTCCAGCGATTTTGACCTGGCGGGCTTCCGGCTTGAGCCGGCTGCCCCGGCAGGTCGGGCACTCGAAGGGTGTGCGGTAGCGGCTGAGGAGCACACGCACGTGCAGCTTGTACCGTTTGCCTTCCAGGTACTTGAAGAAGTCGTCGATGCCCTCGAAGGATTTGTCGCCGGACCATAACAGCCGCCGGACGTCCTTCGAAAGCAATCGGAACGGCGTGGTGAGATCCACTCCCTTACGTTTCATGGCGAGCAGCATCTGCTTTTGCCACCAGTCGGTTCCCGCTTTGCTCCAGGGCTCTATGGCGCCTTGCGCCAGCGACTTATTCGGGTCGGGGACGACCAAGTCTGGGTCATAACGGAGGACGTTCCCGAACCCTTTGCATTCCGGGCAGGCGCCGAGCGGATGATTGAAGGAAAACAAGACGGGTCGCGGTACCTCGAACGTCCGTCCGCACTGTTGGCAGAGAAACCGGGTGCTGTAGGTCGTCAGACCTTGCCCGATCACGTCCACCATGCAGCGCCCGTCCCCTTCACGGAACGCGGTTTCAACCGCTTCAGTCATCCTGCTCCGATTGTCCGCTCGGATCACGAGGCGGTCGAGCACGATGTAGCTCGCGGGGTGCCCGCGAAGCGCGGCCGGACTTACATCCTGCAGATCGAGAATTTCGTCGCCGGCCTTCAGCCTGGTGAACCCTTTGGTGAGGAGCGACTGGATGAATGAGGCGTCTGGGTTTTCGGAAGGCAGGGGAAAGAGAATCATCGCCCGTGCATCCGGATGCTGCTCCAAGAGGTCCTCGACGACCTTGTCGGGATGGAACGATCGCGCCTCACGGTGACAGTCGGGACAGGTCGGCCGTCCGATCTTGGCGAAGAGGAGACGGAGGAGGTCGGCGATCTCGGTGGTAGTTCCGACCGTCGAACGGGCCGTTCGCACTTGGTTTTTTTGTTCGATGGCGATGGCAGGCCGGACGTTGAGAATGCGGTCGACGTCGGGACGGGCAACCTTGTCCAGGAACATACGAGCGTAGGTAGATAGAGACTCGACATAGCGCCACTGACCTTCGGCATAGAGGGTATCGAACGCGAGCGATGATTTGCCGGAGCCGGACAGACCCGTGACGGCGGTCACGTGATTGTGAGGGATGCGGAGCGAGACGTTCTTGAGATTGTTTTGTCTTGCGCCTTCGACGATGAGATCATCGGCGCCTGAGATGGAGGGCATAGGCTCGGTCACGTCGAGCAGTCTCCGGAGGGTAGACCGACCATCCTAGCAAGTGAGCACCGTGGCTTCAATCTGACTCGCGCCGGTTCCGAATGCCAGCCGGAATCGAGGTTTGTCTTGGGGATTGCTCGGGCCAATGAGAGGATGTGGCATCGGCCGTCATGTATATGCCTTTGTCTTGAGCCACGACCCCCTGTCGGCGTAAAGGACGACGCCCTCCATGCATCACCCTTCCACCCCGACCGACTATCTGCAACTCGGCCGCCAGCTGGCGCTTCTGCTTGGAACCAGTTTGGAGGGTCCGTCGGGGGAGGCGCTCAAGGAGTTGGCTCGCGCCTACGACCCGTCGGCGAACGAATCGCGCATCAGCGCCGAGGTGTTTCTCTTTCACAAGTATCTGATCGTCCAATCCTGTGTCGGGATGTTCCCTGAGTCGCAGGTCGAACGGGTCGTCGGCGGGCTGTTTGCGGCCTTGAACGAGCGGGCCGCCGGTATGGATTTCAGCCGAGAGCGGCGGGATGCGATGGAACAGATGTGGCTGATGCGCGCGAAGCAATTCGACCAGCCGTTCACCCGCGATCGGGAGGATTTCCTGCACGCGCCGGGGGACGGGATCTATTGGAAGCAGTCGCTGACTCAATTCTGCCGGAACGTGCGGGAGATCGACAACCCTCCTGATATCTGGGCGGGGGGGCAAGGCCCGTCACACAAAGCCAGCGCCACCGTCACCGAGGCCATCGACCGCCTCGTATCCGCAATGAGCGAAATGAGCCGCCTCCACTTCGGCCCTGCCGCCTGATGAGGTGCCGGCGCCCTGACGCCGTCGACCCTCATGCTCGATGTGGTCGTGCGCATGTGCAGGGGAATCGAGGTCCTCGGAGAAAGCCGGCTATCGTAACGTGAGCTTCACGAGCCCGACGCAACTCATATAAAGGATGAGCGCGAGCGCAGTCGCTGGCCAAAACCCGAGTCGAGGAACGCCGAGAATCATGGAGGTGACGTAGACGATCCATGGGGGAACGAACCAGAGGAGGTTTTTCGCGTAACCGACCAGCGAGTCGCTGCCCCCGTTCACGTAGATCAAGATGAAGGTCGCGCCCGTGATGGCCGGAAACGTGCTGGCGAAGGCGGCCAGGAAGGACCGCCCTTGCGAGCCCAGGTACGTCGACAGGCTGACGATGGTGCCTCCTAAGAGAAAGTAGACCCCGTATTTCACCATCTCACTCACTTGCATACTCGTCAGGCTCCTTTGAAGGCCTCCATCGCTTCCCGCTCGATCAGATCACCTTGACCCGTATAACGCGGCGAGAAATGAAACACAACCAGGTCCCGCACCTGGGCCTTGTGCGCCATCACGCCGGCCTGCCGGGCGGTCAAATGATAGCGGTCTCTGGCCTTCTCCGCATCCACCTCCAGGTAGGGTGACTCGCAATAGAACAGGTCCGCGTGCCTTGCCAACGCCACAATCTTGGCTTCGTTCTCCGCGTCGTAGCGGGCATCGACGACGTAGGCGATTTTTTGCCCGCGTGAAATCGTCAAGAACCGTTTCTTGACGTCGCCGAGGATGAACTCGCGTTCTTCGCGCCGGTGCTCGTCAAAGAGGACGGCGGTGAAGCGGAAGTCGTCCGGCTTGCCTTCCCACACGTACCGTTTGACGTCTGTGAGCCATCCGCCGACCGGAAACCCTGCCTCGTGCAACCGCTGCTTGTTGACGTTGATGTGGAACTGTTCCTGCAAACTGTAGGCAAACGACGGAATGCGGTGGTCCAAGGCCGTGGCTCGCACCGTGAACATGGGATCCTCGAGAACGACGAACGTTCCGGTCCCTTCCTCAACGATCGATGGACGCGACGGTCGATCACGGCGTTGAAATCCTTCCGCCGCTCCAAAGAGGCTCTGCCGGACCTCGTGACGGTGGAACTCGAAGACCTCGATGGTCAGTGGATAGCCGTCGACAAGATTCCACGTGTAGCCTCGTAATTTGCCATCCACGTTATCGATGAGACCCGGCGGACCATACAGCCGCAGGGTCTTGCCCCTCCCAAGCGCCACCCGCACGACCGCGTCGAAGCCGATGAAGTGATCCATATGGGTATGAGAGATAAAGATGTCGGTTGCCCGCAACAACCGACTGGCGCCCAACGTGTCGTTCCGGCCAAGATCGAAGAGCAGGGCGCGCTTCGACCATCGGACTTCCACATAGACACCGGGGTCGCCGAAAGGATCGTTGACAAGGTAGCTGGAGAAGGAAGGAGTCATCCGCAGCTCATGGCGCCAGTGCGGCCCGCACGGCACTATACATGACCATCACCTCAATTGCATGGGCCACGATTGTAGCGAAGAGGTTGCGAAACCTAAGCCAAATCATCCCCCATACGAGTCCATCCCAGACCGCGATCCAATGGAGCTGTCGAAACGTCGCCGTCATGAAGGGATCAAAGGCAAAGACCAATGCACTTACGATCAGGGAGAGGGGGAAGAACCATGGTAGCAACGGGAGCTCCCACATGCGAGCTTCGAGTCTCGCCAGCCGACCGAGCAGGAAGCCGCGGAAGTTGACCTCCACCAAGCCGGCGATGACACCGATGAACCAGGGAACCATGATAAACGTCGGAATTTTTGCATGAGGCGTTTCAGTCAAGAAAGAGATGTCATAGCCCAACGCAGGAAATAGGCCAAGAATCATCCAGGTATTCAGCGGGCCCAAAAGAAGCCCGGTCAGGAGGCCAAGTTTCAGTCCCTGCGGGATCTTGGCTGGTTCACAGCCCAACTTGGACAGGATCGATTTGTTGCAGGCCGCCCACCAGGCCAGGCAGAGAAAGGCGAGCATTTGCGGGACGAACTGGAGAACCGCGAAGGATTGGAATGAATCGGGGAGAAGGTAGTACCCGGCGGTGGCGGCGAGAGGGAGCAGCGCCAGCTCTGCTCCCGATTCCTGTTCCTGAGGCCTGCTCGGAGGATGGCCCGGATCGGGCATCGCCATCGGCTGCTATTGCAGCTGCAGATTGTAACGGTCCAAAGTCGTGGCCTTATGCCGTTCAAGGTTCGACAGCGACTTGTTGTAGTCGACGATCGCGCGCAGTTCATTGCCCTGAGCGGTCGCGAGGTCCCGCTGGAAATCCAAGACGAACCGCGTCGTACTCAAGCCGACCTTCAACCGTTCCTGCTCGGCCTGCAGCTGTTTCTCCGCCATGATCCTCGCGGATCGCGTGGTTTCGATGCGTTTGAAGTCCGTCTGTACACGGCGGACGGCCTCCCGGACGCCGACGATGATTTGCTGGCGCACGCTGACCAGCGAGGCTTCGGCGTTCTTGCCTTCCATCTGGCGCCGATTGTACGTACTCCAAGCCGAGCGATTGCCCAGCGGGTAACTGAGTACGAGCCCGGCGCCGTAGTTGTAGAAGTCGCCGCTGAAATTGCGGTTCACCGAGTCGGGATAGTCCTTGCCGAGGCCGGCCATGCCCATCGTGCCCTGGAACGAGAGGGTGGGCAACAATTGGTTTTTGGCGAACTTCGTATTGAGGTCGCTCGTCTCCACGTTTTTCTTGGCCTGGACGATCTCGGGCCGCCGCTCGATGGCGATGTCGATGGCCTCCTGGAGACTCAGCGGTTGCAAGGCGACGACCGGCTGGTCTTGCGGCGTCAGCCGCATGTCCAATCGAAGTTCCTCCTCGCCGGGATTCAAGAGCCGGCGGAGTTGGTCCTCCTGGTCACGAATCGCCTTTTCCGCCACCAAGACCTGTTCCACGCGGGAGGCCACAGCTGCTTCCGCCTGGAGCACGTCGACAATGGACATGACGCCGGCCTTTTGTTTGGCGCGATTGGTGGCGAGCAGTTCTTGTGCCGCTTTCAACGCCGCTTCGGCCACCTTGAGGTTGTCGTTGGCGAAGACGACTTCCCAGTAGGTCTGCTCCACGGTCGCTAACACGGTGAGCACGCGGTCACGGAATACGTGCTCTTCCACCGTCGCGTTGTTTTGCGCAATGCGGATGAACGTCTTGTTCACTTCAATGCCGGCGTTGCGGAGCAACGGCTGCGTCAACGTCAGCGCCAAACCTCCGGTCCAGGCCGGATTGAACAGAAAGCCGGTGGCGACGTTTTGGTTCACATTCGTCCGTGCGGGGCTATAGTTCACGTCGACGTTGCCGCCGGTGAGGAGATTCGTGGTCGCGTCCATCGTGACGGAGTGGTTGCGCTGGTCGAACGTTTCGACGTTGTTCAGGGTGCCACCGGTGCCGCCGAACACCGGCCGGTTGAGCGGATTGACGGTCCGGTTGTACTGTCCGTTCACGCTCAGCGTCGGGTCGAACTTGGCTTGTTCGACGACGATGTCGGTCAGCCGGCTTTCTTTGGTCTGGCGGCTGATGCTGATATCAAGATTGTTCTTCAAGGCCCGCAAGGCGGCATCCGACAAAGAAATCGGTTCCCGGCGCTCGGTCGGCTGGCCTCGGCCGGTATCGTCGGCCGCCATGCTCGGCTGTGCGGCAAGGACCACGCTGAGCGCTGCGATCGGCAAGAACGATTGCCAACGGTTTCTGGTCTTTCGGTGATGCATAACTCCCCCTTTGATCGACAACGGCTTCCGGCTCATACTATAATGTCTTCATGGGGCGCTGTCATGGACTTCTTCAGATGAATCGAGTGATTTCCCGCGTCATGTGGCTCGGGATCCTTGCGCTGGCGCTTCAAGCGGAAGCGCCCGTTGAAGCCCAGACGGTCTCCAGCGTTCGATCCTTCGATGGCGGAGTGGCTCCGCTGTTCAATCTGACCGGGCCGGGTAATTTATATATCGATAGTCAGGGCACGCAGGGATATCTCTATACACCGGGCCAAAACTTCGAATCATTCAGCTTCAGGAATCCCACAACCGGCCAAGCCTGGAGTGGGGCGGTGACGACATTCGGCCCCCAACTCTCCATCGGGTTGATCCAAGGCGCCAACCAGGTCGGATCCCCCATCGTGTTGCCCGGTCCTCCGCGCCGCACACCCCCGCTACCGCCGATTCAATCCACGCTCATCGACGAGATTCCTTAGCCGTCGACCTCAGGGCTGACAAGCGGCGAGAGCGGAGTCTCTTGATTGCTCGTCACGACCGCACACCATGGCTTGCATCTCAAGGTGCATCTGCCAATCGCCAGGCAAGTGTCAGCACGTAGCGAGCAATAGATTGCAGGATTTCGGGATTCAGCGTCTCGACGGTATCCGTCGACTGGTGAAAATGTGGATGGACGCCGCCGCTGACGACCGTAACGGTGGGGACGCCAGCTTCCTTGAACGGGACGTGATCGCCTCCGGGGAAAAAACCGAAAAGATCCAGACGATCGGCCAGGCCCGCCATCAGACCGGCCTCCATCGCGGCGGATTGCTCCATCCCTGTCACGCCCACCGTCAGTCTCCCGTTGCCGACTCCGGCATGGTCTACATTGATCATGGTAACTGTCTTCGACAAAGGAACGATCGGCTGGGAGACATAGAGCCTGGAACCGAGCAGGCCTTGCTCCTCGCCGCTGAACGATACAAACACAATGGAACGTTTCGGCGCGGCTGGGGCCTGCGCCATGACACGCGCCACCTCGAGCAGGACGGCGGTGCCGGACGCATTGTCGTCAGCGCCGGCAAACAGCAGCCCCGCCTGTCGCCCGAAGTGGTCCCGATGCGCGCCGATCACCAGTGCGTCGTCTGTGGCAGCCGCATACCCGCGGATGATCGATGCGACGTTGCACAGGGTGCCTTCACGGATCGGCGAAGTCCAGGCCATCCGGGCCGTGACACCCGTATCGAATGCCGCTGACGCTCCGTTCCTCTGCGTCTCCGCTTGCAGCGCGAGAAGCGTCTTCTTCCCTCCGCTTCCGGCGCGGACGATGGCATCCGCCACATCGGTGCTGACCCAGGCTCCCGGCAACTGCGAAACCGGGTCGACCGTGGAATAGAAGGCGCTGGGAGATGGCGTCACCCCTCGACGCTGTTCATATGGTGTGAGGATCGGGCCGGTTGCCGTAAGGTATCCCGCGGCACCTTTCCGTTTGGCCAGGCGCTCCTTGTCGGAATGAGCAGCGGGTCCGTTGTACTTCTCGGGTTTGCCACGGAGAAACAGCACGATCTTTCCCCGGACATCGATGCCCTCATAGTCATGTTCGGAGACTCCATGGCCGACAAAGACGATTGATGCCGCCAGGTCGGCCGAGGGGGAGTCGAGAATTGGAAGGAAGTCGCGTCCTGGCGTCAAAGGCGACGGTGACGCCGGAGTCTCGACGAGCAGTTGCGGATGGTCTTCAATGGTCCTGAACGTGACTGGCGCCGTTTGTTTCCATTCACGGAAGGGGAGCGGGTTCGTGTGGTGTTGAGGCGGAGGGGCAGGAGTGCGATGCATCCGCAGCTGTGCAAAACGATCGGCGACGAACGCCGCGGAGGTCAGGTCCTGAGGACTCCCGGTCTGCCGGCCGACGAAGTCCACTCCGCTCAATGCCGCAATGTCCTTGAGCATGCGGTCGGCGGATACGTCGTTCAGGGCGTCGGCAAGCCAGCCATCCGTCGACATCGAGGCATCGAGAGAATCGGCTGACGAGGCCGGCGCCGGCGCGAGAATCAGACAGAATAACCACAGTAGGACCGGTCTGCGCATACGCCCCAGCATGGGAAAGAAGGAGCTCACTATACCACGAGGGTCGGCGGTCCGCGTCGGTTGCCGGGTTGCAGGGTGAGAGACGCCCCGCTAAGATGCGCTCTCCCTGTGGTTGAAGCGAAGGGGCCGAGCGCATGCCGAATCGGTTGCTCATCGAGACGAGTCCGTATCTCCGTCAACATGCCGATAATCCCGTCGACTGGTATCCCTGGGGGCAGGAGGCGCTTGCGCGTGCCAAGTCGGAAGATAAACCGATTCTCTTATCGATTGGTTACTCGGCGTGCCATTGGTGTCATGTCATGGCACATGAGTGCTTCGAGCATCCGGGCATCGCCAAGACGATGAACGAGCACTTCATCAACATCAAGGTCGACAGGGAGGAGCGTCCGGATCTCGACGAGATTTATCAGAAATCCGTCCAAGTGTTCACCGGGCGGGGCGGCGGCTGGCCGCTGACGATGTTTTTGACGCCCAATCAAGAGCCGTTCTACGGTGGAACGTACTTCCCGCCGGTGGCGAAGTACAATTTGCCGGCGTTTCCGGAAGTCTTGCAGGGCGTCGTTGACGCCTATCGGCAGCATCCCGGTGAAGTGGCCAAGAACGTTGAGCGGGTGAAAACGGGATTGCGCCGCGTCGGTGTCCCCAAACCGGACGGAGAACCCCTCGACGATCAGCTCTTCGACGGTGCGGCCACGGAGTTGGGCCGGCTGTTCGACCCGGTGCATGGCGGGTTCGGCGACGGTCCGAAGTTTCCGACCGTGCCTCCGTTGAACGTGATGCTGCGATACACGGCTCGCACCAAGGACGACCAGCTGCAGCGCCAGGTGTTGTTCCAGTTGCAGGCGATGGCGGCCGGAGGGATCTATGACCATCTTGGCGGAGGATTCCATCGCTATTCGGTGGATGGGCAGTGGATGGTGCCGCACTTTGAAAAAATGCTGTACGACAATGCTCAGCTGGTCCGAATCTATCTCGACGGGTGGCGGCTGACGCGAGATCCACGGTTTCGGCAGGTCGTCGAAGACACGTTGGGGTATGTTCGGCGGGAGCTCATGCAGAGGGACGGCTCGTTTTGCGCCGCGCAGGACGCCGACACCGACGGACGAGAAGGCGCACATTTCTTGTGGGACCCTGGCGAAATCATCTCGGTGCTTGGCGTCGACCTCGGGCGGGAGTTCTGCCGCCACTATGGAGTGACGGAGACGGGAAACTTCGAGGGGAAGAACGTTCTGCATCGTCTCGGGGCGTTGCAGGCGACGCCGGAAGAACAGGAACAGGATGAAGTCTTCTTGAAGCCCGCCCGGGCCGCACTGTTGGCGGCGAGAGAACGGCGGGCCAAGCCGCCGCGGGACGAAAACGTGCTGACCAGCTGGAATGCCATGATGGTATCGGCCTTTTTCGAGGCGTATCAGGTATTTGGCGCCCCGGCCTACCTGCATGCGGCGGAACATGCCCTGACGTTTCTGGTGGACTATGCCTGGGCCGGAGACCGGGTGTATAGGACGGTGGCGGCGGGTCGCGGACGACTGAACGGGTACTTGGACGACCATGCCTGGTTGGCGACGGCCCTGCTCGATGCGTTTGAAGCGACGTCTCACCGGTGGTATCTCGATCAGGCTCGGGCGGTCGCCGAGACCATCTTGAGCCGTTTCTGGGACGATGCCGAGGGCGGATGTTTTTTCACGAGCCACGATCACGAGGCGCTGCTTCAACGGATGAAGTCGGGCATGGACAGCGCCCTGCCGGCCGGCAACGCGGTGGCGGCCTCCGTGTTCCTGAGACTCTTCTCTTTCACGGGGGAGGAACGGTATCATGACCGCTCGGAACAGATCCTGCGGCTCTTCCGCAATCTTATGAACCGAAATCCCTATGGGGCTTCGGCGCTGCTGTCGGTGTTGGACTGGTATTTATCGCATCCCAAGGAAGTCGTGATCGTCGGAGGCAAGGGACTGCCGCTGACGGACACATTCCTACGGACAGTGGGCCAGCGTTACCTGCCGAATCGCGTTATTTTGGCCGTGGAGGAGGCAACGCCCGGAGAAACGGCATTGCCGCTCTCGATCGGCAAGACAAGCGTGAACGGGGGGCCTACGGTGTATGTGTGTCAACGGCAGACTTGCTCGCAGCCGATTACGGACCCGCGGCAGCTCGAGACGTTGTTGTCATAAGATCTCGTCGTGTGAAAGGGGATAGGCGTGGCTTCTGGAGACTCATCAAACGGCATCTACGATCATCTCTACCGGCGATTCTTCGAAAACCGCGATCGTCATCAAGGTTACGACTTTCAACATGCACCGGGGGGCAGCGCCAGACCGCCGGTAGTGACGTTCGGCCGGGCGCTCAAATGGTGGACATGGGACCGGTGGAGACGCCGAAAACAGCTCCTCAGCGAACGGGATCGTCGTCAGCAGGAAATCTTTGAAATCCGAAGGCAGGGGTGAAGTAGTGAGTGATGTCCGGACGTCTTACCGGTAGGCATCAACATGATCGCTTGTGTTATCGAGGGCTTATGCATGTACACGTGGTCGTCATGGCCGGGGAAAGTTATGGCGCTGTTGCTTGAGCCCGGCCGGCGAAGTTCGAAGTTAGCTTGCAATTGACCGGACGGTAGAGTAGAGTCACCGCTGTGTATCGCCGCGAAAGGCCTGGTGGCGATACCGTGAGAGCGACAAGGCCTATCGTAGTGTTGTTTTGGTTCTGCCCGGGATCTGATCGGAAGCCGACCTGAGTCGCCATCGTGTTTGCGTCTTCGGCCCATTCCTTCCTCACCTCTTCTCGAGTCCAAGACAACACCATTTTCTCAAAGGAGGAACCCGATGGGTTCGAAGATTTATGTTGGGGGTTTGCCGTATTCCACAACCGAGCAGCAGCTGAGTGATCTCTTCGCTGCGCATGGATCCGTGGCGTCAGCCCGAATCATTACCGATAAGTTCACTGGTCAGTCCCGAGGCTTCGGCTTCGTGGAAATGTCCAGCGATTCGGAAGCGCAGACCGCGATCACCGCGTTGAACGGTACCCAACTGGGCGGCCGCACGTTGACGGTCAACGAAGCGCGTCCGCAAGAACCACGCTCAGGCGGCGGAGGCCGCGGCGGGTTCGGTGGCGGCCGGCATTAAGCGGTAGCCGTTTGTACACGTCGGGGCTGCCGACACGGCAGCCCCGCTAATTCCCTTCCTAGAATTGCCCATCCTCACGATGCGAACCTCGACCGATTGATCGGTCGTCTTGCAGTCCCAGGAAGTTGATCCACACGAAGGAGTTCTATGTCTACGTTTGATGAGATGAGTCTGCCCACGTTTCTTGCCCAGCGCCTGAAACAGGCAGGAATGACCACCCCGACGCCGATTCAGCAGGCGACGATTCAGCCTGCGCGAGACGGCCGGGACATCATGGCGCAAGCCAAAACCGGGAGCGGGAAGACTTTGGCATTTTTGATCCCGTTGATCGAGCGCGCGCTGCGCCGTGACGGCGCGAGCGAAGCTGGGTCGCCGGTGTCATCCGGATCGCAGGGGGCGCGCCAACCGCAGTTCTTGGTTCTGGCGCCGACCAGAGAATTGGCGCTCCAAATCGAAACCGAATTACGGAAGTATGCGCCGGCCGCGGTCTCGTCGCTATCCGTCTATGGCGGCACGCCGATCGAACGGCATTACCGCGCCTTGCATCGTCCGCCGATGGTCGTGGTCGGCACACCGGGCCGGTTGCTCGACCTGGCAGGCTCCAAACACCTGCAGCTCGGTGCGGTGACCTATCTGGTCATGGACGAAGCGGATCAGATGCTGGACCGCGGATTTCTCCGCGACATCCAGCGGATCTTGAACCTGTTGCCGAAAGACCGGCAGACGTTGCTGTTTTCCGCGACGTTTTCACCGGAGATTCAGCAACTCGCTCAGTCAATGCAGCGAAACCCGGCCAGAATTTCCGTGGATCCCGGGATCAGCAGTCCCACGACGATCACCCACGCCTACTACGTCGTACAGGCGGAACAGTCCCGCACGCAGCTGGTTCACACCCTGCTACAGACGGTGAAAGACGGCGAGCGGTCGATGGTCTTTTGCGACCAGAAGTACAAGGTTCGGAGATTGGCCGCGAAACTTGGCGGTGAACCTGCTTCAGTCGGCGCCATCACCGGCAACCATAGCCAGGCGCAGCGGGAACGGACGCTCGGCGCCTTCCGAGCGGGCCGCATCCGGTCGCTCGTGGCGACCGATGTAGCCGCACGCGGTCTGGACATTCCGGACGTGGCGCAGGTCATTCACTATGAGCTGCCGACCAATCCGAATTCCTACGTCCATCGGGCCGGGCGAACCGGCCGGGCGGAGAAGGAAGGGGCGACGTTCCTCATTCTTTCTCACGACGAGGAGCGGGAATATCTCCGGATGGTGAGACAACTGCGTATCCAGACATCGAAGTTGCCGCTGCCCACGTTGGTGGCGCTGCCTCCTGCCGCCGTCACGCCGATGAACGATCAACAGCCTCGCCGCTCCAGACCGCATCGTCACGCCGATCAGGCCGGTCACCGCTTCCGCGAGAGCGGGAACGGCGAATCGTTCCCCCATCGGGGGGGTCGTCCGGCCGCGGCACGGCGCTACGACCGTTAGTTCAGACGATGGGAAGTGCCCGGTTCGGTCCAGGCCGAACCGGGCGCCGACCCTGTGATGCCTTCCTCACCGACGTGGTAGAGTAACGGCCGAAAGGTCGTCTCATGCCGCCGTTCAAACTTGAAGCCCCGTTCAAACCCTGTGGCGATCAAGGCCAGGCCATCGACAAGCTTGCGGCAGGCATCCGTGCGGGCCGGCGGCATCAAGCGCTGCTGGGAGTCACAGGCTCGGGTAAAACCTTCACGATGGCCAACGTCATCGAGCAAGTGCAAAAACCCACGCTCGTCCTCGTGCACAACAAGACACTCGCCGGCCAACTGTATCAGGAGTTCAAGCAGTTCTTCCCGCATAACGCCGTCGAATACTTCATCAGCTATTACGACTATTACCAGCCCGAGGCCTATATTCCGCAGACCGACACGTACATTGCGAAAGACTCATCGATCAACGACGCGATCGATCAGATGCGGCATGCCGCCACAACGGCCTTATTGCAACGCAACGATGTGCTGATCGTCTCCTCCGTCTCCTGCATCTATGGCCTAGGGTCGCCGGAGGTCTATCACGGGATGGTGGTATACCTGGAGGAGGGAATGGAGATTCGGCGCGAGAAGATTCTCGCCAAGCTCGTCGAAATCCAATATGCCCGCAACGACGTCGATTTCCATCGCGGAACATTCCGGGCCCGCGGGGATGTCATCGAAGTTTTCCCCGCGTCCAATGAAGCGCGTTCCGTCCGGGTCGAGTTGTTTGGCGACGTGGTGGACGCCATCCACGAGATCGATCCGCTGACGGGCAAGTCGCTGGGGAAGCTGCCGAAGTTTGCGATCTACCCCAACACGCACTATCTCATCGCTCCCGAGCGCCATGAGCGGGCGATCACGGGAATTGAAGCGGAACTGGACGAACGGGTGGCGTATTTCAAGAAGACGAATCAGCTCGTGGAGGCACAGCGTATCGCCCAGCGGACCAAGTTCGACCTGGAGATGATCCGGGCGATGGGCTATTGCCACGGCATCGAGAACTACTCTCGCCACCTTAGTGGGCGGGCGCCGGGCGAACCGCCGCCGACCCTCATGGATTACTTTCCCAAGGATTTTTTGCTCATCGTCGACGAGTCCCACGCGACGATCCCGCAGGTGGGCGGGATGTACGAAGGCGACTATTCGAGGAAAAAAACCTTGGTCGACTATGGGTTCCGGTTGCCCTCGGCGGTGGACAATCGTCCGTTGAAGTTTCACGAATTCGAGCGCTGCTTGAATCAAGTCATCCATGTTTCGGCCACCCCCGGCCCGTATGAACTCGAGCACGTCAAAGGCGAAGTTGTGGAACAGATCATCCGCCCCACGGGACTCTTGGATCCGATCATCGAAGTCAAGCCGGCGAAGGGGCAGGTGGATCAGCTCTTGAGTGAGGTCCGTAGCGAGGCGGCCCAGGGAGGGCGCGTGCTGGTCACGACACTGACCAAGAGAATGGCGGAAGACCTCAGTGAGTACTTTCATGAACTGGGAGTCAAGGTCCGCTATCTTCATTCGGACATCAAAACGCTGGAACGGGCGGAAATCATCCGGGACCTCCGGCGAGGCGTCTTCGACGTGTTGGTCGGGATCAATCTCCTGCGGGAGGGACTGGATCTTCCCGAGGTCAGCCTCGTGGCGATCCTCGATGCCGACAAGGAAGGATATCTGCGCTCGTACCGGTCTTTAATTCAGACCGCGGGACGGGCCGCACGCAATGTCCGGGGACGGGTCATTCTCTACGGTGACAGGATGACGGAATCGATGAAGACGGCGATCGATGAGACCGCCCGGCGGCGTCAGATCCAAGCCGAGTTCAACGAGAAGTACGGCATCGTGCCCGCCAGTATTCAAAAGAACATCCCGGTCTTGGAGTATTCCGACTCTGCCGAGCAGCCCGTGCAGTTGGCGCTAGCCGCTGAACCGGAGCGTGATTACGAAGCGGATGATCGGATCGAGTCGATGATCAAGCGTCTTGAACAAGAAATGAAAGCGGCCGCCAAAATTCTCGAGTTCGAAAAGGCGGCGGCACTCAGGAACCGGATCAAAGCCCTGCGGTTGAAGGAGTTGGAGATAAAATCGGAAGGCTAAACGTTCTTGTACAGGAAGATGCCGACAAACATCCCCAGGAGGCTCAATAGGCTGACCTTGAAGCTGAACCCGAGAGTGAGTTTGACGAGGATCAGGTCGATGGTCAGAGGAGGACTGATCCCGGGGGTCGCGTTGGTGGTAAAAAAGGCTTGAATTGTCCCTTTCGGAGCCATGAGTTGCAGGACTTCTCCAAGAATCCCTCCTAAGAGCCCTCCAATGAGCAGGAATACCAACAAGACCCACGGCGACTTTCTCACGACGGCCTCATAACTTATTGAGTAGCTTTACGGATTCCTGTGAGGACCATAACCAAAGGGCCGCAGCATGTCAATAAAATGCTGGCATCACTCCCTTGACTTCCCACAGGTGGTCCTTTAGACTGCCCGATACTCTTTTGCTAGATTTTTCGAGGCGATCGGAGATCTGGACCAGCAGCTTCGATTGCCTTTTTCTTTGAGGCCGGTATGCTCGACGCCTTGAGCGAAAAATTCGAGAAGGTGCTCAAGAAACTCCGCGGCACTGGTGTGCTGAGTGAGCAGAACATTGCGGAAGCGTTGAAAGAAGTGCGGTTGGCCCTGCTGGAAGCCGACGTCAACTTCAAAATCGTCAAAGACTTCATCGAGCGAGTGCGGGAAAAGGCGGTCGGCCAGGAAGTCCTGCAGAGCCTCACGCCGGGTCACCAAGTCGTCAAGATCGTCTGGGACGAGCTCCGGACCATGATGGGAGGGGAGCGAGCCGGTGTCATGCTCGCATCGACGCCGCCCACTGTGATCATGATGGTCGGCTTGCAGGGCGCCGGTAAGACGACGACCTGCGGTAAGCTCGGAAAGCTTTTTAAGAATCAAGGGAAACGGGTTCTCCTCGTGGCCGCGGATCCCCGAAGGCCGGCTGCCGGAGATCAGTTGGCCAGCTTGGGGCGCGATCTCGGAATCGACGTGCATCGGTTCGACCAAGCCCACGCCTCGCAGGGCGACGTGGTGCGGATCTGCCAAGCCGGCGTGGAACGGGGACGCGATCAGGGTTTCGATCTCGTCATTCTGGACACGGGCGGGCGGCTTCATATCGATCACGAGTTGATGGGTGAGTTGGTCGCGGTGAAGGCGGCCGTGAAGCCCCACGATGTCTTGTTGGTTGCCGATGCGATGACGGGCCAGGATGCGGTGACGATGGCGAGCCAGTTCGACCAGCAGGTCGGCCTGACCGGCATCATCCTTACCAAAGTGGAGGGCGATGCTCGAGGCGGAGCCGTGTTGTCGATCCGGGCGGTGACGGGGAAGCCGATCAAGTTTCTGGGTGTCGGCGAAAAACTCGATGCTCTGGAATTGTTCCACCCCGACCGTATGGCTTCCCGCATTCTCGGGATGGGCGACGTCCTGTCGCTGATTGAGAAAGCGCAGAAGACGTTCAGCCGGGAACAGGCCGAGGAGACCCAAAAGCGGCTTGCCAGCAACAGCTTCACCTTGGAAGATTTTCGAGCCCAGTTGGCGCAAGTCAACAAGCTGGGCTCTTTGGACCAAATCCTGGGAATGTTGCCCGGCGGGCAGCGGTTAAAAGGGGCCATGGAAGGGCAGGTGCCTGAACGCGAAATGAAGCGCGTCGTCGCCATGATCGATTCCATGACAACGAAGGAACGGCGCGATCACACCCTCATCAACGGCAGCCGAAAGAAGCGGATCGCGCGGGGCAGCGGCACGAATGTGATGGAGGTCAACCGGCTGATCAAGCAATTCTTGTCGGCCAGGAAGATCGCCAAGGCGATGTCGGGGGCGGGAGGGCGCCGGCAGCTGGCGCAACTTCTGCGGTCGATGTGATAGGAAGCAGTCGGCTGTCAGCGAATAGCTCTCAGCTCGATGCAACAGGCAACGGAAATCACCAGCTGACAGCAGATCGCTGGAAGCGACTAATCTAAGGAGGCAGACGGTGGCGGTTCATTTGAGACTGACGAGAACCGGACGACATAAACGACCCCTGTATCGTGTGGTGGCGGCGGATTCCCGCAAGCCGCGTGATGGGCGGTTCTTGGAGATCCTCGGCATCTTCGATCCGCTGAAGCAGGCGGGTTTGCCGGAATTGAAGCAGGAGCGGGTGCTCACCTGGCTGCATCATGGCGCTCAGCCGACGGTTACGGTCAAGACGCTGTTGCGGCGGTCGGGGTTGTGGAAGCAGTTCGAAACGGAAAAGGCTGCGAAAAAGAAGAAGGCCTAAACACGTGGCTGTCGCTCGCACGGATCTTGTCACGATCGGCCGGGTCGAACGTCCCTTCGGCGTCAAGGGCGAAGTGAAAGTCCGTTCACTGAGCGATGTGCCTGGTCGGTTCGAGCATCTGGGTGGTGTGACTCTGGTGGCTGCGACAGGACAAGCGACCGAGCGGACGGTTTCCACTGTGCGAAAAGCCGGATCAGGGTATCTCGTGAAATTCGACGGGGTGGCCACACCGGAAGAAGCCGGCTCGCTTCGCGGAAGCCTTATCCAGATACCCCAGGAACACCTGCCGGCTCGCTCGGAGAACAGTTTCTACGAATGTGATCTGGTCGGGATGGCCGTGGTTGATGAGACAGGGACAGAGGTGGGCCGGGTCCAAACGACGTGGGAGTTACCGGGACATCACGTGTTCGTCGTACAGGGCGGCGGCCGCGAGATTTTGATTCCTGCGGCCAGGTCGTTCGTGACGTCGGTGGA
>FRDC01005236.1_pt1 | contig 31373 bp, 27 predicted proteins | sample 1106171 | NCBI WGS metagenome assembly FRDC01 (sample SAMEA3930566, study PRJEB13176) | freshwater metagenome | biome: Drinking water system; feature: drinking water; material: water | place: Singapore | collected 2014-12-20 | reverse complement strand
CACGTTGACCTCTACGAATCCGTGGGTTCTGGAAGCGGAAAGCAAATCGCCAATCATGTAAAGATACTTCGCGCACCCAATGACCCTCGACAGTTCGCGGTTCTTGTCAAAGAGCATTTGGCGCCCGCGATAGTAAAACATCCTGGTCCTCTCATTGCGACAATAAGAAACCCACAGGACCAAACAATTTCACGAAGAACCCGGGGGTCCGCGACCATTTTGTACGGAGGAGAAATTCAATGAGATCTCAATCATTCCTATTTGTGACATTCATCATTTGGATAGCGATCCCCATTGGTTCCTCTGAGGTGGCCCGCGCTTCTTCTACTGAAATCGTCGTCCGCCATCCCAGAACCGACCCAGTCGATTTTCAAATTTTCAAAGAACTGAACCCCCGCACAAAAACTTTGGTAACAGAGTGGAATCTTCGAGAAAGGTCGACAGAAAAAGCGCAGGAATGCCTGGAACTGCTCAGACAAAGACAGGAAGCCCACTTTCAAGGGCGCAACAATATAAAACAAAAGTTTGAAGACGCGATCTGGGACATGCGATTTGAGGAAGACTGGACTCCGGTTTTGAGATCGCTCATGCTTGAAATGGGTCTGGAAAGGGCACTGAGACAGACAGATGAAAGGCTCAAGCGCACGCTCGCAACCGAGGCATTCTTGTTTGCCGATACACTGGAGACCGTGAAGGCCCTGCCTCTATGGAAAGAGCCTCGGGCTCGAGCCTATTTGCTTCAAACGTGGAGTGCGCGCAAACACCGAAACGTGTCCCTGGCTCATCTTCGAGGGCTCGGGTTTCAGTTTGTAAAGCTCAATGGAAAAACCCACTCCCTGGAAACCAACACCGAAGTGACCGTCACTGCCGGAACCTATCGCTTAACCGCACTTTCCAACCACCTTGCTCCCTGGACGACTCGGGTGGAAGACACGAACATGGCGGCGTCCGAACCAGACATCTCAAGCCTTGTTCAAGGGGATTGCACCTCGCCGGTACTCCATCCCATGCTGAAAGAATTTCGAGCAGTCCATGTTGTCTTTGATCGGCTTTGCACTCGCACATGGAAAAACGAGGAGTGGATTCCCCTCACGGAAACGGCGCCCCAAGCCTCTGCACCGATGATCCCTGGCCTTCCGGAGGAGCCTGCGCCAACAAGGAACACATCTTCATTCAAGAAATACACACCTGCCCTCGTGGTCGCAGGCTTGATCGTCACAGCACTCACTTTGCATTTGCGAAGCCAGAATGCAGGCAATGCTCAACCAAGCTCGCCTCCCCAAGCAGCGGTGGCGACATCGGAGAACGGGAACGTTATTTCGATCCCTCAGCGCTTCTGAGGAAGGTCCTTCCCAAGAAAGCGGATGCCCTTCACCGAACCTTCGTCAAAAGAAGTTTCTGTTTGAGGAGTCCACAGATCGCCTTCGGGATGGGAGTGGTATCTATGAAGATCTTTGACAATGCGGGGAACACCGACCCGTGCGCCTTCGTCGACTGCCGTGAAGTTCAGAAAGGGGTGGGAGGGTTCTATCGGACTGTCACTCCCAAAGTGAAAAGGGATTTTCTCCTCTTCTAGGATTCTCCACTGAAACGCGTAGCGACTCAAATCGCCGATTTTATTTTCCATCCAGCGGCGGTCGGATAGCCAATGGCATGGCTGAAAGTGGCAGACGACGTTTCGTCCCTTCATGAGCTGGATGGTTTCTCGGTCCATCAGCTGGGCATGCTCGATATTCAAGCGTCCCCGAGATCCATTCTTGTTCCAGACACGATTGGCCATCTTCACAACCTCGCGTGTTGCCTGATCTCCGATCGCGTGAACCGCAAGCTCTAGATTGTGACTCCAGGTCTCTTCCATCATGTTTTGAAAATCCGGAAGAGCGATCAATTGAATCCCCCGATGGATCTTGCCACAATAGCACTGACTCAGAAGAGCCCCTTCCGAACCGAGCGCACCATCGAAGTAGATCTTGATCCCCTTAACCCGAGAAAGCCTAGATCCCGATCGACGGGCTCTCAGTGCGGAACCCAATGCGCGATGAAAATCCGACACTTGGTTGGCGTTAAAAAACTGCTCAATGGCCAGCCCGAGCAGCGACTTTTCCTCAAGGCGGACCTGTTCGCTCCACTGCATTTCCGATCCGCTCAGATCTCGGATGTGCGTGATACCTGCTCTGTGAAAGACGTCCTGGCCTTGAAGTAGATTTCTTTCAATAGTCTGAGCGGACGCCTCTGGAACAAGGCGGGTGATGGGCTCCATAGCATTGTCAATAAGGACACCTCGAGGACTTCCCAGAGAGTCTCGGATCACGTGCCCTCCGTCGATGTCGGCTCGTCCTAAGGAGGTTAAATGGCCTCGCTCGTCTAAAAACCCAGCCCGTTTTAATGCGACCGAGTTCACCCAAAGAGCATGTCCATCGGCCCTGGTCAGCGCAACGGGTGCCGTCGGAAATCTTTGATCAAGGATGGCTCGATGGGGAAACTCTTTCGTTCCCCAAAGATTCTGATCCCATCCAAACCCGGTGATCCAGTCCCCAGAGAAGTGTTCGGGGCGAATCTCAAGGGTGCGGATATCTTCAGCGCTTGAAAGCCGACTGAGATTGAGTCGCGTGCAGTGCTCGCCCGTTGCAAGCCAGTGGACGTGAGAGTCGTAGCAGTTGGAAATCCTAAGAAGTGCCAGGGCCTTTTCTCCTCGAAGCTCTTATTGAACTCCCAGACTCTTATCTCCCGCGACCTGCACCACCCGGAGGTGTCAAAGGTTGGCCACCGGGAGCAACGAAACCAACTCCGCCCAGAACGCCCCCGACTCCGATACTTCCAAAACCACCGATGGCTCCACCGCCACCAATTCCCAAGAATGGAGAATAACCCATGCCGTTGTAAAGCCCCATGTAAGCCTGCTGGAGGCGCATGTTTAGACCCATTAACTCCTGCTGAAGGTTTCCAATCACTCGATACTGCTGCTGCTGATTGGTCAGCTGCCGTTGCTGGTATTCCATATAAAGCTGATATTGTTGCATCTGCTGCTGCATCATTTGATTGTAGAAATCCATGCCGAGCATACCGCCAGGCATGCCTCCTGGCATCGTCATGCCCATTCCGCCTGGGAACTGCATCCCCATGGCTCCAGGCATCTGCATCCCCATACCACCTGGGAACTGCATCCCCATGCCTCCCGGAAATTGCATGCCCATCCCGCCTGGGAACTGCATACCCATAGCACCAGGCATTTGCATCCCCATACCACCTGGGAACTGCATCCCCATGCCTCCCGGAAACTGCATCCCCATACCACCTGGGAACTGCATTCCCATCCCGCCTGGCATAAATCCCATTCCAGGAAACCCACTGAGCGCAGCCATTCCTATGGCCCCGGGCATCTGCATTCCCATTCCGCCCGGGAACATCATCCCCATGCCTCCCGGAAACTGCATACCCATACCACCTGGGAACTGCATCCCCATTCCGCCGGGCATAAAACCCATTCCAGGAAACCCGCTGAGGGCAGCCATTCCCATGGCCATTCCCATGCCTCCGGGCATGAAACCGCCCATCATGCCACCGTATGGATTCATCCCCCACGGCCCAGCCATTCCCCAGGGCCCCATGCCGGGAAGATACAATCCCCCTCCGGCCATCATCGGATTGCACATCATCGGATTCATGCAACCCATTTGGCCAAATGGGCCGCCCATGCCGGGATACATTCCTCCCATGACACCGAAAGGTCCCATTCCTCCGAACGGGCCTCCCATCATTCCGCCGCCGATGACGCCACCGCATCCAAAGCCCCCGGCTCCGATGCCACCCATAGTCGCGCCATACAGACCCGCAGTCGCAAACGGAAACCCATATCCAGAATTTGGATATGGATAGTACGGCCAACCCAGTCGAGCGGCATTATCCATCGCACGATTCTGGGTACGCGTATTCATCAGGATTCCAAACACATCCAAAGCCGCGGCACCGATCACCTGCCAGGTCTTTGGCCCCTGAACAACAGGGCCATCACACTCGCCGGTGGGACAAACCATCCCGCCAGAGGTCTTTCGACCTAGAATCTGGTCGATCTCTCGATCACGCGCGATTTGCTCCTGCTTGCGAGCTTCGACCTCAAGCTTTGCGATTTGCGCAGAAAGGTCACGAATGCGGTCGGAAAAACGACTGTAGTCGTTGAGAGTGCGTTCGCAATCGGCAGGCCCGCCCTTCACTTCTTTGCCTTTGGGGCGAAGCTTTTCTTCCGAGCAGGCTTTCTTTGCGGCGATTTTCTTTCCGGAACAAATGTCGTTCCAAATTGTCGGAGTGACTCTGAACGGCTGTTCTGCGAGCTTATCCGTACACATTTGGTTATCTCGGATGGCATCGGTGTCGGTCGTCGCGGGCGCTGGATTTTCCCAATAAACTCTCCACTCGGGATCTTCCTTTTTCTTACCCCACTTGCAGGCTCCCGATTTTTTTTCGGTAGAACCCTCCTCCTCCCACTCTATTTGACGCGTCTTCGAGGGTTTCTGAGTCTCGTAGTACTTCTCACAGGATCTGGCCTGTGCCCCATCCTCAGCGCCATCCGCAATCATTCCAAGAACATAGTCCATGGACTCTCGCTCCATGTACTGGTCAAGACCGGCTGTGGTTCGCCCAGAGGGAGAGGTGTATCCATTGATCAACTCATCTCGCTGATTTCTGAGTTCCGCTCGCTTCTGGTCGAGTGCATTTATTTTCTCATTCAGCTCTTCATACCGATTCTCGGCGCCACCACCATTGGGCATATAAGGATAGTTACAGGACTGCATTCCGGGCCACATTCCCGTACCCCACATATTTCCGCCCATACCACCCATGGCGCCCATCATTCCCATTCCGCCCATCATGCCGGCGCCACCCATCATTCCCATTTGGGAGTGAGCTGTCGGCGCAAGCATCAGCAGCACGAGAACACCGCGAGTCACAACTCTAGCAGAAATCATGTCAGAAACTCCTTCGAATGGCCCCATCCCAAGGGACACGACCCCATTTCCTCACTCCTCTATTGTCGACGAAATATTGTCTCCGCTTTAGACAAAACTGGATGGACTTCAGCTTAGGTCTAGGCAATCGCCAAAGTTCCCTCACAAATTCGACCTAGGTCGAGAGCAGGTCGCCCAAAGCCGCACTCACCGCCTACACTTTCAGAGGGATTATCGAGGGCCCAACCGAATGAAGCAGACATTGCTCGTTGTCGACGACGAAGTGGATAACGGAGATGCGCTTGAGCGGATCTTCCGAAAAAAATACAACGTCTTCAAGGCGACCTCCGGCGGAGACGCGCTCAAGACTCTTGCGGAGCACCCCGAAATTTCCGTCATCATTTCGGACCAACGCATGCCCAACATGAGTGGTGTGCAATTCCTAGAGAAATCTCTGGCAATAAGACCCGAAGCCGTTCGAATTCTCCTCACAGGATACACGGATTTGGAATCGGTGATCGCAGCTGTTAACACGGGCCAGATCTATCGCTACGTCACTAAGCCGTGGGATCCACAAGATCTCTCGATAGCGGTGGATCGCGCCTTTGAACGCTATCAACTTCAAACCGAGCTCAAGCAGAAAAACATCTCACTTCAGAAAGCTCTGGAAGAGCTCAAGACCCTTGATCGAGCAAAGAGTCATTTCATGGTCCTGATTGGACATGAGCTCAAAACCCCACTGACAACACTCATCAGTTTTGCGGAGCTTCTCAAGGAGTCGAACTTAGATCCAGATCAATCGCGTTACTTGGATCGCGTGATGAAAGGAGCGGGGCGCCTAAAAGAAATTGTTTTCGATGTCCTGGAGCTGATGTCGGCCGAGGCGGGAACACTTCCTGTCAATATCTCAACCGTTCGCCTGCAAGATATCGCCGATGGCCTCGTGCGGGAGTTCAAGGCTCTCGCTGAACAAAGGGGTATCGCTTTTTCCTTGGACTGCTCCGATGTAACGGTGACATCTGATCCTGAAATCTTGAGAAAGATTTTTCGACGGATTATCCACAATGCACTGAAGTTCGGGGATGAAAACTCTACGATCGCACTTGTCGCTCGCCCCGAGGGACCGAAGGAAGTTCTTTGTATGTTTCAAAATCGCGGCCCCGCCCTCTCTGAGGACGTGATTGAGCGTGTGCTCAAGCCCTTCCAACTGAACGAGAATATCATGAACCACTCGCAGGGACTGGGGCTTGGATTGAGCCTCTGCCAGGCGCTCTTAGGGCAGTTGGGCTCAAACCTGCAGATCGACTCCGAGCCGCCCGTTGTTAAAGTCAGTTTTAAGATCAGAAATCCGACCGGCGGATCGTAGAGCCCGAGGCGCCTCGCTCACTTTCCACGGAAGTCCCGGATCCCTCTGCACTCAGCAGGCATGAATTGGATTCTTCCTCTACTTTGGACGGCACTGCTCAGCCCTCTCTCAGCAAACGCAAAACTTCAAGTCATGACTCCAGGTCAATCCATTTGGCGAACCGCCCGCGGGGGAACAATCCACATCGCTGACCCCAAAGTTTTGAAAGCCCAGATTGTAGGGAATCGCATTTTTCTGACAGCGAAGCAAAAAGGACGAACAACGCTCCAATGGGGCAAGGGCCCAGAGGAGTTTCAAGTGGTATCCGCGGAAACCCTTGCCGCTTGGAGCTCAATTTCCGACCTGATCACAAGCTTTCGCGGGCCTCAAATCGACATAGAGCAAGACCGAGTCCTCCTTCGTGGACGCCTCTTGAGGCTTGAAGATTGGGAAGCCCTGACCCGACTTCGGGTCCCGTTTCAAATGCAACTATCGATGTCGAAAGATCTTGAAGAGCAGATCAAAAGACGCGTGCTTTCTTTCCTTTCCGGCAGGGGATTTTCCCGCTTACCATTTCAAATAACGCCCGACGCGGTCGCTTGGGCACATCAGCTCCGAGGCCTAGAAGGTCTTTCAAGAGAGTTGTCGATGATGGGAATTCAAACAGTCGAACGCGCGGGTGCGATCGCCTCAGATCCCATCGTTGAAGTTTCGGTATTAATCTCGGAAGTTCGAAAAAAGTCCATGCTGGCCGCAGGCTGGAAAATCCTGGACCCGGTTGAAGCCCAACTTCTTCCGGCTCTCACGACCGGAAGCATTCGGGCCCGCATCGAACTCCTCGAATCCCGCGGCGAAGCGCAAGTGCTCGCGTCTCCGACTTTGATTAGCAAAAGTGGTAAGGAAGCGAAGTTCCTTGCAGGTGGTGAGTTTCCGATCAAGATGATGAATATCCAAACCAACAACGTTGTTTGGAAGCCCTATGGAGTCATGATGTCGATCCGTCCAACCGTGACGCAGGAGGATCGGATTCACCTGGCAATTGCGACCGAGGTCTCTAGTCTTGATTTCAGCCATAGCGTCGATGGGATACCGGCTCTCCTTTCCCACCGAGTCAGCACCGAGTTTGACCTTGAACGCGCAAGAACCATCGCGATCTCTGGTCTGATCCGTAAGGATAGGTCCGAGGAAAAAGCGGGGCTTCCACTTCTGAGAAGCCTCCCCATTCTCGGGCCACTTTTTGGAAGTACTGCGTTTCAGGAGGGAGAATCTGAGCTGGTGATATTCGTGACTCCCCGACTGCAACCCAACAAGTAAAATTCGTATCGCGACCGCTCGTACAAGAAATCTAAGCCTTCCGGAGGTGTCTCTTGCTCAAAACCGAAGTCCTTCAAGAAGCCTATTCTCTTCTGAACAACCAACTCAACCTCTGGGACTCGGAAACACCAGATCACCGTCCCGAGGTTTCGCTCCGAAACGCCGTAGACGCACTTCCGATCTCACGCGAAGTGAAGGAGCGCCTTTCCAATGAAGTCTGGGGGTGGGGGCCTTTGTCTGCTCTGATTGAAGATCCAGAAGTTACTGAAATTGTTGTCAATGGTCCCCAACAACTGTTCTCCGAGAAAAATGGAACACTTCACGAGCATCAACATCGATTCTTAAACGAAATTTGCTACCAGAACTTTGTTCATTTCGTGTGCTCTTTGATTGGAGCCCCTTTGACCACAAACCTTGGTTTCGTTGAAGGACGATGGCAACAGCTCAGAATACATGTCGTCAGCGGCCAACTCACGAGGCTTCATGACGTCGTGACAATTCGAAAGGCTCGCGCACAGGGTTGGGACATGGCGGCTCTTGTCGAGCGGGGATTCTTGTCCTGCTCGGAATCGCAGTTTCTTGTGGACGCCGTCCTGAGAAACCAAACAATTATTGTGTGTGGTCCCACAAACTCCGGAAAGACGTCGCTCTTAAGCGCACTGCTCGGAACTCTTCCAAGATACCAGAGGGCTATTCTTCTGGAGGAAACGTCTGAAATCCCGTTACCCAATCCGTGCTCGATCGCTCTTGAAGCACGTCCCAACCCGAAAGGAGACCTTTCAGAGATCAGTCTTGAACGATTGGTAAAGGAGGCTTTGCGCATGCGGCCGGATCGGTTGGTTGTCGGAGAAATCCGTGGGCGAGAAGCCAAGGACCTTTTGCTTGCTCTGTCGACAGGGCACCGCGGTGGGTTTTCGACACTTCATGCATCCTCCGCGCGCGAGGCGATCACCCGGCTAGAAATTCTCATCCAAATGGGGGCGCCAACATGGCCTCTCCAGACCATTCGAAAAATTCTTGCTTCTTCTCTTCAGATTTTGGTCACAACTGAGAAATTAAAGGACGGGACGCGCGCAGTGACAGCAATCCACCAGGTGGCTTCCATGGAAGAGCAGGGGATCACGTTAGACCCACTCTTTATAAGGGAGGAGAAGTTCTCGTAGGTCGACCTACTAGCGCGCTTCCGCATTGAAACATCTTAAGCTTTGATATCCAAACGCTGTCCAACCTCGGAAGAACCCATCTCAATCGCAGCCGCTGGCGCAGGACTTGAAAAATCCCCAGGGGCGACCGGAGCTGCAAACTCAGACAAAGAAGGTCCAGAAATCGCTGGTTGTTGTAAAAAGAAGTCATCGGCCCGAACAGGAAGAGCTTTGTCTGCCATGTCTTGCATTCCGGTCGGAGTCCAATTGACCCGATCTAGCGCGCTCTCTGAGAGAATGGATTTACTGAGAGTGTCATTCATTTCGGGAGGCCCCCAAAAACGAGGCGCTCCAGCCCGAAGAGGTTGGGCGCGAGAAATGTCGGTGGAAAGAATCCTCGGTGTTGCTGGAAGAATACCACTCAGTTTCGACATCATTGGGCTCACCTCCTGTGAACCGATCCCTCGATCGATTTCACTTCTTCGGTGAGTGGTGTTGCAACTTGAGACACAAGGACCCAAGGAGACAGAGTCCCGACGATCCTCCGAGGAAGATTCTTCCAGGACCGACGTCCCGGAAGAATCAAAACAAGCGGCGGCGCACAGCAGAGCCGGGCCGGATGGGTGAAGCGACTAAGGCATAGTCCGCATCTGTTTCAGGTGTGTTCTTATTGATGTCGTCGACAACCTCGGTCCCCAGCACCTCAATCATCCAGGTCCCAGGAATCGGTTTCTGAATAAAGACGTTTTCGACGGTATCTAGGGCATTCGGTGTGCCGCCGGGAAGTGAGTAGTTGTTCTCCAAAAGACCATAGTTACCCCAGTACACAGTTCCGTTCGGAGCCGTGACCTTGAGGTCCAGGTTGTTGATGCGAGCGATGGCGGAGGCAGGGTTAGCTTCACGATCACGATAGGAAAGAGTGACTTTGAACTCCGGCGCTTCTCCTGGAACCGTGACCACATACCTTCGATAGCCTTTATGTGGAACCAAGTCTGTTTGATCGACAATCAATATTTTATTGCGCAGATCAAAGAGGTTTTTCACATTTGGAAAGCCCCAGCCCTGGTGGGTTCGAGTGCGATCATCAGTCAAACCTTGAAAGGGGTATTGTCGAGCGGTGTTGATCAACAAAGCCTTTGTTGTCATCGCGTGGGGCAGCCGAATCACCCCTCGACCGCGACTCGAATTTCCGAAAATGCCATTCATCCACATTTGAAGAGCCAAGCCGACATGGCCTGCAACGATGGGAGTCGCACCCGAAGTTCCTCCGAAATTCGGTGTGTACCCGTTGGGACCATCGGTGGTGAGGATCTTGTCATAGTGAGCGCAAAGCTCGGGCTTAATACGACCGTCCTTTGCGGGCCCGATACTGGCGCCCCTATTCCACTTATCGTCGGATGGATCGATGTTGCCAAAGTGAAATAGGGCTCCCACAGAGATGACATTTTTAGCCCATGCTTGGGGTCGGGAATCTTGGTTCCCAGCGTTGCTTTGACTCTGTGTGACCGGGATGTCCGCATCGAAGATCATCTTGTCCATCTCAGCAGATACGGCAGTATAATCTTGTGTGCGCGCGTGTCCCCATGAAGCCGTTTGGAACATGATCCCCTGGTCTTTCACCAAAGACATGACCAAGTCGTAACGACTGGACTTTCCAGAAGAGAAATCGCTCGCGTTGGTGTAAAAACCCTGCGCGTTCGGAAGAAGCCCTCGTGCTTCTCGGTTGCCTTTACCACTGCCAAAAACTTGGCCATAGGTGTTGCTCCCGTGACCATCAGGACTTCCGTCATGAATCGCAATTGGCGCCTTTCTAAAATCGTTGGCTGCGAAATCTGGATGTTGAGCATAGATTCCCTCCATGACGTGTCCGCGAACACCGCGCCCTGTGTACCCCGGTGCAGGAGCTTCGAACTCGATTGCGTTAGCTCCGCCCTGAACTCGCGCTGTCCACATGTCGTACTCCGCAGCGGTCCTGCGCTCTACCCAAAGAACCTCATCCCAATGAACCGCTTGTTCGACTCGACGGGCTGGGAGGATTGCGTCTACGAGAATACCTCGACCGCGAGGAGCCAAAACCTGTGCCCCCATATCCTGCAGCCTCTTGACCAAGAGGGGGCGGTCGATATCGCGTGTCACCATGAAAACAAAGTGAGCGGACCGCGCACTCCGTCGTCGGAGAAGCGTACGCACCTCTTCTTCCATCTTGAACTGCACCGGAAGTTTTCCAACAAAGCGAACAAATGGAAGCTTCTCGATGCTGGCAACCTGGTGGGAGGCCACTTTAACCAAATGCGCCCGGGACGGAATGAAACGAACCACTTCGGCGCCCTGCGCACGCAGCTGTTCGCGATGAGCGTCGGTAGGAACATCAAAAAACTGCACGATGTAGAGATTGCCCGGTTGGCCCTCTTGGACCATGGGCGTGATCGTGGGATCATACTTTGCGTCCCGAAACATCAGTAAATATCGATCAGAATTTCTTCGTGGCACCGCGTGAGCGGAAAATACAAACAGCAATCCCAGAATAACAATAAGTCTGAAACTTTTCATGAGCCCCCCAAAAAAAGACTTGGAGGAAAATATTCACCGAGAACGACGACGAAACACCCACTAACGTTCCGCACAATTTAAGAGCGCGTAACAAAATGGATGAATGCGAGGCGGCCAGAAGGACTTCCCTGACAAGACACTAGAGCGTGGACTTATCGAGCTCCTGAAGTGCCTTCTCAGCCTGAGGTGCGAGCTTAATCCCCAACTCCTGCAATTGTTCCCGAGCCACGGGGCTCGGAGCCGAGGACATCAGACAACTGGCCTTGGTCGTTTTCGGAAACGCGATCACTTCACGAATAGCCTCGGTTCCGACCAAGATCATCACAAGACGGTCCACGCCCCATGCAATCCCGCCGTGAGGAGGCGTTCCGTATTGAAGAGCTTCCAGAAAAAAACCAAACTTCTCAGCAGTCTCCTGCTCACTCATTCCAAGTGCTCGGAACATGGCGGCCTGAACTTCTTGGCGGTAAATTCGAATACTGCCCCCCGCAATTTCATAGCCGTTGCAGACCAAGTCATAGGCACGCGCAAGCAAATTTTGAAAGGTAGATTCTTCTCCTCGCACAAACTCCTGAAGCCCCGTGTCCTGAGGGCTGGTGAATGGATGATGTCGAGCCGCCCAACGTTTTCCTTCGGCGTCGTACTCAAGCAAAGGAAAGTCCACAACCCAAAGAAAGTAATCTTTTGAGCGGTCGATCAGGCCCAGCTCCTCACCGAGTTGAAGACGGATTTGACCAAGAGCAACCGCAGAGATTTCGCTTTCGTCAGCCACGATCAGGGCCAGATCTCCGGCGACTGCGCCTGCGGCCACAAAAATTGCCTGCAACTTTTCGGGAGTCACAAATTTCGAAATCGGACTTGTCAGGGTTGCGCCGTCAGATTTAATCCAAATCAGACCTTTCGCTTTCCACTTTTTGGCAAGGTCCGTGAGTTTATCCAAGTTTCCACGGCTCATACCAGCCTGGCCTTTGACGGCAATGGCTCGAATCTTATGCCCTTGTTTTCCAAGGACCTCGTCAAAAACCTTGAAGCCCGTCGGCGAAGCCCCGGATACACCTCCGCGCACATCTTCAGTGATGTCTTTAATTTTCATCTCAAAGCGCGTGTCTGGTTTATCACTTCCGTAAGAGTCCATCGCGTCCTGATAGGTCATGCGCGGGATCGGTCCGACGTCCACACCCTTGACCTTCTGCCAAATCGTCCGTAGGAGTTTTTCATTGATCTGAAGCACATCTTCGACGTCAACGAAACTCATCTCGATATCGATCTGTGTAAATTCCGGCTGTCGATCCGCTCGCAAATCCTCATCCCGAAAACAACGCGCGATTTGAAAATATCGATCAAAGCCTGAAATCATCAAAAGCTGCTTGAGTGTCTGAGGGCTCTGCGGCAGCGCAAAGAACTGACCCAGATTCACCCTGGAAGGCACCAAGTAGTCGCGAGCTCCCTCCGGGGTGCTTTTGTAGAGAATGGGCGTTTCGACCTCGATGAATCCTTCTCCACTGAGAGTTTCGCGCACCACCTGATTGAGCTTATGTCGAATACGCAAGAAATCTTGGAGCCGCTGAGAACGCAAATCCAAATAGCGATACTTCAACCGGGACATTTCGTTCGTGGATTCATCCCCGACCTGGATCGGCAACGGCTTGGCTTGTGAAAGGATCTGGCATTCCAGACCTTCAACTTCCACTTTTCCAGTGGGAATCTTCGTGTTCTCACTTCCCGTCGGACGAGGACGCACTTTCCCCCGAACAGCGACAACAAATTCATTTCTTAAATCCTTGGCCGCTTTCATAAGTTCAGACTGCGGATTGAGAACAATCTGCACCGTTCCCTGACGGTCACGCAAATCTACGAACACCAACCCACCATGGTCCCGGCGAGAGTTTACCCATCCCATCAGAACAACGGATTGCCCTTGGTTGGTATCTCTCAGATCTCCGCAATAATGTGTGCGTTTGACCTTCGAAACAAATTGGGACGTAACCTCAGACATGATCAGCCTCCTGGCTCTTTTTCCTAAAAAATTCTGCAAGCATTGGGAGCGATACGCTCTCCTGTGTTTTTTGAACTAAGTTTTTTACCGTGGCCAAACCGCTTTCGACCTCGGAACCGCCAAGAATCACAGCAAACTGCGCTCCCGACTTATCGGCCCGTGCCATTTGCTTTCTGATCGGCCGCAAACTCAGATCCATCTCAGCCTTCACGCCCAGCTTTCTGACTTTCTGAACCTGAAGGAGCGTTTCTTGGAATCCACGTTCATCGGCATGGACAAAATAAACTCCGAACGGAGTCTTGATTTCGTGCGCGCGGCTTTCAAGCAGAATAGCAAGCCGTTCAAACCCACCGGCGAATCCAACCGCGGGAACTGGCTTGTGTCCGAGATCCTCAAATAAATGATCGTATCTCCCTCCACCACACACCGCAGATTGCGAGCCCAAGTCCGAGGAGACGAACTCAAAGGCTGTTCGGTTGTAGTAGTCCAGCCCACGTACAATTTTTGGATCAACTTCGTACTTAACGCCCAGAAGATCCAGCGTCTTTCGCAAACCCATAAAATGCGCGCGACAACCTTCACAAAGATGATCCAACATGAAGGGAAGATGGGCGGCAACCTTTTGAGCCGCTTCAGACTTGTGATCAAAAATTCTCTGAGGGTTGGTTATGATTCTTGGACGAAAATCCTCAGGGATTTGATCGATCTGGGCGTTTAATTTTTCTGTAAGCATGCTTTTGTAGACCGGACGGCATGTTCGACAGCCCACGCTGGACAAACGAATCTCCGCGGACTTTAAACCCAAATCTTTGTAAAGATGATCGGTGGCTTCAATCACCTCGGCGTCGGCGTAGGGCTCCTCGACACCAATGAGTTCAATGCCGTACTGGTGAAACTGACGATAGCGGCCCTTCTGAGGACGTTCGTGCCGGAACATGGGAGACATGTAGTAAAGCTTTGAAACGGGGTGGTCGTTGAGCCAATTGTGCTCGATCAGCGCTCTAACGACGGAGGCCGTCCCCTCCGGTCGCAGCGAAAGCGAATCACCACTGCGATCATCAAAGGTGTACATTTCCTTCTCAACGATATCCGTGTCGGTTCCAACACCACGCTTAAAAACCTGCGTGTATTCGACAACGGGAGTTCGAATTTCTTCGAATCCATAACCTTCAAAAATCGAGCGCACCCGACCCTCGATCCAATGCCAAATCTTGACCTCAGGACCGAGAAGATCCTTCATCCCGCGAACCGCTTGAAATTTCATTCAAATGAGAATGACACAGCGTCCTTGAGCGGTCAAAGTCTCAGACCCGTGACGCACGTCACGCCGAGGGCCATGGACTCCCGTTTGAAGAAACAGTACAGTCTTGGTTATGCCTAAGATAAATATCGAAAAAATGAGCAGTAAATCTCCCCGGGACAGCTATGCCGCCATCAAGAACATGCTCAGCGACGATCCCGACTTACGGAATTTGGATCGGTCCTACCAATGCCAGTTCGACGACGCCAGCCTCTCCGGAAGGGCAAAAGGACAGAAGTTCGAAGCCACTTTGACGATTGCTGAAACCGGACCCCAGGCAAAAGTACAGTTGGAAGTGCAGATCCCCCTCATGCTTACTCCGTTTAAGGGTTTGATTGAGACAACCCTGACAAAGAAACTCGAGAAGGCGTTGAGCTAAACAATGGCCAAGAAAAGCGTTCCCCCTGGCCCCAAAGGGCAAGGGCCTCAGAAGAAAACCCTCCGGAAGTCGACCGTAACGGGCGCATCTTCCAAAGTTCACGAAACCGAGATCGTGGAAGAGGATGGCCCCCTCCTTCCAGATGCGGAACACGAGGAATCGGGTTCAACGGAAAAGATTTTTCCAACGGACCAGGATCTGGAGCGTGCTGCGGAGGAAACTCAAACCTTTGTGAAGGAAGCCAGCTCATCGACTGCGCTCGCTCCCCAAGGCCAAGTTCCAGCGACTGTCGATCCACTGGCGGCCTATCTTTCAGAAATTCGCAAGTATCCGCTTTTAACGCCAGAGCAAGAGCGAGCAATCGCGACGGAGTTTCGTGAAACCGGAAACCCTCAGCTAGCCCAAAAACTTGTGACTTCAAACCTCAGGTTTGTTGTGAAGATCGCCGCCGAGTACTCAAAATTTGGTTCGCGCATGATCGATCTCATTCAAGAGGGAAATGTTGGGCTCATGCAAGCCGTAAAGGAGTTCAACCCACAAAAAGGTGTACGCCTGATCACCTATGCCGTTTGGTGGATTCGCGGATACATTCGCGAATATCTAATGAAACAGTATTCGATGGTGCGGGTGGGCACCACCCACGGCCAAAAGAAGCTTTTCTACAACCTGCAGTCGGCGGAAAATCGGCAAAAACTTCTGGGTGGAGAGACCCTGGATACCGCTCAGATTTCCAGTGATCTTGGGGTCTCTGAAAAAGATGTGGAAATCATGCGGATGAGAATGTCTGGGCGAGATGTGAGCTTAGACCAACCTCTGGACGAAGCCTCCAGGTCGACCCTGATGGACTTTCAGAGCTCACCTGACGACGAGGGGAATCCTGAGGTGGAGCTGCAACGGAACCAAGAGATCGAATTGGTACGGAAGAAAGTTGACCAAGTTCGTCCGCGGCTGAACGAGAAGGAAGTCTACATTCTGGATCGACGCATCTTGAGTGATGAACCGATGACTCTGCAAGAAATCGGAGATGATCTTGGGATCACCCGGGAGCGAACGCGCCAGATCGAAAACCGAGTCTTTGAGAAGATAAAAGAAGCTTTCAATCTAGCTCCTGAAGAAGCTTAAGTGGCTTTTCCAACACAATTCTGCGGATCGCAAACCAAATCACGGGGAGACTCATTGCGCTGGACAAGACAAAAAGAATAACTGCTGATCCGACATCTGGCATCCACACCTGCTTGAAGATCAGTCTTCCCATGACATGAGCAACAACAACACTTGAAGCGATGCCAGCAAAGATTCCCACAACGGAAACGGCTCCGAACTCAATGAGGGCCATGACGACCAACGGACGCGAACGGAGTCCGATCACTTTCATGAGGTTGAGGTCGCGACGCCGAACCGCGACTTGTCCTTGAGACATGTTAAACAGAACAATCCAGCCGACAAAAATAGAGAAGAGCGCCATCGAATAAAGCGCAACCTTCATGTCGTCAACCATGCGTAGAATTCGGCCAACAATAATCGAAACATCCACCGCTGAGATATTCGGAAAGGCCGAAGCAACGGCTCGTTGAATATTTGTTTTTACATCCTCCGTTGCCTGAGGAACGGTCGCCAAGAAAGTTTTTGGCGCACCCTCCAGAGCACCCGGCCCAAATTGGATAAAGAAATTCGGCTCAAATGAAGTCCAACGGACGGTGCGGAAGTTAACGACTTTACCTTCGACCGAGACTCCCTGAATGTCGAATTTTAACTGGTCGCCAATACGGATCGCCATGCGCTCCGCGTACTTTGACTCCAAGGAAATCTCGGGGGTTTCAGCGCCCGGGTTCAGCTGAAACCCCTCAGTCAAGTTTGAATCCATGATCTTTGCATCAGAAAAAGTGAGGTTCACGCCGCGATTGCGGAATCGCGAAGCCTCTTCGTCCTCACGGGTGCGTGTTTCCGCGCTTTCCGAAGTGCGCGTCTCGGCGACGCCATTGACCGTTTCCAACCTCGCTCTCACCATAGGAGTTAAGGAGCGCAATTGAATTCCGTGATTCTTCAGTAGACTCTGGAGATCAGAGGCTTGGTCCTCTTGGATGTCAAAAAAGAAGAGTGATGGAAGACCTCCTTTGGATGGGGACTGGAGCTCCTGCTCAAGCCCCGAACGGATCTGAGGAAGAAGGCCCATCAAAAGAGCACCCACGGTGACTGAAAGGGCGCTGAGGATAGTCGCAAGAACGTGTCCACGTAAATTTCTGGAGGAAAGTCTAAAGAGAAAAAGAAAACCTCCAGGTGAAACGCGCTCGGGAAGGATCCCTGGCAGCTTTCGAATTCCCAAGGAAAAGAGACTGACCACCAATAGAGACAACAACAGAAGAGTCCCCATAAACAGCGATCCAACACGGACGGAGTGAGAGACCCACACCGAAAAACCCCAGAAAAGAAGAAGAGTTGGTGCAAAAAAAATGACAGCTTGAGATACCCCAAAACCCTGCTTCCGCCCTTCCTGAACGAGACCGAGCGGGTGAATGTGTTTCATGCGCGCAAAAAACGGAATCCCCAGGGATAACGGAACCAGCGTGGCAACAAGAAAGCCTGCAAACCAAGTCTCTTTGTCGATAGAAAAGACCAGGTCCTTGGGAAGAAGATCTCCCACGGCAGAGGTCAAGACAGTCCGAACCGCAGAGACGCCCAGGAGCCCGACACCCAAAGAAACGATCCCGAGCAAAAGGATCTGCACCAGATAGATTCTCTGGATCTGACTAAAAGACAATCCCAAGCACCTTGCGAGCGCGATCCCTCGTTCCTTTCTTGAAAAGTAGGACTGAAATAGAAAGAAAGTTCCCATTGAGGCCAATAGCAAACCGATGACCGCAACAAGTCCCAAATAGTCAGAAAGGTACTGAATGAGGCGGCCAGATTCATCGGCCGCGGAGTTGTATGCAACGACGCGAACACTCGGATCAGAAATCTTTTCCTCTACAAGGCGTTGGATTTCTTTCCCATCGGCGCCGAACGGAAAACGAAACAGTCGACGGTAGAAAAGAGTACTGCCAAACTTTCCGATGCGATCTTCTAGACCACTGAGAGAAACATAGGCTCGCGGAGCCATAAACGAACCCCCGATCGCCGCTGAGGAGTCGGTCTCTATGATCTCATTGACTCTATACGTTTTGTCCCAAATCTTAACTTCGCTCCCCTCGCGAAGATCCAACTGTACCGCGATCTCGCGATCGATCCAAAGGAAATCCTCCGCGCCTGGCCTCGAAACATGACTCTTTCCAGAACGGAAGACAATTTGTCCGTAGTAAGGAAATTCGGGCTCGATTGCTCGAACCTGCACGAGTCGTGTTCCAGACACGGCATTCAGCATGGAGAAAAACTCAACAAACTCCGTTTCATCCACAGCTCTCAGTGTTGTAGATGGATCGCGAGCAGCACTCACCTCGGCTTCCGTCAGGGGACGCCGCGCTGAGATCGCCAAATCTGCGCCAAGAAGTTCGCGAGCCCTGGAACCAAGGCTACGCTCTACGCTCTTACGAAAAGAATCAAGACCCAAAAACCCGGTCATACCCAAAGACAGCGTCAGCACAAACACAACTGTAAATCGCAGATCGTTTCGCAGTTCCCGCAGGATCCAGCGCAAAATCACCGAATCCTGCCTTCCGCAACCAGAATCTCACGATCACAAAGGCGGGCGAGGTCTTCACTATGGGTCACAATAACAGCGGTTGTTTTCTGCTCTCGCAAGACTTCAAACATCAACTTCACGACCTCGTGACCCGTCTTCGAATCCAAGCTCCCGCTGGGTTCATCGGCCAGCAGAAGTCTGGGCCCTATGGCAAGTGCGCGGGCGATAGCGACTCGTTGGCATTCCCCGCCAGAAAGTTTTCCCGGAAGGCTGGAGAGGCGATGCCCCATGCGAACTCGCTCAAGCCAATCGGTTGCGCGTTTCATAGGTTGAGCAACCCCGGCAAGCTCCAGAGGTAAAGCCACATTCTCGGCAGCGGTGAAGTGGGGAATCAAATGAAACTGTTGAAACACGATTCCAATCTGCGCCCCCCGGATTTGAGTGAGTTCATCTTCGCTCAGCCCAGCTAAGGACTTCCCTCCTAAAAAGATCTGGCCCTCGTCAGGACGATCTAACCCTCCAAGCAGAGAGAGCAAGGTCGACTTACCGGAACCCGACTCTCCCCGAACGGCGACGATTTCACCATCTCCGATAGAGAACGACATTTTCTTCAGAACTTGAACCTGAGATCCATCGGGCCCACGAAACGTTTTCGAAATGTCCCTCACTTCAAGGCTCATAGGAGTGGCTCCAGATACTTCATGAGACGATCGGCGATCACGCGGTGACCATCTTTGTTTGGATGAATCCCGTCGGCAAGATTCATTCGCGTTTGGCCCGCAACGCCCTCCAACAAGAAGGGCATCAGGGGTATCTTTTCCTGGCGAGCGACGGTCTCAAAAACCTTTTCAAAACGACTCTGAAATTCCTTGCCGTAGTTTGGCGGCATTTTCTGTCCAGTGAGAAGGACCTTGATTTTCCGCGCCTTTAGACTCGTGATGATTTTCCTTAGGTTCTTTTCCGTTTCTTCAACCGGAATCCCGCGGAGCCCATCATTAGACCCGATGCTCACAACAGCAATTTTTGGGCTCACCTTCAACGCCCAGTCGAGTCTACTGAGTAAACCCTTCGACGTATTGCCACTCACGCCGGAATTGATGCAACTGATTCCGGGACGGGCGGAGAGGAGCTTTTTGCAAACCAAGGCAGGAAAAGCCTGATCTGAAGACTCTAGCTGAAAGCCTTCCGTAAGACTGTCCCCAAGGAACAGGATCTTCATAGCGTCTTTCTCAGAATGAGGTGCCGCCGAGACACACAGGCTAGCGATAACTGTCGAACAACAAAGAAACAAACTCACAATAATTTTTTGAAACCTGGTCAAGCTGGACTCCAAACCAAAAGCCACGATGTGACTTTTACCGCCAGAATCACATTATCAACTTAGTCCTGACACGAGACAAGATTTCGTTTTTTAAAAGCGGTTTGCCCGAAACTAAGCCGTTCTGGAATCGTCAAAATGCTGGGAAAGCTTTGCGCGCAGCCGGCTGACGGCCTGGGCGTGCAGCTGCGAAACACGACTCTCGGTGACCCTCAAAACCCGCCCGATCTCCTTGAGATTCAGGTCCTCGTAATAGTAGAGCGAGAGCACCAAACGCTGTTTCTCGGGAAGCTCCTCAATGGCTTTGGTCACGACGTCTTTCACCGTTTTCATGCCAAGAGTAGTCAGAGGATTTGCGAACTTTGTTCCCTCAAGAATATTGACGATTGATTTTTTGTCTCCGTTAGAAAACGTCGTCAGATCATCCATCGAGACCAAGCTGACAGGACGTACCTGATTCGCAAGGTCGTGAAACTCTTCAAGCGTTACGTTCAATTTTTGAGCAATTTCTTCATCGGCTGGCGTGCGTCCCAGCTCCTGCTCAAGCTGCACCGTTGTACGATCGATCAGCTTGGCCTTATCGCGCACGGATCTGGGAACCCAGTCCTGGCTTCGAAGTTCGTCCAGGATCGCACCGCGAATTCGAAATTCCGCATAGGTCTTAAACGTGTTATCTCGAGTGGGATCATATTTTTCAATCGCGTCCATGAGCCCAATCACGCCAGCAGAAATCAAATCGTCTAACTCAATGTTGGCCGGCAACCGAACCGCGATCTTTTGTGCAATGAACTTGATCAGCGGAGCGTACTCCATGATCAACTTTTCCCGCTGTTGTGGGGTCAGCAAGCTTGGATCTTCTTTATACTTCTTGAGTAGAGCACTACTCTTCTGAGACATCTATCACCCCACCACCCTCAGTTTACCAAACAGTCCAAACCCGCCATAGTCCAAATTCAGGAAGCCTCTGGAGACAGCCAGCGATCCCAGAAAAAGGTCAACCCCCCTTCCAGACGATCGCCCGGACGCAAAGCTTCAGCCGATTGAGTCAATCGCAGAAAAGCTTCCGCGGATACAGATTTGTCAAAGAGTTCGACAACCAATTGACCACGTCGGTTGGATTCACGCAGAGCATGGTCCGATTGAATGGATCCGACATGATCCAGACGAACGTTCAGAAACTGATCCGTTACTCGAATCAGGCGCTCAAAGAGCCCTTGCCCCTCCTCATCACTACGGACTTGGTTCGTAATTAAACCAAACTCATTCCTCCGAAACTCTTGGTGCATGACCTTGATGAATGCGTAAGCATCTGTAATGCTCGCCGGGTCCGGGGTCACAACCACCCAGCTCTGATGTGCGGAGAGGTTGAGTTGCATCACGCAGTCATCGATTCCAGGCGCTGTATCGATCAACACAAAGTCATAGGGAGATTCTAGCCGCGCGACCTGCGAGAGCAATTCGCGACGCTGAAAATCATTCAGCGAGAGGAGATCCCTTGCGCCACTCGCACCGGGGAGGAGATCCAAACGCGGCCGTGGAGATACAATAGTTTCCCTGAGCGAACTGCGCCCCTGTATCACATCTTCCAGAGTGTGATCCACTCGAACGCCAAAGAACAAATCCAGATTACTCATGGAAATATCCCCGTCAATCAGGAGCACGCGGTAGCCGCGACGACTCAGAAGGAGCCCAAGATTGGAGGTCACGGTCGATTTCCCAACTCCGCCCTTACCAGAGCTGATGGCGATGACACGACTTGTATTACCTTTTGATTGTTCGACACCGAAGGAGACTGCACTCATAGTTATGTCCTATTTCCAAGAGGTTTAGAGTTAGAAATTTTCAAGAGAAGGTCCAGAATTCGCTCGCGGTTTGCCCACTCGTAGTCATCGGGAATGGAGCGGCCCAATGATAGCCCGACAATGGGTATGTCAGACTCAAGAGACAAGTTCACCATTCCGCCGTATCGAGCGGATTCTTCCACGTGAGTAAAGATCAAATCTACCGGATTGAGAGCACGAAACCTTCGAAGCGTCTCTGAGGACTCATGTTCCCGCTGCGTTGCCGAAAGAACGTAGTGCACCTCTGCCGACGACTGCCTTGGCAGGAACTGCTGAAGACTCTCTAGCTCTTCTAGGTTTTTTAGCGCCGTCCCGCCTGTATCCACCAGGATTACGTCGACCCCTTGGAGTTGAATTTGGATTTCCTCCCAGTCTGCAGCCGACCGCAGAACTCCAAATGGAACATTCATGATCTGAGAGTAGATTCTCAGCTGATCTACGGCACCGACCTTTCGCGTGTCTGTCGTGAGTATTGCGACCGTCTCACGGCGCTCAGAGATGATTCGACTCGCGATTTTAACAAGTGAGCTTGTCTTTCCTTGCCCACTGGGCCCGACCAAGAAATGTGTCCCCCTTTGAAAGGGGTGCTCTTGTATTCGAATACGTCCCAAAATTTCACGAGTGAGATAGGCCTCAACCAAGTGTTTTCTTCTGAGCTGCTCTGGGGCTAGAGTTTTCTGAGTAAGCTCCATCATCTGGATAACGGTAGTGGGAGAGAGGCCCGTCTGTACGAGCTTTTGATACGCGTCCGTAAGGTCATAGGAGATACCAAGCTCCGCACCTGGGTGCAGCTGAGTTGTCGTTTTTGGCGTTTTTGCCATATCGGAAATAAACTTCTGTAGATTCTCTATTTCCCTGCGGAGAACTTCAATCTCACCCTGTGCGCGCTTGTCCTCTTGGTGCATGGCTTGAGTTGCTTTTGCTCGCGAAGCAAGAGCACCCCGCGCGGCTGCCTTCGGGTTCAGGCTCTTTGGCTCCGTCGCCTCTTGGGAGTCAATGTCAATGTAACGGGTTTTCGTTGGCCCTTTTTGAGCTCGAGGTGCCTGACTTGCGATGGCTCTTTCTTCGGGGGCAACAGGACCCTGCGCCGAAGCCATGCGCTTTTCGAAAACACGATCAATGAACTCCTTTTGGCTACTCGCGGGTCTTCCTCGAAAGTTATCTCTCATTTTTTGTGGCATTTTTGTTTCAGCAAGCTTTCTCTTACTCAGTTGCAGTTCAGAGATGGCTGCCGTGACCTCGACGGCCGGAGTGGACCTGCCATGCCCGCCCCGAACCTTGAGGTCTCGGGTTCCCAGAATGATGGCTTCGGGCCCGAGCTCGATCTTCACAAGTTCAATGGCCTCCTTCATCGAGGGGGCCTCAAATTTCCTAACTTGCATACTTCATCTCCACGGTTCCAACCGATTGAATTCTTGTGTCTGAAGTCAGTTCATTGTGAGCAAGGACTATCAGCTGCGGGATAAAACGCTCCGTGAGCTTGCGGATATGGCGCCGAATCGTTGAATTTGTCAGCAACACCGGCTGAGCAGCAAACTCTGGATGGGTTTCTATCATCCGCGCCATATCGGAAATCATATTCTGGGCAACTTGGGGGTCCATCACCAACTGCACCCCTTGATCTGTCTGGAGGAGCGCTCCTGCAACTGCCTCCTCATATTGAGCGTCAAGGTTCATCACACGAACAAGCCCCTCTTCATCCTTGAGTTTGCGACTAATCCGAGGAGCTAGCCGCCGCCTCACACTTTCGGTCAATGTTTCAAGATCCTTTGTCTTTGGAGCCTCATCAGCAAGCGTTTCAAAAATAGTGAGTAGGTCACGAATGGAAATTTGCTCCCGAAGCAAGCTTTGCAGAACCCGCACGACAGAGCCAAGGCTCATTTGCTCTGGAATAAGTTCCTCAACTACTTTCGGATGAGATTTCTTGAAATTCTCAACGAGCAGGCTCCCTTCCTGGCGACCAAGAAGTTCGTGTGCATGAGTACGAACAATTTCCGTTAAATGGGTTGCCATAACTGTCGGGAGGTCGACAACAGTGTAGCCGGCAAGTTCAGCTTCCTCACGCTGGGATTGCGACACCCAGAGCGCATCTAAGCCAAAGGCCGGCTCTTTTGTTGGTGTACCCGAAATCGGAGTTTTGACGGAACCAGGGTCCATCGCAAGCAATGCGTCCGGAATAAGCACTCCTTTTGCGACCTCGACGCCTTTGATCAAAACGCGATACTCCCCCGCGTTCAGCTGAAGGTTGTCTCGGATGTGAACACTCGGAACCACGATACCCAAATCCAATGCGAACTGTTTTCGAATACTGACGATACGCTCAAGCAGGTCTCCGCTCTCTTTGCTCTCCACAACAGAAATCAAACCGTACCCAACTTCCATTTCCAAGAGATCTACAGGCAAGAGATTCTCAATCTTTTCCTTTTCTGGCCTCAACGACTGCTCCCGATTACGATTCTCCTCGTTTTGCTTTTCCTCAGCTTGAAACCGACGTGTGAACCAAGCCAACAATCCGATGATTCCGCCCAGCATGAAAAAGGGAGTCCCTGGAAGCCCGGGCACTAAGCCAAGTGCAATCAGAATTCCGGCAACAATGCTCACAGCCTTCGGGTTAACAAATAATTGGCGAGCAACTTCATCACCCATGTTTTTTCCGCTGGAGCTTTTGGTCACAATCGCACCGGCTGCGGTGGAAACAACCAGCGCTGGAATTTGCGCGACCAGACCGTCGCCGATCGTTAGCTTGGTATAGTACTCGGCGGCGGTGCTCAGGTCCAAACCTCTCTGCAGTATACCGATCAAAAGACCACCGATGATATTAACAATGGTGATAATGATTCCGGCGATCGCATCTCCCCGAACAAACTTGCTAGCACCATCCATGGACCCGTAGAAATCAGCTTCCGCTTCAATTTCTTTTCTGCGTTTCCGCGCTTCCGTCTCATTAATCAGTCCCGCGTTCAAATCGGCATCGATGGACATCTGCTTTCCCGGCATTGCGTCCAAAGTAAATCGGGCCGCTACTTCGGCAATCCTGCCAGAACCTTTGGTGATCACCACGAAGTTGATTACGACGAGAATCACGAACACGATCAAACCAATTACGTAGTTATTGCCGATCACAAAGTTGCCAAAAGCGTGAATCACATCACCTGCGGCCTGGGGTCCGCGGTGTCCTTCCGCCAGAATTAAACGGGTGGAAGCCACATTGAGAGCCAGACGGAAGAGCGTGGTCAAAAGAAGCAATGTCGGGAACACGGAAAAGTCGAGAGTCTTTTCTGTGTAAAGCGAAACAAGAAGAATCATCAAACTCAAACTGATCGAGAGAGTGAGCGCCAGATCAAGAAGAAGGGGCGGAAGCGGAATGATCATCACACCAAGCACGCCCAGGAGGGCGATCGCCATCATGAGATCAGTGTTTTTTGTATACTTCTGAAAACGCTTCAGAAAGCGATACATGACATCCATCAGTTACGAACCTTTTTCTTTTTCTTCAGTTTGTAGACATAGGCCAGGACCTCGGCGACTGCATTAAACAGTTCGCGAGGTATGACCTGACCTATTTTCATTGTTTTATAAATGGTCCGAGCCAGGGGTTTGTTCTCCACAACGGGAATCCCAAGCTCTCTCGCGCGCGCTTTGATCTTCTCAGCGATCAACTCCGCACCTTTTGCCAGAAGTTGAGGTGCCGGAAGATTTGCGTCGTAGCGCAGAGCGACCGCGATATGGGTGGGGTTTGTGATGATCACGTCGGCCTTTTTCACACTCTCCATCATACGTCGCTGAGCCACATCCCTCTGAATACGTCGGATTCGCGCGCGCGTTTGAGGATCCCCTTCCCGGTTCTTGATCTCCTCTTTCACTTCCTGTTTGGTCATGCGCATTTGGCGCTCAAGGGTCCAACGCTGGTATCCGTAGTCAAAGATCGCGAGCACGAGCAAAAAGATCGCTGCACTCATGAGAAGCTTTCCGGATACAAGAGCGATGTGAACGCCAAGCTGAGGAATCGCCATTGAGGAGAGCCTCGAGGCTCCCTGAATCTCGTCTTTTAGAACTATATAGATGATTGAAGTGATCAGTAGAAACTTCGCGCAAGATTTAATCCCCTCAACGACAGCGCGTAAGCTGAAAATGCGACCAAGTCCTTGAATGGGATCGATGTGGGAAAAGTCGATCTGAACCGCATTCTCCTTAGCAAGAAAACCTGTCTGCAAAACCTGAGATACGATTCCGAGGAACATGAACCCCAATCCTATCGGAAGGGTTACCAGGACCCCCTTTCCTAAGATAAACTTCAAAGGAGAGACGATATCTCCGGTTCGCGCAGTCAACGGCACCGCCTCAGCAAACGCATGAGAGAGAAAGCCGGAAATGTGGGAGACAAAAATCTGTCCTACGGACCATAGCAGAAAAACTCCTCCAAAAAGGACTAAGACGGTTGCAAACTCACGCGTGTGAGCCACCTGCCCCCTCTTTCTGAAATCCTCCCGACGTTGGGCCGTCGCCTCTTCCGTGCGGTCGCCCATGTCGTTTTCTTCAGCCACAGCCCACCCATCCCATCCAGGCCCAGGTTAGAGAACCTAGATTCGTGTCAGTACCCGAAACACCCGCTCTGTCATTTCCTTGACGATCTCCGTCATGTTGTCGACCGTCATTGGTAGCGCAACAATCAGCACAATCAGCCCCATCAACATGTTAGCGCTCAGGCTCATCACCAAAACGTTCATCTGAGGCGCTGTTCGACTAATCACTGCCATCGCGACGTTCATTACTAAGAGCGATGCAAAAACCGGTGCAGCCATCTGAAGACCGATCGTCATTACAGACTGGCCCAAGGTCGCGAGATCTTGAAATGCCTGAAGACTCAGCCCCTGCGCGGACAAGGGAACCAGCTCAAAACTTTGAACGAGGCCGGAAATCAAGTAGTGATGACCACTCACCGCAAAGAAGACGACAGTCCCGAGCCAAAGATAAAAGTTCTCCATGGATGTCACTCGCCCCCCCAAAGAGGGGTTGAAAACCGAGTCACTTGAAAGGCCCATCGCCGTAGAAACGAATTCCCCGCAGACAGAAACCGCGAAGAAAAAAAGACGAGCGATCAATCCGAGCAGGATTCCCAGCGACGCTTCCTTCAGCGCAAGCCAGGGCACCAGAGAGGATTCGTAACCAACTCCTAACTTGTTCCAGCCGATGATCGGAAAAATCATAAGTGCAAAAGCCAGGCTCCAAAGAATCTTTACGTAGGTAGGAACTTGATCAGATCCAAAGATAGGCCAGGTCGCAAAGCAGCTTGCAACTCTCACGAGTACGAGAGTAAATGCAAGAATTTCTGTTTCATTAAACTGGTAGAGCTCAAACACATTTACTCTCGAACGTAAGTGGTAATGTTCTCAAAGAGCCTAACGGTGAACCCGTTCATCACATCCATCATCCACGGGCCCGCGATCACGAGGATCAGCCCGATCACAATCACCTTTGGAATGAAGGTCAACGTCGCCTCATTAATTTGAGTCACAGCCTGAAAGACGCTGACCGCAATACCAACAATCAAAGCGGAAACAAGGATCGGACCGCCCACCAGGGCTGCCGTCTTCAGTGCCTCTTGTCCGACATTGATAATCACCTGATCCGTCATGATCAGTCCCCTTTCAATCAACCAAAGCTTTTAACCATAGAGCCAACAAGGAGGGTCCATCCATCGACCATCACAAACATCATGATCTTAAATGGCAGAGAGACTACGACGGGAGGCAACATCATCATCCCCATCGCCATCAATACGCTTGAGACAATCAAGTCTATGACCAGGAAGGGGATAAAAATGATGAATCCAATCTGAAAGGCGGTCTTCAATTCAGATAAGATAAATGCGGGAATCAAAACCATACTTCCAACATCCGCCCGTGTTTTCGGCATTGGCTCCTTCGAGAGTTTGAGAAACAAACTCAGGTCTGAATCGCGTGTTTGACTAAACATAAACCGTCGGAGCGGTGCCATCGCCGTATTGAAAGCGTTTTCTTGGGAAATTCGATTGCTCAGATAAGGCTGGAGCGCATTCTGATTGATCTCTGAAAACTGAGGCGCCATGACAAAAAATGTGAGGAATAGCGACAACCCGACAAGCAATTGATTCGGGGGCATGTTCTGAGTTCCAAGGGCCTGTCTCAGAAAGCTAAAGACAATCAAAATACGAGTGAAACTTGTCATCATGATCAAGATCGCCGGAGCCAGCGTAAGAACAGTGAGCAGGAGAATGATCTTGATGGTGTTGACGACTTCATTGGGATTCTGAGTGGTTTTAAAACCAAGGTTCACCGAAGGAAGGGTGACACCCTGGGCCCAGGACGCCTGCGGCAGAAGAACAAAGGCGATACCGACCAAGAGATACGCCCAGGGAAGACGACGAATTACGTGAGCCAACGTCGCCCCCCACTGCGGTTTTCGGAACGCGGAATCGCGGAGCCCATCTGGAACTCCTCCACATCCTCAGCGTCGATCGGATCAGAGGCTTCAATCTCCTCTTCCTCGCGACGAACGGAGACCGCCGTGCGTTTCTTGATTTCAGCTCCGAACGGCTCATTCGAAACTTCGGGAAACTCGTCATCTATGAGGGCAAGACTCTTGATCAAACTGATGCTGTTGTCCGTAACGCCCAACAAAAGAGATTCGCCCGCGACCCTAACAATCGTAAGAGTTTTCTTAGGGCCAAGATGGTGTTGAGTCAGAATTTGAATTTGAGTATGCTTTGCGTTTTCCCGTCGATTCTGAGAATAGCGGCGGATCAGAAAAAGCGACCCAAGGCCAACGAGTGCAAGCACGCCAAGACTTAGCGAGAGCCGGGTGAGAGTATGCTCATCTTTTTCAACTGAAGCTTTTTTTGACTCCGCAAACACTGGAATTTGATTTTCTTCCTCCAGAGCTGTTTTCGCTACCTGGCTTGGCTTGGGATCGGGGTTGGCGCCTGCAGCAGTCATACTGGCACCGCCGGCTCCCAGCGCAACAATGGCTGTCTCACTTTTTCGCGCCTGAGCCGCCTGCTCCTCCATACGAGATATTTCCCGTTCGATCTGTTCGTCAGAAAGGTCCGCAGCAACTCCTTGTGCACCAATAAAAATCGCCGCGACGATGCTTACGCATTTGAAAACCGGCAGAAACAAAAAACGAATAGGACTCATCCAACTCCCCTTCAAACTATTTCAATTGTTCCACGCGCTCTTTGGGCGAAATGATATCCGTCAGACGTACGCCGAACTTCTCGTTCACCACAACCGCCTCGCCTTTCGCGACGAGCTTATCGTTGACAAGAATTTCCATGGGCTCTCCGGCAAGCTTGCTCAGCTCCACGACACTTCCTTGGCCAAGGCTCAGCAGGTCGCGAACTACCATTTTTGTACGCCCTAGCTCCACGGTCACACGAAGAGGGATGTCCATGATCAGCTCAAGATTCCGATCCTTTTTTTCTGCTTCGCTCCCGCTCGGAGGGGGTGTTCCCGCTCCCAGCTGCGCGCTTAAATCGTCCGCTAAATTTGATTCAGGCATTCGTTCCTCCCCAGTTTCCTATACGTTCTAGTCCGCTACAAGCCGTGTCAGTTGTACAGCGATGTTTCCGTGGTTCACTCCATAGAAAGCTTTGAACTTAGGAACGCCCTCAATTTGAACGTCCAACTCTCCCGACACATCCTGATCCAAAGGAATCACATCTCCAATCTTGAGCTGTACAAGATCCTCAAGAGAAATCTCCGCCTCACCAAGATCGACTCTCAAGTGAACGTCGGTATCTACTAGCTGTTCTTCGATAATTGCGGTCCAGAGTTTTTTGTCAGTTTGATCCGACTCAACCTGAAATCCGGTAGACAGTTTTTGTTTAATCGGCTCCAATGTCGCATAGGGAATCATTAGAGTGATCGCGCCGTTTGCACTTTCAAGTTCTACATCAAAAGTCGAAGCGATCACAACATCGGTCGGAGGAACAATACCAACGAATTGAGGATTGACCTCAGTTCGAATAAACCCGCATTCGATTTTATGAACTGACGCCCACGCCAGTTCCAGGTCTTGGATCGCAAGCTCAACGACCTTGCGAACGATCTGGAGTTCGATGGGCGTAAATTCTTTTCCTTCAATTTTGGTGAATGGCCGATCATTTCCGCCGAAGAAATTGTCCACAAGCGCATAGGCAAGCTTGCTTTCGATCACAAGAATCGCAGAACCCCGAAGACCCGCGAATCTGAGAACACTCATACAAGTTGGCATTGGAAGGGTATTGATAAATTCGCCGAACTTAAGGAAGTCGGTCGACGCGTGGTTAATTGTCGCAATCCGACGCAGAGAAGCCGACAAAGAGATTCGAAACGATCTCATAAATTTCTCGTAGATCACATCCAACTGGGGTAGTCGACCGCGGATAATTCGGTCCTGACTTGTCAGATCGTAAACCACCACGCCGCTTTGATTGGCGTTTGTAACCGAGCCGTTATTGTCCGTTCCGGCGGCCACTCCCCCATCGGAGACCGCCGCCAGAAGGGCATCAACTTCACTTTGTGACAACACCTGATTCATTTATTCCTCAACTCAGTTAAATATAAATTCAGTAAAGAAGATTCGTTTAATCTCACCCTTTGTCAGGAAGTGGTTTACTTCGTCGCGAATCTCGTCGCGCAAGCCGTTCTTTCCGTCTGACGTGGAGAGGCTGTCAAAAGACTTCGATGAGAGCATGATGATAATCATGTCTCGAATTTGGGGCTTACGCTTGATGATCTCATCCTTTACAAGCTCATTTGAAACTTCAAACTCCATGGTGATTTTTGCAAGCTTTCCACCGCGCGTTCCAGCCAAGTTGATGAGAAAGGTCTCCATAGAAATAGTGGATCCCATGAGGTCGTCCACTTTTTCTTCTTCCTTCTTTTGCGTCTCATGCTCGCCCTGAACAACCTGATCGATTGATGGTTTCTGCGCTTCTTTCTTTTTTCCCAAGTAAAGCATTGCGCCAACACCGCCCACGACGAGCATGTTCAAGACCAACAATGCGATCAAAAGTATCGGCTTCTGCGCGGGAGCGCTGCCTGCCGCCGCTGGAGTTTCCGCTGCCTTTGCTTTCTCTTCTGCCACGATGGACTCCTTCTCCCTAACGTTGTGTGAGCAGAAAGAGTGCCAACAGGCCTTCCGTCGGTGGGCTAAAACCTGAAAAAGCGTTTTCTCAAGATCCGAGCTAAGTACCGAGCAGTATAACTAGGCCATCGTCATGGGCCCGGATGTCATCATCATGACAGTCCCGCATCTGCGGCCAGTCGCAACGTCAGGTTTTTGACTCAGTTTTTCGAGGACGCGATTTGTAGCCGGGGCGGTTCTCCCGAGGTTCTGTGAGTCAAGGACGGTGAGTCAAGGACGGTGAGTCCAGCATGGACTCATTTTTGACTTGATCAATAGCTCAAGCGCGGCTGCCTTTGCCCCATTTGGCCGAGCTCAATGTTGGCCGAGCTCAATCCGGTGGTGGTCCTGCGGGACCGTACTTTCGATCCATCTCAAGTTCGATGCGAGCAAGGTATCCGTGCTCTGCCTCGGTTTGATTGAGCCGGAGGTACTCCCCCAGGCGCAACTCTTCTTCTCTTGAAGAAAGAACCCGCGTATAG
>FRDC01001395.1_pt1 | contig 31385 bp, 27 predicted proteins | sample 1106171 | NCBI WGS metagenome assembly FRDC01 (sample SAMEA3930566, study PRJEB13176) | freshwater metagenome | biome: Drinking water system; feature: drinking water; material: water | place: Singapore | collected 2014-12-20 | reverse complement strand
GATAGCCGCGGGAACCCCACCATCGAAGTCGATATTCACCTCGCCAACGGTGCCATGGGTCGTGCCGCGGTTCCGAGCGGCGCTTCGACGGGTGCGCATGAAGCCGTTGAGCTGCGCGATTCCGACAAGCGCTATCACGGCAAAGGTGTTCGCAAAGCTGTCGAGAACGTAAATGAAATCATTGCGCCCGAGATCACCGGTGCCGACGCGAGCGATCAGGTTTCACTCGACCGCCGCATGCGCGAGCTCGATGGCACAAAGAACAAAGCCAAACTCGGCGCCAACGCCATTCTCGGCGTTTCGCTCGCGGCCGCGAAAGCCGCCGCGCAATCGTCGGGCCTTCAGCTCTATCGCTACGTCGGCGGTAGCAACGCCTATAAGCTTCCGGTTCCACTCATGAACGTCATCAACGGCGGAGCACACGCCGACAACGGCCTCGACGTTCAAGAATTCATGATCGTCCCGTGTGTGAACGAGAGTTTCAGCGACTCGCTTCGCGCGGGATCCGAAATTTTTCACGCTCTCAAAAAAATCTTAAACAAAAAAAATCTATCCACCGGCGTCGGCGACGAGGGCGGCTTCGCGCCCAAGCTCGGCGGCAATCGCCAAGCTCTCGAGCTCTTGTTGGAGTCGATCGAAGCCGCGGGTTATAAGCCCGGTAAAGACATCTTTCTCGCTCTCGATGTGGCGGCCACCGAGCTCTTCGCCGACGGCAAGTACACTTGGGAAGGAAACAAAATCTCGCCGGCCGATCTCGGCAAGATCTACTCGCAGTGGGCGCAGTCGTTTCCGCTCGTCAGCATCGAAGACGGTTTCTCTGAAGACGATTGGGATGGGTGGAAGGCATTCACCAAAGCCGAGGGCTCGCGCCTGCAACTCGTCGGCGACGATCTCTTCGTCACCAATCCCGAGCGCGTCGCGCGCGGAATCAAAGAGGGTGCTGCGAATGCACTACTCGTGAAAGTGAATCAGATCGGCACGCTCACCGAAACTTGCGATGCCGTGAGCCTAGCTCAGCGCAACCGCATGCGCACAGTGATGTCGCATCGAAGCGGTGAAACCGAGGATGCGACGATTGCTGACCTCGCCGTCGCGCTCGGCTGCCATCAAATCAAGACAGGGAGCCTCTGCCGAGGCGAACGCACGGCGAAGTACAATCAACTCTTGCGCATCGAAGAGGATCTTGGCGCGAGTGCGAAGTACTGGGGGCACGAGGGCATCGGGCGGTGAAGTTCGGCCCGTTTTCCAAGGCGAGTGCCGACACGATTGAAGAGCTTCTGAACCAGAAGCAAATCGTGTTTGAGCGCACGCACTCCGAGGCGCACGTTGAAGCGTGGCGGGCGCAGGTTCGGCAGAGAGAGGCATCTGAGTATCCTTCACCGATTTCAATCGAGAACTGTTATTTCGAAATCTCCGAACCCGAATTGATAAGACTCGCTGGTGGCCTCGAGCACAACGGCATCGTCATGGCAGGCGACGGTTTGCGAGAGCTCGATGTTCCCGAAGAATATCTCTGCCTGAAATGCGATTTCATTTCTGAAAACCAACAGCTCTGTCCCGTGCACAAGATACCGTTGGTGACGTTTTCAGTGAAAGTTCAGTGGCAGAGGGATCAGAGCGATGGTCGCTGGCGAGTCGGGAAATTTTTCTTCTTGGCCTTTCTCGGCCTTGTAGGGATCTACATCGCGCTATCGACGTTTGGATGGGTTTGAAGAGGAAAGAAATGGTCCGCTATGCCACCCTCGAAGATGCCCGTGACACCCTTCTACTCTGGCAAGGTGATCCTGCCAGCGCTGAGCATCTGGGTGACCGCGGAAACTCGGTTTACAGATTTAAGAATAGGCGCGGTGAGTGGCAGATTCTGCGCTTCACTGACCCCGATTTCCGAACGCTCGACGAAACGCGAGCTGAACTCGAACTGCATCGACATCTCGAAATTAAACAGGCGCCGACATGCTACGCGGTCGCATCCAGTCAAGGCGGCTTCACACACACAATCGAAACAGCGAGAGGCCCGCTGATCGCATCATCGCTCACTTACGTAAGCGGCATTCTCGTTCAAGAAGGCGACCCGCATTGGAATCGCGATTTCTTTCGCGCGTGGGGTCGCAATCTCGGCGAGATTCATCGTGCGACTCGCGCGCATAGACCGATAGGCGCAAAGCGCTGGCATTGGAGCGACGAGATTCTCATCCGCAAAGCCGACGAGCTTCTGCCGAAAGACGATGTGATCTCGCGAAAGGAATTCGAAGAGGTGATGGCGGCGTGCGCGGCGCTAAAGAAAACAGAGCAAAACTTCGGCCTGATCCACGCCGACCACGCGCCTCAGAATTTCAATTTCGATCCCGTCACAGGAAAGATCGTAGCCTTCGATTTTGGGAACTGCTGCTACCACTGGTACATCGCCGATCTCGCGATTTCGCTTTCGACCGTGCGAAGAAAGCCAAATCGCGAAGAGATCAGGGCCGCGATTCTAAAGGGGTACGCGGAGATGAAAACGCTTCCCGAAGACGCGAGCGCGCTGATCGATCTCTTCATTCGCCTACGCGTGGTCTATGTCTACTTGAGTCGGCTGCATCTTTTTGGAAAGGCCCCGAACGATGAACAGCTCGCGACGCTCGAGTCGCTGAAGAAACTGGTTCACGCTCAAACCGGATGGCCGGCCTAACCCCCACCTAACCTTAAGTCCCGTGGCAATCCCGCGCGCCCCGGGCCACAATCAATCATGCTCGCGCGCACATATCGCTGGTTCCACGAACTTCTCCATAAGCCTTTGCAAGTGCTTTGGATCTGTCTTGCTCTCGCCGCGATCGGCGTTGTTCTCGACGGCACGGCGTTTCGGCTCTGGAGCCTCAACCGCGATCACGGTCGGCTGACCACGCGAATTCAAGACGCGCGTGAGCGCTCGAAGCAGCTCGAATTCAAGATTCAGAAATCGCAGGAGCTTGGGTTTATCGAGCGCGCCGCTCGCGATCAATTCGATCTCGTCAAAGAGGGAGACTTGGTCTTTATCTTTTCCGACGAGGGATCCGAGACCATTGAAAAGACTACTGAAAAGTCTTCAGACGACTGAGGCCGTGGCCGACCCCGGATAAAATTTAAGCCTCGCTGAGAGCCCTCTGAACGCCGCACCCAGGCCCGGACCACAAGCCTATTGGCAAAAAGCCGCGATTTCATTTAAAACGGATTCTTGCCATTTGAGCATTCGAATAGCGCCACGGTGGCGAAGAGGGGTATTAGGCTATGAATCTTGATTCCAAGCAGATGTGGACTCCCGCTGAAATCAAAACTCTCCGCCAGCGCATGGGCTGGAGTCAGGCTGAAATGGCCCGCAGTCTCAAACTCGAACTCACGACCGTGACTGGATGGGAAGCGGGACGCACGCTCCCGAAGAACGAAGACTGCCACGGTCTCGTGCAAATTCTGCGACAGGTCGAGAACCACTCCGAGAAAATGCGCAATCGCCCCCTTGCCGAGATGATGATGCGCACTCAGGGGCTTTCGCAAATCCATGAACTCGAAGTCGCCGGAATCCCTGAAGCGCTTTCGCCCCGTCGCTGATTCAGAGTTCGAAAAATCGCCCTTCGGCTTTGACCTGTCTTGAGGCGAGCGCCTAGGATGCGCTTGCCATGAAGAAGCTCTACCTCGTCGATGTCAGCTCGATGTTTTTCCGCGCATTCTTCGCGATTCGTTCGCTCACAAATCCGAAAGGCATGCCGGTTAACGCGCTCTACGGCTTTCTTTCGATGACCGTGAAGCTCCTAAGAGAGATCCGTCCCGACTACATGGCGTTTTGTTTCGACCGCGGTGAGCCGACGTTTCGATCGGAAATCGATCCCAATTACAAAGCTCATCGCGACGAAATGCCCGCCGATCTCGTGCCGCAGATTCCTTATTTTCGAAAACTCGGTGAAGCGCTCGGCATTCCTTGCTTCGACAAGGCGGGTTTTGAAGCCGACGACTTGATCGGAACACTCACCAAATTCGGTCGCGACAATGGCGTCGAAGTCGTCATCGTCAGCGGCGATAAAGACTTCGCGCAGCTCGTGAAACCGTTTGTCTCGATGTACGACACCATGAAGGATGTGCGCTACGACGAGAGCGGCGTTATCGGCAAGTGGGGAGTCGAGCCGCGCAAGATGCTCGATTATCTCGCGATCGTCGGCGACACATCCGACAACGTGCCGGGTGTTGCCGGAATCGGTGCTAAGGGCGCGCAGAAGCTTCTCACTGAGTTCGAATCGATTGAAGACATTTACGAGAACCTCGGCAAAATCTCGAGCGAAAACATTCGCAAGAAACTCGAGGCGAGCCGCGAGAACGCCTTTCTCTCCAAGCGCCTGGTGACAATCGTCTGCGATATGCCACTCGGTATTGGCCTCGAAGATCTGCGTCTGAAGCCGATTCACCGCGAGGATCTGCACGCGCTTCTCACTGAACTCGATTTCAAAACCTTCGCTCGCACGCTTTTGGGTGAGGCCGGTGCGCCGTCGTCATCGGAGCCGGTCTCGAGTGTTCTCAATCCCAACGGTCAAGAGAGCGGCGTGGTCGCTGGCAGCGCGGGTCCGGCGAACAGTTTCATTCGCCGAGTGACTCCCGGTGAAGCCGCGGCCGGCTTGCCCGCTGTGGCGGCCAGCGCCGGACCTGATTTCGGTCCGATCAAAGAGGAACGTTTCGATCTAGGGGAACTCGGCAATTGGCTAAAGCCTGGCGCTGAAACTTGGGGTCTCCAAACCGAACGCGGCTCTTATCTGGCGCAAGCCGTAAGCGGGCGTTGGACGATCGCCGAAGTCGCGGCCATGGGCCCGGAGCTCGGTGAATTGCTCGGCGAGAAAAAACTTAAGCTCCGCGGTTTTGATTTGAAAGATTTCGCCAAACGCCACGAGCTGAAAGCTCCTATGGTCGAGTGGGATCAGATGCTCGCCGCCTACGTCGTGCGGGCAGGGCTTGTCGACGAACCACAAAAATTGTTTACACTCTACAATGGCGAGCCTTTGCCCGAACTACCTTCACCAGCGCAACTTTTAACAGCCCATTTGAGACTCGAAACTCAGCTCAGAAAAAAACTCGCGTCGATCGGCGGCGAAAAGGTTCTTTTCGAAATCGAACAGCCGCTCGTCCCGATTCTTCTCGCGATGGAGACCACCGGGATTCGTGTCGATGTCGATGCTCTACGTGCGCAAAGCACCGGCCTTCAGCGCGATATCGCATCGCTCGAAAAAGACATTCATGCGCAAGCGGGAGCTCCTTTCAATATCGGTAGTCCGAAGCAGCTCGGCCAGCTTCTCTTCGAAAAAATGAAAATGCCGACTGGAAAACGGACCAAGACCGGTTACTCCACCGACAACGAAGTCCTCGAGAAACTCTCGAAAACTTACCCGTTCACGGCCAAGATCCTGCAGTGGCGCGAACTCACCAAGCTGCGGTCCACCTATGTCGATGCTCTTCCACAGATGGTGAACTCGCAAACCGGGCGCGTGCACACCACTTTCAATCAGGCGCTGACGGCGACCGGCCGACTCTCGAGCACGAATCCGAACTTGCAAAATATTCCGATTCGGACTGAACGAGGCAACCAGATCCGCAAGGCCTTCGTCGCCGATCAGGGCTATGAACTGGTTTCGGCCGACTATAGCCAGATCGAGCTGCGTATTCTCGCGCACATCACCGGTGATGCCGGACTCGTGCGGGCCTTTGAGGGTGATGTCGATATTCACGCTGTCACCGCGAGCGAGGTTTTCGAAGTTTCTCTTAATGACGTTACATCCGAGATGCGTCGCAAAGCCAAAGCGGTGAACTTCGGACTCGCTTATGGCCAGGGTGCATTCGGTCTCTCTGAGACGCTTCGAATCTCGCGTCCCGAAGCGACCGAGATCATCGGTCGATACTTCAGTCGCTTTCCGGGCGTGAAATCGTACATGACCGACACCGTTGAAGAGGCGCAAAAGAAAGGTTACGTCGAAACTGTCTTCGGCCGTCGTCGCTATCTCGACGAGCTTTTTTCGAAGAGCCCGGCGGTTCGCAAGTTCGGCGAGCGCGCGGCGATCAATGCGCCCATTCAAGGAACCGCAAGCGATCTCGTCAAGATGGCGATGATCAAAGTCGGGATTCCCGCGCACGCAAGGCCCATGCTGCAGGTGCATGACGAATTGGTCCTCGAAGCCGAGGCGACGCATATCGATGAGCTCTGTCTTGAAACCGCCGCCAAAATGGAGTCGGTTGCGTCTTTAAAGGTACCTCTCAAGGTCAACACCGGGCACGGCGCTAACTGGGACGAAGCCCATTCCTAGGACTGCTTGAGTCACAACCGACCGCCTAATTCGGCCGCTGTCAAAAACATCGACACCGAGATTTCGCCGCTGAACCGCCCGTTTCAGCAAACCGACTTCGCCGTGGGCACAGATGTTGAACTCTCGATTCGGCGGTTTGGCGCAGCTACTCAGTTGAAATCGAGGCCCAATGGCAACCCGATCGACATCGAGATCATTCGTATTCTTCGCTCTGGCGACCGCAGCGCTGACGGCATCAGAGCCCGCACGGGCGACTTATCAAACTCCCAAATTCAAGTATTGGATCGAAGTGCCCGTCGATACCTATTCGCGGCCAAGCTATGGCTATGGGACAGCCCTTGAAACGGCCGTCGCCCAGTCTTCGTATCGAGGTCGCAATGTCGACTTGGTCGATTTTCTCCATCAACCTCAAGCGGGCGAGTTCGAAATCGAAATCGGCCCCGCGATCGGACGCCGCTCGATTCTGACGACGACCAGTGCGGGAGCGGCTCGCTCCGATGTCAACGCCTACGCGATGTCGCTGGCATTGCGAGCTGGGGTTTCTCGCGCCTTCTCGCTTGGCATCAGCGCCGACTTTGGCCAGGAAAATATCGCGCCTTCCGCGGCCGGCGGCGAAGGCCGAACGAGCGGGTGGTCGGATCTGAATCTCGGCCTTCAAGCTCATCACGGATTCACTCGACAAACACGGGGTGTTTATGGCCTCGCGGTTCGTATCAGCCCCGATCGGCGCATGCCGGGAGGATATGATCTCACGGGAGCCGAGATCGTCGGCACGCGAAGCTCCGGTGGTCACGGGATCGCGCCGAGCTTCGGCCTGCAAACCGAATTCGGATCGCGTTGGCTCTTGGCCGGACAAGCCCGAATCGAGATTCTTCAGGAACGAAGAACCAGCGAAGCGCGAACTTACCTTGAATCCAAGGAATCTCCACATAACGAGGCGGCGCTGGCTCTGATCGTCGAGCGCAAGCTCGAGGGCGCAGCCGTTGGCGGAGTCTTGGCCCACAATTGGGCCGAAGCCTACAATTCAACCACGCAGTTCGGTCAGGTGACTCATATTCATTCGCAGAATACGCTCACGGCGAGTCTCTACGGCACGCGCGATTTCGATAAATTGACGGTGAAACCGGTTCTGACACATGAAACGCTTCTCGGTCGCCCGCGCGATATGTCGGCGCGGACGGATCGCTTCGAGTCGACGACACTGCAAGTTCTGTTTCGTAGAATATTTTAACTGGAGCGCAGACTAGCGTGATTCCCAGCCGGTGACCCTGCCGGACTCGAAATAAACCAGTCGATGCTGCGAGCGATAGCCTTCTGTCGAAGACGTCTGCTCAGAGTAATGCCAGCGCTCATTGCCATAGATGGGATTGCCGGCGACTTCAACCAAATCCGGTTCGCCCCATGAATCGCGCACGGCCTGCTTGGTGAAGCCGAGCGCGATGTCGTTGACATCGATCATCGCTTGCACGGGCGGCGTGTGCTGAGTGACCGAGGCGAGGACGCCTTTCGAATTCAACCACCTTTGGCGAGCGTCGTAAGTGTCGAGACGCAAGAACTCCAGTCGTTCGCGATCGCTGCGCATATGCGGTTTGTTTTTGAAATACTGCTCGCGTTCGCGTCGACCTTCGAGAGCTTTTTCAGCCTTTTTGAGCGCGATTCGCGACTCGAGGGCGGCATCTTCAGCGTCGGAAAGCTCACGACTCGGTGAAACGCCGAGTTCTTGGAGCGTTTCTTGGCGCTCACGTGCGCGTCGGTCTCGACCAAGGGCGGGATCATAGACATTATTGGTGTGCGCATATCCGCTTTGATTCGAGCGCCTCAGATTCACGCAGGACGGTAGAACTGAACTCGCGATCAGAAGCAAGACAAAGAGATTGTTCGCGCGACGGTGATCAGTCATCGATCCTCCCAATCAAGAATCGGTGACTCATTATCGGACGATACCGCCCGCGCCTAAACGGTCCAGGAGTGTGGGCGATTGCCCACAAGATTTGGTGCCGCGCTGGGAATTTGCGATACTATGAAAGTCCGGATGCGAACCGACTAACGGATGAGTCGATGGCGAACGAAACCCCGCAATCGAAAGAAGATGTGATAGCGATCGACGACTTGGTCGCGCCGCAAGCCGGCGCGGTTGAGGCCGCGCTCGGCAAAGCGCCCGCCGAGCCGGGAAACGAGGGTGCGGCGGCGCCTCCCCCGGCAGCCAGTCCGGGAGTGAAGTCGGTCGACGAACTTTTGGCTGTTGAAGACCCTTCTTTCGCGCAAGCCATGCAGGACCTGAAGAAGCAGGGCAGCGAGGCGGCGGCCGCCACTCCCGCGGTCGATTTCGACAGCCTCGATTTCGCGACATTGGCAAAAGAGAAAAACGGCAAGATTCGCGCGCTCATCTGGGTCATCAGTCGGCCTTTCGAGCGCTATGTGTATGGCGCGGAATCGCCCGTCATGCGCGCGCTCCGACTCATTCCGAAGATCGTGCCCGCGACAAAGCAAGCGGCGAAGCGGGGCCTCGAGCTCTCGAAAGAGGGCGCGAAACTCGGATTCGCGCAATTGAAACGGATTCTTTCCGATTATTCGAACCTGCCGGGACGCTCGAAGTTCATTCTCTGGTCGGCGGTCCTCCTGGGGATTCTCGCGGTCGCGACTCTCAAATTCAGTATGGGTGCTAAATTCACGCTCATCTCGGGTCCGAAGTTTTTGAATTCGTTCGCCGATATCGCCGATGCCGAATTCACCTACGAAGAAGATGAGCCCTTAGAGGAGTTCACGGATCCGCTCTTTCATCCCGAACATGTCGTGATGATGGACAAACTCGTGATCAATCTCAAATCGCCCGGCGATGGCAGCAACCCGATGGGCTTGTTCGCATTCTACTTTGAAACTTCAAATCAAGAGTGCGCCGTCGAGATGAAAGATCGCGAAGGCGAGGCGCGTGATCTGGTCAGTCGCACGCTCGAGCAAATGACTTACAGCGAGCTCATCACGCCAGCGGGAAAAGAAAAGCTCAAGCTCATCCTGCGCAAAAATCTGAATTCGATCCTCTCACGCGGGCAAATTCGGCGCGTGTTCTTGAAAAACATCGTCCTCAAGATTTGAACGGTCGGTTCAATCGAGCGTCGGCTCCTGGCTGGTCAGCTTCTCGACATCAATCGAATATGATTTGATCCGATCGTGAAGCGTGCTCTTGGGCATCCCGAGATCTTGCGCCGTTCGCCGTTGGTTGCCACGGTTCGCGATCAGACGGCGAACGATCATTTCACGTTCGATTTCTTTAATGATCGAGTTATTGGCCGCGCTCGCCGAAGTCGGTATCGCGGCAGGATTTTCGGATGTCGGAATCGGCGCCGGCTCGAGCACGGCATCGAGGTCCTCGGGTTGTATGTGTTTTCCCGGAAAATAAGCCGACGCGCGCGCCACCAAGTTTTTGAGCTCGCGCACATTTCCCGGCCAAGGATGGGCCTTCAATTTCTGAATCGCGGCAAACGAAAAGCGCACGCGGTACTGCTTAGCAAATGCATAGGTGAGATCTTCAAAATCCTCCATCCGATCGCGCAGAGATGGCGGACGTAAATGACAGACGTTGAGTCGGTAGTACAAGTCTTCGCGAAAGCGTCCGGTTTGCACCTGTGCCGGAAGATTTTTATGAGTCGCTGCGACGATGCGCACATCGGTTTCGATCGAGCGATCGCTGCCAACGGGGCGAATTTCATTGTTCTCGAGCGCGCGCAGGAGTTTCGGTTGAAGCGCCAAAGGCAAGTCGCCGATTTCGTCGAGAAACAATGTGCCTCCTCGCGCGGCCTCAAAGGCGCCCTTTCGATCGTGCGATGCGCCGGTGAAGCTGCCTTTCACGTGGCCGAAGAGTTCGCTCTCGATCAGGCTTTCGCTGAGCGCGCTGCAGTTGATGCCGATAAAAGCGCCCTGCGAGCGCCCGGATTTGGCGTGGATCGCGCGCGCAATGATTTCTTTGCCCGATCCCGACGGGCCCGTGATGAGAATCGGAAAGCCGCTGGCTGCAAACGAACAGAGTCGATCGAGCTGTCTCTGCCATTCGATGTTTTTTGAGGCGAGGTCAGGAGCGAGCGCTGCCGGTCCTTGCGTGAAAACAAAGGCGCTCTCTCCGAAGCGCAGGCGATCGTCTGGCGCGAGGATTGCCTCATTCACGCGGGCTCCGTTGACAAAGGTTCCATTGCGGCTCTGGAGATCGCGCAAAATATAACCTCCACTCTTTCGTTCCAGCCGCGCGTGGCGAGCGGAGACGAAGGGGTCATCCAAAAGCAATCGGCTGCTCGGGTCACGTCCGATCGAGAGAAACTCTCCCACTTCGATCGGCGTCGAACCCGGGCGCGAGAGCGAGATAAGGTAGCCGCACAAAGTCTCGGCATTGACTTGAACCGCGATGCGCTGTGTTTCCAATTTCTTCCTCCCCAATGATTGACCGTGAGGTCGATTTTCAAGCCCATCCAAGTCCTATCCAAGTCGTGTGCCATGATTTGCCAGCTTTGGTTGGGGCTCAAATCGAACTGATGCGTTGTCGGAAGTACGGTCCGTCCGGAATTCCGGCGCGGTGTCCGTGCCTTCAGACTGACTCCGGATTTCGGCCTTGGCCGGCCTTGCGCCGCCGTGGTATCCGAAGAGGCAGTGTGAATCGCCCAAAAGAGCAACGGAATCCGCGTCAATTGCAGTTTCTGACCAGTGCGGTCAATCTGCAGGGGTGCCCCGAAGACCAGGTTCCGGAGATCGCGATCGTCGGCCGTTCCAATGCCGGAAAATCATCATTGATCAATGCTTGGGCGGGGGCGCGTATCGCTCAGGTGAGCGCTACGCCAGGTAAGACGCGACTCCTCAATTTCTATCAAGGCCCGCATTTTCGGTTGGTCGATATGCCCGGTTACGGTTTCGCTTCGCGTTCGGGCTCCGAGCAGCAATCGTGGCGGCAGATGATCGAAACATTCTTGGCCGCGCGCGGAAATCTGATCGGACTCTTGTTGATTATGGATATTCGCCGCGATTGGAGCGGTGACGAGGTCGACTTGCTCGATTGGATGCAGCCGCGAGGGCTACCTAGTGCGGTTGTTCTGACCAAGGCCGACAAGCTCTCGCGCACCGTTATTTTGAATCGTGTGCGCGTGATACGTCAGGAGTCGGGACTCGATGCTGTGTTGGCGGCTTCGGCTTTGAACAAAAGCGGCGTCAAAGAGATCGATGATTTTGTTTTTCAAACCTGGGTGAGGCCGCTCAAGGAGAAGATGTGAAGGCGATCGGAGTGATTCCCGCCCGCTGGGGCTCGACGCGATTTCCCGGTAAACCGCTGGCGCCGGTTGCCGGCAAGCCCCTCTTGCAGTGGGTGATCGAAGGCGCGCGCACTAGCCGGAGTTTGAGTGAAATCTGTGTCGCTACCGACGACCGTCGGATCGCCGATCTGGCCCAGTCATGCGGTGCGCGCGCGGTGATGACCGATCCGGATCTTCCCACTGGCACGGATCGAGTGTGGAAGGCGGCGCAGGACCTCGACGCCGAAGTGATCGTCAATGTGCAGGGCGATGAGCCGCTGATTCAAGGTTCACTTCTCGATGCTTTGGTTGAACCGTTCGTCGGGGACGCGACTCTCGAGATGGCGACGCTGGCGCGCGAACTCGATCTCGAATCTTTGAGGTCGCCGAACACCGCGAAGATCGTTTTGAATGCGCGCGATGAAGCGATTTATTTCAGTCGCCTGCCCATTCCTTATTCGCGTCAACATGCCCAAGACGGTGAGAGCCTGGAAGCAGCGCTCAAACACATCGGTATCTATGCCTATCGCCGTGGATTTTTGGCGCGCTTCTGCGCACAGGAGCCCACAGCGCTTGAATTGCGCGAGGGGCTCGAGCAGCTCAGAGCGCTTTACCTCGGGGCGCGCATTCGTGTGGTTCGAGTTGAGCATGAGAGCTGGGGTGTTGACACTCCCGAGGATGTACAGAAAATTGAGGGAATTATCCGCAAAGCTGAAAAGGGGTTGAAGAGATGAGTCGGAATCAGCCGAAAAGGTCGACCAATGCGCAAAAATCAAAATCAGCCCCGAAGCGCTCAGCCGAGAGTGCGAAACGGGCGGGCGTCGCGCAGCAGAGGCTTCAACAGAAATTCGTTTTCGTGACCGGCGGCGTGGTTTCGTCAATCGGCAAAGGCTTAACCGCCGCGAGCTTGGGAACACTGCTCGAGGCGCGTGGGTTGAAGGTCACTTTGATGAAGCTGGATCCCTACATCAACGTCGACCCCGGCACGATGTCGCCGCTTCAGCATGGCGAAGTGTACGTCACCGAAGACGGCGCCGAGACCGATCTCGATCTTGGCCATTACGAGCGCTTCACCTCGATCACCGTGCAACGCTCGAACAGCGTGACGACCGGTCAAGTCTACGAAAGCGTCATCGCGAAAGAGCGCCGCGGGGATTACCTCGGCGGAACCGTGCAGGTGATCCCGCACATCACCGACGAGATCAAAGCGCGCATGTACGAAGCCGCTCAGGGCGCCGAGTGCGTGATCGTCGAAATCGGCGGCACGGTCGGCGATATCGAGAGCTTGCCCTTCATGGAAGCCATCCGCCAGATGCGCGTCGATGTCGGCCACGAGAACTCCATTTTCGTGCACGTCACTTACGTTCCCTACATCGCCGCCGCCGGCGAGCTGAAGTCGAAGCCCACGCAACACTCCGTGAAAGAGCTTCGCGAAATCGGTATCCAGCCCGACTTCCTCATCTGCCGCAGCGAAAAGCATCTGACCGCCGACGTGAAGTCGAAAATCGGCCTGTTTTGCTCCGTGCGTCCCGAGAACGTGATCGCCGCCTACGACTGTTCGACGATCTACGAAGTGCCGCTCATGCTGCACTCCGAAGGCTTCGATGGCCGTGTCGTCGACCGCCTCGGTCTCGAGGGCGGCGAGCCCGACATGGAAGGCTGGCGCAAGATGGTGCAGACGCTGAAGAGCCCCGCGAAGCACGTCTCGATCGGCATCGTTGGCAAGTACACCGACCTCAAGGAAAGCTACAAGTCCCTGAACGAAGCGATCGTCCACGGCGGCATCGCCAACAGCACCAAAGTGGAAGTCACCTGGATCGACTCAGAGACGATGACCGACGAGAACGTCGGCCAGGCGCTCGCCGACGTCGACGGCATCCTCGTTCCCGGAGGTTTCGGCGAGCGCGGCGCCGAAGGAAAGATCGTCGCCATTCGCTACGCGCGCGAGAACAAGATCCCGTTCTTCGGGATCTGCTTCGGCATGCAGCTCGCGGCGATCGAGTTCGCGCGCGACGTCTGCGGCATCCGCGACGCGACTTCGCGCGAGTTCCAGAACGTGCAGAAAGGCGCGCGCAACTTCGTCATCGACATCATGGAGGAACAGAAGAAGGTGAAGGACAAAGGCGGCACGATGCGCCTCGGTTCCTATCCCTGCACGCTCGAAGGCGGCACGCGGGCACGCGAGATCTACGGCGCCGAGCACATCAACGAGCGCCATCGCCATCGCTACGAGTTCAACAACAAGTATCGCCCGCTCTTCCAGAAGCACGGCATGACTCTCTCGGGCATCTGCGAGACGCGCGATCTGGTCGAGATCATCGAGCTGAGCCAACATCCATGGTTCGTCGGCGTGCAGTTCCATCCCGAGTTCAAGTCGCGCCCGCTCGCGCCGCATCCGCTGTTTCGCAGCTTCGTCGAAGCGGCGCTCGCGCGCCGGAAAGTCGCGCGCACGCAAGCCGCGCGCAAAGCCTCGAAGCCGGTGAAGAACGGCGCCAAGAACCACGGCCGGCGCGAAATGAAAGAGCTGAGAAGACATGTATAAAGATCTCGAAGAGGCGTCCCGAGTCCTGGATATAGAGGCGCGCGCGATTCAATCGATGAAAATGCGGCTCGACGGGCCGATGAAGGCCGCGTTCACCAAGGCGCTCGACCTCATGCAGGCCTGCGAAGGCAAGGTGATCGTCACCGGCATGGGCAAGTCGGGACAGATCGGCCGTAAGATCGCTTCGACGCTCGCTTCCACCGGAACGCCCGCGATCTTCGTGCATCCCGCGGAAAGCTCGCACGGCGATCTCGGCATTTTCACTGTGAAGGACGTCATCATCGCGATCAGCTACGGCGGCGAAACCCCGGAGCTTCAAGACGTGGTGAAATACGCCGTTCGCAAAGGCATTCCGTTGATCGCCGCGACCGGCGGCTCGAAAAGCGGGCTGGCGCAGTCCGCGGAAGCCGTGCTCGACATCAGCGTCGACGAAGAAGCTTGTCCGCTCGGCCTCGCTCCGACCGCGAGCTCGACGGCGACTCTCGCGCTCGGCGACGCGCTCGCGATGTGCCTTCTCAAGCGGCGCGGATTCAAGGACCAGGACTTCGCCGAATACCATCCCGGCGGAAGCCTTGGCCGCCGTTTGCTCACGCGCGTGGAAGACGTCATGCACTCGGGCGATCGTTTGCCCGTCGTGAAGACCGAAACCAACATGCGCGAGTGCATCGCGCTCATGACCCGCAAGGAGGCCGCCGGCGTCGCCGGCGTCGTCGATGAGCAGGGAAACCTGATCGGCGTGATCACCGACGGCGATATCCGTCGACGGCTGGAGAAAAGCCACAATCCGCTCGAGGATCGCGCGGGCGACATCATGTCGAGAAACCCGAAGACCGTCGATGCGGGCGAGCTCGCCGAAAAAGCGATGTTTATGATGGAGCAGTTCACGATCCAGACGTTGTTCGTCGTTCGTCGTGGCTCCGACCAGCCCAAACATCCGGTCGGCATCCTCCACATCCAGGACCTCATCCGCGCCAAACTCCGCTAGCGGTCCAGTCCAGTTGATGCAGTCACGCTCCGTCTGACAAGATGAAGCGTGATGGAAATGGAAGAGCGCCTTCGGCGCATCAAGCTCATCGTTTTTGATATTGACGGAGTATTCACCGACGGCCGCACCTGGCAGGACGCCACCGGCGGCCTGCGCCGCTATTTCAGCGTGCGCGACGCCATGTCGATCCGCGCGCTACGCAAGGCCGGTCTTCAGCTCGCCGTGATCACTCCCGCCGTGGCGGAAGAGATTCGCCGGCACATGGAGCTGATGGGGCTAAGCGAGTTTTACGAAGATCGCGCCGACAAACTGCCGATCCTCAATGAGCTCATGCGCAAATATGGCGTCGACGCGAGCGAAGTCGCGTTGGTCAGCGAAGACGAGCGCGATCTCGAGGTGATGAGCCATCTCGGCTTCGGCATCACGGTACCGACGGCTCCCGAGCGTCTCCGGAAGGCGGCGCACGTGGTGACTTCGCGTTTCGGCGGCGACGGCGCCGTCATGGAAATCTGCAATCTGTTTCTCAGCCTCGGTAACACCAACGACAGCCGGCAGAGAGCGTCCGCAAGGACGGCCGTCTGAAAGGGAGCGCATCCATGAGCCGAGCTACCGGCAAGACCAAAGCCTCGTTCGTCGCACGACTGGCGATCGGAGCTCTGCTTGCGTTGCCTTCCGCCGGTTTCGCGAAGCAAACGATCGAGTTCTCGGAAGGCGAGCTCGCTTCCGAATCCGTTCATCCCGTTTTCGACAACCCTGTGAGCGTTCGCAACCGCTCGGTCGTGACCACCGGCCGCATGGAGCTCGGTCTCGGCGCGAACTATCTTTTGATGGAGCCGTTCTTCGCGCCGACGGGTTTCGGCGCGACCGGAACCTATCACTTCAACGAGGATCACGCGTTGAACGTCATGGGCTCCATGTTCACGGCGACGTTGAACGACAACGGCAAGGCCCTTAACCCGATTCCCGGCACGAACCCCGCGATCAACATGAACCTGCAGAAGGCGCCCGCGCCGAAGTACATGCTGCTCGCCAATCATCAGTTCACCGGCTTCTACGGGAAGATATCGCTTTCGAAAGAGTTCGTGATGAACCTTCATCTCTACGGTCTCTGGGGTCTGGGCGTTTATGGCATCGGCGACGGGCTGTTTCCGGCGGCCAGCTTCGGCCTCGGCCAGAAGTTCTACTTCAATCAGCGTTTCGCCCTTCGTTTCGACCTTCGGTTTCTCGTCTACCAGGGTCCTGACGTCGTTTCGAAGCGCATCCAGGACGCCGACTCCGATCGTCCCGCCAGCTCCTTCGACCAGCGTCTGTTTTTCTCGAGCGTCATCTCCGTCGGCGCCGTCTTTCTGCTCTAATCGATCATCCAGCTTGCGGCCGACTTAGGTCGAGTCGCGGGCCAGGTTCTCGCGCGCGACTTTAATTCCCGCGTGATTTTGGTATCTTATTTAATGAGCTAGGAAGCCAACATCGCGCCTGCGCACGACAACCAGGGAAGGTTCGGCACGCCATGACCAAACATCTTTTGTTTGCAACCGCCTCCGCCATGCTGCTGTCGTGTTTCCTGTCGGGCGCGGCGTTTGCACAGTCACAGCAGCGCAAGCCGGCGCAGAGCTCGCAAGGCAGCGAGAACCTCGACGATCTCTTCGGCGACACGGGCAGCGATCAAGGCACCGCCCAGCAGCCCGCCCAGCGTCCCCAACAGCAGCAGCCGCGCGCGGACGTTCTTCCGGAAGAGCCCCGAGGGCCCACGGATCTCGGGAAACTCGAGCCGTTCTCCGACATCGCGGTCATCCAGAAGCGCTTCCTTCCGCTAACCAAGCGCTATGAAGGTTACATCGCGCCCTCGATGATCATGAACGACGCGTTTTTCATGAGCTTCGGCGCGAACGCGCGGCTCGCGTACTACCTGAGCGAGCGATGGGGCGCCGAAGGCGTCTTCACCTATCTCATGACCTCGCAACGGCAGGTGACGACGGACCTTCGCGAAAAGCGCAACGTCGACACCAAGAGTTTCGTGACTCCGACGATGTACTACGGCCTCGATCTCAAGTGGACGCCCATCTACGGAAAGATGACTTGGCGGAACAAGAAGATCACGCCGTTCGACCTGTACTTCTCTCTCGGCTTCGGCATGACCGGCACCAACCAGGGCACGAGCGAGCCGACGCTCCACCTCGGCACGGGCCAGCTCTTCGCGATCTCGAAAAGCAGCGCGTGGCGCTGGGACTTCAGCTGGAACGCCTTTACGGCCGAAAGCAGCGTGGACCGATCGCTGGGCCGCTCGCTTTACCACAACCTGTTCCTGAACATCGGTTGGAGCTTCTTGTTCCCGGAGGCGACCTACAGATGAAAAGAGCCATGCAGCACATCTCGCTCATCCTTCTCGCTTCGTTCGCCGCCCAAGCCGCGACGCCTCCGGTGTCGCCGCTGTCCGCCACGGTCGAAGAGGTAGTCGACAACGAAAGCCCGATCACGGTGCCGGATCCCAAGGTGTTCGAAGGGCTCGACGGCATCGAGAACGAGATGAATCTCGTCGCGCAAGGATTCAACCGCTCGCGCAACTCCGGCAAAGCGCCAAAGCCGAAAGGCAACTTCAAGTCGAGCGCGTCGCCGTCGAATTCCAACGAAGATCCCAAGCTGCGCGAAGCGAAAGACCTCGCAGCCCGCAGCCAGTTCCAGGAAGCCAGCCGCTTGCTGTTCTCGCTCAGCCAAAACCCGGCTTATCTTTCGAACCGCTCGCAGATCAAGTACATCCTCGGCATGATGCTCTATGAAATGCGGCTCAACCAGGCCGCGGCCTTTGTGTTCATCGACGTCATCAAGGACGAAAGCAAGAAGCCGCAAAGCCGGTATCTCCGCCAGAGCCTCGAGAAGCTCGCCCTCGCGGCCGACCAGCTCGACAGCGACATGTTCCTCAAGTACGCGGTCAAGCAAGTCACCGAGGAAGAGTTCCCGGCGGCCAACAGAGACATGCTGTACTTCCGCAAAGGCGAGACGAAGTACGGCGAGAAGGACTATCAGGGCGCCGCCCGCGAGTTCGCGAAGATCCCCCGCAACAGCCGCTACTTCTACCGCGCGCGCTACCAAATGGGTCTGGCGTTGGCGGAAGAAGGCAAGGATCTGGAACGAGCCCGAGCGGCGTTCGAAGATCTCGCGCAAAGCACGAGCGGCGGCGTGACCGACCGGACGCGCGTCGACGCGCTCCTCGGTAAAGCCAGGGTGCTTTATCAAAAGAAAGCCTGGGACGAGTCGATCGGCGCCTACCGCGAGATTCCGCGCGACACCGAGCAGTGGCACGAAGCCTTGTTCGAGTCGAGCTGGGCCCTGTTGCAGGACGGCCGTTATCGGTCGGCGCTCAGCAACTTCCACACTCTGCACTCGCCTTACTACGAGGATTTCTATCAGCCGGAGTCGCTCTACCTGCGCGCGGTCGTCTACTTCTTCATCTGCCGCTACGGCGAGCTTCAGAAGGTCATGAACCAGTTCGACCGCGTCTATCGCCCGATCCTTCGCGACATGAAGTCGGCGCTCGAGACCACGAAGGGCGATGCCACCGCTCTCTTCAGAGAGCAGGCCCGCTTCAGTAACTCTTATCAGGCCTTGAAGCGCGATCGCGGCAACCGCCGTGGCTTCACGCTTCCGTTTGTTGTTTTACGCGAGCTCATGAAAGAGGGCGATCTTCGCCGCTCGATGAGCTACCTGCGCAATCTCGATGCCGAGCGCCGACGGATCGAAGGCCTGCCGGGCGCATGGAAGTCCTCGCAAGTCGGCCAGTACTCGAAAAAGATCGTCGAGAGCCGCATCAACTCGACTCAGAAGGTGGCCAACGATCAGATCCGAAGGCACCTCGCGGCCCGCTATGAGGAGCTCGCGGATCTCTTCCGTCAGAAAGACATCCTGAGACTCGAGATGCTCACGAACAAGAAAGAGCAGGTCCGCAAGGAAATCGCGGGCAAGGATCTCGAGCGCGAACAGATCGATCGAGACAACTCGCGGAGCTATTACATTCAGAACGGATACGAGTACTGGCCCTTCCGCGGCGAGTACTGGCTCGACGAGTTGGGCAACTATCATTACGTCGGAGTGAAGGCTTGTGAGTAAGCGCGCGTTCCCGATCTCGAAACCAATCGGCTTTGCGTCCTGCTTGGCGGCGCTTCTGCTGCTCGCCCCGCCGGGCCACGCTCAGTCGAAGAAGAACCAGGTCGCGCAGAGAAAAGCCGCCCAGCCGACGCCGACCAACGAGAAGAACAGGACGCTCGAGATTCAGAAAAGCGCCACCGCGCTTCCGCAGTCGGCCGCTTTGAAAAGCCCCGAGATGAAGCCGCGCAGTCTCGAGACGGTGAAGCCCCCGAGCTCGCGCGAGTTCACTCATCAGGGCGAAACGAAAGAAGCGGAATACGAGCGCATTCTCGACCAGCAGATCGCGACTCTCTTCAAGATCTCGCAGAACTCCAAGCGCGCCGAGAACCGCGGCGAACTGTGGCTGCGTCTCGCCGAGCTCTATGTCGAAAAGGCGCGTCTCGTGGATTTCCGCGCGCAGGCCGAGTACGAAGTGAAGCTGAAAGATTATCTGGCCCGGAAAACCAAGGTGAAGCCGAAGGTCGATACGCGCCTCACGCGCGAATACCACGAGAAGTCGGTGCAGCTCTACGAATGGTTCGTGCGGGATTTCCCCAAAGATCCCAAGATGGATCAAGCGCTGTTCTTCCTCGGCTACAACCACTTCGAGCTCAACAACACAAAGCAGGGCGAGAAGTTCTACACCGATCTCGTCACGCGCTTCCCCGACAGCGTCTACGTGATGGAATCGCGCTTCGCACTCGGCGAATACTATTTCGAGAACGACAAGTGGAGACAGGCGCTCGATAACTACGCGAGAGTCGTGAAAGCGCGCAAAGCGCGCCTCAACACGTTCGCTCTGTATAAGTCGGCGTGGTGCTTGTATCGCCTCGGCGACGTGAGAAAAGCCCTCGCGGCCCTCGAGCGGGTGATCCTGCTCAGCCGGTCCAACGAAGGCGGCGACGGAGGCCCCGGCCGCAAATCGATCAACAAGTTCCGTCTCGCCTCCGAAGCCCAGCGCGACTACGTTCCCTTCTACGCGGAGGCCGGCGATCCGGAGCAGGCGTTCAAGGAATTCGAGCGCATCTCGGGCGATGACAAGAAGGCGCTTCAGATGGGCGAGCGTCTAGCGTTCATCTACGCCGACCAAGGCAACCGCAAAGCCGCGACCTACATGTTCAAGCAGCTGATCGCGCGCAATCCCTCGGGCGAGAAGGCGGCGGAGTACCAATACCAGATCGTCCTCGCGTACGCGACGTACGATCAAAAGATCTTCCGCCAAGAGCTCGAAGTATGGCTCGAAACATTCGGGCCCAACAGCTACTGGGCCAAGGAGAACGCGAAGAACGCGAAGCTCGTCCAAGACGTAGCGACGCTGCAAGAGACGACGATCCGCAACCAGGTCCTGCAGCTTCACCAAGCGGCGCAGAACTCGCGCGCGCCTTACTCGCAACAGCTCGCGAGCACGGGCTACGCGCAGTATTTGAAGTACTTCCCGAACTCGCCGAAAGCGATCGAGATGCAGTTCTTCCGCGCGGAGCTTCTGTTCGACATGCAGAAGTACCAGGACGCGGCGAAACTCTACACTTGGGTCGCCGAAAAAGATCCGAAAGGGCCCTACGCCGAGAAGTCGATCGTGAACACGCTGCTGGCGCTGGAAAAGGATCTTCCGACGCCGGCGCAGATCGAAGCCAAGCGCGGCAAGTCGCTCGAAAAGATGGAGCTCGATCCTCAGGTCGTCGCGTTCGAGAAGGGCGCTCTCAAGTACATCCAGGCGTTCCCGAAGGGCGAGAAGGTTCCCGACATCCAGCGGCGTCTGGGCGTTCTCTATTACAGTTACAACCACTTCGACAAAGCGATCGACATTTTCGACAAGATCATCCGCGAGAACCCCAAGTCGAACAACGCCGAGGTCGCGGGCAACCTGACCCTCGACATCTATAATATGCGGAACGACATGGAAGGCTTCACGGTGAAAGGCGAGCAGTATCTCGCCAACCCCGCGATTGCCGGAACGGGTTTCGGAAAGCGCGTGAAGGCGATGATGGAAACCGCCCGCTACACGCGTCTTGAGAACATGGAGAAAAAGGGCGGCGATTCGCTCAAGGTCGCCAAAGAGTACGAGGCCTACGCGAATGCCAACATGGGCGAAGCGCCCAAGGCCGTCGAGCTCCGCTCGGCCGCGCGCTACAAAGCGGCGATCGCTTACGAGAAGGGCGGCGACACGCCGTCGGCCGTACGCATGCACAACCTCGTAATCGGCGGTCCGGCGAACAACCCGAAGCTGAAGGCTGCGCAGAACGATTCGCGAAACGCGCTCGCGAGAATCTATCAGCAGACCGGGCAGCTCGATCTCGCCGCGCGCCAGTATCAAGGCTTCGCGGCGGCGAATCCCAACGATCCGAAGACTCCTAACGCCTACTTCAACGCCGGCGTTCTTTGGGAAAGCCTCGGCGAGACGCCCGAGGCGATGAAGTCGTATCAAGCTTACTACGACATGACGGATCGCTCGGACAAGACCGAGATCCTCTTCACCCAAGCCGAGATGCTTCGCAAGCGCGGCCAGATGAACCGCGCTCTTCCGCTCTACGAAAAGTACCTGAACGCGGGCCCGCGCAACCAAGCGCACGCGATCCAGAGCGTGTTCCTCATCGCTCAGAATCACGAGCGTCGCAACGAGGTTTCGAAGGCCAAGGCGCAGTACCAGAAAGTCGTCGAGATGTACAAGCGCGCCCCGCAGCAGGCGAAGAACGACTCGGTCAAGTACGCCGCGGAAGCTCGTTTCCATCTCGCCCAGGAGACGCTCGAAAAGCTCGCCAAGGTCCGCTTCGGCACGACGGAGAAAGACCAGAAGCAGGCCGCGATCGACATCAAGAACCTGCGCGGCAAGTACATCGACGAGATGAAGGAAGTCATCCGCTTCGACTACGGGCCCTTCATCGTCGCCGCGCTCGCTTCGAGCGGGCGCATGTTCGACATGATCGCCGGGCTCTTCGCGCGCATTCCGATCCCGAAGGGCTTGAACGCCGAGGAGACGAAGCAGTTCCAGCAGCTGATCCAGAAGCAGATCGAGCCGTTTAGGATCGAAGCAAAGAACTCCTATAAGGCCGCGGTCGACAAGTCGCTCGAGGTCGAAGCTTACACGGCTTGGACGAAGACGGCTCAAAGCGGCTTGGCGATGCACGACCCGGCGTCGAGCGCCGATGCGGGCGAGATGACGATCGATTCCAAGCAGCCTGACTGGTTGGGAATTTGAGAGGACGCATGCGAACCATCACCGACGTTGAATCATCGAAGCGCCCGAAGCTCCTTCGCTGGGGGCTGGTCGTCGCGGCGTCCAGCGTGGTCGTCGCGTGTTCGTCCGGAAAGAAGCAAGCCGACAACGATCTCCCGCCGCCGCCCTCCGCCGCGGACAAATCGGAAGTCGCTTCGCCGGTCGCGGAGACCGAGCCGTCGAAAGCCGAAACCGTTCCCATGAAGGAGACGCCCGGGGTTCCGGTCGAGCCGATCGGTCGCGGTCCGCTCGACGCCAAGTACAAGGCTTTGGCCCAGGCGGTGAAATCGCAGAGCGCGAGCCAGATTTCCAACGAAGCTTCCAAGATCCTGATCGTCAACGCGAACGACCTCGTCGCGCTCAACACTCTGGCGCTCATGCAGCTCAAGCGCGGCAAGCCTGGCGCCGCGAAAATTCTCATCAACCGCGCGATGGAGAAGAATCCTCCGAGCGCCGCGCTCTACAACAATCTCGCGGTGGTGCTGCTCGAGGAGAGCGATCAGATCGGCGCGATCCTCAACCTGAAAAAGGCACTGCAGCTGGACCGTGGCCATCCCGAGGCCAGCGCGAATCTCGGTGCGATCTACGCTCGTGGCGGCGACTACGGCAAAGCCAAGGTGCTTCTCGAGCAAGCCTATCGTGCCAATCGCGCGAATGCGGCCGTCGCCAACAACTACGCCATCGCGCTTCGCGCGACCAAAGACTACGAAAGCGCGAAGAAGGTGTACGAGGACCTGGTGAGATCGTCGTCGAACGACGTGAATGTGCTGCTGAACTACGCAATTTTGCTGATCGACTTCATGGGCAAGCCCAAAGAAGGGCTCGATGTCGTGAACAAGATCCGGTTCATCGAAACGGACCGCAAAGACGTCCTGGCGCGCGCGAATGCTTTGGAAAAAAAGGCGCGTTCTGAGGTAAAATGAAACGAGTTCCGCATCCAAGGTTGACGACGATGGTATCGATGTTGCGCCGGATTTTGCCCGTTCCGCTCATTCTCATGATTGGGAATGTCGTTTTCGTTTCCGGCGCCTTCGCCCAGCAGCAGAGATCGCAGATCATCCAGCAGCAGCAAAGCGGCGGCGGCTCGAAAGTTCCCCCGAAAAAACAGCACTCGGTGTCGTTCGAGGAAGATTTGGTCGAAGGCGCGCAGGCGAAGCCCGAGCTCTTCTACCTTCTCCAGCGCCGCGACGAGAAATTCTCGAGCCTCATCAAGATCCGCCAGAACTTCCTTCCTGAGATGAAGAGAACCGGCGAAGACATCGGCCGCGCGGGCCGAGGACGTGCCGAGTGAAGAAGCCCATCGTTCTCCGTATCTACAAGGGCGATCAGCTCCAGGGAGTTAAGCAGTTCTTAGATCCGCAGATCGTCATCGGCTCGCAGCCGGATGTACAGGTTGCGCTCGAAGGCCCCGCGGTCGCGATCCTTCACGCGCAGATCGAAGAGCGCGGCGAAGGTCTCTATCACATCACCGATCTCGGCTCCGAAAGCGGCACCTACCGCAACGGCGGCCAAGTTCTCGACGAAGCCATCCAGAGCGGCGACACGATCCAGATCGGCGATTACAAGATCGAGTTCTACATCGGCGCTCCAAAGCCGAAGACCGGTAATACCGGCGCGTTCACGGTTCCTCCGGAGCTGAGACTCGAAACGCAGCCCTCGATTGCGATACCGCAGGAACAACCCAAGCAACCCGAGCCGAAGCCGGTCCAGCCGGCGCCCGCTCCGCCTCCGCAGGCCAAGCCTCCGGAGCCGGCGAAACCCGTCGTTCAGCAAAGCGCGCCGGTTCCGCCGAAGCCGGTGCCGCCTCCTCCGCAACCGAAAGCGCAGGAGCCGAAGCCGGTTATCGTTCAGCAGCCGAAAGCTCCGGCGCCGCAGCCGGCGCCGGTCGTCTCCGCCGCGGCGGCGGGAGCCTTTACCGAGCCGGTGACGTCGCCTACCGGAATCCCGCTCGCGGGTCCCAAAGGTAGCGCCGCTCCTCATTCGAAAGCCGGCAAAGGGAAGAAGGGCAAGAAAGGCGCGAAAACATTCGCGCCCGCCAGCCGCTACGGCAACGTGAAAGAGTTCGTGAAACCCTCCAAGGGCACGGTCGTCGAGGTCCTGGTCGCGTGGCGCGAGAGAGTCATCGGCAGCTACCACTTCTCGAAAACGGGCGTGATCACGCTCGGCGCGCATCCCGACAACGACGTCGTGGTGCCGCTCTTGAACTCTAAGATCCGCAAAGTTCCGATCTTGAAAATCGACCGCCAGGCGACCGTGCTGGTCGGTCCCGAGATGAGCGGCGAAGTCATTCGCGGCCAGACGGGCTCGAGCTTCAGCGAGCTGATCCGGAACAACCGCATGGCGAAAGTCGGCCAACGATGGGGTCTCGCGCTCGATCAAGGAGAGATGGCGAAAGTCGATCTCAGCGATCAGGTCTCCGTCATCATCCGCTACGTCTCGGATTCACCGAAACCGATCGTGGCGCCGCTTCTCGATCTCACCACCTCTGAGCTCACGGGAATCGTGCTCTCGTTCGTGATGGTCGCGACGCTGTGGCTGTACACTTATCTCTACACTCCGCCGAAGGCGCTGCCCGAAGAAGAGGCGAAAGAGCCGGATCGAGTGGCGATTCTCATTCGTCCGACGCCGGTGCCGACGCCTCCTCCGCCGATGCCGACTCCGGAAGTCGCCAAGGTCCAGCCGACACCTCCGCCCGTGCGCACGACGCCGGTGCCGAGGCAAGTTCGCGCGACGCCGATTCCGAAGCCGGTGCCGGTCGCGGAAAACCCGGTGAAGAAGCCGAGACCGGCTCCTCCCGCGCCCGAAAAGAAAGTGCCAAAGAAAGTCTCGGAGAGCACGGCCGTCGCGAACGCGCCGGGCGATCCGGGCAAGTCCGCGAACCTCGCTCCCACGAAGATCAAAGACGGACCGATCAAGCCGGGCTCGGTGAAAAAAGGCGGCGCGATCAAGACGTCGGACACCGCGAACTCGCAGATGCAGAGCAAGAACCGCGACATGTCCAAGGCGGGCGTCTTCTCGGTCTTCGGAACCGGCGGCCAGAACAACGAGATCGCTCAAAGCACCACGGGCGCCGGCGAGCTCGCGGGTCTCGCGGGCGCGGCGACGGGCCGCACGGGTTACAACGAAAACCGCGCGGGCACGGGTCTCGGCGGCTTGAAAGACGTCGGCCGCGGCGGAACGGGTAAAGCCGTCGAGGGCATCGCGGGCGGAGTCGGCACCGAAGGCCGCGGCAGCGGCAACTCCGGCTACGGCACGGGCGGTCTCGGTTCGCGCCAAGGCGTGAAGATCGTCACGGGCGGCGGCGACGAACAGCTGCCGACGTCGATCGATAAAGAAGCGATTCGTCGGGTGATCAAAGCGAACTTGGCCACGATCCGAACTTGTTACGAGCGTCAGCTCAACAAGAACAAGGATCTCTTCGGTAAGCTGGTGCTCTCGTGGGTGATCGGCGAGCAGGGCCGGGTCGTGAGCGTGAAAACGAAATCGAACGAATTGGGCAACGCGGAAGTCGCGAGCTGCATCATGAGAAACTTGCAAACGTGGAGATTTCCGGAGCCGCCGACCAACCAAGTGGTTGAAGTCGAAGCGTATCCGTTCTTCTTCTCGAACTGATTTAGGCATCTAGAAAATCCAAGGGGAGGATCTTTCAGTGGAACCGACAGCGTTAGAGGCCGCGACAGCGGCCGGGCAACAGTCCAACTGGCTGGTACACGCGTTCGCGTCAGGCGGACCCGCGATGTACATCATCGCCGCGATCGGCATCCTGACGATCATCTTGATCCTCGAGCGCATGACCGCGCTGCGGGCCTTGAGCGTCGACAAAGCCGATTTCAACGAGCATCTCTTCGGGATGGTCTTGAGAGGCGACATCCGCCAAGCGATCACTTACTGCGATTCCCGCCCGGCGCCGCTCACGACGACGCTGAAGAGCGGTCTCGTGCAGGTCATGAACCATCGCCCGGACGAGGAAGTCCAAACCGCCATGGACGCGGCGGTGCTCAGAGACACGCCTCGCATCGAGGGTTGGTCGTCGTTCCTCGCGGTGTTCGGTAACTTGGCGACTCTCGTCGGTCTGACCGGTACGATCCTCGGTATGATCAAGTCATTCCAAGGCGTCTCGAAAGCCGGCGCGGCGGAAAAAGCGCAATTGCTCTCCGAAGGTATCTCGGAAGCCCTGCACTGTACCGCGTTCGGACTGATCGTCGCGATCATCGCGATCTGCGCTTACGGCTACTTCCAGATCCGCATCGGCCGCCTGCTCAACGACGTCGTCGAGAGCAGCATGACGATGATGAACCTGGTCGTCGCCAACCGCGACAAGATCAAAGACTAGAGCTGAAGGGCAGGGACTAGAGAATGGCTCAGGTAGAAGAGGATAAGAACGGGCGATCGGCGAACATCGAGCTGAACCTCGTTCCGTTCATCGACTTGATGAGCGTTCTCATCACGTTCCTGCTGATTACGGCCGTTTGGTCGCAGGTCTCCATGATCCAGCTCGGCTCCAGCATCCATGCGATGAAGGACGAGAACAAGAAAGAGCCGCCCCCGCCGCCGCCGCCCGACGCCGATTTCCCCTTGCGCGTCGATGTGAAGGACTTCGGGTTCCGCGTGATCGCCGGGCTGGAGAAGATCGAGATTCGCAGACTAGGTCGCGAACATAACAAAGAAGGCTTGCTTGCCCGCTTGAAGAAAGTGAAAGCCGAGCATCCGAACAAGATCGACGCCGTCATCGCCGTGGATGAAGAGCTGATGTACGAGGAGCTGATCCTCGGCATGGACGTGCTCAACCAGTCGGGCTTCCCGTCGATCTCCATCTCGACGGTGGAGGCCGAGTAATGCCGATCTACGCCCCCGGAAAACGCGACAAGAAGAACCGCCGCACCCTCGGGAAAAAGCGCAGCGCCGTCGTGATGCTGAGCTTGACCGCGATGGTCGACATGTTCACGGTTCTCGTCGTCTTCCTGCTTCAGAACTACAACACCACGGGCGAAGTCATCGAGATCTCGGATCAGGTCGAGTTGCCGCAGGCGATGGCCGTGAAAGAAATCAAGCCCGCGCACGTGATCGTCGTATCCAAGGACAAGATCATGCTCGATAAGGAGCTGGTCGCTACCTTCGCGCAGGTGAAAGCGCAGACCGACTGGAAGATCGAGGTTCTCTTTAACAAGATGATCGACGCGTTCCGCAAGGCCGAGGAGAAGAGAAAGCTCCTGGGTCTCGAGAAGGTGCGCGATGCGATCGACCAGAGCCAGCCGGGTCTCGCGCAGAAAAAAGAAGACGACATGAGACGCGTCACCGTTCAGGCCGACAAGAAAGTCGACTTCCTGACCATCAAGAAGGTCATGACCACTCTCACCATGGCCGGCGCCAGCGAAATCAACTTCGCGGTCATGAAAGAAGAAGGCAAAAAAGAAGCCGCGAACTGAAGTTGACGGTCTCTTTTCCTTGCCTGTATCGTCCCTCGCATGAAGCTCTACGTTTTCGCTTTAGCGCTCTTGTTGCAGGCTTGCGTGCAGATGCCCCAAACCGCCGACGAGTTCCGCAAGGCCGCGCCCGGCGGAATATTCGTCGAGACGAACAAGTTCGAAGTGAAGGGCGCGTCGCTCGCCGAAGTGAAGGGCCGTTACGAGAGATTCGCGGCGAAGTGCCTGCACATGCAGGTTCAAAAGAGCTGCGTGACGGTCGGAATCGGCAACGGGTGCAAGACCGGCCCGACGGGTACGGTGACCTACACCCCGAAGGTCGTTCTCAAGAACGCCCGCGTGACGCTGACGCTCCAGGAGCTCTATACCAACTCCAATCTCATCTATACCACCAAGGTTCCCAAGGACGGTTTGTTCAATTTCCTGAGCGACGTCACTCAAGGCAGGGACGGTCGTCTGAGCGGAGTCGCCTACGGAACGAGTAAGGGAATCGTGACGGCCGCCGCGAATTGGGCCCGCGGCGAAAGCCAGCTCTGTCCGGAGCATCTGTGAGGCTCGCGCTCCAGGCTGCGCTCGCGTGCCTGAGTCTCGTTCTGAGTTTTTCCGGGTGCGCAAGCTTCAATCGAAATCCGAATCCGTACCGACACGAGGGCCCGAAGAACCTCAAGATCACCTGGGACACGGAGAGCGGCTTGTTGCTCTCACACGAGCTCTTCGTTCAGGTTTTCCATGAGAAGAAACGCTGCGACCTTTACGGCCCGCTCGGCGTCGTCGACTCGAAGTCGGGCGACGAAATCTCGCTTCCGACCGATCGCATGATCATGTTGCGCATGATCGCCGGCAAAAACGAAGGCACGATGCTTACGGGCTACCACTCGTCGTCGGCTCGGATCTGGTTTTTCTTGTTCGCTCCGAAGCCGGGGGAATCGTACCGCCTCAGCTACGTTCACAAGGACGGGTTGACGGGAATCGAAATGTACCGCCGCAAGAACGGCGGCGAAGAGAAGATCTCCGGTCTCCCGACCGAGTGTCTGAAGACGCTGCAGTTCTTGCCACCGAAAAATTGAGCATGGCCTAGGGCGCGTTCACTGGAAGAGACGGAGGCGGAGCCGCCGACGGACGGGCCCGGCGTCTGGCCATCCCTTTCTCGTAGAGCATCGCGGAGTTTTCGCGCATCGTCTTGTTGTAGATGCCGCAGTATCGGTCAGAGTTCGCACCGTTCGCTTTCGGACCCATCGTCGTCAGCGCGTTGCGCGCCAGGCCCCCGTTTTCGCAGACCGTGCGAAGCAAAGTCAGCGTCTCGACCGGAGCTGTGCCGCTCCAGCGAAGGCGCTCAAGGGTGTCGTACTGGTATTGAGTGACCGGAACGATCCGGCGCTGGTCCGGCGCGAGCACTCTTGCGACCGGCGCCTCCTTGTAGGGATCGAAAGCCTGCCAAGATCTTTCGGTCGAAGGCTCCAAGCCGAGCGCGAGCTTTTTGGTGTCGTTGGCTCTCGAGTTCAGCACCTGCGAAGGCAAAGAAGAGGGTCTCGAGCCGACTTGCGCGCCGAACTCAATGCCCAGGTTGTTATAGAACTTGTCGATCTCGACATCGGAGCGCGTCCGCTCCTTACCCACGTACGCCCACGGAGGCTCGCTGATTCCGAAATTCCCCATGCCGCCGTAGCTTTCGTTGTAGCCCGCCTCAGGCGCGTCGATTCCGGAGCCGTGGAAGCTCTGCAGGTACTTGTTGAACTGAGGCATCCAGTATTGCCGCTCTTTCCCGACCTCGGAAACGATCCGCGAAGTGCTGCCGAGCGAGAGATTTCTCATCAGCGCGTAGCCGAAGAAGTGCTGGGCGGCATCGAGTCTGTTGCCGACGACATCCGAAGGCTCTTCTCCGTCGAAGATGCTGTTCGGAACTCCGAGCCGGCCGCGCAGGCCGAAGACGGCGCCGCATGCCCCGCGTTCCCGCATGTCCACGAAGAGCAAAGAGACGAAGAGCGCTTCGCGCGTGCGATTGGGGCCGACGACTTCCTGGGCCTTTTTGTAGATGCGGTCCATGACTTCGGCAAAGCGCCGGCTGGTCCGGGCCGCTTGGAATTCGGGATCGGTGAAGAGCTCGTACATCTTCGGCGGCACGCGGATGCGCGGGTTCTGCATCCAGGAGTCGTTGATGCCGGTGCTTTGGTGGCTCGTGTAATCGAGAATCGTATGATTCCCGTCGTAGGCGAGCTTCGTGCCCGTCGAGCCGCTGCCGGCGAGCATCTTGTTGTCGAACGAGAGGCTTTCAATCTTGAAACCCGGCGTGGTTTTACTCTTGAGATGCTCCGTCAGCGCGTTCTTCGCGTTGGCCATCTCGCGAAGAATCATGCTCTGCTGCGGTCGTCCGGGGGCCGTGAAATCCTGTTCGCTTTTGTACGGCAGATCCATGCGAATGGACTTGTCGGGTTTGACCCAGAACCAGCCCTTGGCCGTCTGCAAAAGGAGTCCGCGATAGCTGTCCCGCTCGCGATTCTTGTCCATCCCTTCGACGACGAGCGCCTGTTTGATGCTCGGGTCGGTGATCATCAGCTTCAGCGCGTCGCCCTTGAGATAACTCATCCGGAGCTTCTCTTTCTCTCCAGCCTCGTTTTGCGCGTCAAAGACTCCGCCGGCGTGCTCGCAGCGCTCCTGATCTCCGTAAGAAAGTTTTCGCAGCTGATCTTCGTAAGCGTCGATCTTGGGTTGGATGACGCGATTCGCGAGGTAGCGCAGCTCTTCCGTCTGCCGTCGGAGGCCGAGCGACGAGCCGGGGAGGCAGTCGGGATCTTCCGCCGCGTGCGCAAATCCTGCCAAGGACAAGATCAGTGCGAGCGCGGCCTTCATCGTCAGGCCGCTTGTGTCTTGCCGCCGCCGGTGAAGCGCTTCACGTAGTCGAGGATGATGCCCTGAGCTTCGGCGCTGACGCGTTGGAAGCGGATGCCGACGTAGCCGGCGCTCGTGACGTACACGATCTCGCCGCGCAGGTGGACGTTCGTGGGCAGGTCGCCGCTCTTGAGAAGGAGAGCGACGTCGTCGCCCCGGCGCAGATCATGGCTGCCGGAGGCACCGATACCGCCCAAGCTCAAAGAGGAGAGCTTCAGCACGAAACCTTTGGGAGCGTCGTTGGAGCGCGTGACGGCGACCGTGCCCATGATGGGCGCGCGCTCGTGCTCGCGTCGGCTGATACCGAGCTGTTCCATGACTTCTTGAACTTCGAACAGGCTGACCCACGCGGCCATGCCGACGGCCCAGAGTCTCACGCGACCGAGCTCGGAAACATTCAAGAGATTTTCGATCAGCTCGCGTTGGGTCAATGGACCGATCGGGGCGCTCCCCAGGTCGATGTACCACACCGCTTTTTCTTCTTGATTGGTCGCCGACTCGAGAAGCTTCGGCAGCTGATCCATCCAAGAGGCGACCGGCACCCACTCGCGCTGTCCGCGCCACCAGATGAAGGCTTTTGCGTCGAGTTGCCCCGAGCTCAGTTTCGAGCGGACTTCGTCCGTGGAAAAAGGACCGCTCACGACATCATTGGAGTAGAT
>FRDC01004423.1_pt1 | contig 31408 bp, 39 predicted proteins | sample 1106171 | NCBI WGS metagenome assembly FRDC01 (sample SAMEA3930566, study PRJEB13176) | freshwater metagenome | biome: Drinking water system; feature: drinking water; material: water | place: Singapore | collected 2014-12-20 | reverse complement strand
AATTTACTGAAACTTCTTGATTTTTATTTTTCATTTTTTAGAAAAGGAAGCTGCTACATGGCTATATGTATGTATGTATGTATACATTGTTTTTTATATAAAGAAAGCACTTTTTTATTTGTATTATATATAGGGAGACGTGTGACACGCGACAGTTTGAAAATATACAAAGATATTAAACGCTTACAAAGAAAAAGTGTCTTTTCTACACTTTATGTGACATTGCCACTTCTACAGTTTTTTGAAAAAATCCCTATTTTTTGCCACAGTTATTTTGTCAACATATTGCGCAGCGACAAGGTATTCCATGATTTCTATGATGTCTTTTTTCTTTCTTCGCATGGCGCGGCAAATGTCACGGACAGACAATTGCTTATCCTCTGCCTTTGAAATTATGTTTAACGCCTTGCTGCAATCGCGGTCAAAATTATTTTCGCTAGCACCCTCTGTTAGCCTGCTTAGCGAGTTTTTATAACAGTTATCAACAATGTGGATAGCCCACTCTAAATCAGAAAGAAAAACTTCTCTGCGCCCATTTGTGACGGCGTGAATATACATTAAGCGCTCTGCTATTTGTGTCCTGCGACTGGTGAAAATCTTTTCCTTTTGATCTTCTCTAGTGCAACTTTCTTCAAAGTCTGTTTTATCTATATCTAAAATCGCATTTTGCGCATTTTTAGCAAGGAATAGATCGACTCTTTTTGGTTCAATTTTTGATAAATCAGTCTCTATATCGCCCTCAACAATTGCACTCATGGCCTCGAAAGGGAAAAGTTCAAAAGCTTTTTTACATACATCGTACAGGTCAAGCCTTCCACAAAACTGATTGCCTAAATATTTCGCAGAATTGTTTGCGTAGAAATAAAGAAACCTGCTCATGAAACCACTTTCGAGCATACTCTTATTCATCGACTCAATTAGCGTGGCAGGCTGAATGTTAGCAAGAAGAGAAACCGCTGGTGAAATACACGCGCCGGTTATACCGCTAGTTTTTGTTTTGTGGCCATTGAAAAAAATTCCGTTAATAGTGAAAAGCTCATTCATTAACAATTCTATTTCTTGCTTGTATTCATTTTTTGAAGAAATACCACGCAATACCGATCCAAATTCGTCGATAACGTCAAGCCTAGAGCGCTGGTGTGCTAGGTCTTCAATAAATGAAGCTATTGAAGAATAGTTTCTAAGTCCAAGCAGATTATATTTAGATAAACCGTCTGCTCCGAGAATATTTTTTGCGACCTCAAAGGCTGCGCCCTTACCAATACCGCTATCGGCGACATTCATAATATATAAATGTGTTGAGACAGGTTTCCCTTTTACAGAAAATCTATTACTAGCAAGCGTTGCACAAATAGAAATAGCGCCACCTAGAGCAAGCTCTTGTTGGTCGCTTCGACTAATACTAATTATTTTTTCTTTAATATCGTTTATCAGACCAGTTGTGTTTTTAAACTCTGCGTGAGCGGTGTCTTTTTTATCGTTTATAATTTTTATTTGGTCACTCATTACAACGCTTGGTTCGCCATTTTTTCTTATGAATTGTTTTCTAGCTCTTTGAACGAAAAACAGAGCGGCCTTTTTTTCATCGCCTAAGCATCTGCGGTTCTCTGGTTCCGACCTATCTTTAAAGTAAGGGCTTTCGTGATGTATTAAATCATACTCTAGGATTTCTTGCGCCAACTCAGCGTCTGTTTTGTAGTAAGAGTCGTGAAGCTTTGCCCACATTATTATGGTGAGCGTGTTATTGCGCCCCGCCCCTATCATTTTCTCACCTTCTTCGGAAGACACGCCGAAGAAGTTAGCAAGCCTGCAAATATGCTCCATTGTAATAAGTGGTAAATCTTTCAAATCAAAATCTATAAGCGTTTCTTTTGTTAGCCAAAAATAAGGTTCTTTTGTTTCAACGTGTAGCGTCGGCGGTAATATAGTGTATTTCCCGTGCGCAAGAATATCTATGCCAATACCTTTTGTTTTATCCTTCCAACCAGTGGACGGGATGTCTTTGGAAAATCTATAAAAAGAAGTGAAACCTTTTTTACCTTTTTTTCTAACAGGTGAAGGAGGAATAGAGTCTATCCATAATTTGACTTCTTCCGTTTCTTCAATGTAGTCAAAATCAACTGCGCCAATATTCACGCCGTTAACCATTCCAAGAAGCACACCCATGCCGCCGCACTCAGACCGACGAATAATATTTTTTTCGTCTTCCGTTAAACCTCGCTTTGATATTTCTTTGTTTAAAAAGTTTTCAACAGATGCTTTTTTTGTGTGACTTTTCCACATTGGCAAAACTGAAAATCCCGCATCCCAGTAGCGCTCTATATGTGATAAATAATCTTCCATGAAATCCCCCTAATATGATAAAACCAAAACAACTATACTCCTAATATGGTTGCCGCCGAAAGGCGGCTTTTTTTGTGCGTTGCAAGCATTTGTTAGTTCACTGCGCTACGCAACAAAATATATCACTCCTAAACATTAGGAGTAATTATGAAAATACAATCGACAGAAAACGTCAAAACACAAAAAATAAAAACAGTTATTTACGGACAAAGCGGAGCTGGAAAAACGTCTTTAGCAGCGACGCTTGAAAAAGTTTTATTGATTAGCGCAGAGAGTGGTACGCTTTCTCTTGCTGGTAAAAAAGTCGACTTCGTAGACATTAGCCGCGACGACGAAGTAAAAACAATCGTAAAAGAAAATAGAATTTCTCGCCTGCTTGATGTTTACAAGTGGATACAAACAGAAGAAGCAAAAACAAAATACGATACTATAATGATTGACTCGCTTACGGAAATAGGTCAGTGCATGATAGACCGCATTGCGCAAGATTATCCAGACGCTAAGGATAATTTTAAAAAGTGGGGAGATTACGGCTCTAAAATGCGCGACTTAATTAAAGCATTTCGAGACTTGCCAGACTACAACGTTGTTTTTACAGCTATTGCTATTAACGATAAAGACGATAATGGTCGTCGTTATTTCAATATAGATTTGCAAGGCTCTATCGGCGACAAATTGCCTGCTTATTTTGACCTTGTTTTATATCTTCATGTCGACGGCGAAGGTCAAAGGCATATTATTACACGCGGCACAGATAAATTAATTGCAAAAGACCGCTCTGGAAAATTATCGCCCATAGAAGAAGCTACACTGGGCGGTATTTTTAGAAAGATTTTAACATGAGAGTATACAGCGCTAAGAGTGCAGCGCATATTCTAGGCACAAATACAAAAATAATTAGATGGCTAATGGATTTGGGACATATCCCGCACAAGAATTATTACGTGACAGAAGAAACAATAAACAAAATAGGAGTAAATAAAAATGGAAACAAACAACAAATTAGACCTGAGTGGCTTCAATGGACAGACGAAAAAAACGCTTCCAGCGGGAGAGTACCTAATGAATGTAACCGGAGCAGCGCTAATGGACACAAAAGACAAAAGCGGGCAGTACATTCAAGTAGAGTTAACAGTAAGACAAGGCGAACACGAAGGAATGCGCCTATTTCACAACTTCAACGTAAAAAACAATAACGCGAAGGCTGTAGAAATTGGATTGAACCAGTTGAAAAGTTTTCTTTTACTTGCAAGACATATGACGCCAAACAGTTTAGACGTAAACGACTTACAGTCAGAACTTGGCGGCTTAACCGTTGGCGTAAAAGTAAAGATTGAAACAAATCCGACTTACGGTGATCAACCGCGTGTGCATTATTTCTTATCGCCTAAAGATATTAAAGCCACTCCGGTAAGTTCTGCGTCTGAGGCTTTGCCGTTCTAGGTTCAAAGTTTTTCAAGGTGGATAAAAGCTCTTCTTTGGATGAGAGAAGGGCTTTTGCAACATCGTCCACACGGTCAGCTAGAACACCTATGCCGCCTGTTAAAATAACCCTTCTCAGGAAGTCGTATTGATCTAGCGTGACCGTGTTTTTTTTCCCAGGTGCTTTTAGCTCTATGGCGATAAATCGACCAGACGGATAGATGCACCCTATTCTATCGCTTATGCCTTTGCCCATTGCCGATCTAGTCCACTTGCCATTTCTAATAGTGCCAGTGGATTTTATTTCTCTTAAAAAAATACTATGAAGTTTACAATAGTCGTCGATTTGTTTACCAACGGCGCGCTCTGGCGAAGAGTTTTTTTTCTTTTTTTCTTCTTGCCATTGTCCAGTCAATAAATTTAGTCTACCAGCCATAGGGGGAATTATGTCACAAGATCAAAGTTGGGGCGAACAGAAAAACGAGCAAGATACAGGCTCTAGGGCATGGCATGATTGGCGAGCAAAGCATATTGGCGCTAGCGAAATTGCCGCTGTATTGGGCGAGAGTGATTTTCAAACTGCTTACGGATTGTGGCTAGAAAAAACTGGGAAAAAGCCGCGCTTTCAGGGAAATTGGGCAACAGAGAGGGGCACGCAAGCAGAGCCAGTTATAAGAGAATTATACAGGCAAAGAACTGGTTTAACTTTAATTAAAAAAAATTTTGAATGCGCTGAGCTGCCTTTTTTAGCTGCCAGCCTTGACGATTATTGCCCAGAGCTAGAACTAGTTGTTGAGTATAAATATCCTTCAAGAGAAAAACACGAGCTGGCAAAGAAAGGCATTGTACCAAAAACCTATATTTCGCAATTACAGCAGCAAATGCTTTGCGCCAATGCTCCGCACGCTGACTATGTTAGTTACGACGGCGAAGAAATTGAGGTTATCCGTGTAATGCGTGATGAGAGTTACATTGATAAGATAAAAGAAGCAGGTAAGATTTTTTGGGAATGTGTTCTAAGTAATACTCCGCCAGCATTATCAGATAAAGACGTTGTTGTTTTAGACACTCCAGAGTTGAGCGTATTAGCTCAAGAGTACAAAGAGCTAGAAGCTGCGGAGCGTGTGGCTAAGCTAAAAAAAGAAGCGATAAAAGATAAAATCAGCTCGCTTGTTAGTTACAAAAAAGCTGAGTTTTTTGGTATGCGGCTTACACGTTCAACTAGAAAAGTTCAGATAAAAATATAGCGACATTCCAGAGCTGAAAAATGTCGACACTGAAAAATACCGTTCAAACGATACAGAGTTTGTAACAATAACAATCGCTGATAAAATCAATGAATGAGTCGACTGGCAACAAAATATAAAGATTGCGAGGTTGACTTAATGGAAGTGTCTAGCGAATTTTCTTACAAATGTATTATCAGAGGTATTTTTAGGGAAGGCGACGGCAGGGCTTTTTATAAAATAGAAACCCTGGACGGTAATACTTACGACCTGCCATGCGATAACGTTCTGTGGATTAAGGCAACAAAAAACCCTAAACAAAGAGCGTTTAAAGTCGTACAATTGCAGTGTGGCAAGGAAGCTCAAAAAAAACCAAGGAAAACACAGAGCAAAAAACTTAACGTCAATTAAGTCTTTATTTTCTGAATATGCTTGCAAGGCTCAGGCTAGAAATAAAGATTGGAATATTGAGTTGGCCTACTTTACGACATTGATACAACAACCTTGCGCTTACTGCGGAGTTGAGAGCAGCAACGAAAGGCGCGGTTTTAAATATAACGGGATAGACAGGGTAAGAAATAACGAAGGCTATACAAAAGAAAACTCTGTTGCGTGCTGTAGACGGTGCAATCAAATAAAATCAAACGTACTAAGCGGCGAGGAAATGTTAGCCGCCATAAAAGGAATTAAGCGTTTTTTTCCAAAGTTCTAAGGTGCATATCAAACCTGTCAATATGCTTTTGATTAACATACATTCCGCCAGGTGTTTTGCGAACGCTGCCAGCGTTGTAAGCTGCAACGGCGTCTTTAATTAAGCCTGTTTTTTTAAAGTGATAATCCAAAACCTGGCAGCCAATTCTTAAACCAAGCATGATTTCGCTCATCGCTGGCAGGTGGCCAAAGTATCCATGCTCTCTAGCAACGCTTCCCATTACTTGCATTAAACCCCAGGATGTTGCCTGCGAAACTGTTTCAGTCTCAACCGTTATGCCCAAGTCAAATGCTATATCTTTTCTCGACTCATAGAAATACCGCCAACCTGGTTCGTATCTTGTAGCGTATTGATTGCCTCCGCTTTCAGTCATGATAACCGCTGCAATCCAGTTTGGCTCAAGCGCGTGTTTGTTAGCGAAAAAATTAATTTCACTCCATGGTAAATCTATTTGCCAGCTATTCATTTAATATTTTCCCGTCTAAAGTTGTGATCTTTTTTTCCCACGTTCCAACATTTTCAGCGCAGCCGCCGTGCTGCTTACACATCTTAATTATATAAGATTTTAATCTAGCCCATGATTGATATGGAAGCATAACCATGAAAGGACGCATTTCCCACCATGTTTTAGCGTCTTTTTTATCGCCGCTAAATGAATACGGATGCTCTTCGTCGATTATGAAATCTTTATCTTCAATCGTATATGTGCAGAATGCTTTAGCGGGAGAAAGCTCTGTGCAAACTGGTACATTTGGAGTAGAGGCGCAGCTAACCGTTAAACTTAGCAAAATTCCTAAAAGCATTAACAAGATTAATTTCTGCATTTTTTATCTCTTCCGGTGTACCGTTTTTTCTGGCATTTAAGTTAGCAAGAGCATAGGCTTCAAAATCCCTGCCTTGTGCTGTCACTCTAAAGTCAGTGTATAAAAAGAATATTCCTAATTCTGTTTTTTCAATTGCGATGCTTAATATTTTACCAACGATAAGCCCTAAAAGTGGGTTAACTATTTTACCTAATAATCCAGTAAATAAGCTGGGCAGCTTAGCAGAGATATAATCTAACACACCCTGCTTCGCTGCCCCTAAAGCCGTCGATTTAATTAAGTCAACGTACTCTTGTCTATTCATTACTGAATGCTAATTTTACCTTTTGTAATTGCTCGCAAAACGGCAAACACGCCGCCCAAAGCCATACCGTACATTTCTGGGTTAGCAGAAATCCACGCGCCAACAGAAGGCACAAAAGCAGATGCAGCAACAAAAAGAGCAACCCAATTAGTCTTAGATTGCCAAGGTTTTTTAACTTCCATACTATATTACCTCCAATAAAATTGATTTTAATTCAGCTATCGTTTTTGCTTCGTTTATTTTTTTACGGGTTTTTTCGACTTTGGAGTCTTTTTTGTTTTCTTCATTGTTAACTACCTTTAACGCGCCGTTTATTTCAACAATCTCGGGAAAAGGCACGTTATCCCCCTCGACCACAAAGCACCCCCTCGGCGCTTGCGACTTATCAAGCTTTGCAATTATACGATAACCGTTACCGTCTTTTTTACAAGCGTAAAAAATATTAAAACCCTCTTACAGCGGTTATTTTAACGTCAATTGTATTCACGCCACCAACAGAAATATTTTTCAAATCACGCGGGAAGCTAAAAGCCGTAGCTGCACTAGCGCCAATCACTTGGATTGCACACTCTTGAGCCGTGGCCTGTCTTCCATCTTGAAAGTATGGGTAATAAATATCATCGCCGTTGGCCACTGTTTTAAATGTAACTGTAGCAACTTCTCCGACTCTATTTGCTTCTGCTCTTCTAACATCGTCTTTTGATTGCGACAAATCTAACGGCTCATAGCAAAAAGCACTAAAGTAAAAAGGATTAGCATTGTCATTTTCAAGCTTCAAAACGTGCAGCCCGTATGCCTTAACACTTGCGCTATTAGCGATTGTATAGTTTGCAAACGTACTAACCGCTTCGGTAACGGTAATACTAGAGTCTGTTGTGACGGTGGCAATTGTACGCTTAAGCGTTGGCTGACCTGTTGCCTCTAAAATTACTTGGTGTCCTACTTTAAAGCCCCTGGTGTTTCCAATATTAATAGTCGTGCTATTTGGCATGTTTGAAGTAAGCAATTCATAAACATGCCGAGAGTAAAGCGGATACCATGATTGACGGGTAGCTCCTGGAGCAGAGCCGCCCTTAACTTGTGAACTTATCGCGTATTTATTTGCAGGGTTCCTAGCGTCTAGAACTGGATTAACTTGCGATGTTCCAGTTGTATACGCGCCATCTAGTGTGCAAACGCTTTTTCCAAAAAAAATTGATCTTAAAAAATCCGCGTCGTTACTAAATTGTACGCCAGTAAAATAAGCATTTTCGTTTAATACGGTTGAATTGTCGTTAAAATCATACACCGCATCGCTTTGCGCGGCGTAGTCAATTAGGCAGTGCCCTTCCTTATATCCGCTTCTAAATAACCATGGCGGCACTCTGTCAACGCTGTCTTTGTAGGCAACATTTTTAATAGTATTAATCGGATAAGTAACACCCTGACCAGTATTAGTAACATCCGTCACTGTAGCTCCAGAGTCGGGAGCAACGGTATCGATAACGTTAATGTTTACAATTTGAAGAGTTGAAGCATTTTCGTTTTTCACTCTCAATGTGTATTGACCGGCTGGCAACCCTTGGATTGTAAAAGCCTCATGCTCTAAAGCCGCGCTGATTGTACTCCATGAAGTTCTTACATTTTGCACGCGGCTGCTAGTTTCGGAGCCAGTAGCTCCGCTAACAAGAAAGAAGCCAACTTTTTTAGAGTAGCCAGTATTAACAATTAAACCTATAGAAATACCGCCGTTTGCTCCAACTGTTGTAAAAGTTATATCAACATAATCGCCGCTGGTATTTGTTAAATTATATGAGCCATTAAATACGTTTGCCGATCCGTTAGACCATGATCCGGTATATGTAATCGTGTCAATATTGTCTTTTGTCGCCTGCGGAGAGTAACTATGCGCATAGGGAGTTTTGAAAAACTGCTTAGGAGCTACGTCAAAAGTTTTTAAGATTGCTTGCGTTGTTGTGAGCGCTTCTTCTTTTGGCTTTGTGAAGTATTGTTTGGCCCCAACAAAAAAGATGTTGTTTGTACTAGCCGATGCTTCCCAGCCGCCGCCGTCGTGCTGCCATACGCTAATTGTTCTACTTCCGCGAGGAAACGAAACAAAGCATGATAAAATTTCACCCCTCTTGCCACTGCCTAACCCCTCAGTATCAGGTTGTAATAAGTAGTAATGATTTCCGTAGTCAACTTGTACGATTATCCCGCTGCCTGCGCCTGTTGCCAAGAAATTTAAAAGAATGCCGCAAGCATCGCTTTCTGGAAAAATCTTAAGCAGTGGGTTTTCGCTTGTCAATTTATAGACGTAACCAAATCCTAGTCGCTCTTCGGCGTCTTGTAAAAACTGGTCAGTCGGGGAGGCATCAGGGGCAACGATATATTGAACGCGCGGATCGGTAGCGCTGATATATGATTTCTCAGCTCTAAATACCTTATGGGCTAGCGATTGTACTTCGTTCTCTGCAACGTAAGCCGTCTTAGCGGTTTTATCCGCTGTAGAAAATCCTAAAGTTGTGTGAATAGAGTTTGCGCTATTTGAGCCTGTGCTAAATAAAAGCTGTAATTCTGTTTGCTCAGCCCCTCTAATCCCGATAGTCCATCGCTGGGCGTCCTGATTATATTCGCAAAAATACTCACCATTAGTTAACGGCTTTACTGCTTTCATGGCGTTTACGATAGCAGCGCCAAGCGGTACAAGGTCAGCGCTATATAAACCGTTTGAAATTGTCGCTGCGTGAGTTGTTTGTATGCCGTTAACTGTTACCTTGAAATCAAGCTTGTTATTTGAAGAGCTAATAACGTGACCGCCGCTTGCCCAGTAATTAATATTTAAGTCGCCAGTTGCATCGCCAGCAGTATCAGAGTCGATATTGTTTAGCGGAGTGAAATCTTTGCTTGGCTGCGATTGCCATTTCATCCCTGTAAATTGATGTTGAGCAATAGTGCTTTCTGTTTTTCCTGTGTAAGACGCAATGAAATGCCCACCCCATGGAGTAGAAACAAGCAAGAAACCAGTGGAAGGAAAAAATTTAGTATTTTTTGCCTTGATTGTACTAACGGCGGAAGAGAAAGTGATTGTTTCCTGCGGCAATGCTTGAGTCATAGCAGGCTCAACGCCGTTTAAAACACTCAAAGAGCCAGCAGTTGTTCCAATAACGGCAGCAGTATGCCCATAGCCGCTAGATGCGCCAAACGTTAAATCAGTTTCTATTGAACTAGTGCCAACGCCTCTAACAATAAAACGACCTGGCTTTACATTTAAATTTAAGTCAGGTGTAAACTGCGATTTTGGGGAAGCATAACCAACTTCGATAAACTCTAAAAACATACTGTTAGAGCCTGTATCGTCGTTTAAAATTTCAATAATATGCTCTTGCCCGTCTAGTCCAAAAAACCACTTAACAGACTGATAAAGTGTCGTCGCTGAAACGCTAGTATAAGTATCAGCCCCAGCAGCTCCAGTTTCATCCGTAATGCCGCCAAAGCTAGTAATAGAAACGCCGTCGATTTTAACTCTAATTTGATTTGAAGATGTTGACGCGTTAGTTGTGCCTATACCAAAAAAGTTTTCGCCTTTTTTAATTTTAAAGCTAACCGAGTTACCTTGTCCTACTGAGCAATAATGCGCGTTATATGCTTTAGCGTCGCTTGAAAAGTTAGTGGCGTTTGGTTGTTGAAATCCAATCCAACGGGATAGGTCGCTACCTTCTGGATCGAAACCAAATTGATTGTTTAATTTCTCGCCGCTCTTAAGAATATTTTGAAAAGCGCTATAGCGCTTACGCCAAAGTTTAGCCTCGTTTGTTTCAAGGCCAACAGTAATCGCGCCGTATCTTGGATCACCGCTAGATGCTCCGCCACCGCTTCCTCCGCCGCTTTCAAGAGCCAAGATGCGTGCCTCATGGTCGTCAAAATCAAGGCGAATTGTGTCCATTAAATTCTGGTCAATAGGCGACTTCGCATCTGTTTCGGTACTAAGTAATGGATCAAAAGCCATAGAATCCCCTTAAAATATTATCTGATATGATTTTGTACCATCGGTAAAAAAACCGCTATTAAATCCCGCGAAGGCATAGAGCGCAGTCTGGCTGCTAGTTGCCTGGTCGTATGGCGCAAAGCGCAACACAAAATCGGTGCTAAGTGTAGTCGTCCACGCGTTTACCATTGTAATAGTATTACCTACAACAGAGGCAATTTCATTAACCGGATCTGGCAAAAAAGCATTTGTAACACGATTATAAAGCACAACTTTATAGCCAGCTAACCAGCACGGCGCTTCCGATAGCGCTACAGTAAATACGCTCTGATTAGTAATGCCAGTTAAGTTACTAGAAGGCGCTATAAGCCCAATGCGAAGGTTTGCATAGCTTGTATAGGCTAGCTTTAAATCAGCCTTACCAGCAGTTAAATCAACGGCGCGGCTTACAACCTCTAGCTGTGCATTCAAGCCAAGCCCGCCGCCCTGCTGAGGTAAATAACGGTGTACTAGATTAACATTCTCGCCAATATTTATATTTGCTTTATCAAATTGCGTGCTAACGCCAATTTCCCCAAGCGGAGAGGCAAGGCGAGAAAGAACACGGTTTGCAATATTTGTCGCAATTGATCCGCCGCTTAGGTCGTTTTTAATGCCTTTAAAATTAAAAACAAGCGCTTCCCTAGCGCCATAACTAGCAATGCTGTCGGCGTCTTCAACTACTGTTTGCCTTGAAAACTTATTTTCACCCTCGCTGTAGCCATGATTTACAACAACCTTATTAATAACCTTGTCGCTATTAAGCCGCCACTGCGGAAGGCTCAACGTTGTGTCTTCGTCGATAACCTCTGTTGCTCCGCCTATAGTAATTTGGTCAAGTTCTGAAATACTTATCTTGCCATTTTTTGGAAAAATTCTAGTCCTGGTAGGCAAAAGTATTTCATTTTGAAAAAAATCTATAGCCGATCCGACGTTTTCTAAATAAAACCTATATTGAACGCCAGAAAAAGAAGTGTCACGAATGCTTTCAAACTCAGCAACATCTATTTTAGTCTGGTCTATCCCTAGGCCATCATCTAATACATCGTAAGAGCCGCCACCGCCTGGGCTTATCATCAACTGCAACATTAAAGTTATAGGGTTTATAGCCCCACTTTGAAAAACCAAATAAACAGTTTCCTGGTCTGCGTGGCTAGCAGCAGTGCTAGATAAATCGCCACGCGCTAATCCTGTAAGCTGATTTCCAAGCTTGCCAGTGTAAACAATATATTCGTTTTCAATCTTAACCATGCCGCTACTTGGGAATGCTGTAGCATCAACTAAAGTTAAAGTTGTCGATACGTTTGTTATCGATCCATTTAGAGTGTTTTGCGTCTGAATGATTGGGTTATCAAGCAAAGAAACAACCTCTGTTGCATCAAACTGGTAAAGATTTTGCCTCTTTGTAATCGTCTTGATTGTCGTTTCCGCCATCATTTTATAGTCAGAAAAATCAAAACTACCAGTGATAAAACCAACATAACACTTTGCTTTTTTCTCTAAAAATGCAGTAGTTGATGCACCCAGTTCGCTAGAAATCAAACCGTCTTTGTCTAGCAATTCAAAAGTCAACGTCTGTGTTGTAGAGTTTACTTTTTTAATATCAAACGTTATCGGATTAATTCTAGCAGCGTAAACAAGTCCAACATGATTAGCTGGCACGCCGCTGCCTGTCCCCATTAAGTCTCCGCTATCAGCGTCAACCTGATACTCTGAATAGAAATCGCCGTCTATTTCAATAACAATATTTGATTTAAACTGCTTTTTAGCAAGCTCTGTATCAAAACTCATAGCGTCCTACGCATCCTTAGCTCGAACTCCCAGATGAATCCGCCCAGACCGTCGCAAACAATTTTTTTTGGAGAATATTCTGCTCGCTCTAACGTAACAGTCCTAAAAGCCACTTCGTCGCTTGACTCAAAATATTTAAACTCTTTACCATGGCTTGCCCAATTAAGGAAAAAAGTATCAATAAGTAATTTCGTCGCGTTTGATACAAACACGAATTTAGGCGATATCGTTTCTTCGTTGTAATTAAATTGCGTCTGCTCCACGCCTCCGCTAGAAACACTTCTCGCACTGTTAGCGCGAAACCTTTGATCCAAGTTGTCGCCCTCTGGCGGTAAGTCAAAAGTAATCGTAGTAGTCGGTGAGCCATATTCAATCTTTGGTATATAGTTAGCCATTACACTTCCAATCTAGCGTTTCTATATAGAATGTTTTCGTTAATTCTATCTATTAGCTTTTGCACCTGCGAATCGTCGTCTGCCATAACGTTCCCCTGGATTACAACGTTAACGCCACCTCCGCCGCCGCCGCCGATTTGATCTTGGTTGATTGCATTAAAAAGATTTGTTTGCTGCCTGCGATTTAAAACAAGCTCACCAGGGGCTGCGTTGATTAAAGTATTGTCCGTAGGCGAGAAAACACCTGGGACGAAACCACCGCTTTGACGGCTAGGCGGCTGGGCAGAGGCAATTTTTGCTAAGTTTGCAGCCGTTGCTACGCCAACAAGCGCGGCTAGTGCAAAGTTAAACGGAGGCGGCGCAGATGCTAGGGCTTTTTGTACTGCTGCAATCCCATCGATTGTTGCCGTTGATATAGCTGCTGCCTTGCCGATAGCAAAAAGCGTACTGTTGCTCTGGCTCTGCAATGTTGCAATCGTCCCTAATGTAGACTTAAAGTTAGCCGCTCTTCCTGCATTTGTGTTTTTCTCAAAATCAAATAACGAGCCAAGGTCTTTTTCTGCGGCCTTTCTGTCTGCTTCACGAAGTTTTTTTCTTGCCTCTACAGTCTTGCCCTCTTCGGCAAGTTTTTTACTCTCTGAAAGAGTTCTTAGCGCTTCTTCGCGCCCTAAATTGTCAGCCAGTCTTTGAAACTCTGCTTCGTCTTGCGCGGTTTTTATCTCGGCTTCTATCGCGTCAAACTCTGCATCCTGGTCAAGCCTAGATTGCCTTAGCTCTGCAAAGACATCAACTTGCCTTTGCCCTTCTGTTTTTAATAGCTCAGTTGTAAGTTTTTCAGACTCTACCTTTTGCTCGTTCCCTGCCTTGAACGCTTCAACTTCTGTTTTCTTGGCTTCGACTAATTCATTAGCGCCAGCTATTTGGTCAACGCCTGCGTTAGTTAACTCTTGACTGAATTGTCTAATCGGCTGAATAGCGCCTTTTATTTTTTCGCCTAGCTCTTTGTCAAAAATACCAATCAAAGAACCAAGCGCATCGAATGCTAGCTGCACGTTGAAAATCAAGCCTTGCAATAGAACGCCAATAAATACTTTTATCCCGCCGATAACATCGTCAAAAGTAAGCCCTAGAGATGCAAGAGCAAAGCGCAAACCATCTATTGCTAGTACCCCAACGCCTACAATTATCTCGCCTAGATTAAATACCAACTGCCCAATCGTTTTAAGTTCTTTTCCGATAAGGTTTAAAAAACTTCCACTTTCTTCAAACGCTGCGAAGAAGTCTTTAACAGCTTGCACTCCAACTTTAAAAGCCTCTACTAAAAACAAAACGCCGTTAGTTATAAACTTGTTTATCCGATCTTTATTGGCGTTTATGAAATTCTCTAGCTCACCGAAAGCCGCACCAACCAAACGTATTGCAGACTTTACAGCCTCGTTTTCGATTACTATCCGACCAAATGATTTTATTAAATCTTCAAAAGCGTTTTGCGTGCCAGTGATCGCGCCGTTAAAAGTGTCAAAATTCTTAATAGCCGCTCCGCCAAATGCTCCCTGCAATTGCTCAAGCGCGTTCTTAAAAGTCTCCGCGTCAGTTGCGCCTTCCTTAAAAGTCTGCTTTGTAAGCTTTTGTAGCTGCGCTAGATTGCCATTAGCCGCTCCAGCAAGCGCTCGTGTAGCAGTTTCAAGGTCAACTCCTAGAGCGCTAGACAAATCAGCGGCGGCCTTTGTTGCCTCTTTTAAGCCTTTTTCAGTAAGCGGCGCAAGCGATTGCAATAAAGCTATATTAGAAATAGCAGCGTCGTCGCTAATCCCAGTAGTGCGCTCTAGCTCGTTTGCAAATTCAACTAAGCTTTCTTTTGTTCCCTTAGTTGTATTACCGGCAAGCTGCAAAGCAGTGTCTAGTCTCTTGATTGCTTCTTCTTCGGCTATTGCCGACTTAACGCCATCAACTGCAAAAACATTGAAAAGCTCTTTTGAAACTGCAATTGCAGAATCGAATGCTTTTAGTACAAGCCCAGCTCCAAGCGCTCCCTTGAATACGTTAAAAGCACCTGTAGCGCCGTTGAAATTTTTCTCCCCAGCGGCTCCAAACTCATCTGTTTTTTTAATAAGCTTAGTTAGCGACTCAAGGGCTTTTTTCTCTTCTAGCGATATCTCAATTTCTACGCTTGCCATTTTGCTTCGCCTTCCGTTTAGCGTCCTCTTCCTGCTCAGCTTGCTTCGTCTTAATGCAAGCGTCGATCAAATTGAACACGTCTATTATCTTAGACGGCTGCTCAACGTATGCGCCAGGATAGGGCATCACACCTTTTTGATAATTGTAGTATAAATCAATAAAATGCGCAGCCTGTTCGCTGTAATAGTTACCAATGCACGCGCTGTATTTAATTTCGTCTATCTGATACTTAACTTTATCACCGCCGTAACATCCCTTTAGCCGTCTTTTTTTATCAAGCAGCCATTCGTACTCTTCCTTTTTTTGCCTATAATCCTGCCGCTTTGCATACTCTGAAACACACTCTCGGCAGTTGAATTGCCTATTGTATATAGCGTGTATAGTAGAATTTATTAAAATATGGTCTGACTGATTAAGAGAATTAATCTCATTAATAGCGTAATAAAGGCACTCGCCTAACTGGTTAAATGTTCCGCCAATTAATTTTTTTTTATAGCACTATCTGCTGGCATTATCTCAACGCCACTCATCGGCTCGCCATTTTGATCTAAGATGGAAGTAGGTACTCCCTTAACAAACTGAATACAAGCCATAACAAGGCTATTACTTACCTCAATGTTTAGAAGATCATTAACAGAAGCATCTGACAACGTACCGTCTTCGTCAAACGTCGGCTGATATGCCTCGCCGGTTAATCCGTCTATGATGCCTTCGACTCCCTTAATGGAATATTTCATCGCTTTAAAAGTCATCTTTGCAGCGTTTTGAACATACTCGCCAGCCTGAAACTGCGAATACTGCGCTAGCTCTAGCTTTTGAGAGTGAGAAAAAGGCGACAGCTTAAATACTGCATCCCCGATTTTAACGGGGATGCGTGCATGCAATGGATATATTTTCATGTATTAGCAAAAACCCAAAATAATCTCTTCTTGAGTTCCATCTGTACCACGGTTTGCACTGAAAGATAAATCTTCAGTCAAAATACCTTCCTGGTCGCCTACTGTTTTTTCAGTTAGCAAGCAGTTAGGCAAGTAAACCCCAACGATAGAGCCAAGGTCGTACTCGCCTGCGGTTGTGCTTTCATTGCCTAATACAGCTACTAAGCTAAACAACGTATTGTTTTTAAACTTAGTAAAGTTTGCAACGCTAGTGTCGTCTTTGTACGGATTAATAGAGCCTGTAACAGTTCTTTCAGTGATCCTCCCAGAAATACGACCGTCGCAGCTAGTAACAGATGTTAAGAAACCAACAACGTTTTCTAAGCTAACACCAAATTCGTTTAGTTGAATAGATGTCCCGTCCTGGTAAACCTTTGCACAAAGAGCAAGAGGAGGCAAACCAGCGTCGTAGGTTGGAGTATGTGGAGCAGCGCCGTCTACTTCGTCAAAGTTAACTCCTTCAAATTGAAAATTTTGCGTTGGGATTTGACCAGTTGAGAAATTCTCAATCGACCAGCTAGCAGAGCGACAACCGATTGCTTGCTCGCGAATCTCATTACCCCAATAAGCGCTTACAGTATAAACAGGATGATTTGCATTGGCTGGTACATACGTTACACACTTTGCAACAACAACGTTGTCAGAAGGTGCGCTAGCAGCAGCAGGGAAGTAAGTAATATTTCCACTTGCTACAGCGGTTACGAATGCAACGTGATGCGCTCCAGACTGCAAAATTACAATCATGTCGTATTTCTTAAACTTAAAATCAGCATTAGTAATATTTAGCTGCGTAGTAGTGTGACCAGTTCCAGTTGTAACCTGCGATTGACGACGACGACGGTCCCCGAATGCCGATCTAAGCAGAACGTCATATTGCGGGATTTGACCTTCAACGCCAGCGGCACGAAGCTCAACAGGCGCAGAGCCAGATACGGATTTTGTAGACGCACGCGGAGAAACTTTACCGATAGAGCTAGTCAAAATTGTTCGCTCTACCAACTCTTTTGCAGGGCTTACTTCAAAGCCATCCTCTAGCACTTGAACATATTGCGAAGCGCTGGCTGGAGCCTGTGCAGTTGTTTCGTTAAACAATCCGCCGCTTAATGTAGAGCCAGAAAGAGTAAAGTTGTTTGTTGCGTTGTCGCCTTCGGCAAGAGTAATAGCGTTTCCGCCTGGTCCTTTTTTAACAGCCGTTATTGTAACAACGTTAGAAAGAGCACTAGCGGTAACAACATCAACGATACTAGGATGATTGCTATTGTTAATAGCATTCGCAATATTAGTAGCGGTAACAGAAGCACTGCCGCCGACAGCAAAATCAGTAGTCTCAACAAAACTCACCCCGTTAATGATAACGCTGTCGCCAGCGTCTAAACTGTTATTTGTAATTGTAATAGTCCCGCTAGCAGCAACGCCTTGCTCTGCCAAGCCTACAACTGTCGCGCCTTTAACTAGTCCTGTTGCCATTTTATTCCCCCAAAGTTATAGGCTTGTTACGGCCTGTCTATATTTAACTGTAAACAAAGCACGCAAAACAACGACGTTCTCAGCCAAAGAGTATTCAGGCTCCGCCATGTTTAGCTCTTCTATATTTAGAATTATTGTATTCAAGTTTGCCTTAGAACAAAACAAGTCTTTAAAAATAACATCCATTTTGTCGTATAAAAGAAAAGTCTTAGCACGCTGGTCAACATCGTTTGTCGGATGCGGTATATAGTCGTGGGTTAGGATAACCTCAAAGTCCTGATTAATCGTATAATGCCGTGTAACACCTGAAACTGTATCGCCGTTTAATGGTCGCACGCCGTATCGCTTTGTATTTCCTTTGAATTCGTTTTTCCCAACATCCAAAACATAGTTCAACTCAGCCCATGGCGATGCAAGCAAGCTCGCTATCCTTGTTTTCATTGCATTGTTAATTTGCTCTACTACGTTCATTGTCTAATTAACCCAACGGATTGCCTCTGCACTAACTTTGAATTGTCATCCTTGCCGGTGTCGTTTGTATCAAGCGACAAATAAAATAACTCAAGAGCCTTATTTGCTTTCTCCGTGTAGTCTTTGTGGCGCTGATACCACTTGTCCTCTACATTGTCGGATAATTCAAAAAATATCTTCGCTAGGCAAGCATAAATAGCTCCGCGCCTAACCTCATCTGCATCCAATAAATCCCACTTAGAAATATTAATCAGCTTTGTTGTTTTCTTAACGTTGCCTTTATTCCTGACAGCCTGCACGATATCGTCCCTAACGGCCTGCTGATATGTAATATAGCTAAGAAGGCTTGCCTTATAGTCGTCAATCCTTGAAAACTCTGTCTTTAAATCCTGGTCGTCGGCGAAAACAACGTTTAATCCCTGTAGCTCTGTTGTATTTAGGTGGTCAAAGTTTGGTTTAATTCTAACCCAGTAAAGCAAATCAGAGTTAACTGTTGTTGCCTCCCAGTCTGTTGGCTTCTTCCATTGCAGAAAACCACTTCTAGTGAAGCCCTGCGATAAATCCCAAAAATTAGAAAGAGCCGTCCACGCCGATCCATTCCAATACTGCGCAGTGAAAATATTTGCCACGTTATTTACAACTTTCATTTCTGCAAACACGCGGTTAAACGGTTTATATAATCCCAAGTATAGATAATCTTCCGCTGCCACCAAAGGCAAAACAAAACTATCTCTTCCGTAATCAACCGCCTCTGCCGACTTATCTGAGAAAGTGCCATTATCATCATGCAAAACGTTTAGATCATTTTGAAACAACATCTATCTTATCCTCTTTACACCTGGAAGATTACAAAACCAATCTCTATAAAACTTAACTCTTGCATTATCCATGTCTATTGGCACATCTATATTAAGCGCTTTACTTACAAGCTTAGATTGACTCTCTATACAGTCCTCGTATTTTTTAAACGGATTTTTACATTTAATTTTAAATAAAGATAAAATATAGACTATTCCCTTGCCGATTACTTGCTTTAGAGCATACGGAAGACCTTCTTTATTTATACAATCATCAACTATATCGTCAAAAATATCATCTGGAACTTCTACCAAATACTCTTCAACTGGAATGTTTAGCGTAAGAAAATGAGCCTCACCCATGAAATGAGAAGAGTGCCCAGCGGCATGATATATTAAATTTGGTCTACCGTTTCTTCTAAGTATCTTCGTGTAGGCGTGAGATATTTTCTGCTCACCCTGCAAATATTCTTTACGGTCTGCCCACATAATAGCCGCTGCGAATGGCTTCCATTTTCTTGGCCTAGAGAATCCGTAAACAATACTTCTCATAAATAAGAAATAACCCTTTTTTTCCACTCATCCAGCATGTCTTGGGTTACATACCCTAATGGTGATTTTGCATTTAAAAGATAAAGCGCTGTAGGGAATGCCCCTTCTCTAATTGCCAGGATAACATCCTTAAAGTTTTCAAAAACTTCAGCAGACTGTGAAGTAGTTATCCCAGCTAGTGTATTACTTACCTTAATCTCTCTTAGTAGTTTTGGCGCTCTACGTTCATAGTCTTCAATTTTAGAATAAACAATCTGGTCTAAGGGCTTTGATTGATTCTGCGAGTATAAAGACAATCGCGAAGCCCATCCCTCTTCAGGTGTCCAATCTGGTAATTCTAGCTCGCCAATTATTTGCCCTAAATGATTTACAATATTTCTTTTTTCCATATTACACCTATAAATTTAAGGAAGAAGTTCCGCCAGCTCCGCCTAATCCGCCAGCTAGTAATACTGGTGCGTTTCCGTTATTTCCTACAATAGTTGTAGAAATATGCTTTCCTGTTAGCGTGCCAAAATTAATAGCGTCGATATAGCCGCCGTCACCGCCAGATCCGCCGCTCCCCGCAGCCGAGTTAACCCCAGTTCCGCTACCACCGTTCCCGCCGTTTCCGCCTATTGCTTGTGCTAGCCCAGTAACTACTGGCCCTGTTTTTGAATTGTAAGCTATGTAAATGTACCCCCCGCCGCCACCGCCGCCACCGCCGCCACCGCCAGCTCCGTTAATTCCGTTAGCCCCGTTCCCACCGTTACCGCCATGCGCTTGTATCGCTCCGGTAGGAGTGGAAGCAGAAGTTATTATTTCGTCTGCATAAATAGCTACAACGCCTCCGCTTGAACCGCCGCCGCCACCGCCTCGACCAAGAACAGATATGGCGTCACCGCCTCCGCTTGAACCACCTCGACCAGAACCGCCGCCAACAATAATGCTTCCGCCGCGTAAAAATTGTTGTTCAAACCTGCCAAATAAAACTCTATTAGTAACGCCGCCGCCTGCGCCAGCGGCTCCTCCTGCGTTTACGCCAGTCCCGCCTGCGCCAGAGTTATTTGCTGCTCCGCCATTTGCTGGCGTTGCTGTTCCTGGCGCTCCGCCAGTTGTGCCTGCCGCGATAGTTCCGGTTGCGCCGGACGTGCCGTTACCGCCGCCGCCTCCAAGCATAGCGTTTGCTAGGTTTGTAGAGGCTGCGCCGCCTGTTTGGTTTGTTGCGTTACCGCCAGAGTTTCCATTCCATCTAATAGCACCAACTTGGCAATTAGATAGGTCTAGCGTTTTGCAGTAAATGGGATAGCCGTTAGTCGTAATTTGTCCGCCAGCTATAAGCGTCAATGTATTGTAAAAGGCAGGCTGAGACAAACTAATCGCGCCTGATAAAGTTACGTTTCCTAAATTACCGTCTCCAAAGTCTTGACCTAAATTTTCATCACTCCAAGCTGGCGCTCCGCTTACTACTCTTAATAGCTGATCTGTGCTGCCAATACCTAATCTAGCCAAAATCCCCGCTGCTCTAGTTATTAAATCGCCGTTTGTAGTTGTGGGGTCCACCGCGATACTGGCTGATTGATCTGGAAGCGTATAAGTTCTATCTGCTGTAATTCCTGTTGCGTCGAATTTTCTTACAAATCCGTTTGATCCTTTCCAAGAAAATCTATTTAAAGAATCAGAGAATAACCTAAAGCCAGACGCGGGAGTTGAAGGGTTAGCACTTTGCGGTGCAAATTGATTATATCCTGTGCCAGCGCCATCCCCAGTCATTGTATTTGGCCCTGTGAAATTATTATTCCCAGATTTATCCGCCTTTAAAGCAAGAGCGTCAAATACTGCATTTCTGCTAGGCGCGTGATTTGTGTCTGCGTCTGCAATAGAGTCAATAACTACCGCTGCCTGCGCTCTTGGATCGGTAAAATAAAGATTAGTACCTTCTGCAATGTTCGTAGTCGTAAGAACAACTGCGCCTTGCTGTCCATTAACGCTTGAAACTTGGTCTGTATTGTCTACTTTCTCCCAAGTAGAACCGTTATAAATTGCCCAGTCTCCTACCTTCCATTCATTAACGCCGTCTAGGTTTGTAGAACCTGCTACGTTTACGCGATAGTAATATCCTTTTGTTCCAACGCCGGAGGCGAGTGCCGGAGAGTTAGAAGACGCATCCCATGTGCCTTGGTATGTAACTCCGCCGATCACAGAAGCAGGCAATTGAGAAGTCGGCACCTTTCCGCTTCCATCAAGAGAAGCATATCCGTTTGCGTTTCCCTTTTCAGAAGTGCTTTGCTTTAAAGCCAGCGCATCGAATACAGCATTTTGTGAAGGCGCTTTGTCTGTAACAGAATCATTTATAAAATCGTCTACAACAGCCGCTCTTGCCGCTGAAGTTAAATCTGAAATTGTAGAAGCAAGCTGCGTACCAGTGTGATTAGACCTTTGAATTGCATAAGCTTGTACAGCAGCGTCAGCCGCTGCTTGTGCAACGCTAACAGGCTTAGCAGTATCAGCAGTATTGTCAACAGAACCAAGCCCAACGTCTGCCTTTGCTCCGCTAGTTGCCACAGCGGCTAGACCTGTAATAGTTGAAACAGGCTGAGTGCCAGTATGATTAGCGCGGTTTTTTAAATTAGCGTCTGTGTCGTTAGCTGTCGCTCCGCTAGCAATCCCAGCAAGCTTTGTAAAATCAGAAGGAGACATAAACCCTGCCACAGAACCACTAGCAATGCCGTGCTGAGAAATACCAGTTGATCCGACGTGCGCTATCGGAGCTTTTTCCACGTCCAACTCTTCAATTGCATCTTGCACGTTAGTGCTAGTTATGTCTCCTGCCGGTGCAAAAGAAACATCTGTTGCGGGAGGATTTGAAACGCTGCCAACTACAACTACAATTCCAGTATCGTCTTTTGTTTTTAAAAGACCGTCCGCGCTATCAATAAAAGTATTTTTTTCTCCTACAGGTGGCGTAGGTACACTTGCCGCAGATTGCTTTATATATCCAATGCTCATTAACTAGCCTCCAAGCGACCATTAACCCTTAAATGGCCCAACACCGTCAAGTGACTTTTGTATAAGAGTAGCCTATTGGATGATACTTCCACAACCTCACTACTCAATATTTTGTCGTAAAAAAACTGCTCAGCTTTGCGATTAGAAATATCAACTAATTCGCCGTTAACAGATAAATGCCCAAGCACTGTAACATGACCATTAACAAGCATCTGTTGGTTTTCCGGTATTGTAATATCTTCGGAGGTGTCAATTTTTTTATATGAAAAACTTGACTCTGATTCTCCGCCAGAATCGATATCAAACTTACCTGTGAATGGATTAAATTTAAAAGCCATTACGTCCTAAATGCGTTTAGCAAGTCTTTCTTAAATGCGTTTACATAATTAACAGTAATAGTTTGCACAACTGTACCAGATACGCCTCCGGTTCTTGCGCTATAAATTTCTTGCGTTGATGTTGGATAAGTAACCGTTACGGCATCATGGTCTAATGTAAAAGAAACACCAGCCACCCCAGATATCGGCGCACCGTCAGGCCCAACAACGGCAATCGCGGTTTCACCAGGCGTGGCCTGGTCGCGTATACTACCCTTAACCCCGTCCTGTAGCGTTTTGTTCGTTAACGACATTTAATGCCTTCGACAAATCTTCGATCATATCAGCCTCAATGTAGTACCAGGCGTAAAACTTTTTGCCCAATCCCATAATTTGATACTGAAATGCCTTACCGTGTTTCAGGTTGTTTTTAAGCATTGCAGCCGATAGCGCTTTCACGCTATCGGCTTCCAATGCAAACGGAATACTAGTCGCGCTAGCTTCCATGTTTTATTAGGTAGCAGAACCTAATAGAACTTGACGCTTACCAGAGTCAAGAACACTTACACCGTAAATCATTTCGAGTAAGTATTCTTTTGAAGTAGCTTTCAAGTTTTGGTCTGTTTTGAACTCAGGCTCTAGCTGGCTAGCAAACCCTACAGCAGACTTATGGTACACGATAGCTCTGTTTTCAGTAGCTACGTTAGTTACCAAAATCGGCAAGCCGTAAACCTTACCAACTACACCGTTTACCAATCCGTTAGGTGATCCATAGGTGTCAGCGCGGATAAAGTCAGAAATCGAAAGAATCGACTTCTCATCTGTTGGATGAATAGCCATAAACATATCTTGCATTGGCACGTTTTGAACTTTTAGAAGGCGAAGAGCCTCTAAAATATCAACTTGCGCCAAAGCTGCTCCGGCGTATGCGATGCGATGATCGGGAGCGGCAGCAGAAGCTAATAGCAATTGCGCATAGATGTCTTTATCTACTTGCAACGCGATTTCTTTTGCCATCTCTTGAACGATCTCAGCCTCTACGTTTGGAGTAGCTTGCAATTCAGCAATGCGCTCTAGTGCTGCATAGATTGCTTTGTTTTTATTCAAAGAAATCGTGTCAAGCGATAAAGTCAGCTCTTGTGCTACAAGGTCTGTATTCTCAGATTTATTCGCTGCTGCAAACTGAGTGCGACGCGGTACTTTAACCGAGTCTGCTCCCTTAACTGCAAACTGAGAATAATTCATAATAGTAGGAAGCAATTTAGATTCCTGCTTTAGTGTTTGTTGAACCAATGCGCTAACTATTTGCATCGAAGTCGCGGATACTTCTGTCAATCCAATCTCTGCCATTTTATTAAACCTTTCGAGTAATCAGCAGGCTTGCTAGCTCTGCCGGAGTTAATTTTGATAAATCTTTTTTCCCACCGCTTGCGTCAACTGCTGGCTTACCCTGCGCCATCCCTGGTATTTGCTTTGGCTTGAATAAGAATGGCTTCTCACCCTTGAGTTTTTCTACAGCTTCCTTAACGCCAACAAGCTTAATGTCGTCGTCTTCTTCAACTGCATCGATTACGTCTCGTGGCAAAGCCTGTTTTAAAAGGTCAATGTCCTGCGCATCAGGTGCAGCCTTAGCTATTTCAAACTCTAGCGCTTTGTTGATAGTTTTTAGCTTTAATTTGCTAAGCCTATCTTTTAAAGCGCCGTGAGATTCTCTTTCTTTCTCAAGAAGTTTTTTCCAATCTTCTTTTTGCGAAAGAGTCTCTTGTTCCTTTTTCTCAACGTCTTCCTTAACGCTTTGATACTTGGATTTCCATTCTTTCGATTGCTCTAGTAGTCGCTTATTTGTAGACTCTAATTGAGCTAATCTTTCTTCAATGCTTTGGGTTTGCTCCGCCTGTTCAGGCTTCTCAGGCTGTTCAGCCTTTTGTTGTTCGCTCACGATTTCCCCCTGGTCGTTCGACCATTGTTGTTATGTTAAGCAGATTTTTTCTACTTGCCAAGTATTTTAGCTATAGCGCTATCTAGTAAGTCAAGGATACCGCGTAAAATAGACGCCTTAAATCTTTCACCCTGCTTGTTTGGAAGCAAGCGACGAATTACTTTTGACTGCCCAGCGCCTTTGTCGTTATGAATTTCCGCTAACTCATGGTCGAAGCTAACCTTTAGCGAATTGCCGTTTTCTTTTACGTCAAAACTTTCTAGCATTTCTCCAGAAAGCTTCATATTTACTGGGGAAATTGTCTTGCTATACTTTGCATAACGCCCCGCTTTAATTGCGTCTTTGTATGATTTTGAATACTTCTGAAACTTACCTTTACCCTCGACAGGTGAAATCCCTTTACTAATACTATTGTCGACAATTAATGTTTCTAATTCTCTTTTTGATCGGCGAAGAAATTCTTTTCTAATCTTTGGTATTAGGTTTTCTAGGTCTTTAAAATTCTTTTTTATTTTAACGCCCACTTAACCGCCTTAAAATAGCCTGCTCTATCGACTCGTTTGATAAAATATTCCCCAAATCAATATTAGCACTAACTCCTGTATCTTCTTCCCTAAACTGGTCTAGTATGGATTGCACACCTTCCATAATATCGCCTTTGAAGTTTTGCGAACTAGAAGGGATAAATCTTCTTCGCGGTAGCGGAGTTTCTCTTCCGCTAAGCTGATTATGCCCGTCTGCTTTTTCTCTCTGGCTAGCTTCCATTATCCCAACGGCTACGCCATCGCTTGTAATCTTGAAACCTAAAGAGCTAAGCATATCCCTTTCTAGCTCTAGGTTTGGATTGGTGTTACCGCCTTTTTCTTTGTCCGCGTATTTCTTAGTAAGTTTTTTAAAGCTACCCTCTCCGCTTACTGGGCTTTTTCCATCGGCTACGCTACTAGCAATAGCGTCGACAAGAAACAATCCGACAGCTTCCTTCGCTTCTCTCTGGCTTTCTTTCGGTATGCCATCAAGATCGAGTACAACTTCTTTCTGCTGTAAATCTTCAAAATCAGCCATTTAAAGCAGCTAACGCCTGCCTTGCTTGACCGTCAATTGCATCAATCTGGGCTTGCGCATCCTCTTCATTAAGGTTCGGATCAATCATCATTAAAGCTTGCGCTCTTGTTTTAAGCCTTAACTGAATTAGCTTTTCTATGTTTTGTAGTCTTTCAGTATCGCTAATTTGCACGGTAGGCTTAGGATAGTAAACGCTTATACTTTCTACAGGCTCAAAAATATTATTTCCTAAAAGCCTATTCCAAGCTTTTATCTTTTGAAAAACTTCCTGCTCTAAATCTTGATAACATTCTTGGTTTAATTGAATCGCCCATTGCACGTCTGCATTAGCGATAAGCCTATCTAAACCACTTGCAAACTGCTCAACGTCGCCGCTAATTGCCTGACTAGAATTTATCCCATGCTCTGATAAAACTTGCTTAATGTATGTAAGATAAACGTCTTTTTGCCCTTGAAGGTTAGGCGATGGATTTTCAAATTTAAACTCAGTCTTCGGAGCGTCTGGCTCCATTGATTGCGGAAGCTTAACCGCATTCATGTAACCAATTTCAATTTCTTTTACTTCTGAATTGTCAGGATAAGACAAAACCGCTTGCCCAAATCCCTGCATTGTCGCTGCCGTTAATAGGTCGCTATATAGAATATTAAAGTTAATCGTTTGCGCCGTGATTTGGTTCATTACAGGATAGTCAATGCTTGTGCTGGTCTGTTTATAAACAAAAGGCAGCTCACCAAGCGGGTTAACCATTTCAGCATTGCCAGGTAGCGGTACATAATTAACTGCGTAGTTGTACTCAGTGCCGCTAGCAGTCTTAACTTGTTTCTTTGTGAATACAACAACAACGTGCTGCTCATTCGTCCACAATGCAAAAACCTTTGACTCTGCTCCCGAGTCCGCTTGGCTTTCTGAAATAATCTGATTAATACCGTCGCTAACTGAATAGCTATTATCGTCGCCGTCTACTTTGTACGACTTCCATCTTGTAATTTCATTGTCTGGATAATTTAGGATAACGCATATTACTTCGCCGGTAACTTGATCTCGGATAACGTCAAACTCGTAAGGGCGCAACGCCATTGGTCTAAAGTTTTGCTTTGAGAAATCATAGTCTAGCCAAAACAGGCCGTAACGGTGAAGATTAAAAGCACTGTCAAAATCACGATAGGCAGAATTAAATTTTCCATCTTTGTATGTAGCCTCTAGCTCTTGCTTAAGTGTTTGACTGGGAGAATTAACAGAACGGATCGGAGCGATTGAATACGCCTTAGCAAGCTTATCGTTTACTTTCTTGCTAACAGAGATATCGCTAACGCGCATCTTCCTAAAATTTTTTGGGAACAATGCTTGAAGCTTGTTTATTACATACTGGCGCAGCTCCCCTTGCGTGCATTGATAAGCCTCCCACTCAAGGCGCTTTCTCTCTTTGTTTTGCTGCGACTCAACATCGCTTAGTATTTTTCCTACAACATACTTATCTAAAAGGTTAATCTGCATCGCCTACCCTATTTCAATTGCCAGTTTCTTTTTCTGGCGGATAAAGTTTTCAAAAAAATACCTTAAAGCATCGCATGGGTCGTCCGCTAGCTTTTCTGGGTTCTCGTTTACAATGATGCCATTGCGAACATGATATTTGTATTGTTTTATTGAGTCTAATGATTTTGGGCAACGCACTTCGTCAACAATTAGCTTCGATTGACCTAAGCCGTTCTTAACGTAAGAGCGCACAAGGGAAATACCTGGCAAAATATTGTAGCGCCCGTATTTAAAAGTTATCCCATGCTTTTCTCGAAACCAACGGATGTTTCCTATCCCTGTTTGTTCACGCTCTTGATTACCGGCGATGTCGCAACACCAGCCGTTAATATGGTATGGCTTTGACTTTATTCTATCCCATAATTTCTCTAGCGTTAGACCGCTAGCAACAACTTCGTCGAACAGATAAACAACGTCTTTTGACCTATCGTATTGGAAAAACAAACACGCCATTGGATGCGCAAAACCCCAATCGATAGCAACGTAAGTTTCTAAGTTTGGATTGTATGCGTATCCTCTAGTTATATTTCCTTCGTCGAAGTCAGAGTAAACGGCGTTACTAGGTGTAATATCCCAGTCGATAGTAAACATTTGCCTGTATGTTTTTGGGTCAAGATTATTTTTTAAACTCTCTAGCTCTTCATGCGGAAAATACGGATTATCAGCGGTTGACCATTCAAAGCAGGCCGTATTTTCGTCTGGATTTAATTTAAAATATTTATATGCCCAGTGCTGCTTTGGGTTTATGTATTGAACCCCAAGCGATCCAGTACAAAATAAATAACCCTTACTGTCTGCCACGCGAGCGCGTAATTCTAAGAATGCTTGCTCATCTATCTGAAGCACCTCGTCAATCCAAACCCAATTAGCCTTGATACCCTCTAGCCTCTTTGGTTCGTCGGCGCTTAGTCCGTAAATCTGTGAACCGCCAGGCGTCTTATCGTTATCATGCCACCAAATTTCATCCGTTGATCTATTGTGTTTTTTTATAAATGGCTTTGCGTATGCTAGAAATTTCTTGAGAGATAAGCGCCTTAACATATCAGTTGTTGGAGCTACTATCGCGCCAAGAAACGGATCAATGCCATTAGGCACCCAATCGATTTTTTTCTCTTGATATATTATCGATTGAATTGCGCCTGACTCAGTCTTACCGCCGCGCTTACCAGCAAATGCACCTTTAATTCTCTTGTCGCTGAATAAGAAATCGCTTTGCTGCTTAAATGCGTTAAACTCAATTTTTGAGGACATTTATTACAAGAGAAGGCGGCTCTTGCTTCTCTTCTTCTTTGCTCTTTTCCTTGAAAAGATGCTCATTATATTCGTGAAATCTTACTCGCATCATTGCTAGCCAAGCTTGAGTGTTTAGCGACTTAGAAGAAGTCTTGCTAGAGTTTCCCTCTCGCTCTGTTTCACTGGTAGAAAATAAACCTTCAAGACCTTTTCCCTCGTAAAATAATCTTGATTTTTCCTCCCCCTGACTCTTTGCGTCGGAGAATTTGGAATGTTGTTTACACCATTCATAAATTGTATCGGCACAAACATCTACAACGCCTGCGAATGATCTAAAGCTAAAACCCTTAGACATATGCTCAATTAGCATTTCGCAGTATTCTTCTTTATAGCTAGTAGGTTGACCTGCTGGCATCGTTTTCTTCTCTCTTACTCTGCTGATATTTTTTAACAATTAAATCTTTATGCTCGTACAAATCAAAGCACTTGCAAAAGTTTTTGTCAAACTCGCCGCTAGAATAACCTTCGTAAAGGCAGGCAACGCGGCATTCCGCTGATCTTAGTTGTATTGAAATAATGCAGACAGCGATTAGTGCTAGCCTCATGATTACATTTTGATTGTGTTAACTCGGATTGTCAAATTGACCTAATAGTCTTCCTTCGATGCGCGCAAGTGACTCGCGTATTTTTGATAGCTCTTGAAGTGTGGATGAGTTTAGTGCGTTATGTTCTGCGCGAAGCGAGTTATGTTCTGTTTCTAGTTGTCGGTAAGAATTTTCGATTAAGGTTATTTTTCCTTCTAGCCGTACTGCCCATACGACAAGACCGATTAACCCAGCTAATACAGGCCATGCTTCCGTGATGGCTTTAATTTGATCCATTTTAAAATACTAGACTGCAACATTTATCAAAGCCAGCGTTTATGCTGTAGGACACGGAAAAAGGCCTGGTAGCGGTGGCCTTGAAGTCGTGTTCAAAGCCTAAGCTATGCGACCATTCGTGGGCTGCGTTGGAAGCGGTATTGCAGGTGTCGAAATTATTATGAAATTTGCGATTGAAATAGATATCAGGTTTAGGGGGCTGGCGATATCCGACTACGCCCTTCCATGAATAGTAATAATGGACTGGAACGGCTAACACGGTAGTGCGTAACTTGTTTAGTATTTCTTGGTTTGATTTTCCGTTAAGGTATTTCTGCTCAAGCTCCCGCGCTAGAAAGAATTTTTCAAAGCATTCGGATTGAAAAACTTTATTTACTAAAATTTCAGCGCTAGCGAGTTTGGTTTTTTCTTTGTCAGTGCAATCGGCATCGCAGATAAAGCCAGCTTTGCCTTTTTCCGCCACGATGGGCGCTGGCGGATTAGTGGCGGATTCTTTTGTAATTTGATTAGTTGTGCAAGCGGCTAGGAATAAAGCAAGTAGGTATTTCATGCCTAAAGACTAGCACTTAATTTATCTCGACAGCAAAAGAATTTTGAGCGCCACATTTTGGGCACTCTAACTTAGTTAAATTTGTTCCTTCTGGGCAAGTCCCTATCCATTGGTTAAAACAAGGAAATGCTGAACCGTAAGCAGTAAAGTTTGGTTCTATACAAAGTGCTTTAACATTTATGTGCGGTTTGTTTTTGTTTATATCTTCTACTTGCATTTTTAAACTCATTAAAGTCTAAATATCTTGGATATTTACATAGCAGACAAGACTCAATAAATACAATACCATTATAGAATCCAAAATTGTATTCGTTTTCTGCACATGAATCAATGTGGAGTTTTAACAATTCTTCTATCTTTTTTTCTATTAATTTTTTTTAATACTAATTTTAACATAAAAACCTCTTAATTTTTAATTAGCATCATGATTCCATAGAAATGCAAAACAGTCACGACTTTTTTGCAAGACAACGCAAGCAAGTAACAGACTTCCAATCGGAGGTGGCAGTATAAGCGTGTTGTTGACAATTTCCATTGTGGTCAAAGCGACATTCATCATCGTGAAACGCTAATAAATTATCAATCGTCTGAGCAGCCACCTTCAGCTTAGCCTCCAGATCGGAAATTATCGAGAGGTGTTCCTGTAAGGATAAGTATTCATCATTAACAACTGGGTCAATTATATAATGCGCTCTTGGCCCGTGAACTGCTGCCCATCTCAGCTTCCCAGTAATGGCGCATACATGCTGTCTCTCTATTCCAACCCTCGGCGGGAACTTCTGCTCATTCATTACCAGCCCTCCGCTTTTTCGTAGTTACTCATTTGAAAAAACCCGCAAATTCACTATTCCCGTATTTTCCATCGGTTAATTCAATCGCCTTGGCTACGGTCAGCCTCTCAGGTACCGTTATCGACTCGCAAAATTGTCTTACTCCATATTCACACGCTCCTGTTATGGCGCGATAAGCTTGTATGGCGTCGTCAACGCTAACCTCAGTATCTAGCTTCCATTTCTTAAATCTAGTCGTATCCCTGTCGGCAAGTTTATAGCGTAGCGATTCGATTGCTTTTTCTACAGTTTCGCCGTGAGAGAATTGCTCGCCGCGCTGTACACAATAATTTGTTTTTAATCCGCCGTTAACTAGCAGTTCGTAAACAAAGATTTCGCCCAGTTCTTTTTTGGATACTATTTTTCCTAAAATACCGTCTGCGAATAAAAAACCGTTTCGTAAAAAACTCGCTCTAACTTTTAGGCTTATTTCCAGACCTAAATTTAGTGAAAAATTAATTTCTGTTTTGTTTTTATTATAAGTGGCGTTCGGAGCGCTCAGCTTCGCTTCGCCGCGTACATCGAGATCGCCGCCGACGGAGGTCAAGGCGTCTAGCTTTGCATCGCCGTACACAGAGAGATAGCCGCCGACGGAGGTCAGGGCGGGAGCGCTCAGCTTCGCTTCGCCGGACACATAGAGACTGCCGC
>FRDC01003913.1_pt1 | contig 31418 bp, 28 predicted proteins | sample 1106171 | NCBI WGS metagenome assembly FRDC01 (sample SAMEA3930566, study PRJEB13176) | freshwater metagenome | biome: Drinking water system; feature: drinking water; material: water | place: Singapore | collected 2014-12-20 | reverse complement strand
ATCAAACTGTTCAGTTTTTTAGGATAGGGTCACGTGGGTTAAAAACAACGCGGCAGTCCAGTTAATAGTAGTTTCCAATATCATCGACATCGTCAGGGCGTGACCAATCAAATGGTTTTTCAAGAACCCAAGGCTTCGTTATATTTGAAAATCGGTAACGAACACTACGACAATTCATTAACTCGATATTGACTTCACCGCTTTCATAAAATTCGTTCGATTTAAGCCAATGCTTATAGTCTTCAACTTTAATTGTTCCGCTTCCATCGACTTCAGAAATTTTAATTTCAGCTGTGCGGTAAACGACGATCGCCAATTTTACATTCGAAGGCTTTCAAAACATTTGTATTACTTGATTTCGCGAGGGCGTTGGCGCCAACAATCACTAAAGGTAATGAAATCCAATTCAGTTTCATATACTGCTCCTTGTTCTAAAATAAATATTTTTGTAGCTGGGTTTAGTGGCTAATATTTTTCGTCCCGTATACTCCGACTAGTAAATGCCTTCATATCCTTACATTCCATCTCTCGGGTAACACTTTTCTGTGCGCAGAGGTCTTGAAGTCTCACCGTGCCATTTTCCATTGAGAAAGACGCATTAAGTATGGCATATCCAATGGGAGAGCCCTGCTCGTATTTATCAGGGGTTTTAATCGGTGAATTATCAATGACGAGATTTTTTGCCTGAAACGAAGATTTACTAATTTTAAAATGAACGGATTCAGCGGTGCTGTAGATATTTCCGGTCTTCTGAGCCGTCCATTCAGATTGATTTCCTAGCTGAACTTTTACTTTCTCGATCGCAACATCTCGGGAGTCCACAATTTCGAGAGAGGGGGTTACCTTATTGAGCGCAGTCTTTGTTTGTTCTAGAGAGAGTCCCGTGCATAAACCACACCAATCTCTGCCTTCGATAACGAAATTAGAAATATAAACATTTGTAGAATCGGAGATTTCAATAAATATCCCATTCACATCGGCTATGCGAGAATTAGAAACGTTACGCAAAGATATCTGTCTCATAGGCTCAGAATTGACGACTTGGTTATTATCACCTTCTACTCTAACGAGTGTATAATTAAAAAGATTTCCATATTCGTCAGCTATCGAATATTTGCTGCGGATGAGTTCTGGAAGTTTAATATTAGAAAGTGCATTAGAATTTCCCTTTATTGAGACAGAAATAGAAGTGCCGATTTTCTCCACGAGATTGCCATTCCCAGCGACTGTGAGGTGTTGATCTGCCATAATGTCTCTGATCGTGTTGTTATCCCCTTGGCAGTCGACATAATAGATTTTTTTAAATTTCCACTCTGGAGGACGATGAGAGCTGTACATGCTATCAGGTTTTTTGTAGTCTTTATCGTCTTCCGGTATGTTCTTTTCAAACACAGTTGGTCTTTGAATATTTTTAAAAGTATTTCCCGCACAAGACTTGTCCCAAATTCCGAAATGAATCATCGAATTCAGAATCTTATTATTTTTTACGTGATCTAACGAAATACTGTCTTTTGGCATTCTGTCAAGAATGTTATGATTTCCAAAAAAACTATAGCCAGACTTATGAATAGAAATCTCAAATTGTACTGTCGACAGAGCATCGACGATATTTTCATTGGCCCTTAGTTTTTTGTCTTGGGCTTCAAGAAGCTGAGTCGCCTGCTCAGAAACGCTCTTACCTTTGTTGTAAAAGTCTCGGTCAGTCGTGCGGATTTCTAAAACTCCTCCGCCGTTACGATAAACATAAAACTCATAGTCTTTGTTGAAACCGTATTTTCCGAAAATATTTTCTATCATATTCTGCATTGTCACAATTTTTTCGTATTCGCCATCGGTAAGCGAATAGTCTTGCTCTTCTTGCCGCTCAATCACATCCAGAAGAGCGTTTAGTCCTGTAATAAAGGGAGAAATAAATTGATGATCAGATGCTCTGGGCTCGTGCTTTTCGTGATGGGCCATCTCATGGATAATATCTAAGGCTTGAAATCTGAGATTACGATTGAAAAATGTTTCGCGATTGAGTTCAATCACTCGGTACTCATTCGTAGTTCTGCCCGATGAGTTGAGCTCTGAAAAATTATAGGTAACCGCGGTCGGAATGAGTTTAAGATTGTCCTTCATCTTAACGACGTCAGCATCGGTGCTCAATTGGTTGACGACATAAATTTTATATTCGCTTAACTTGTGCAACCAAGGGTCGGTATTGCGATTTCGTTTTCTCAGAATTTTAAAGATCCGTTGAACCTCCGCATAAAGCTCGGGGTAATCTTTTTCAAGTGAGATAGGTGTTTCATTTTTTCTTGGAAATACAGGGCCGTTTAACTCCGCGAAGAAATCAGCGGGTAGTGAATTCTGTCCTTCTCCAACTTTTCCGGAACCGCCAGGGCCGCCACCGCCTTCTTTCGCAAAAAGTGTCATGGGCGTAAAGGCAATAGCCAGTGTTACGAGGGTCATGTTCAATAGGTTCTTCATTAAAACTCCAAGGTTAGGTTATTCAATCTTTACGCCAATATAATGCGGTGTAATAATATTTTCCATATCTTTTTTGTCTAAAGGTATGGTCAAAAATGACCGATTGGTCACAATGGATCAGGATGCCAATCTCTTCGACTTTTTAGACTATCGTGCGTATCTACGCAAACATATCGAGTTTTTGAAGGATTCCGGCTTATCAAATCTTTCAAAAATAGCCGCAGCTGTCGGAGTACACCCAAGTTACCTTGGGCACGTAATTTCTGGTATTAAGAATTTAAATTTCGATCAAGCCAAAGAGCTCGCTGACGTCTTAAAGATGACGCCGCTTGAGCAAGAATATTTTTTCACACTCGTTCATTTAGATAGAGCTGGGACACAAAAATCAAAAAAATATTGGCTGACTAAGAGAGAAGAGCTTCTTGCCGAACGCTCCAAGGTAAGGTCCCGAGTCGGAGAACACACAGAACTCTCAGCGCACGATCGCGCTATATTCTATTCAAGTTGGGTATATGTAGCGATTTTTTCGGCGACGTTTATAGATGATGGACAAACATTAGACCAAATTGCGAGTCGCTTTCAACTATCGCGTCTGAAGGCTGAGGAAATTTTGAACTTCTTAGTTCGAACAGGAATCTGTGAGCGCAAAGGTCCAAAGTATAAACCGGGAACCACATTTGTTTACATAGCCAACGATTCGCCACTCGTCGTTAAGCATCACACAAATTGGCGAATGAAAGCGATTCAAAAAATGGACTCTCGAGAGACTCGTGAGCTTTTTTTTACGTCACCAATGTCTATGTCGATCGAAGATTTTACGAAGATTCGCGAAATTTTATCCAAGGGCATTGAAAAATCTTTGGAAATCTGTAAAGCCTCACCAGCAAAAGAGGTCGTGTGTTTGAATATAGATTTATTTCGATTGGCGACTGATGCCTGACTAAAAACAAACGACCGCCTGACGAGAGCCGGCAATAAAGGCATTGATTAAATTACTTCTGGAGCAGGACTGGCCGACAAGGATCGCATTTTGGAGGTAAATATCACGTCTGGAGTTGGCAAAAGGCCCAAAGGAGAACTATTTGATTTTATATTTCTTTATCGGCGTGCGTGAAAAACTCATTGGACTTTTAAGGCATGGAATTTTTCCGTCACTCATCTTCATAAATAATCCTTTAAATTTTTGCTGTGGATCTCGCGCCAGATCTGCAAAATTATTAATCGGCGCGCATGGAACGTCGGACCCATCTAACCTTTTTAGCCAGAAATTTCGCGGTTTTTTCTTTAACAAGAAACTTATTTTTTTACAAAGAACTGCGCGATTTTTAACCCGGGCAGGATTGGTCTTAAATCTTTTATCTGCGGACCAGTCGACACCGAGTGCGCCACAAAATTTTCGAAACTGTTCGTCATTGCCAACTGCAATTGCAAATGGTTTATCTTTAGCCTGAAAGACTCCATAAGGTACAATTGTCGGATGATCATTGCCATAAGTTTTTTCAACCTTTCCTGTTGCCAGATAATTTATCGCGCGATGGGCGAGCCAACTCACTTGAGTATCAAACAATGCCAGATCAATATGCTGACCTTTTTTAGATTTTTGTCTTTCAAGAATTGCGCTAAGGATCGCGATCACAGCATACAGCCCTGTCGTAATATCGGTGATCGCCACGCCGACCTTTATAGGTGTTTTTTCATTGGGCCCGGTAATGCTCATGATTCCGCCGAGCGCCTGAATCAACAAATCATAACCTGGCTTTTTTGCGTATGGCCCACTTTGTCCGAAGCCGGTGATGCTGCAGTAAATTAATTTTGGAAATTTCTTTTTAAGTGAGTTGTAATCAAGGAGATATTTTTCTAAGTACCCGACGCGAAAGTTTTCAACGAGTACGTCGGCCTTTTCTAGCATTGAAATGAGTTTGGCTCGGTCTCTAGCGTTTTTGAGATTCAGTTCAGTGATTTTTTTATTCCTATTTGTTGATAAAAAATAACAGGATTCTCCGTTAAAAAATGGAGGACCCCAGTGCCGGGTTTCATCTCCTAGTTCGGGGTGTTCGATTTTCATAACTTTCGCACCGAGGTCGCCAAGAACCTGGGTGCAATAAGGTCCAGCGAGAACCCGTGATAGATCAATGATGCGAATATTTCGAAGTAGAGACATCCACTTTCAGAGCTAACTCGACTTTTATTGGCGGGACAACAGTTTTTCTGCGACCGGTCGTACAATCAGTTGAACTTTCTCTGACAAAATGAGAATTTTAGTTCGCGTAATATAAAGGAGATAATATGGGTGTATTAGTAGGAAAAAAGGCGCCTAACTTCAAGGCAACTGCAGTATTTGGCAGTGATTTTAAGGATATTGAATTGTCGCAGTACGAAGGCAAATACGTCGTACTATTCTTTTATCCTTTGGATTTTACTTTTGTTTGTCCAACTGAGCTTCACGCGTTTCAAGAAAAACTTTCGGCATTCAAAGAGCGTAACGTGGAAGTTTTAGCTTGTAGCGTGGATTCAAAGTTTTCTCATCACGCGTGGCTTAACACACCAAAAAATAAAGGTGGAATTGAAGGCGTAAAATATGGCTTGGTTGCGGATCTTGGCGGAAAAATCGCTACTCAGTACGACGTGCTCAGCTCTGGTGGAATTGCCTATCGCGGCTTGTTCCTGATCGATAAAGAAGGAGTTGTTCGCCATCAGGTCATTAATGATCTTCCACTTGGCCGCAACGTGGATGAAGCCATCCGCATGGTAGATGCCCTTCAGCACAATGAAAAACACGGAGAGGTTTGCCCGGCCAATTGGACCAAAGGTGGCGAGGCCATGAAAGCTACCCATGAAGGCGTTAGCAAATATTTGTCAAAAAAATAATTTTGTTTAAAAGTAAGGATTTTCACCTTGGGCGTGGTTGGTCACATCAACCACGTCTTGAATTTGCGGAAAGTATTTTTGAATTGTGGTCACAACGCCTTCTTTAAGAGTAGCTTGTGATTGCGCACAGCCCTGACAGCCACCTTCCATCGAAATGAAAACTTTATCATCTTTAACATTCATCAAGCGGATGTAACCACCGTGGGCCGCAACAGCGGGATTAATTTCATTATCGATGAGAATGGAAATCTGCTCGGCGAGGGGGTGATGAATTTCGTGATCTTTGATTTCCGGGTTTTCTTCAATGTTTCCCCTTTGTAATTTCTCATTGAGATGTTCTTTGATGAGTCCTGCCAGAGGCTCTGCAAGTACTTCCCATTCTACCCAGTCGTGTTTTAAGATATTGACCTGGTCAGGTTTTAATTCTACGGATTTAGTCCAGGGAAAGCCAAAAATTTTTGCGGCTAGAGGTGAACGATTGGCGCTGAGCGAGTCTGTGTAAAGGACCTCATTTTTACTAATTTTTTTATTCAAAAAATAGCTGCAAGTCTGATTGTCTCTAATTTCCCAACGAATGATAATTTCTTGATCCATATGTTACAGTCCTCTCGATTTAAACTCTTCATATCATAATAAATTGGACGAATAAATGTGTTCCAACACTTATGTAGAGATTGTGACGTCCTAATGTTTGCCCAATTGTATACATGCGTTATACTAGAAAATACAGGGAGTTTTTTTGGAACCATCTGCTGCGGCTAAAATACTGGTTATTTCTTCAAATCAAAGCTTACGCCAATCTCTAACAAGCCTTCTGCGCGACCCGATATTCGAAGTCACTGACTGTGATTCGCTGCGCTCGGCATTTTTTGCAATTGTAAGTCAGCCTATTGACTTGGTTTTAGCTGACGATGTTCTGCTTGATGGTGAAATCTTAGACTTTATTTCGCGTCTGCGCTTAGGGGGTAATAAAATCCCCTTTATTATTTTGACTCAAGCGGACCGTGAATATCAAGTCGAGGAGATGCGCCGCCAACAAGTCGAAGTCATCGAGCTTTCGTCTTTGCGAGATTCTAGTTATATAGTTAACGTTGTAAAACATCTTCTTATTGAATCGCCAAAATCCTCAATAAAACGTCGCTTTCAGCGTCGGACTTGCAACCTTGATGTTTTTTTTGAAACGGTTCGCGGTGGAGAGGTAAGTCTATCAAAGGGCATGAGTTTGGGGCTTGGAGGAATGTTTTTGGCGACCTCTTATGCACTCCCAAGGATCGGAGATTTTGTATCATTTCGAATTGCCCCATCGCATGTTTCGCCAGTGGAAGTCGAGGGCGTCGGTGTGGTGCGATGGGTACGTGAGCGTTCGGTGAATGGTGACCCCAGTGGCTTTGCCATCGAATTCATTGGTTTGACTGCCGATACCCGCGAGCGTGTAAGTACGATGATTTCCTATCTCACGCCATAATTTCGTAAAAGCCCTATATCTAAGCAGAAACACAGGAAATTTTGACAACATTGGTATTTCCAGCTAGGCTTTTGGTTAGTTTTTAACTTTTATATACAAGCATTTAAAAAGACTAGGAAATCCCTGTAGTAATTGATGATATTGATGAGTGGATTTAAGCGGCTAATTTTTTCTCTATTTATCGTGCTGGTGACAGCATTTTGTTTTTCTGCTTTTGCCAGACCGGCTAAGTCGCAAAAGTTTGTATCGGGCAAAATCGCACAAATCAAAATTGAAGGTCAAAAGAAGATCGAAGTGGAAGCTATTCGTACAAAACTTGTAACGAAGGTTGGAAGCCTTTACGAAGAGTCTCGCCTGCGCGAGGATGTACAAAATTTATTCGAGACAGGGTTTTTCTACGATGTCGAAATTTCGCGCAATCAAATTTCTGATGGGATTCAACTTGTCTATAGAGTCACAGAAAAGCCCACGATTGCAGAAATCGTTTTTGTTGGAAATGATGAGATTGAAGAAAAAGACCTCAAAGAAGCAGCCGGATTAAAAGCCTACGAGATGTTAAATTTTCAGAGAATTGGTGAAGCTGTTGAGAAGTTGCAGAAACTTTATGAGGACAAAGGTTTTTTCTTAGCGAATGTGAAATACGAACTCACCGATATCAGGGCTGGTGAAACACAGCGGCTCACCTTTAAGATTTTGGAAAATGAGAAGGTTGTTGTTAGGAAAATCACGATTTTAGGAAATAAAAATATTGCGTCTGGAAAAATTAAATCGATTTTGAATACTAAAGAAGGCGATTTTTTTAGCTTTATGGGCGGTGGTAATTCGTTCCGTCAAGAAGCCTTTGATGTGGACATGCGGTTATTAAATTACATGTATTACAATGAAGGTTATTTGCAGGTAAAGATCGATCGTCCGCAAGTTTATGTTTCTCCTGACAAACGAAGTTTGTTTATCACGATTCGGTTAGAAGAAGGATTGCAATACGACGTCGGCAAGGTTGACTTCGAGGGTGACATGCTTTTTGCGGAGTCAGAATTGCGAAAAGCGATTGAAATCGACGACTCTAAAATTTTCGTTTACGAGAAAATGCAAAAAGACTTGCAAAAGTTAACCGAAAAGTATGGTGATTTGGGATATGCGTTTACGAATGTCATTCCAAAAATCCGACCCAATGATAAAGATCGAAAGGTAGATATTACTTACGAAATTGATAAAGGGAATAAGGTTTACTTTGGCCGAATCAATGTTGTTGGAAACACAAAGACACGCGATAAAGTAGTAAGAAGAGAATTAAAAATTCTTGAAGGTGAGCTTTATAACGAAACCAATAAACGAGAATCGCTTGAGAACGTAAAACGTCTTGGCTATTTTGATGAGGTTCACTTCAACACGAGTACGCCAGAAGAGAATCAGGAGCTGATTAACATTGATATTGTTGTGAAGGAACGCAACACAGGAACACTTCAGTTGGGCGCGGGTTACAGTTCTTTTTCGGGAATGGTTATCCAAGGTCAAGTCAACCAAGCCAACTTTTTGGGTCGAGGTCAGAAGTTAGGTGTAATTTTGGATTACTCGAAGGTGCGCACCATCTTTAACCTCAACTTTACTGAGCCCTATTTTAGGGACACTCAATGGTCGCTCGGGTTTGATGGTTATCAAAGACGAGATGACTTGCCGGATTATGAAAAAGTAGTTAACGGGGGCAGTGTTCGTGTAGGGCATCCGCTGGCGGATTACTTATCTGGATATTTACGTTACCGCTTGGATAATACCCAAATTAACCTAAAAGGTTTGCCGGCTGATCAGGACACAATTTTATACCCGGTGAATACTGTGAATGGGTTAACAAGCTCTATGCAAGTGACGATCGAGTATGACAAGCGAGACGACCGCTTCTCGCCCACCAAAGGTATTTTAACGTCGGCGTCACTTGAATACGCAGGGCTTGGCGGGGATTTGCGTTATACATTGGGTTCCACAAGTTTACGTTTCTTTAATAATTTATTTTGGAGTGTCGTTTGGCGGAACAATTTAACTTACCGCTTTATTACTTCAAATGATCCTAATAAAGATGTGCCATTCTCTGAGCGGTTTCTATTGGGCGGACCTTATACTCTGCGTGGGTACGATCCGTATGCGGTTGGTCAGAAAAAACGTTCGCAGGTTTTTTATGATAAGTGGATTGCCGCGAATCCAGGTGATGTCGTCGGTGCAGAGGCTTATGCACTTCGTCCCTTTGGGGGAACTCAGCAGGCCTACTTGCAGTCGGAATTAGAATTTTCTTTAATTGATGAAGCTCGTATTAAGGGAGTATTCTTTTATGATATCGGGGGAGCTGAAGATAGTCTTGATTTCAGCGGATTTCGTAGTGACATTGGTTTTGGTATGCGTTGGTTTTCGCCAATCGGTCCATTGCGTTTTGAATGGGGCTTCCCAATAGATAGAAGAGTGAGTGAGCGTTCCGTGGTTTTTAACTTCTCCATTGGTTCGCCTTTTTAGTTTTTGAATTTATTTTTAGTTTAAATTTTTCCTTGAGGAGGAAAGTATGAAAAAGGTTTTGATAGCATTGGCGATGGTTTTCGGAACTAGCGGTTTTGCCGAAGACAAAATGGGTTTCATTAACGTTGAGAAAGCGGTCGATGGGACAACGGATGGTAAAAAGGCCAACGATGAATTACAGAAAGTTTTTAAAGCTCGTCAGGACGAATTGCGAAAAAAAGAAGACGACTTGAAAACAAAGCGAGATGATTTAATGAAAAAAGAATCTGTTCTTGCTGATCAGGTGAAGCTTCGCAAGCAAATGGAGCTAGAAAAAGATATCGCAGAATTTCAAAAACAGGGCATGCAATATCAGGAAGAAATCCGCAAAAAAGAATTTGATATGAAAAAGCCGATCTTGGATGCGATTCAAAAAATTATCGAAGATATTGCAAAAAAAGATAGCTACACGATGATCTTGAATGCAAAACAAGGAGTAGTGTGGGCGAAAAACGAAATCGACATCACTCAACGCGTAGTTGATGAATACGAAAAATCAAAAAAAGGTAAAAAGTAATGTCACATCGACCAGACAAAATGGAAGCGAGTGAGATTTTTGCGCGGTTACCGCACCGCTATCCCTTTTGTTTGTTGGACCGGGTACTATCTCTAGCTGATGGTCCCGATTCAAAACGTCGCTTGGGTAGAAAGGCCGTAGCGATTAAAAATATAACAATGAATGAACCGTATTTTCCGGGGCATTTCCCCGGAAATCCAATGATGCCAGGAGTTTTGCAAATTGAGGCTGTCGCGCAAGCGTGTGCCATTAGTTCCTACCGCGACGAAGACCCACCTCAAGATTTTGCGATAGTCGGCGTGGATGAAGCGAAATTTCGTCGTGTTGTTTTGCCGGGTGATACTTTAGAGATTAGAGTTGAAACGATTAAGGAAAAAGGAAAGATATTAGTATTTCGCGGAGAAAGTTTCGTTAATGGGCAGTTGGCCAATGAAATGGTTCTAACTGCTTATGTATCGGAGCGAAAAATATGAGCAAAATTCATCCGACGGCCGTTATTTCCAAAGAAGCGGTAATTGATAAGGATGTTGAGATTGGTCCGTTTTGTGTTGTGCGTGGCCAGGTAACAATTGGTAAAGGCTCAGTTCTTCATAACCATGTTACTTTAGGAAGTGATTTTGGCATCGTTGAAGTCGGCGAAAACAATCAATTTTTTGCAGGAGCGGCAGTTGGCGGGCCACCCCAAGACTTAAAATACAAAAATGAAAAAACGAAGCTAACCATCGGTAACGGTAATATGATCCGTGAGTATGTGACTGTAAATTTAGGCACCGTGACGGGTACGGGACTTACCACCATAGCCAACAATAATTTAATCATGGCCTATTCTCATATCGCCCACGATTGTCGAATTGGAAGCAATATTGCGATTGCGAATTCATGTCAGCTTGCGGGACATGTAACGATTGAAGATAACGTGCGGGTGGGAGGGATGTGTGGTTTTGTCCAGTTCATTAAGATTGGAAAGTTTGCTTACATTGCCGGTGACAGTACGATTAACAAAGACGTTGTGCCGTTTTGCATGGCTCAGGGGCGCTGGGCTGTGACTCGCGCTACGAATAAAATTGGTCTTGAGCGTGCGGGTTTTAGCGATAAGTCCATTAGTCAAATTCACAAGGCTATTCGACTTACCATAATGGGAGATCGAACCATCGATGAAGCCTTAAATGCAATAGAGAGCGAATGTGAAATTGACGAGAACGTGAAGTATTTGATCGACTTTATTAAATCTTCTGAAAAAGGAATTGCACGCTAATGGCAAAAATTCGAGCTGCCGTTATTGGGGTTGGGCACTTGGGGCGTTTTCATGCACAGAAATATAAAATGATTGATGACGTTGAGCTCGTTTGCGTTTGTGACGCCAGTTTTGAACGTGCACAAGAAATTGGTGGAGAGCTTAATGTCAAAGCCGAGGATGATTATCGTAAACTTAAGGGTGCTGTTGACGTTGTAACAATTGCGGCAAATACCACCGTTCATCATGAGATTGCAAAATTTTGTTTAGAGAATGGCATTCATGTCCATGTCGAAAAACCTATGACTTCGACCGTCGATCAAGCCAAAGAGCTTTGTAAAATTGCTAGAGATAAAAAATTAAAGCTGCAGGTCGGTCACGTAGAACGTTTTAATCCCGCGTTCGTGGCGGCCAAATCAAAATTAACGTCACCACTATTTATAGAGTGTCATCGCTTGGCTCCTTTTAAACCCCGAAGTATGGATGTGAGTGTTGTTTTAGATCTCATGATTCACGATTTAGATGTCATTTTAGCTCTCGTTGGAAAGCCTGTAAAAAATATTGCAGCTGTCGGTACGCCGGTGATTACGAAAAACATAGATATTGCGAATGCGCGACTAGAGTTTGATGGCGGTGTGGTTGCCAATGTGACTTCGAGCCGTGTTTCACAAATTGCTGTGAGAAAATTTCGTGTGTTTCAAAATAATCAGTATCTCTCGATGGATTTTGGGGGAGGAGAGATTCAGCTGTTAACAAAAACCGGGGAACTTACCTCTCCAGACAGTTTGTTGCCAATTCAACGCGACACTTGGAATCTTGAGAAGGGTGATGCGCTACTGGCTGAAACAAAGTCTTTTGTTAGCGCTGTGAAAAATAATATGTCTTGTGAAGTCAGCGGTGAAGACGGCCTTGTGGCTCTTGAACTTGCCGAGAAAATAACTTATGAAATCGACCGAAACCTCGCAAATTCTCATCGTAGCCGCTGAGGCGTCGAGCGTCCTTTATGCCCAGCGGTTACTAGAAGAATGGAAAACTCAGAATATCGATGTACATGCCTTTGGCATTGGCAGTCGCGAAATGGAGAAAATCGGTTTCGAAATTGTTGGACGATCTGAAGAGTTGGCGGTTGTTGGGTTTAAAGAAGTGCTAGCGCATTATCCTAAAATTAAATCAGTGTTTAATCGTTTAGTCGAAATGGCAGGCGAAAGAAATCCTAAGCTCGTTTTACTTTTAGATTACCCCGATTTTAATTTTCGCTTAGCAAAAAAAATGAAGAGGCTGGGTCTTCCAGTTGTTTATTATATCTCGCCGCAATTGTGGGCCTGGCGTACAGGGCGAATTAAGTTGGTTAAAAAATTTATCGATCGTATGCTAGTCGTCTTTCCATTTGAGGTGGATTTTTACAAGAAGCACAACGTAGATGTAACATTTGTTGGACATCCGTTGTTGGAAGAAATTACCGAGGATTTGCGGGACGATGAGATGCGAAAGAAAAGGCGCGGCCGGTTTGGTCTTCATGATAACGATATGGTTTTAGGGCTCATGCCAGGAAGCCGAAATTCCGAATTGAAAAACAATTTGGCGACCCAGATCGAAGTTGCCAGAGTATTACAGAAAAAACATCCTGATTTGCATTTGATGTTACTGATTGCCCCGGGCCTTGAGCGCGAAAAAATACGCGAGCTATTACCGGCAGATTCTCCACATTTAATGTTAATACAAATGGCGCCATTTGAAATGTTGCAAATTTGCGATTTAATTTTATGCGCCTCGGGAACAGCAACCTTGATGACGGGACTTATGCATGTACCGATGGTAATAATGTATAAAATGAATGCTGTCAGCGCGTGGCTCGCAAAAACCTTGGTGAAGTCGACCAAATTTTTCGGCATGGTGAATTTAATTCTTGGACGCGAGGTTGTGCCAGAAAAATTTCAAGAGCAAGCCTCTGTAGAGGTTTTGTCAGCAGAGTTAGAAAAGTATATTGAAAATCGAGAGCTACGTAGCCGTGTCGTGAATGACTTGAAAGAACTTGATATTTCGCTTGGAAATAAGGGCGCAGCAAAGCGAGTGACAGATGCCATCAGGGAGTATTTGATGTGATTCGGAATTTAGTTTATGCCCCCTTAAGTCAGGCTTTTTCGGCAGCGGTGAAAATCCGAGAGAGAGTCTACTCTCGTGGATTGATTTCGACTTTTTCGGTCGGCGTACCGGTAATCAGTGTTGGCAACATAACGGTTGGTGGTACGGGCAAGACGCCAACAGTCGATTTCTTTTTACGTCACTTTGGAAAGTTAGGAATTAAAGTAGGGGTTGTCAGTCGTGGTTATCGCTCACGAAATGCCGGTCCAACTTTAGTAACGGCTGAAGGACGTGACTTGAGTTTTTGTGCGACTGAGTTTGGTGATGAGCCGACGATGATTAAATGGCGAAATCCCGATGTGCCAGTGGTGATTGGTAGAGATCGTGTAAAGGCCTGTAAGCTTTTGCTTGGGAGAAACTCGGGGGTTCAGTGTATTTTAGCCGATGATGCCTTTCAACATTGGCGCTTAAAAAGAGATTTGGATATTGTGGTTCTAGATGCTACGGAAAACCCGGAGTCTTATGAGTATTTACCCTTAGGAAGAGCACGCGAGGGATTTGAGTCTTTGGCGAGAGCTCACTTTATTTTAATTAATAAAACGAATTTGGGAAGTTCAAAGAATATTGAATTTTTGATGAATAAAGTGAAGAACTTTAAGTCTAGTAGTATTTTAAAGTTTCAATATAGAATTACCGGACTTCGTGGCTTGAAGTCTGGTGAGCTACAAAATGATTTACGCGCCCGAAAGTATTATATAGTTTCGGGTATTGGTCGCTCCGTAACTTTTAGAGCGCTATTGCAAAATGATCTGGGAATTGAAATCGTCGGTGAATTTCAATTTCCAGATCATTTTAGTTATGAAATTAATTCGATTCAAAAAGTCATGATGGAAGCACGAAAGTCAGGGGCTGATCGAATATTAATGACAGAAAAAGACGCAGTGAAATTTCAACGTTGGGCGCATGACGAGTTTTTATATAGTGAACTTGAAATGGTTCCTGAACTATCGCTAGAGCATTTTGATGGGCAAGTTAGTTCGCTTCTTCGTTAAACCTTTTTTATGGTTACTGTTCTTGATGCCACGATGGTTTCATCGTGGATTAGCATATCTTTTGGGAGTTTTGTGGTTTGATATTTTTCGTGTACGTCGAAAAATTGTGCTAGATAACTTAAAAATCGCCTATCCTCAAATGTCAGATAGCGAACGACTCAAGATTGCTCGGGCGGCGATGTATAATGTCGGTCGTACGATCGTTGACGTTATGCTTTTACCGTTTATTTCGAAAGCTTGGTCGGACGAGCATATGGAGATTCGTGGGTACGAACACTATGAAGCCGCAAAATCAAAAGGTAAGGGTATTATATTTTTATCACTGCATTTAGGCAATGGAGATATGGCGGTTTGTGCCATGAGTTTAATAGGTATGCCTGTGCACGTTATTACAAAAACATTTAAGAGCGAGTGGCTCAATGAGCTTTGGTTTGCGGCGCGAACGAAACATGGTGCAAAATATATTTCTGATCGCAAAAGTAGTTTCGAAATTTTGCGTGTATTGCGCCAAAATGAAATCGTTGTATTTGTTTTGGACCAGTACATGGGACCTCCTTTGGGGGTAAAGACAAAATTTTTTGGTAAAGAGACGGGCACGGCAATGGGTCTAGCTCTTTTTCATGAACGGGCCAATTGTCCTGTTTTACCGGTCTACGCTTACTATGAGAACGGCAAATCTATTTGCCAGATCGATCCTCCGGTGGCGCTCCAGAGTAAGGGAAGTCGGGATGAAACAATCTTGCATATGACCCAGGTTTACTGTGATTATATTGAAAGACTTGTGCGTCAGCGGCCCGAACAATGGATGTGGGTGCACCGTCGGTGGAAGGAATTTAATTGAAATGCCTTGGTAATTTGATTTCTATTTTTTGCTTTCTGGGTTTAAGTGGTTGCGCTCTTTTTAGCTCGGACGAAACTGTCGCTGACTTAGATAAAATCGCTGAGTTTGATAAGAAAATTCAAATCAGTGAAATTGGTGAGCCCAAGAAAGATCAGGAAGTCAAAACAATCCCCATGGCTAAAGAAGAAAAGAAAGGTACAAAACGAGAAAAACCGAAACCAGCTAAAAAGTCAAAGGCAAGCGCGCCAATAAAAAAAGATGAAAAGCCTACGGTACACTTTCCCGAATTTGAAGACAGCGAGGGATTTATTGGCCGAAGACCCGTGAATGATCCTTATCGCATTGGAGAAAAAGTTGTGTTGGCGGTAAAGTACTTTGGGGTTGTGGCTGGCGATTTAACGCTTGAAGTTGGCAAAATGGTCGAAGTTAATGGTCGAAAATCGTATACCTTTATTACCGATGTAAAATCAAACTCGAGTTTTGCGATATTTTATAAAGTTGACGATAATATTAAAACTTTTGTGGATTACGACAATCTAGTCCCAATGGGCTATTCGTTGCGCATCCGAGAAACCAATGACACCAAGGAAGGGAGGGGTGTTTTTGATTGGAGTGCTATGAAGGCTTTTAACTGGAAAAAATATATCGATGACGGGAAGGTTAAAGAGGAAAAGGACGAACATCCTTTGGAGCCTTTTTCACAAAATGTGTATAGCGCGATCTTCTATTTAAGAAATTTTAAACTTGCTGTTGGAAAACAGATTGTATTTCGCGTGAATGATGCTGGCAAAACTCTTTTGTTCAAAGGTCAGGTTTTGCGTAAGGAGACTCTGGAGACAGCGCTTGGACCAAAGGAAACTTTTGTCATTAAGCCCCAGTTTGAACTTGATGGAATATTTAAGCCGGTAGGCGACATTTACATGTGGATCACTGACGATGATCGTAAATACTTAGTACGTGTGGAAAGTAAAATTAAGATTGGGAAAATTGTTGGTGATTTGAAGGCCATAGAGCCCGGCGAGGATTTGCCAGCAAGTCCGTAAGCATTCCTACGTTGGTCGAGTGATGCGAAAACTAACTAGCAAAAAAAAGTTTTTTTGGAAAACTCTGTTACAATGTTCTTATGCCAGTGACCTCTTGTCGTCATTTTAGCGGCTACAAACCTTGCGGCCGACACGTCATTTGTGATCAATTTTGCCCTAGTATGAGTGTCCCTTCGACTCGAATTTTGGTAATTAGTCTAGAGGCAATGGGTGCGGTTTTAAGAAGTACAGTTATTCTGCCGGCGATAAAAAGTAAATTTCCAAATTCCCATATTACTTGGATTACTAAGAAGCCGATGCATCTCCTGCTGAAGGGAAATCCCTATATCGATCGCCTGTTCTCAGTTTGTGAAGAGGACTTGATTTCTCTTTCGGCGCTGGAATTTGATATAGCTTACGCAGTTGATAAGTCTCTTTTAGCGGCAGGAGTCTTAGCGAAAACGGGTGCTGATTTTGTCTATGGATTTATTGCCGATCCCAGCAGTGGTTCGATTTTGCCAGCCACCTCGGCGGCAAGAGAGCTTTGGGAAATTGGATTAAACGACGAGAAAAAGTTTTTTCAAAATAAAAAACCTGAGACCCAACTACTCTTAGAGGCGTTAGAGCTGTCTCATTTTGCTCCTAAAGGGTATGCAAACCCAGTCCCAGAAAGTGAATTGATGGTAGTTCAAAAGCGGCGTAAAGAGTGGAAACAGGCTGATAAACTGGTCATTGGGATTAACACTGGCTGTAGTGGAGTCATTCCTTACAAAAAATTACCGGTAGAGTTTCAGCGGAAGATGATCGCCGAAATTAGAAGAAAAAATTTGGGGAATGTCGTATTGCTTGGTGGACCTGAAGACACGGTTCGCAACCAACAAATCGCTTATGGGCTCGACGTTTTTGAATCGTCAACGACCTCTGGGATTAGAGATGGATATTTAAGTGTAGCGGCTTGTGATATCATTGTAACTGGTGACAGCCTAGGCATGCACATGGGAATTGCCCTGGAAAAGTGGGTTGTCAGTTGGTTTGGCCCCACTTGCGCCCACGAAATTGATGACTTTGGGCGCGGTTACAAGATTTTAACTCAAAGTAGCTGTAGTCCCTGTTGGAAGAGGGTTTGTCAAAACCAGCCAATGTGTTATGATTTGGTACCTTTAAATGAAATTTTAAGAGGTATTTCCGAGGGACGAGAATGGCTCAGTACAATCTCATTATCCAAACAGCCTTCATTGGGGATTTAGTTTTAACGATCCCGCTTATGAAAAACTTAAAACGGTTGTATCCAGATAATCCGTTGGTCCTTCTTTGTCGATCTGGTTTAGGGGATTTCTTTTTGGACAAGAAATTGGTAGACGAAGTCTTTGAAGTTGGAAAAAAGCCAGCCACGAATTGGGCGGGTGTCAGGAAAGATTTGGGGAAGAGGAAATTTAAATTTGTTGTATCCCCACACCAATCGTTTCGAACGGCTTGGTTTGTCTCTCGTCTGAAAGCAGAAAAGAAAATTGGTTATAAAAAATGGTGGAACTCTTTTGCTTTTGATTTACGAATTTTTCGTCCTATGAATTTGCCAGAAGTTTTGCGGCAAATGGCACTCATTCGCCATTTGGATGGAGCTATCGATCAAGAATTAAACCGCTCCGAAGATTTGAATTGGGCTGATCCCGCCAACTCGCCTGCCGTTCCCTACCTATTTTCTTTACAGTTTGAGGCCGACATAAAAAATCGCGAAAAAATTATTTATCTTTCGCCAGGGAGTGAGTGGCCGACAAAGCGTTGGCGCGAAGATGGTTTTGTTAAGATTGGAAAGTATTATCGAGCTAAGGGGTACTTTGTTGCGGTTACTGGTACGTCTGCCGAGAAAGAGTTGAACGCAAAGATCTCAAGCCAAATTGACGGTGCGCGAGACTTTACTGGCAAGACGACCATCACCGAACTTTACGAGAAATTTCGTAAAGGCACTCTACTCATTACCAATGACAATGGCGCAAGTCACATAGCAAGTTGCGCCGGCCTACCAGTGATAGCTGTATTTGGCCCAACAATGACTTCATTTGGATACCGTCCATGGATAGACAAAGCTAGAATTGCACAAGCCGATGTTTCTTGTCGCCCTTGTTCTGCTCATGGCACTGAAAAGTGTCCTTTGGGAACTCATGAGTGCATGAAGAAAGTTTCGTCGGAACACATAGTTCAAAAGGCGGATGAATTAGGAGTCTTCACTTGAAGGTGTTTAAGGGCGTTTCCCAATTCAAAAGTACAAACGACGTAAATAACTCTGTTGTGACAGTTGGAAATTTTGACGGTGTTCATCGTGGTCATCGCGTGCTTATCGGGCAAGCAAGAGAAAAAGCGAATCGGTTGGGAGGCCCTCTAGTCGTCATAACCTTTGAGCCACATCCTCTAAAAGTACTTGCACCACAGAAAAATATAAGAAGGATTTTTCCTTTAGGGGATCAAGAAGTGCAGATGAAAAGTTTGGGAGTAGATTATTTGATCGTTGAACCGTTTAATAAGAAGCTTGCTGACATGAGTCGCGAAGATTTTATTTTGCAGAAAATAAATAAAGTGTTTAAGCCGAAATCACTGGTTGTTGGGTATGATTTTAGTTTTGGAAAGGATCGAAAGGGCACTCCGGATTTTCTCTTAGAGAAAAGTCAAGATTTCGGCTTTGAGGTGGATGTGGTACCTCCCTTTAAAATTCATGACACCATCGTTTCGAGTACGGAAATTCGCAAGCGCATTGAGACGGGGAAAATTGAAGAGGCCAATGAGTTTCTAGGACGCAACTTTTATTTGGAGGGTAGCATTGTTAAAGGCAAAGGGCGGGGAAAAGGAATCGGTGTTCCGACGGCAAATTTAGACTATGACAGTGAGATTTTTCCATTGCTAGGTGTTTACGTTACCTTAAGTTTTTTTGGCGAAAAGAAATATTTTTCAGTCACCAATGTCGGAAACAACCCAACCTTTAACGATAACGTTTTAACAAAGCCTTTGGTTGAAACCTTTATTTTTGATTTTTCTGGAGACATGTACGGCGAAGAATTTCGCCTGGATTTCTTAGAGTTTTTGCGGCCAGAAATGAAATTTAGTGGAGTTAATGAGCTTAAGACCCAAATTCAGAAAGATATAACGTCAGTCAAAGAATGGTTTAGGACGCATGGCGATTAAATGGGGAGTGATTGGCAGAGAGATCGATGCCGAGAGATTTAATAAATTAAAAGCGTTTGTTGAGAGCAAGGGTGTTGCTAACGAAGTTATTTTAGTTGAAAGCGCGCCCGAAAAACTTGTCGCGGATTTAAAGGCTATCATGAGGCAAGTTGATTGTTTGCGCATTGAGAGACCATTCTATAATAATGTGGTATCCCTTTCTTTTGAATATCCTGTGGAAACGAGTTTATTAAACTATGCCGATTCTATGTTTAAAAAAGGTGAGCATTGGTGGATGCGTTCACTCCTAAGTGAGGGTATCCGAAGGCTGATTTTGAATTCTAAAGTCGACTACGAACCCACTGGAAAAGTTTTGGTCGTTGGCTCTGGGGGAGCGGCAAGGGCTTGCGTCTATGGTTTAGCAGCATTAGGTTTTTTGGCAATTCATGTCATCGACAGAGACGTTAAGCTTGCTCATGAACTGGTAAAGTCCCTTGAACATAATTTATTTAAAGTCGAGTTAAAGGCTCTTGATGCGGGCGAAATTACTTCGATTCCGCCCCAGTATACGGTGGTATTAAACACGACTCCCGAGACACCTGAGAATTTGCTGATTAAAGACATTGCTTTTTTCAATTTTATTATAGACAACGCCATTTTGATTGATCTTCGTCCCGAGGAAAGCTCTAAGACCTTTTTAGGTGAGTCAAAATCACTTAACGTGCATCGGTTTGGCGGAGAAATTGTCGGAAAATATTGTGATGTTATATGGAGCGAGCAGGCGTTTGGTCTAAACCTAAATTTTGGCGATATTTAAAAATTTTTGTGTTCCAGTCTATCGTCCAGTTACAAAAAACGGCACCTATGATTTAATATTCTCAAGGGTCGAAGTGTACTTTTTTACTCGCAAAGGAGACGTGTGGGAAAACGCGGAATCGGCGAACTTTTAGTCAAAGAAAAATTGATTAGTGCTGATCAGTTAGAAAAAGCAAAAAAGGAAGTGTCTCTCACCGGAGGAAAACTAAGCGCGGCAATTTCTCGACTGGGTTATGTTTCAGACGGAAAAATTGCAGAGTACGTGGCACAACAACATTCTTTGCCTCATGTGGATCTTGAGCAATTCGATATTGACGTTTCAATCACTAAACAAGTCCCTAAGGATTTATGTTTGAAGCATACGATGATACCTGTAAATCAAAGCTTAGGAACTCTGGTCGTTGCTGTTGCCGATCCTAGCAATATTTACATCCGTGATGATCTGCGCTTTTTGACGTCGTCAAAAATTGAAATGGTCGTCGCCAGTGAAAATGCAATTCTATCTGCGATTACCCGTTACTATGATGCCAGCATGAATTTGGGGTCCGTGGTCTCTGATCTTGAGTCATCAGCTGAAGCGACTCAGGCGACGGAGTTTGATCGTGTCGAACTCGTTGATGAGTCAGCGAAGTCTGAAGATGCACCAATTATTAAATTCGTGAATCTGATGTTGACTGAGTCGGTAAAACAAAGAGCGAGTGATATTCATATTGAACCCTACGAAAAGAGATTTCGTGTGCGCTTTCGTATTGATGGTGTTCTTCACGAAAAAGTCCAACCTCCGGGTGGGACCGCCGCAGCCATTACCAGTCGTATCAAAATTATGTCAAAGCTTGATATTTCAGAGAGGAGAAGGCCACAGGATGGTCGTTTGAAAATTAAAACGAAATCAGGAAAAGAAATTGAATTTCGCGTATCTGTGCTACCGACCTTATTTGGCGAAAAAATAGTTATGCGAGTACTTGATAAGTCAAAGCTTAATGTTGGTTTAGGGGACTTAGGCTTTGAAGAGGACGACTTACAGTCACTACGTGACGCAATTCACTTACCGACGGGAATGGTTTTGATTACCGGTCCTACGGGGTCGGGAAAGTCGACAACGATTTATTCAGCTCTCAATGAAATAAACACTCCTGACAAAAATATTTGTACCGCTGAAGATCCTGTAGAGATGAATTTGGAAGGCGTTAACCAAGTGCAAATGCATTCAGATATTGGTTTGACATTTGCTGCTGCCCTACGTTCATTTTTACGTCAAGACCCTGACATAGTTTTTGTGGGGGAGATTCGTGACCAGGAGACAGCCGAGATTGCGTTCAAAGCAGCATCAACAGGCCACTTGGTTGTGAGCACGCTACATACGAATGATGCCCCGGCAACGGTCGTGCGTCTGATGGATATGGGAGTGCCGCCCTTCATCGTAAATTCGACAGTTCACTTAATCGTCGCGCAACGTCTGGTCGGAAGAATCTGTGGTAGTTGCAAGTCGCAGGTGGACGTTCCCAAACAGGTACTACTTGACCTTGGTGTTCCCGAAGCTGAGGTAAGTGAGTATAGAGTTATGAATGGATCTGGCTGTCGTCAATGTAACAATACTGGGATTCGGGGGCGAATTGCGATTCATGAAGTGATGAAACTAACGCCAAAGGTAAAGGATGCAATTTTTAATGGGGCCACGCAGAGAGAATTAAGAAAAATAGCAGTTGAAGAAGGAATGAGTAGTTTAAGAAGAAACGCTTTACGAAAAGTAAAAGTGGGGCTCACGACAATCGAAGAAGTTTTAGGAGCGACAATCAAGGACTGACGGAACTCTTATGGTAAGTTTACAGCAGCTTTTAAAAACTGCAGTTCAGCAAAATGCTTCGGACCTGCATATCACGGCAAACTCTCCGCCGGTTCTGCGGGTTAATGGGAGTATAGTCAAAGTTAAAATCGATAAGTTAAGTCCAGATGAGTGTCAGAGTTTACTATATTCCATTCTCACCGACAGCCAAAAGAGTCGTCTTGAATCAACCAAAGAACTAGATTTTAGTTTTGCGGTTAAGGACTTTGCGCGTTTTCGTGGAAATATGTTTTATCAGCGAGGGAATTTATCGGGTGTATTCCGAAAAATTCCTAGCGTGATTCCAGCTCTTGAAGATCTTGGTTTACCGAAGGCCGTTGATCTTGTAACAAAATTTGATACAGGCTTGGTTCTTGTCACGGGAGCTACAGGGTCAGGAAAATCAACTACTGTTGCGGCTCTTGTCGATCGGCTTAACAACGAACGCAACGGTCATATTTTGACGGTTGAAGATCCCATAGAATTTATTTTTAGTCATAAGAAATGTATAGTGAATCAGCGCGAGGTGGAACATGACACGACAACTTTCGGTAAATCACTTCGCCAAGCCCTTCGCCAGGATCCTGATATCGTGTTCATTGGAGAGTTGAGAGATCTTGAAACTATAGAATCCGCTTTGAAAATTGCCGAGACTGGACACTTAGTGTTCTCTACACTTCATACTAATGGCGCGGTGTCGACGATTTCACGAATTATCAATGTATTTCCTTCGGAGGATCAAGATCGCATCCGCACGCTACTGAGTTTTGTCTTGAAAGGGGTTATTAGTCAGGCCTTGATCCCCGATGTTGCTGGAAATTTGTTGCCAGTGGCTGAAGTTTTGTTTGTCAATGCTGGCATCGGAAACCTAATTCGCGAAAATAAAATGCATCAGATTTATGGCATGATGCAAATCGGACAAGAAAAGTCAGGGATGACAACAATTAATCAAAGCTTACTTGGTCTTGTGTTACGCCGTCGTATTGAATTAAAGACGGCATTCGAGCATACGCCTGATCCGGAAGAGTTTAACAACTTATTAAAGAAGGCAGGAGTTTAGGCCATGGCGACATTTAAGTTTGAAGTTAAATCGCAAGATGGAAAAATAAGGTCGGGCACAATTAAAGCAAAGAATGAAACAGAGGCCCGTGTTCGTCTGCGAGCTGAGAATTTGACGCCAATTTCTCTTGTGCAACAAGGCGGTAAAGCAAAAATTTACCGCCGTGTACCTCTAAAAGACTTGCAAGTATTCACACGTCAGTTTGCGACCCTTGTCACGTCGGGGATTCAAATCATTCAATGTCTCCAGATGTTAGCCAATGCTTCATCGTGTGAGCCTCTGCGCGACACAATCAATCAGATCGTTGAAGATGTGAATAAGGGAAGAACTCTCGCTAATGCGATGGACGAACATCCGGGCGCTTTTGACAAACTTTATCGCAATCTTATACGTGCGGGTGAGCAATCAGGGGTTCTTGACGTAGTGTTAGGGCGCTTAGCCATCTATATCGAAAAATCGGTGAAAGTACGGCAAAAGGTACGCAGTGCAATGTTTTATCCAGCTATGATTATCTTAGTCGCTTTTGCGGTGATTACCGCGATTATGATGTTTGTGGTTCCTAAATTTAAGAGCATGTTTAGTTCGCAAGGTAAGGATCTTCCGGAATTAACACAAATTGTTGTTAACATCAGCGAAGGGTTTGCGAACTATTGGTATGTGATTTTTATGGGATTAATTCTCACAGGATTTATTATCAATACATGGTCAAAAACAACAAAGGGTAAAAGGACTCTTGATCACTTTATCTTAGGTGTACCGGTCCTCGGCGGCATCGTGCAGAAGGGTGCAATCGCACGTTTTAGTCGCACGCTTTCTACTCTGTTGGCTTCGGGTATTCCGATTGTCGAAGGCTTGGAAGTCTCGGCAAAGGTCGTAAATAATCATGATATTGAGCTAGCGTTTATGGAGTCAAAAGAGTCCATCACAAACGGAAAAACGATTGCTCAGCCGCTGCAAAAACATCGCTGTATTCCCAACATGGTTGTGCAAATGATTTCAATTGGAGAGCAAACGGGAAGTTTAGATTCTATGTTAGGTAAGGTTGCTGATTTTTTTGAAGAAGAAGTTGATGTCGCGGTATCGACAATGACGACTTTGATAGAGCCAATGCTTATGGTGGTTCTCGGAGTGATTATTGCCTTCATTGTAATTGCAATGTATCTACCGGTATTCAACATGGCGTCGACAATGGGAGCTTAAGATTTGAGAGTTCTGGCAGATATACTTAAGAAAAGCCAATTTGATTTTTCACAGCGAGGCAATCAAATGCTCGTTGTGGAAGTTATCCGGGTTGGCTTTTATGCGGCAATTCTGTTTGTCACGGCACTACTGACAATTCAACAACCGCACTTTGTAAATTTGGATTTGATATCCCCCATTTACGGGCTGCTATCTTGCGCTTTCATCGTTCACCTGTTTCACGTATGGTTTTTCGATCAGGCCCTGCGCAACTGGTATGTCAAAGCAGCTATTTTTGCGTTCGACACATTGTTGTTGACGGCGATTATTTACCACTCGGGAGTATCGCAGTCAATTTTTCTATTTTTATTTTTAGTTAACATTGTCCTCTGCGGTTTTGTTTTTAGAACACGCGGCGCGATCGTCCTCGCGCTTTGGACATCAATATTGTTTAGTATCTTACTTTTGCTGGGAACAGACGAAATTGGACAAAAAATTATTTTTATTCTTGGTATTAACAATCTCGCGTTTTTTGTGGTAGCCGTGTTGTCGGGACTCTTAAGCGAACAAATTACTACAATGGGGGTTGAGCTCAAAGAACGTGGCCGAGATATTCAAGTTCTTCAGGATTACAATAAGTTAATTGTTGACAATGTACCTACCGGAATTCTGACGATGGATCCTTTTGGTAAAGTAATTCACAGCAATCCATCGGCGTTAAAAATATTAAATATTAAAGAGAATGTCGTGGGACAGGCCGTTATGCGGTGGTTTCCCCATTTTAATGACTACTTTGACAAGACCACTGAACCAGCGAAGTTGCGTGCCGAGATTATTCCCCATAGACGTATACTTCACGTGCGAAAATCTGACGAAGAAAAAAGAATTTACGAGTTAATTTGCTCGCCCATGCGTGAGGGAGAGGGAAATCTTTCGGGTTTTATCTTATTGTTTGAGGATAATACTGAGCTTTCACGGCTTGAGAATGATGTGCGCCAAGCTGAGAAGATGGCAGCTATTGGTCAGTTAGCGGCGGGAATTGCACACGAAATTCGAAATCCCTTAGCAAGCATCAGCGGTAGCGTGGAGCTACTTTTCTCGTTGTTGAAAAGTCAAACGGATGATGAAAAGAAACTCATGAATATAGTCATGAAGGAAATTAAGAGGCTCAATGGGCTTGTGGGAGAGTTTTTGGATTTCGTAAGGCCCGAGGGAAGTCCTGAGTCTCAGATTAATTTAAACGAAGTGGTGATCAGTGTTATTGAGCTTATAAAAATGAATAAGACTCTTAATCAAAGAGTCAATCTAGTACACGATTTACAGTCACAAAAACCTATTCTAGGAAATTTTAATAAGCTTAAGCAAGCTGTGCTCAATATCCTTATCAATGCTTATCAGGCTATGGAAAAGAAAGATGACGGTAAAATCACAGTTCGTACACTGGACTATCCTGAAAAGGTCATTCTCAAAATTCGCGACGAAGGTGTAGGGATGAATGAAAGTACCGTGAAAAAAATGTTTGAACCATTTCATACTACAAAAAAGACGGGAACAGGCTTGGGGTTGGCGGTAACTCACAAAATTTTGGAAGTACACGGGGCCAAAGTCTATGTCGATAGTGAGTTAAACCAAGGTACTGAATTTGTAATTGAGTTTCCAAGTAATCAAGAAGTTGTGAATAGTAAAATTGAGTTGTTGACCAAAGATAAGAATTCGACGGAAATATTAAAAAGAGGGCGCTCATGAAGTCTAGAATAATGGTTGTTGATGATGAAGAGTCGATTCGAGAGTTTCTCGATATAATGTTGAAAAAAGAGGGCTACTCGGTAACCCTCGCTGAAGATGGTCAGCAAGCCATTGACCTTATGAAAGGTAAAACCTTCGACATGATTATTTCGGATTTACAGATGCCGAATGTGACAGGAATTGAACTGTTAAAGCATGTCAAAGATAATAGCCCACAAGTTATATTTTTGATGATTACGGCGTTTGGCACAACCGAGAGTGCCGTCGAAGCGATGAAGATGGGCGCTTATGACTACATCACAAAACCGTTTAAGATCGATGAAGTCAGAATTAATATTGCTAACGCCCTCAGATCTCAAAACTTAGAAGTTGAAAATAGAAATTTAAAGAAAGAATTAGAAGTTGAATATTCTTTCCAAAATATCGTGGGTAATTCTGAGCCCATGCATCGGATTTATGATTTAATAAAAAGAGTTAGCTCGGCGCCAACGAATGTACTTATTACTGGTGAGTCAGGAACAGGTAAAGAATTGATCGCCAAAGCGATTCACTACAATGGTCCGTTAAAGAATAAACCATTTGTAACAATTAACTGCGGAGCGATTCCCGAATCTCTCATGGAATCAGAAATGTTTGGTCACAAAAAAGGATCATTCACAGGGGCCGTTGCTGATAAAGCTGGACTCTTTGAGGTTGCTAGCGGTGGAACATTGTTTCTGGATGAGGTCGGGGAGTTACCGTTACAAATTCAGGTAAAACTTTTACGCGCAATTCAGGAGAAAGTCATCCGCAGAGTTGGTGCTATCGATGATATTAAAGTTGATGTGCGGTTGATAGCAGCGACCAACAAGATTTTAGAGGACATGGTAGCTCAGAACACCTTCCGTCAAGATTTATATTATCGCTTAAACGTTATTAATATTAAAACTCCTCCACTGCGTGAAAGAAGAGATGATATACCAACTCTTGCTGGTCACTTTTTAAGAAAGTATGCACAGAAGCTCGGAAAAAATATCGCGACAATTTCTCATGAGGCGATGGAAGTTTTAAAGAAATATGATTATCCAGGTAACGTGCGTGAACTTGAAAACCTAATCGAAAGAACCGTAGCGCTTGAGGCCGGTGCAGAAATTTTACCCGAGAGTTTACCCCCTTATGTGAATACTCCTTCGGGAAGAAAAATGGCATCCAGTAATGAGATCCAAATCACCGAAGAGGGTGTGGATCTCGACAAAGTTATGGGCCAAATCGAAAAAGAACTTCTGATTAAGGCGATTCATGCCGCAGGTGGCATCAAAAAGAAAGCCGCTAAACTCCTTGGCATTACTTTCCGTTCCATGCGTTATCGCGTTGAAAAATACGGGCTCGGCACCATTGGCGATGACGAGCTCGACGATGAATAAAGGTGCCTGAGACTTTTTCCAGTCCATGGCGCGTTAAACTAACGGCGAGTCAGAATAAGTGACTGTGGTTCTCTGGCACTTGTAAGAGTTAAAGTGTTTCCACTGATTGAGAAGGCTAAATCATCTGGAGTTATATTTAAACCACAATCTAAGTCTCCCACCTTGCTTGCCTGAGCGCCAGATAGGATTTTAAGAGTATTTCCAACAACGGTTGAACTCACTGTAGCCGATGCACTGCCAGTTTGTCCTTGATAAGAACATTTCGTAGAAACGGTTGTTGAGTTAGCGCCTATGGAAAAGAGAAAACTGATGGAGTATTCGTTTTCTGTTTGTTCTAGACCCCAGTTGCCGTAAATGCTGTTTGCTGGTGTTGGGATTGGTCTAGGCGTTGGAGTTGGTGTTGTTGTTTGTTCGGGTTGCGGGGTCGGGGTTGGTGCAGGAGGAGGTGTCGGTGAAGATTTTGTCTTGGGTTTTGAGAACTCATTATCGCGCAAATAGTTTAGACTCTCAGTTTTTCCGCCAAATGTAAGTTGGAGAGTGTTGCCAACCAAGGCAAAAGTTCCATCGAAAGCGGGAAGATTGAGCTCACAGGTTACTCCTTGTTGAGTTGTCTTAACGCTTGGAGATCCTTCAGCTGAATATTGGTTGCCAACAACTTTAGAGGACACTTCTTTTGAAACGGTTGCAGAACCTTGGTTCGTTGAACAGGTTACGCTAATGACAGTCGAGTTTTCGCGAATATCAAGAAGGAATTTATATTGAAAACCATCACTGCTACCATCTTTAGACCATACCCCAAAAATGCTTGTTGCTTGGGGTGTGTTTCCACCGCTGCCAGAACTGCCACTACATGCCGCAAATAAAAGAATCGCAGCCGCACTAATTACTAAATTACGAACCATTTTTACTCCTTAGTTAGTAGCTTATTTTAGTGCGTCAGGAGTATCAGATCTTCCCATTAAGTATCAAGAGCAAGATGAAAATCTTAAAAATTTCTCTTAATATGCCTGATGTAGCTGCTTGATTTTAAGCAATTTTCAGGGTTACTTGGATATATGTGATCCCGTAGCTCAGTTGGATAGAGCACTAGTTTCCTAAACTGGGGGTCGTAGGTTCAATTCCTACCGGGATCACCAACTCTCGGAGATGAAATGAAAAATAACAAGGAGGCTCTAGATGAAGAGGTTTACAACGAACCGAGGGCTCAATTTCTCGATTCCGTAATTTCACATCTCAAAAAAACAGAAAAGCCAGACCTTGATGCCTTTTGTGTTCATCTGAAAATTCCTTACAAAGATCTATCATTGAGCGTTGAGCCAATTGGCCAGATTCTTTTTCCCGTAACTCCAAAGATCGCAAAAACTTTGATCACGGAGGCGGAACCGGCAAAATACGGTTATAAGGAAAATACACTTGTAGATCGTAAGGTTCGTGATACATGGGAAATCTCGAAGGAATTTATACATATTGATCGTCATTGGGATGAACACCTTGCCGCGGCTTTAAAAACAATTCAAAAAAAATTGAATTTACCAGAAGAAGGAACTTTAAAGGCCGACCTTCACAACTTACTTATTTACATGCCGGGACAATTTTTTAAACCCCATCAAGACACTGAAAAAGCCGAAGATATGTTGGCAACTCTTATCGTCGTATTGCCAAGTGAATTTACCGGTGGCGAGCTAATCATAGATCAACATGGTGACAAAAAGAAATTTATTTTCGCAGAACCCAAGGACGCGTTAAACTTGGTTTCTTTTTATTCTGATTGTTATCACGAAGTAAAAGAAGTAAAAACAGGTTATCGTTTAGCTCTTACTTACAATCTTTTTTATAAATCGAGATCCAATTCTCTCAAGACAAACAAAAACCCTGGACTAGAAAAGGCTGTACAGTCTTATTTCGATCAAAGCCAACACGCCAAATCAGATTATATTCGACATCCACTAAAGTTAGTTTACCTACTAGATCATCATTATACGCGGAACAGCCTGGAATGGAACTGTCTTCGTGGGAGTGACCGCGAAAAAGTAAGTTGTCTTTTAGCTTGCGCAGATAACCTTGGTCTAACCGCGCACCTATCTTTAGCTGATGTCCATGAGACCTGGAGCACAGAAAGCAATGACTGGGAGTGGCGTCATCATCGACGCTGGCGAGAAGATGACGAGGTTGGGATTGAGGGCACTTCGACTCCCGAATATCGTCTAATTGAATTGATTGATGATGAAATTATTCTTCGACATTGGATTGCAAGAACTGGGAATAAGTTCCCTGAAAGAGATCTCTATGTTCAAAATGAAATGGTTTGCTGGACTAAAGCTGTTGATCAATTTCAGCCTTTTAAAAGTGATTATGAAGGCTACATGGGAAACTACGGAGATACATTGGATCGTTGGTATCATCGAGGGGCAATTGTCTTATGGAAAAAAGAAGATGATTTAATTAACTTATTTATATGTGACAAGAAGGCCGCCCTTCAAAATATTGTTGAATTATTAAAAATGGATTTGAAACAAGGTCACCAGGCCATTCATCAAATTCTGCCTTACTGGCCCCAGGATGTAAGTCTATTTATTGATCCCGAATACATTTTAGAATTTGTAACTTTCGTCCGCGATTACAACCTGGCTTCGACACTTCTCAAAACATTGGGAATTAGTACACTTAATAAAAAGAACGCATCCAAGTTTCTAGAGTTGATTTCCTCTTATGGCGAAGAATGGCTGCTTTCAATAACAGATTTTTGGCGAGAAAATCAGGGATATGATTTTCGTGAATCGAACATGAAAGAGTTATCTCCATTATTGAATCAATTCGGAGGAAAACATAAGAAAATAACGCAATGGCTTTTAAGTGATCAGTATTCTTCTTTAGTTAAAAACGACATCCATGAAAAAAAATATTCAGGACGAAAAGAAATTCGAAAGAGTCTTCCGAAAAAATTGAAAAATTTAGAAGAACTTCTGCGTTTGTCCTATGCTTTTGGTGAAATTAAAATTCACGATCGCCTAGTTAGTCATCTACTTAACGAACAAAGTATATATCCCGAGGTGAATTTGATAAATTTATTTATTTCAATCGATGAGACGGTTTATTTAAAGCCTTTAAAGGAGCTGGTAATCCGGCTTAAAAAAGAAAAAAAGGTTCCTCGCAAACGCGGAGATTGGTCTATCCAAGATGTCATTCCCGACAATTGCTCCGATTGCGAATATTTAAAAATTTTTTTGACCAGCTCCGCCACGCAAAAGATATTTTGGCCTTTAGCCAAAGACCGTCGTGCTCACATACATGAAATAATCGATCAAATGGATATTCCGGTCACGCACGAAACTATCCATACAGGATCTCCGCACAAACTGGTACTGACAAAAACTTCAGAACTTTTTACCAGAGAAGAGTCGCGGGCTCAGGCCATTGAAGCTTGTTTAGCTAGAGTTCGTCAATTAAAAATTAGCGGAGAAATTTTTTAATGATCAAAGGCTATCAGTCCGAAGAGTTTCCTCAGTGGTGAAAGGTTATTATAAAAGTGAAAAACAAACTTGGGCTCTATAAATCTGTCGCCACGGAATTCACTGAAACGGTGAAGGCATTAAATAGCGTCAAAGAAGTGGCTATCTTTGCATCGGTCGCGGGAAACGACCTCTTTCCAACTGACGTTGATGTGGCCTTATTTGTAGGTTCTTTTGAACATACGTCACAGATCGCAAGGGCCAAAAGAATCGCTCATGGTAAAATGAATGGGTTTGATTTGTTTGTTTTCGATGAACAGCGCAAGTTTCATGGAAATATCTGCTTTAGAAAAGAGTGTCCCAGCAGTTCAGTTGATTGTTCCCGACCTGACTGTGGCGACATACCCTATATTGAAAAAAGAGATGGTTTAATATTTGATCCCGTTCGATGGTTCAAAACCCCTGTTGAGATTCTCTATCAAACAACGCCTTCAAGTATTCTGTCCTGTTGGCAAAATGAAATCTTAAAATCCATTGGTCGCTCCGTGCCAGAGCCTTATCCTGTCAAAGAAAGTCTATTCTTCAAATGTCGGGAGTGTGGCAATAAATTTGAAATCAATCCTGGGGAGCAGAAATACTTTGAAAAGATGGACTACGAATATCCCAAACGCTGTCAACCCTGTCGTGATCAAGAGTTCG
>FRDC01004064.1_pt2 | contig 31484 bp, 50 predicted proteins | sample 1106171 | NCBI WGS metagenome assembly FRDC01 (sample SAMEA3930566, study PRJEB13176) | freshwater metagenome | biome: Drinking water system; feature: drinking water; material: water | place: Singapore | collected 2014-12-20 | reverse complement strand
GATGGCTATGGCAATGGCTCTGGCTATGGCGATGGCTATGGCTATGGCAATGGCTCTGGAGAGTGTTAATCAAGATCAAGGGGAAACAATGACCGATGATTTAAAGCCCTGCCCCATCGAGGACGCTTTGCGGCAAGAGATTGACCGCCTGACGAAAGAGAGGGATGAGGCGCGGGATAAGGCAGCAGCATGGCGCGATGAAGCTATGGAAATCTCTAGAGAAAAAAGCGAACACAATCAAACATTCACAGACGAAGAATGGAATACAATGCTCGAAAGATTCAAATTACCATGGGAGAAAACCGATGACCAACCAGTTTAAGGATGCTTTGGATGAGTTAATGCCTATTAGGGGATACTGCCCGGACCACTTTGACGAAGACCAGCAAGTGCAAAAAGAATGCGCATATTTTATCCAAGATAATTTTGAAACCCTGCGTTTTGCCCTACGCATTGCCGACAAGCTGATGCAGGAGCCGAGCAAAGGTATGTGCCTGGCTGGATATAACCATGAATGGTCTGGAGGTTATGATAGACAAGGCTCGCATGATGCTGGCGAATACATGGAATACACCGAGAGTTTGCGTTATTCTTTTGGTGATTCTACCACAGGTTCTCAGGCTGGTGAAGTTTGGAAAGCCATGCGCGGTAAGCTTTTGAAGGAGGCGGGGGATGAGTAACACCATTGTAGATTACGATGAACTTATACAACGATATTGCGCAGCTTTTGATGAAATTGAATACTGCGCCAATAAGTTTGCTAAAGGTATGAAAAACATTGGGCAAAAAGAAAATTGCGAAGATTACCTAAAAGCAATTATGGAAAAAGCTGAGGATTTACTTACAACCTTGGAATGTATTTATGGAGATGTGAGCGATGAGTAACTGGAAACCAATATCCGAAGCACCAAAAGACAGACCTGTTTTATGTTATACGGAGCAGGGCAACATTTATGTAGGTCAATGGTGCAAGAATCCTTATGACGATGACGAGGCATTTTATATCTACGAACAAAATGGTGAAAAATTTATAATTTACCCAACGCATTTTATGGAGTTACCAGATGCACCAGAATAAAAACTTACATTTACCGCAAGGAGAACCTATTGAGCATATTACGGATAAGATTTACAAGAACCCTACTAGTTTTCCTTATGGTGAAGTCATTGACGCATACATGATGGTTTACGACCGCATGCAGGAATTGCATGAAGAGTTAAACCAAGCCAAAGAATTGGCGCATAAATGGCGCGCCCAAGCACAACCGTTCACAGAAATGGAATGGGCTTTTCCATGGGAATTACAACAAGAGCAAACTAAAGATGTTCCCAATTCTTAAATATGTCAAAGGTGCAATGCGTTGATAGCCGCATGTTCGAGCCGGACGACCAAGCCGAAAAAATCAGCACCGACAGCATGGTTGCAAGAATTATCAGCATGTTTGGCAGAAAATAGGAAAGTTTATGAAATTTCTTGATATTTTTTCTGGCATTGGAATGTACGCAAAAGGTTTGAATGATGCTGGTCATGATGTGATAGGATTCTGTGAGAATGACGCATGGGCAAGAAAAATTTTAAAAAAACATTGGCCGACGAAACCAATATCTTGGTCAATTCAATCATTAAACAAAGCATTGATGGAATTATCGGCGGATTCCCATGCCAAGACATTAGCACAGCCAACACATCTGCAAATGGAGCCGCCGGACTTTCCGGAGAGCGTTCAGGATTGTTCTGGGAGATGGTTAGAACCGTTTGCTTGGTTAGACCAAGATACTGGATTATGGAGAACGTGGCAGCTTTGTTTCGATCAAGCAGGACAAAAGACATGGGCGCAATACTTGGAGCCGTGGCCGCCAGCGGGTATGATTGCGAATGGGATTGCGTGGCGGCGTCAACCGTTGGCGCACCCCACCATCGTGCCAGAGTTTACTTTATTGCCTACAATTCTGGCCTCGGAACGCAAAGGCGTTTCCCGAAAACGATTTCAAGGCAGCCCACATTCTCAAAATACGCGGACTGCCGAAGTGTTCAGGAAATCGCAAGAGTGTCCGAAGTATCTGAACCCCTCGTTAGCAGAAGCAATAATGGGGTTGCCAAGAGATTACACGCTATTGGAAACGGAAACCCACCTTGCGTAATTGAAATTTTAACGAAGGATTTAAGATAATGAATAAACCAATCCGCATACAACGCAAGAGAACTAAAACGGCACTTAAAACAAATAAAAAACAACAACGGCGGGAGTATGTTAAAAAATGGCTTAAATCAGAATCTAGGCCAAAAGCTAAATGTCATTTAGACAGACCACATAGAGCGCGTGGGATGTGTAATGCTTGTTATGATAAATGGCTTTATAAAAATTCTGAAAAATATAAAAACCAAAGGTTAAAATCTGCAAAAAATTGGGCATTAAAAAATCCAACAAAAAAGAAATATTGTGATAATAGCGCAAGACTTTTAAGGAGATACGGGATTACTGTCAATGAATTTGAAGATATGAAATTTAAACAGAATAATTCTTGTTTAATTTGCGGTAAAAAAACTGCATTAGCTATAGATCATTGCCATGAAACAGGAAAAGTAAGAGGTCTTTTATGCTTTCCATGCAATGGAACACTTGGGATTTTAGAACGTATTATTAGAAATGATAGATGGATAATAAAAGCAAAAAATTATTTAGGAGGAAACAGTGCCAGTTAGAGTGCAAAGAAAAAGAGTTCGCGGCTGGCGTATGCCGGAGAATACTGTTTATGTTGGGCGACCGACAAAATGGGGAAATCCGTCAACTTCTGTTCTTTATTATAGAAAGTATGTTGCGACAGAATTTACAGAAAAAGATTTAGAACCATTGCGCGGGAAAAATTTGGCCTGCTGGTGCAAAATTGGTGACGATTGTCACGCTGACATTTTATTGGAATTAGCTAATCAAGTGAATAATAAACAACCATGACCGCATACTATAACGAGTTTGATCCGTTTGCAGCCGCTTGGTTGCGAGAACTTATCAAGTAAGGAAATATCGCACATGGCGGAGTTGACGAACGAAACATCAAAGATGTGCAACCATCCAAATATTTATCAATGAAGTTAATTTAATTTATTCCAATAATAAATTATCCAAATAACATTGCTCATAATCACTGATATGGCCGCCAATGCAACAATTAACAGCGAAATATTAACCCGCTCCAGTTTGCGGATTCGGCTCTCTAACTGCGCCCACATCTTCCCTGATTCTTTCGGCATATAATCCCCTCTTTCTGTAAAGAGGCCAATAATTCTATGGCCTGTTTCTCGTCCATCCTCGCCCTAAATGCGCCCTTGGTAACATAAATTTTATCTCCAGATGCGTATATTTTATAGCTAGGATAATGCGGGCTTATTCTTTCAGCTATCAACGGCATTATGGATTTTTTCATTATAGCAAACTCTGCCAGATGTTATGCCAGTAATCGTGCCGCTCCTGATCGGTTGCCAAATTATCGCCCGTTGGTGTGTGTCCTGGGTAGAATATTGGGCATTGAGCTAAATTCCAAGCTCTTTGCACTTTATACCCGATCCCATTGGTGTCAGTGTAAGGAAATGCCCATATTACTGATCCTTGTTGCCATGTCCGGCTATCAAGCCAATATTGATCTACGTTCGCAACTTTGCAAAAATAGGTCTGGCCATCCCTTGCTATGGCCTCTCTCATAGTCCTGCCTATTCCAGCAGTCTTATTGCGCTGATAACAATCCCCCAGAATATCAACCAAGTCCGGCGCGTTTGCGTCAAAAAGAAAATAGTAGTCGGTCATGTTATCCTCTATGTCGGCGGCGCAATGCCGGTGAAAGAACCGAAAATAGTGTGGTTTCCTCCGGTTCCTAGGTTTGTTCCAAAATTTGACGGGCCGTTTGGGAAATATAAGACAGGAGAGCTTCCTGTCGGAATTTCGCCGTTTGCTCCCAGATTGGCCGGTGAACCAGAAGCATTCCAAAACTTGACTTCGTTGGTAACTGGATCGAAATAGACACCGCTTCCGAAATTAATCCAAGGCCTATACCACGCCCCAGCGTATGGATTACCGCCAGGATTACCGTCTCCTGTAACATAAGTTCCAAGGCCGCTGTCGTTAAGGTCACCGGCGGCCATACTCGCAATATTGGTAGTGCTGAAAGTAGTAACGGTAAGACTTTGATCTGTTCCGTTGACAAGTATCTTGCGATTGTTGGTCGATTGCTTTATGCCGATCAGTATCCTGTTACATTGATTTCGAGTGATAGGGGTTCCGGTAGTTTTAATGTCAATGCAAACTGCCTCGGTTGCATCAGATGCCAAAACTCTAACCGACATAGCGGCAGTATTGCTTGCCGATTCAAGTTGAACAATTACATTCTTTCCCGATGGGGCTGGAATTACCATTTATAAAATCCCACTGTTTCCTGCCATATAAAGGCAGTACGTTGTTGCACCATCCAAAGGATACACATATGCGGCAAACATAAATTCACCGTTGGAGCCTGTTGAATAATTTGGATTGTTTCGGATTAGGTAATCGTTACCATCTCCCTGGGGAGCAAGTATCAAACCGCTTCCGCCGGCATAAGTAGGATTTATAAGCCTATGTGGCGCAATAAGCATTACATAGTCTCCACTGGGAATACCGCGCCCAATGATTCGGCTTCCGGCTTGGTTAGTCGGTTCTTATGCGGCAGCCAATCTGGAGGAAAATCGTCGGGAACTGCGGATACCCATACAGCGCCCATAACTGCTGCGGCAATAGCAGTTTCGCATCCGCTGTCATTGGGATAGCCCAATGTCTGGTTTAATTGGTTAATGTCATTATTGCACGATTCTTCAGTGATCCAACCTATATACTTCATAAGCCATACCTCGCTCCCAGATAGTTCTCGATTGCGTCAATCTCGGCTTGGGTAAATGCCCCAGTTCTTGAAACATAGCCAAATTCCGGAGTCATGAAGGCGGCGTTGGATGCTGCGCCCAAATTGTTAACCCCTAATAGAAATTTATTGAAATTCAAAGCTCCCGTCCAAGCGTTAGGTCCGAATAAGACGGACTTAGCGGATCGGCAGGTTATCGTATCCGAAGTCGCATCCAATATAGTGGTGACGATCCGATATGTGCCGGTACTGAACGTCGCAGAGCCTCTGTCCGCTGATCCGGTGTAAACCGCTAGCCCAGTACCAGCACTACTTCCAGTTGGGCATAAGGCTCCGTTTGCGTCTCCGTCGAACCCTGAATCTCTGGCGACACCTAGAATCCTTGAATAGGAGATCGGCAAACTGACGGTCTTTAAAATTATAAACGTAAGCAAGCTTGACCCAGTGCCGGACACGGTGTTGGTAGAAAGCATATTGATGTTGGAATTGCCTACATCAAGGTTAACAGCATCCATAGAATTTATGTCTGCGGCTTGGATTCTCGGCATGGAAACTTTGGTTGCTTGTTCTAAATTAGGTTGCCCAGAAACTTGATTTTTCAATACGCTGACGTTGTTTTCCGATGCAGAGGTATCTAGCGTGCGGAAAGAATTATCGGCCACGCCGACTCCGGCATTGCCCATCTGAAACCAGCCTACTAAAGACGAGCCGAATATGGTGGCAGGACTTATAGTACCTGAACCTTGTGGATTTATTAAGCGTGATGGATAAACAAGCATTTATTTATAAAAGTCCATTACAGATTTTAGGTTGGTATAATCCTTTCTTCTATCAATATGAATGTAGCTAAACGGTGCTATTCTAATGTTCCATTCAAGCCTAATAGCCTCTCTGATAAATTCATAGACATCTTTCTTATCCAAAGGCCACGCAATATCAACAGCACAGCATCCCTTTGTTTTATATTTCTCGTTATCAATCAGGTGAAAGCTGTTTTCAGATGCTTGATATCCTCGCTGTATCAGCCTATCAATGTCCGCCTTGGTACGGCATCCGCTCGTTATAATCATCGGCTTTCCATAAGCGATCCGAAGCTGCACCAATTTTTCCGAAAAACCAGGAGCCAATTTAAACGATCCATCACCTGCGGCCAATTCTTCCCGCTTAAAATAAGGCTTCAAAATATATAAATCTATTTCTTCATCGTAGTATGACAAGCAGACACCAAATCACGGAGGTTAATGAAATCAGAAACGACATCCCGAAGAATATTATTCTTATCCAATTTGCCAACTTCCTTGCGGATTTCTTCTTTCTCCGCTTTGGAGTATTTTTTAATCGGTGGGCATGCGGACTCACCAATTGTCGTCGTCCCGCAACCTGTCATCAAGATTGCGACTAGTAACAGGATTGACAGCCTTAGATAGTTGGTTCGATTTAATATTAATGACTTTTTCATTTTGTTCGCTTACAGCGGATTGTCTGCCAGCAATCCACCCCGCCAATATCGGAACCAATGACATAATTCTCGATAACATGGAAATGAGTGCAGGTAACATTTTCCCACCATTGATGCTTGCGGATGTTTATAATATTCGCCGTATTCTCATTGGCCGGTTGGCATACAATCATTATTTTTTCTTTGCGTTTCCAATGTTTAATGCCAAAACGTCAATTATCCGGCGGACGGTATTTAAAAAAACATCGTCTTTAGGCGTAGGCGTCAAAGCCGCAATAGCCGATGCCGCTGCAATAACACTGGTCACGGCCAACAACACGCTTTCCCAGTTTTGCATAATCCAGTCCATGTTTATCTCCTTTAGTGGTTAAATAATTGTTTGACAAAAGCCACTGCTCCCATAATCCCGCCGCTTCCAGCAATCCACAGGAAAGCGTTAGCCCAGCCTTTGCCCGTGTTCATAGCAGCAGTTAAACGGTCAACAGAATCTGCCAATCGCTCCATAGCTACTGCCGCATGCTCTTGGTTAATTTGCAACTTGGCATGTCCTACCTCTAGGTTATTTACCCTTTGCGCTAACATAACATATTCCCCATGGTGCTCTGGCATAACAGACCTATATAATACATTGCGTAATGGATAATGTACCAGATGCGGTGTCCTGAATTACAGCCACGCGCTCACCGGGCACAATTTCAATAAATTCAACAACACCAGAAGGTAAATATGTGCTAGTGCTGGTCGCCGTTGGATTTGTGCCAACTGCAATTCGACAATTTGATGTTGCAGAAAGTCTAATCAATATATTGTCTGGCGCGGATGTTGCCTGCGCGGTTGTGCCGATAACGGTTGATTGCAAACTGCCGCTGCCGATAGCGACATTTTGCGATGCGCCGTACCTAACTGTTGGAATGATATTACCGCTGTTTAAGACTATTGCCATTTGTTACTCCTCTTGGTTAATCAATATCAATTCCTGCCGCCGACAAACTTGATAAAAGCCTTGTTAATTCTTGCTTTGTTGGCTTGGCCGCAAAGTTTCTAACTGCGTTTGACGACAAAACTTTTGCTACAGTTGGATTGGCTAAAGCCGCAGAATTTATAAGCGGCATAGCCGCGACAAACGCAGCATACGGGTTCATGGCATATACTGCGCCAGCACCAACTGTCGCCGACATTGCCTCGGCTACTGCTGCGCCAGAACCGCTTGGGTTTAGCGTTTTTTTACTTATTGCATCCGATATAACAGCAAGATTATCAATTGCCGCCAATTTTTCTTTGCCAAAAGTGTCGCCAATCATAATCTGCTTTGCTTCTGGCGACATGGTTTTCCAAGATGTAACAAAAGACCTAGGGCTAAAGGATTTTTCCACGCCTTCTTGGCCTGCTTTTTCCAAACCCATGTTATTTAAGTGAAAAGCAACCAATTTCTTATATTCGCTATTGGGCAAAACTTTTTTTAATGCTTTTACGGTTTCAATATCAGCTGCGCCCTTTTCCATTGATGAATTGATAAATTTGTTAAAAGTTGCTTGATTGCTTTCACCTTGAATTTTTGTTGCAAAATTCTCTAATTCGTATGTTGGTGCTACTTTTGCCCTAGCAGAAATAACCTCATCGGCCGGTACTCCATATTTTTCAAAGCTGGCAAATAAATCTTCATCAAATGCTTTTGTCAACTCTATAATTTTTCTTGCGCCTGATGTTCTTTTATCTTTAATTAAACGCTTAGATGCTTCATAAAACAATTGTCTTGCATTATTTGCATCTCTCAAAGAAAGTCCAGCAGGGTCCTTAAAAATTGCAGCAAGCGCATCAATTTCGTTATCAGTCATTGCTTTTAATAAGGCTTTGTTTTCCCCGGCTATTTCTTGCATAGCAATGTTAATTTTATTTGGGACAAAAACCGCTTTATTGCCTGCTTTATCAAAAAGTGGTGTAAAAACTTCACTTCTAAATTTATGGAGATTATCAATACCCTGAATAGATGCTTGCTCTGCTATCTCACCAGCCCGCGATACAGTTTGCGGAACGGCGTCAACATCCAAAACCCCAGCAATTTTCTGACCAACCATTTCGGATTGTTTTTTTCCGGCTTGCCTTAATGGGTATCCTGAAACTGGTGCTTGCGCCTTGAATGCCTCAAGCCTTTGCAACGCTTCACTCCCTGTGCGCTGCCCTGTTGTAAGAGGAATGCCTAAATCATCCGCCGCCGATGCTAATTTTGCGCCTGCTTGCCCTGCTGCTGTAGTTAATGGGGGCGATATGGCATTTTTAACACTTCGTGCGGCTGCTAATCCGCCTGGTATTGCAACTTGGAACGCAGCATTGATTCCAGCCGTTTGTGCTGCATCTACTGCCTGTTGGCCTCCGCTTCTTGTGTCCTCAACACCAGTCAAGAAACGACCTAAACGAGCAGCAAATTCCCTTCCTGCCGCGCCGCCAGCACCTGCGCCAACACCCCCTAATGCAACAGACCCGACTGGCCCTGCTGGCAATCCAGCACCTGCGCCAACAACTCCACCTGCTGTTGACCCAATAATTTCACCTATTTCTGGCCCAATGCTTAACAAATCATTCCTATCAAATCCTTTTGGGTTATAACGGGTCAACTTTCCAGTTTGTGGATTTGTAAAAACAAAATTATCAGTCTGCCCAGGCTCTTGCATTGCGTCTGGGAATGTTTTTCTAATAACCGCAAGTTTGTCTTGGGGCGTTTCGGCAAATCCAGCGGCTGCACGAACCTGGCGCGGCGCACCTTCGTTGCTTACAATAGTCCGATAAACATCGGGCATTTTCTTTTGTATTGCCGACAACAAAGTCTGGTCATCAAAATTGGCATATTGCGGGTGTTTTTGCTTAAATTCCTGCAAACTATTCATTATTTGCCCCCAATCCTAGAAAATCGTTTTCTGGGGTTAATGGTGCTGCTGTATTTCGCGCAGATTTAACATAATTTTGTAAAAAGTTTTTAAGCTGCGTTATTTTGTTTTTTCTTGTTTCGGCAGTGTCAAATGTTGACGGCGCGTATAAATCCATTTGTTCGTCAATTTCTTTTGGAGTCGCCGCTGCGCCTGTTTTTGCGTAAATGGCTGCGCCAACAGCTTCGCGCAATTTATTATTTGCACGCCCTGTTGCGCCTCTGCCCAAATTGTAATCAGTTCTATCAAAATTATCGATTAAAGTTGATTCAATTTCTGGGAAGTATCCCAAAACAGTTTCAGACAAAGAAACTCGGCCAGCAACATCACCACTTAATTTAGATGCGGGCCCACCTGGTATAGGTTCAAGCGTACCTTGTGCATTATATCTGTAACCGGCAGGTGCTTTTTGCTCTTGTGATTTTTTCGCAGCTTTTTTCCCAACCGCTTCGCTTGCTGGAACAAAAACTTCGTTGCCTGCATCATCCAAAACGGTGACCAAATCATCTTTGCCTAATTTACCTTCTTTTGCCTTTTGCATTGCCAATTTGTCACGCTCCATGCCTAGCATGGCATCGCGGTATGCTTTTTCTTGCATCAAAGACTGATTGCGCAATCCAAATTCTCTTAATGCCTGTTGCTGTTCAAACTCATTCATTTTGCGCTTGTCTTGCGTTTGCACAATGTCAAATAACGCCTCTTGCGGAATCTGCTGCATAATTTCTGGTGAAATTTGCTGATTGTTCAACAAAAAGCCAGCCAAAGCCTGATTGGTTTGTTGTTGCCGCTGGTCAATACCTTGGGCAAATTCATTTATCTTGTTATCGGTCAAATACTGGCCAAGCGCATTAAGCGCAGCACCACCAAATGATTGCGGTGCACCAACAGGCTGCTGTTGAAACATTTGCTGTTGTTGCAATAATCTCGCTAACTGTAATCGCTCTTGCTGGTTCATGTTAGAATCCTGGTATAAATCCGCCTATGATACGCCCACCTAATCCTGGAATTTGCGGCCCGGTTGCACCAACCGCGCCACCAAAGAAACCGTTTGAGCCACCAAGTGGGCCGCCAGCACCACCTAAACCGCCTAATGCCATCATACCAAGTTGAGCAATTTGCCCCATGCGCTGATTGTAATTTGCCACTTGGTTTTGATAATTGCCGTATGCTGCCGCATAATTTTGAGCAATTTGATTCGCAACACCAGCATTTTGCAACTGCGGCTGTGGGATATTTTGAAATGGTATGCCAGAAACGCTGCCATATTCGGTCAGCAAATCGCCGCGATTTTGCCGCTGAACATCACGGCCACGCAAGAAATCTTGTATAGCGGATTCCCGCAAACCCAAAGCGCGGGATAGCTGCCTGTCTTGCTCGGCGCGGCCAACATCAACCGCCTCAAAAGCTGCGCGCTGCCTTGCATCATTTTGTTGTTGCGCCAAAAGCCCTGTTGCATCGGAATAAGCCTCGCTGCCCAATGGCAATCCACGGTCGGCCAACCCTTGATTTAATGATTTCTGTTGCCGTTCAAATTCTGGATTGAGCAATCCCATAGCCTGGTCAAATGCAGTCTTTCGTGCCTGCTCGCCTTGTAATGCAAATTGCTCGTAAGTCGGCAATGCAGCAAATTGGCTGTAATCCAAATTTTGCGGCATCATATTGTTAAGATTGTTATTTGTGCGCTGGCCGATACCAGTCAAAATACCCTCTTGCAACATACGCATTTGTCGCTGGAAAGGCGTTTCCTCAAGCTGATATGCGTTAAAACCAGAGCGCGGCGTAAATTTCCCATCCGTAACTGTACCGAACGAGATATTGCCATAGGGGCTGATGACACCAGTTTGCTGTGCTTCGGCTGTTGCTTGCGGGCTAGGCTGTGCGGGTGGTTTGGGTGATTTTTTTCCCATGTCAATTCACCGTATGATTTTGTGGTTGCGTATAGTGTAACTTGCTAAAATAATCGTATGCTTTTTTAAATTGGCATTCGCTGGATAATAAACCAAAAATGATGCCGTTTTCTTTGCCGTCAAAGTATTCGCGCAATTCGCCTTCGCGGTTGAATGACAGCATGTGCAGCATTTTCTGAGCGCGGGTGTTGCTCATGCGGGTGACAGCCGTAACACGATGCAACCCAAGGAATCCGAAGGCATAGCCGAATATGTTTTGCAACACGCCCTTTGCCGCCCATTTGGGCGATTTGCTGACAATGTGCATTTGGCAATTTTCATTTGTGATTTGACTATAAAGGATAATTGCAAGGACATTGCGATTGCTGTCAATTACAGCAACGGCATGAGAATCCGCGCTGCTGTAACCTGCGGAATCTGGCAATAGCAAACCAGCCAGCTTGCATAAGCTGTCCGTATCCTCTTTGTTGGTGGGGATGAATAACGCTGGCATTAGTTCCACCCATAAAAACGCCAATTAAAAGTCATGGCACCTGCACCAATAGAAGTATTATTTATTTCTGAAATAACTATATTTGTGTAAGTATTGGAGGAACTCAAAGGAAAGCAGGTTTTTGAGCCGTTAATATAATGTAAAAGTAGAGCTGAATTGTTTCTGGCAGTTAATTGATAAAATAATGTACAAATTGCATCTACCCCTGTGCCTATTGGCCTGATTAAATCAATAACACAGTTGTATTTATTGCTCGATGATGAATTTATAGGGCCGCATCTAGCAGCGGTATAGTCGCTACCATTCGGAGAGCTTAAAAATAAATTTAAAGATGCTGATGAACGATTGAATCCTAAATCTATTCCTTCAAATGGAGAGATTGGCCCAGAACCGCTTTCTAAAAATCTGATGCCAAAATAAGTGTTGGTTGTGTTACTCATCGTTGCATCTTGTATATAAATACGATAAAACCTGTAAGAATTTGATATTGAAAAACTAACACCTGTTTGATTAACAGTGGTTCCGCTTGAAATTAAAGTTAAACCACCAGGACTGTTTTGAAAAGTTGGTAAAGCACCAACACCGTTGCTTGTTAAAATCTGTCCAGCCGTTCCTAAGGCTGGGCCGTTACGCAGCAATTTTCCTGTAGTGCCATTATAAGCAGCTAAAGAAAAATCGGTTGAGCTTGCTGGGCCAGTAACATCACCTGCAACACTTGCAAAACTCAAAACCCCACTACCGTTTGTTGACAGAACTTGTCCCGCAGTTCCATCCGCATCAGGAAGCGTAAATGTGCGATTTGCCGCAAGCGTTCCAGGCGCACGCAATTCAACATAATTGCTGCCGTTGTAAAACCGCGCGCCATCGTTTACGCCATCCAGCAAATTCATAGTGCCTTTGGCGTTGATGTTGCGCCATGCCTGCGATGATGTGCCTAAATCATACGCCGTATCAGAATTTGGGGCGAAATCTGCGGCCATTTTGCTCTGTCCGTCTTTGGTAACGCAGTTATTTAGGCCGTTGGCAAGGTTATCATCCTCGCTATCGTGCAAAGATGCAACAATTTTAATGCCGTTATTTTTATCCGTTACCCAGTTTCTAACGCGGGTAAAAAGGCCGCTACCGTTCCATGGCATTAGGTCAATCCTCCCACTTCGAAAATAAACGCCGTATTGTACCAGAAAATTTGTCCGGTTGAAATATCAACATTGAAACTGATGGAAACATTTCTGCCTTCACCTGAAAATCCAAGATTGCGGTCAACAATAACTTGTTCGTCTGCCCATGAATCTACATCCCATGTTGCCGTATCCCATGTTGCACTACTCGACGCTGTGATTGTCTGCGTGGCAAAATTACTAGGTGCGCTAAAATCATAAGACACGGCAATGCGCGTTGTTACAGACGATTCAGTCGTTGCAAAAATTGGGCGTATTGCTTTGATAACTTTTAAGTTTTCTCTATTATCGCCAAGATAATAATATGCGGATTGTGCCGTGCATGTTATGGCAGAACCGTTATCGCTAAAACCTGTGTCGGCCTTAATTACTTTTGCGCTATCGCCAAAATATAAATCGCCGTTGTAAATCGCAAAACAGCGAGCGTTATACCCTTGGAATTGACACCAAGAACCGTTGATAGTATTGACGACATGTTGATAAAACACGCCTGGTGATGCCGTTGGAACATTAAACAACACACGATTGCCTTTTGGATATAAAATCGCTTGCCAGCCAAAATTATTACCATATAAACGCGCTACATTATTCAATTCCTGATTTATCTTGTCCGAAATTGCGCCGGCTGGACTACTTAAAGCCAAAGATAGCGTTCGGGACAGCGGCATGTAACCTTGGTCAGTAATTGCCACCAAATCACCTGCCAGCTTAATAAAACATCGCGGGCCACCCAAGGGACGGCCAAGGCGATAAACCCCTGCCAACGCCCAATTTGATGCGCTGCTTGGGTCTGTGCCTTTGTACAACACCAATGTGCCATCGCTGAACATAAAGGCCGCGTAATCATCAACGCCTGCGCCGCCGTCAAATGTCCATGTCTCAATGTTGACGATATTTCCATCAACACCTTGCAGCCGGCCTAGCGGAAATTCTGTCAATGTTGCTGTTGCGGTATTGAGATTGGAATACCAAAAAGACGACGATTTTGCGCCAGATGCATCGGCGCGCTCCCAATAAAACATCCGATTTTTAAATGCGCGCACGCCAATCAAATTTGCAGGGGTGGCAATGCCAGAAAAACTTGCGTTGCTGACGGTAGTTCCATCATATGTTTGTGGCGTGTCGTAGCCGTTGCAAAGCACCAAAAAAGCCCCTGCGCCTGTGTCAAATTGGTCAAATTGCCAGCGATTATTAGTAAAACCTGATTTAAGGCTTGTCGCCACCCCTGCGGCAGACACATCCCATATATTGCCATTGGCGGCTGCAATCATTTTTTCAACGCCTGCACGATTCAAAACCGCAAGCGTTTCAACATCCGATGACATACCTGTTGCATGATCAGCACTGCCACGGCGCGTTTCAACCCAGTTTGTTGCAGGAAACCAATTTATCATTAACACCGAATCGGTCGGCGGCATGACATCTAAGCTATCACGACGATTCCATCCGCCGTTTGGTGACGGCAAAGTCTGCGATGACGAGCGCGGCAAAGTCGTTTGCGGAACAATTGCATTAGCTTGGTAAACCATAGCCCGTGGCGGGTCTGTTTACGGCAAGTATATGATACTGGTCACCAGCATCTAACACGCCCGCAGACTGGTCGCTCCCCTGTATTGAACGCAAATAAGATTCATACTCGGCTTTTTGCTCGCCGTATGCCAATGTCTTGGCCGATAGCAATCGCCAAGTTACATCAAGCTCAATCAAAAATTCGTCAATCACAGATACATCGGTGTCGGACTGATAGCTGTCTTGCTCTGTGCCGCTGTTGCTTAAAACCCAATTCTTGCTGCTATATTCTAAAGCCAATCTTTGGGTAAAAGGGCTTACGCTTTGTCCGGTAAAACTAATGGGGAATATCTCAAAACGATTATTCCGCAAACGCCACAATCTGCGAATCGACGCAGTTAAAATGCCATTGATGTAATTTTGCCACAAATCAGGCGATACGGGGCCATCAAGCGGCCAGTGATTGGTTGCATCCCAAGCCGTTAATAAGAGGTATTTTTTCACATTTGCAGGCTGGGCATAGCTGTTTGGAATGTAAGTTATTGTGCCAGTTGCTGGCGTTGTGACGGTATCAGCGATTGGCACCGTAAATGTTGATGCGCCGGTGACGATAATTGAGAATGTGTTGTTATATTCGCTTTGGTTTGCGCCGCTGATTTGCACCACATTACCCGTGATAAGCCCATGCGCCGATGCGGTTGTGACGGTTGCCACATTGCCGGTGCGGGTGATGCTGGTGACTGATAGCTGGGTTAAATCGTAAACCGCTTCACGAAATAACCCTTGCCAATCGTATTTTTGAGCGTGAAATTTGCCGCTTGCATTTGCCAATGCCAACAATTGCTGTGCCAATTGGTCAGTGTTGCCGACAATGCTGCCGGACACTTCAAAATTGGTGCGCCTTGCGACATTTTGGCAAATACTAAGCAGCGACATTCACATCCTCAATCAATTTTTTTTTGGGACGACCACGCTTGCCTTTTGTTTTTGCAACTTCACCATTCCCAGATAACTGCTTTTTCAATTCATCAATCTGCTGTTGCAAAATCGCAACTTCGGATGAACTGTTTTTCAAAAAAGCAATTGCTTTGTATTTAAGGCCGATATAACCAGGGCCAAGGTTGTTGCATGCGCTATCTGGGTATTCTGCAAATTGCTCCAGCGTATATACGCCTTCAGCTTCCAGCCCCATTAAACGCACTTTATCAATTTCCCGCCATGAGCGAAGTTGAAACCCTTGGGCGCGGTATTCCTCTTTTTTCAAAAAGGCTTCATACTGCCCAGAATAGGTTTTTTTGTCTTGCTCGGTGGCTTCGCGCTCGATGATATTTAAGCGGTCGCCGGGCGTTTGGATTTTGATGTAAACCACTTTCTTAAAAACGGTTTTGCCCGTTTCACGGGAAGCAATCTCATCAATGTCGTCCTGCTGCCAAAAATAAACAAGATTGCCCGAAGGCTTGCTTATAATCGCTTCGTTGCTATACATTGCGATAGGGTCAATATAATCTTCTTTCATCAATCACCTAATAGCTGGCTTTTGCTTTTTTAGCTTTCCCTGCGGCAAATCCTTTACCGGTTGGGTATTTGCTGCCGATATTAGGAACCTTTTTAATTTTTTCCATGGTGTTTTTGCCGCGACCTAATTCGCTAGTTCTGCCAATTTTTGCGCCCATTGATTTTTTCGGTTTGATTAACTTACAATTGTCCATGTTTAGCTCCTATGCTGCTAAGCGCACATCATTGGTTGAATCAAATGCTACTTTGGCGATGTGCCCTATCAAAGTATCATCATTAACTTGCAATTCTATGTCAAGGTCGCGCATGATATATATCAGCTTTGCCCATTCTTGCGCTTGATACGCAAGCCACGGTGTGACCAAAAACGACTTTGCCCCAATGGTTATTTGCATCTGCCTGTCGTCGTGTTTTATGTTTTGATGATAAGCGTGTAATTTATTTTCTGTAATACATCCATCATAGCCAATCAGAACAATTTTGCGGAATCCCATAGCAACGGCTAGCAAGAATTGTTTTAAGCCAACCGTACTACCAGCCGATAGCACTGGCTCATTTAACCCCAATTCGTTCAAGGCTTCCGGTGCGCTTATCGCCATGCCGTGATAATAATTTACCGCTGCGCCGCTTAAATGCGCCTTATGCAACAAAGATATATTGCAATTGCTGGCCAAAAGCCAATGAGCAACCTGCGTTTCCTGCATAAATTGCAAATTTTCAAAACGGCTATCGGCAATGACACCATAATCCGGCACAAGACCGCGCTGGTTTAACCATTTGATGCTGCCGTTGCAGGCAAAAACCTTGTCTCCTTCGCGCGCTTGCAATAATTTAATCCAATCTTGTTCAAGGCTTGCGCCGCCAGCGACAAGATAAGCCGTCCCATTGATTGTCTGGTCAAACCCCCAATGCGCCGACAGCAATTTAATGCCGTTGCCTCGTGCATAGGCAACAAAGGATTTAATGTTAGATTTAATTTCGTTTTCGCTCGTGTTTGCGGATGTTTTTAACGACAACTCTTTAACCCAATTATTTTTCACCCATGCGTGGTCGCACTCATGCTGTTTTGGTGTGCCGTGAAAGCAAACGACATGTGTCTTGTCGCCTGGAACATCGAACATAAGATTGTGCTCTTTGTACGACACAAAATAACCATCAGGTAAAATATCTTGCAAAAACTTGTGTTCTGTTTTGCCTTTGGCGTGGTGTTCGAGCCAATCTTGGTCGCCATGAAAGCCGTTTTGATTATGGCGATATTGCCATAAATAGAACAATTCAGCCCTATCCATAATCATCACACCGCTTGCCCAATGGCTTGGATTGCCAAACTCATCAAGCGTTGCTAGTGGCAACAATGTGTAGCAATTTCGCAACGCATCAATGGTTTTTATAATAATGGTATCAAGGTCAAAGAAAATAACCTTGTGCGGTAATGATAGTCCTGCGTTGAACAAATGCAACTTTGCCCACCATCCAGTTAATTCATCATCAACTATGATTTGTGCGATTTCGGGGTTTACATCACGCGGACGGTCGGTAATGCACCAAAACTTAAAATCTTGCTCTGTGTTGCGCTTAATCCCGGCATACAGCGCATCGACATAAAAATCGCTATATTTATCGCCAACATTGACGCAGACAAAATCGTTTATCATGACGGATGGTGCTCGGCTGGGGCAAAAACAAAATCATCATATTTTTGAAACATGAACTTATAATTACACTCGGCAAAAAAATCTAAAATATCTTGCTTGCTTACTCCATATCGCGTTTCATTGCCGTTTATTTCAATGACGATAACCGGACGATGCTGCTTTATGGTTTCTTTTGCGCCATGCAGCGCGTTTAATTCAAAACCTTCTATATCAAAGCAAATTAAATCTGGGGCAATTTCTAAGCTGTCAATCGTTATTGCCTTGCGATTGCCGCTGCTGGCCGCAACATGCGACATGCCGGTGTTTTCATAATTATGGCACATAAAAACACTGCCCATGCTACTTGCAAGAGCATAAGGGGCAATTTCTATCTTTCTATTCTCTGCAACATTTCTCTGCAAATACTCATAATTCTCTGCATCGGCTTCAAACGACAACACTTTGTCAAAAAAACCGGAAAGACGCACTGGCCAGATGCCGTAATGCCCGCCAGCCTGTACGGCAAGCGAACGATTACGGCACAAAGTGGCGACATCATCAATAACTACGCTTTGTTGCGTGATTAAATCAACAATGCCTCTTTGATGCTCTGGCCAGTGCTCAATCATTAAATAGCACCACTACGCGGGAAAGTGACGATTGCCGCAACCGACTGCATAGACGCGGTCGAGTTGGTCAATAGCACAACGCCCTCAATTTTTGTTTGGCCGCTTGAAGCAGTGCCAACAACACCGGATGTTGCCGATGTATAGACTGCGACATTTTTCGCTGCCGAGTTTCTTGTGGAAACGCGAACAACAGAATTTGCCGCCGTACCTGCTGCAACGGAACCTGCAATCAAAAACCAAGTATAGTTGTTGATTGGCACGGTTTGCGCTGTTGGTGTGCTTGTACCGGTGGTTAATTCGCTTGGCGCGGTGTTAAACGCAACGGTTTCGCCACGGTCAATGCGGGTTTTTGTGCCAAGGTAAGCATCGCCAAGCGTGTCAATACACACATAACGATTAGCGGCGATTTCCTCGCCTGCTTTGGCATAAACCCACACAGTCCCTGCGCTGCCATTGATGCGCGTGCCTAGCGCAAATTCCGCCGTGGTATCCAGCTTGCCGATGCGAGCACCGACAATGCCAGATGTTGGATAAAAGCTATCACTCATTTTAAATCCTCCGATTAGGTGTTTAATAGAACGCCTTGCACAGCGCGATTCGAGCAGGTCAAATTACCCATCCAAATCAGCGTTGCGACAACAGCATCTTGATTTACGGCGCGAACATCGGGCAACATAGCTACATCCGCATCTGGGTGAACGCACCAGAACAGATAATCGGTGTTCAAGAAGTAGCCTTTGTTTGCGCCGATACCGGCGGCGGTTGCTTCACGCAAAACCACAGCGTCATTGAACATCAAGCCATCCGAGCGGATGCCATAACTATCATCTCTTGTAAACCGCACCGCGCTTTGCAAGCTGGCAGAATAAAAAGAATAAAAATTAGGGTCAAACACAATAACATTGGGACGGTCGGGCCCACGGCTGCAAGATTCATACAAACGAGTCATATAATTTTGAATGTTTGTCGAGGATGCAACAGCAGTGCCGTCGGTCAATGCGCGATAGCGTTGGTTTTGCCAAATCGGCACAGATGCTTGGTTGATACCGCCAACAACGGTCGATGATGTTGGGTTATCGGCAACCAACAAAGATAAGCCGTTGATTTGTTTGCCGCTAAAACCAGTACCATCGCTGTAAACACCGAGAGACAAGTTATTGCCCATGGTGCGTACACCGTTGTTAAACCGCGCCTCAATTAAGCTGCTAACGGCGCGCGAACCGTCATTCATACGCATCTCTTTACCAGAGATAAGCACATTAACGGACGCTTGTTTCCAGTTATATTCAGCCGCGCTCAACACATCCGATGGGGTAACAGCAAGCTGTTCGTATCCATCGTAGTATTGAAAGGTGGAATTTTCCGCCCAATCAATTTCATGCACCAGTGTACGGCCCGAATCAACGAGCATTTTGCGGCCACGGTCTTGCATGGCGTTCAGCAATTCGTTTGTCCGCGACACATTGTCGGCAAACTTGCCTTGATAGGCGGGATAAGTCGTAGAGATTATCTCTGTAAAAGCACTATTGGCTGGCATTTGTTTCTCCTAATTAAGAAACAACACCTTTCAACTTTCTTTCAATAGCTTCGCCAAAAGTCAACTCTTTCGCAGCTTCCACCGGCCCGCTTGTCTTAATGCGCCGTCCTGCAATTTCTGCCTTTTTAACTTCAGCAGGATTGCTAGCAACGGTGCGCTTAATAACAGGCGCGGCTTTGGGTGCTAAATGCGGATAACGGGATAGAGCCATTTGATAAGCATCATCCAACGACTCTGCAACGCCTGTCTGCAATAATTTACCAATCATGGTTTTGATTTCATCATGTTTAGCGGGAGGATTTTTTTCCGTAAACTGATTCCATGTTTGCTGATATTGCGTTTGGCTTTGCTGATTTATCCAGCTTTGAATAGGTTGTAACTTTTTGTCTAACTCTTGCAATAAAGATTGATTGGGGTCGTTCTGTTGATTTTGAATGGCCTCGCCGTCTGGGTAGACGACTTCAGCCCCTAATTGGTTGGCAATCATGGCCAGATAGCCCTTGGGATTTTTCTTGAACATATCGTGCAAGGCGACAAGCTGGCGCGTGGCTCTCACTTCGTCATAGCCTGCAAGTTCAAGTTCCTGTTTTCTATCGGCCCAAATATCCAAGATTTGTCCCGCTTTTTGTGCCTTTGCCGTAGCTTGGCTGATTTTCTTTTCGGCATTGCCGGAAATTCGCTCAATTTCAGACGCCACCCACTCTTTGTGGTCGTCCGGCAATTCAGCAAACTTCTTTTTGGCTTGTGACGATAAGAAGTGCGGAATATCGACGCTCTTTTGCGCGGCATCGGTTGTGACAGCATCGCCCGTGGGCTGCTCGTCTGCGCTTTCCTCAACTTCCTGTGCTGCGTCTGTGTCGTCAGCCTTGGGGGTTTCGGAATCAATCTCATCTAATTTTGGTTTATCAATTTCTTTTTGAATAACGGGTTTTTCGGTCGCATTTTCTGCAATAACCGACTTTTTCTGCTCAAGTGCGGCAGCAATTGCATCGCCAAAACTTGCTGGCGCAGCATTATCCGTAGAATTTTGTTGAATTTGCATATTTTATTCTCCTATAAATCCGGCTTCTCTGTCAACACGCTCTGTGCGAATTTCGTTTGGTGTTTTTTCACCACCCACCCAACACAAATTGTGCTTTGCCATGTGATTGCGCCATTGACGGCGGCTTGTCAAATACTCGCCATCCACAGGCGAACGCGCCCCGCCTTGTAAAATGGCCTCTTTGTCCCATATTTGCCATTTATTCGACACCGATTTTGGTGCTGGCCCAGGTTTTAATTTATTTTGTTTTTTGCAATAATGCCAAGTTTCGCGTGACATTTTTACATCACCGGAAGTTCAGGTTTAATGCTATTTGCTGTAGCAGTTTTGATAAGCTCAATTCCAGTTTTCATTTGCGTTGCTCTTTGCCGTTCTGTGGTTTCAGCCATTCTGGCAGTAAAGTCGCGCTGCGAATCGGCTTCTTTTTGCTGCGTTGCCATCATTTGCGCTTGGGCTTTTACAAGTTGCGGGTCTGGCTGTTGTTGCTGCGGCTGCATTTGCCGCTGCATTATGTATTGATTTAACCCTTCGATAACGCCTTCAAATTCACGGTCGGATTTATAAGGGGCCATCAAAAACCGAATCATACCGCCAATAATCTGCGCTGGCACGCCTTGCTGTACCAATGGCGCAAGCCGCTCAATGATTGCGGTCAATGACAGCATGCTTTCAGTACGCATTTCTTTTTCAGCCTGTAAGTCAGGCTCAATGGTGCTGTCGGTTTCAATATCAACGCGATAGCTAACCAACCTGTCGTCGCGCATAAGCTGGACGATTTGCTCATCCACCGGCGTGCCGCTGATTTTCATAAAAGTTTCTGCTGTGTAATGCTCGGCAATCAAATGTGCTAACAAGCGCAGATTGTCGCGGATAAAACCTTGCACTGCGCGTTGTTTATTGCGAAGCCGATGTCCGCCATATATTGCTTTAAGCCGCTTGCCGGTTGCGGTTTCCTCGGCCTCGCCGCTGCCGCGCATAATATCGCTCATGCCGATTAGCTGATAAATCACGCTTAATGCGTTTTGCCGCTCTGCCGTCAGCGTGGTCAGCGTTGCAACAAACGGCTCAATATCGACATGTGAAAACCATTGATTGATATTGCCGCCGCGCTCGGCAAAGTTCTTGATAGGAATATATTTATTATCCTCAAGGCTCATTAACGGCTGTATAGCTGTGCCGAAACTCTCATCATACGCACCACGAACGCGAATAGCTGTCACGATTGCCGCAATCCGCCTTGACAGGTTTTCGACTTCTTTCGCTTGCTGCTCGTAAAGCGTATATTCTGGAATCGGCAGCAAAGTGTTATTTGTCAAATAGCAATAGATTGGCGCGGTGCATGGGAAAAAGTCAGGCAGCTTATAGCTGTCCTCATCAATTCGCAAAACCCTTTCAAAGCCTTCGTGGATATAAAAAATCCGCTTTTCGTATTTGTCGTGGATTTCCCAGATTTCGGTCATCTTATACATGCCGTCATCTTTGTCGGATTTTTGCTCTTTGAATATCGCATCAGCGCGGCTGCTATAATCCAGCGGCACGGCTTTGCCTATTTCCTCGCCAAATTCCTCGATAAGATTCTCGCGGGTCATGACATGGCGAAACGCCACCCATGATACCTCATTCCATTTTCTGGCCGGGCTATGCAGAAAGTCCATCCAGTGCACATACTCGGCATAGGCAATTTGGTCGGTAATTATTTTTTCGGTCGTTTCGACTATCTCAATAACCGGATTGCCAAATTCGTCAACGGATTGCGTTTCGGTTTGCACCGTTTGGTCAACAACCGTTGCATCGTAATAAACGCGCATAACGGCGCGGCCAGGCAACAAGTAATCCTCGACGGCTTTACGCATTTCCTCGCCAAATCCACGCACATCAATACTATGGGCTACCGATTTTTCCAGCAAATCCGCAACAGTGCGGGCGGTTGGGTCATAGCTATACGCGCGCGGCGCACAATACGGCTTCGGGTCTTGGTTATACAAATGCGGTTTAATGGTTTCAGTGTTCGACCATAACACATTGAAATAGGTGCGGTCTTTTTCGTTATCGGTTTTGTTGCGATAGCGGTCAACAACATCTTTAGCTTTTACTTCCCAATCTTTTTGCCAATGTTTTGCAGCTTTTAATTCGGCCTGCCAGTATTTGGCATAGGAATGCGCGTCCGTGATATCGCTGCGTTTTTCGATTTTTTGCATCATACAAAACCTGGGCCTGATGGATTGTTGATTGATTTAAGTTTATTGAACGCTTCGTTAAATGTCAAATTGCGGAAATGCGGTTCTACTTCTGTTGGGATTTTGGCTTCAAATCCGTTGGCAAAATACTTCAGCGCGTCTGCGCCGTGATTTGTCCAGTCTTTGACTTCTTGGCCTTCGCCCATTTCGCCGATGCTGCGGCGGTATAAGCGCAGCGCGTCCAGGCCAAGTTTGCAATTATCGGCATCGAACCACATGCGTGGGATAAGCCCGCGCACATTGGTGCGGCTGTCATCATCAGCGCGGCGCGGCACGATGGTAAAACGGATTCCCAAATCTTGTGCGATTTGAAAACGGGATTTGCTCTCATTGCTGCCCCAGTCTGTGACTTGCAAGTCGTGCGGGCCGTAATGTGTGCCCCAGATGCAGCCTGTGCGGTTGCTGTAGTCTTGCATGTACTTGATAAAATGCGTGATGGTTTGGCCGGATTGCTGGTAATAATTGATGGCGCGTAATTGGGGCCCGCGCTCTTGTATAAACCAAATGGCGGTCGCATCGCGGCGGCCAATATCCCAGGCGGTATGCACCGGCAATGTGGGGTCAAGCGGAACGGTGGTGATTCGGCCTTCGCGCTCAGCTGCGGTGATAAGATTGCCGTAATAGCTGCCTTTGATTGCCGCGCTGAAATCACACTCAAATTCTTGCTGATATTCTGCATCGTCCATGTTACGGCGCAGCAATTCTAATTCCTCTTGCGGAATGATGCCGGTTTCGGATGCGCGGTGAATTGCCCAAGACCAATCAGGGTCAGACTTCGCGTGTTCCAAACTATCCCACAGTAGCGTGTGTCCGGCAGGTGTGCCGGTGAGAATGAGCCATCCCTTGCGGTCAATAAGCGTGGGCAAAATTGTTTTCATATAATCGGCGGAAATGAGCTGTGATTCGTCAAGAATCGCGCCATCGAAATACATGCCGCGCCCTGCATCCGGATTGCGGTCGCAGCCAAACAGATATATTTTCGCGCCGTTAATGCCTTTTATTTCCGCCAACAATTCGGCTTCGTTGTATTCCATGCCTGGCAGGACTTCGGTATATTTTTTTATATAATCCCAGGCGATTTTTTTTGCCTCGCTGCGTGTTGGGTGGATGTAGGCGTATTGCGGGCGGTCATTTTTATTGTTAACTGCGTGGCGGATAATATGGTTTAGGCAACAAACAGTCTTGCCGAATCGGCGATGCGTGACCCAGACATTGAATCGTTTTGCTTCGTCGTGCAGTTTTTTTTGCAATTGGCGCGGCTTGTAAGGGATGACGATGATGGGCATCAATCCATCCATTTAATAATGAGAGGGCCGCCGCCTTCGCCGGAATGTTCAACGGAATTTTTTTCGACCAGCTTATGCGTCACGGCCAATCTGTGTTTGAGCGCGGCGAAGTTGCCCTTGCTTGTGCCGCGTATCATCTGGTCCTGTTGCTGGAAGCACCATTTGAGCGATTCCTTAAGCCCAGCTTCGTAATCGGCCTTGCAATGCTTGATGATGGTGTCCCAGTCGGCATCGACTTCGCGTTCAATATGCGCTTGCGTTGCGCCGCAGCCAGCAAGATAGCGAATTATCTTGCGCTGTTCGTCGGTAAACTTGCGTTCTGGGTTCTTATTGCCTATTGGTGCGCCTCTTTTGGCCATGATATTTCCGAAAACAATTTCCTAATTATTAAGCATATTTTAATTTTAGCATATCGTCGAACAAAACACCAGTTTCGGCGTGGACGGCTTGCTGTCCGGTGAATTTCTGCCAACGTTGCACTATAACATCGCAATAAATGGGGTCTAGTTCCATCATACGGCAATAGCGTTGTGTTTTTTCGCAGGCTATGAGTGTTGAGCCAGAGCCGCCAAATGGGTCAAACACAGTGCTGTCAAAATTTGATGATATTGCTATCTGGTTTTCAATCAAGCTAACAGGCTTCATAGTTGGATGAGGTGTGCTTTTATCGCGCCCAAATTCTAAACACTTAGAATAGTTTGCGTCTTTCAAAGCATTGTTCCAAATAGCATTTTTCCTAAAATAAAGTAAATACTCGGTATCAGGGCGATGCTGACCACCCAAAGGAATTGCATTCGGTTTTTTCCAGAAAAGGATGTTAAACGAATAACCACAACCAACAGCCCAATTTAAGTAATCTGGCACTAAATCTTTATTACAAAAAATAAAACTATTCATGGTATTTTTGGCAAAGGCAATTGGCAACATATTAAGAAACGCTACAGGGTTAAAATCACAAAGATGTTTTATGGATTCTCCTAATTTTGCCGCAGCACGTCCAACAGGCTGGTCAATTCCTCCCTCTGCTTCCATTCTATAAGGCGGGTCGGTGAAAACCATATCAGCCTTTTTACCATCCATCAATTTTTCGACGGCATCAATCTGCGTACTATCGCCGCACATAAGCCGGTGTTTGCCCAACAGCCAAATATCCCCTAAAACTGTTACGGGTTTCTTTGGGGCTTCGGGCACTTCATTTTCGTCGGTCAAGCCTTCTATCGGCTCAACAACAATATCCTTCAAAATGCTTTCATCAAATCCCCAATCGACAAGCTGCTCGTAATTAAATTCATTGGCCAAAATATCGATATCCCAATCGCCACGCGATAGGTTATCGGTTGCCAACAGGCGGAGTTTCTGTTCGTCGGTCAAAGGCGGATTCGGTTTGCGGACGGTAATTTCTTTGTATCCCAGTTTTTTCAACGCTTCGAATCGCTGATGCCCGGCCAAAATGGTGTTGCTTTCGTCAATGATTATTGGCGCGTAATATCCGAGTTTTTCAATAGATTCGCATAGCCTGGCAAAGGCATCCTTGCTGATGCGGCGCGGATTTTTGGGATGTTTTTTCAACAAATCAATTTTGATTTTTTCGTCTGTCCAATCGGTCATGCAAAGTTATCCACAAATGTCGATTTTGAAAACGCGAAAAAATTTTTAGTTTTTTTAAGAATAAAAATAAAAGAAAATAAGACTTAGAAAGAAAAATTCTCTCTCTATCTCTTGTCTGTTAGACCGTCTTTGCTCTTTGCATGGGGCTTTTTTTGTTTAATTCAAAAAAAGAAAAAAAGGGAAAAAAGAAAAAAGATTTTTGGCATTTTTTGGTGTGCCTGTCAATTGGGAAAATATGCCACAGTGCGCCATGTGGGTAAGTTGTGCATGCGACAATTTGTCGCACCGACAAAAACTTAAAATAAGTGGGCGTGCAGCGATTTATGCTGTTTAGGCTAGGGGTATAGCTGATTGGTGGTTTTTGCGCGTGGCGCGCTAAAATTTAAGGCATTCTCGCGGCTTGTGAGCATTGCAAGGCAAATTCCTGCAAATCCGGCGGCAATTCGTTTTTTATATTTTTGACTTCTGATAGAAATAATCTTGCTCTCGATGCGTCAAGGCCCAAAGATTCGATAATTTTTTTGCGGACATACGCAAATTGAATCTGCTGCTCTTTGGTCACGGGTGTGTTGGCAGGCTGCTTGGCTTCCGGCTCGTATTGGTTTAGCCAGGTGCTGACATGCTTGGTCTTGACCTTGCGTTGGCCGCATTCGGCGCAGTAATTCAAGGCATCAGATTCCAACTTGCTCATGTCGTATCCCAGTTTGTTTATTCGCAAATATGATTCATAGGCATTTTTTTTAGAACCTTTGGACATGTCAAATGGACGCCATTTAGTCCATAGCGATTCAAATTCGCTTTTATAATCAATGCGGCTGCCAAATAAGTTTTGCTGCATTTTAGTTTAGCACACAAAAATCCACTCACAGTTACCATAAGAATCGCATACACACACGGGCGGCTTAGTGCAGCCAATAGGTTTTATAGGCGTAATCCCGCGGCTAAACGCCATTGCCTGCGATTGTGTGAATAATACAACTAAAAAAATAAAAACTGCTTTTTCATAAAAACTACTCCTTTGGTTATTGTGATGTTTTTGTCATTAAATCACTTTTTGTCGGTTAAATTTACTTTTTCATTGCCGCCATAAATTATACGGCCTTCGCCTGTAAGAATCTGATTCAAACGCTTTACTTGCACCTCGGCTTGGGCTTGTAAAAAAGGGCTTGGCACAGCTGGCGGACGAGGTGATTTTTTACCCATTTTCATTCCTTTTGCGTTTGCTGTGAAAAATAAAACTCGTCAAATTCGTGCACAAAATCGGCCAATTCCTTGACCGAATAGCAAATGCGCGTTGCGTGGCCTTGATGCGTTGCCCATTCTAAAAATATGCGCTGGTTGTCACTAACGCGCCCCTTAGTTTTTATGGTTTTTACTTTTAATTCAACCCAAACCGGCTGATTGCCCCAAAATATGAGCAAATCAGGCACACCAGATTGCACGCCCATGCGCTTAAACAATGCGCCTTCAATCGCTGTGCGTTTTCCCCCGTTAGGGATGTGACACCAAAACATGTAAGGTCTTGTTTTGGTATAAATACGCAAAAAGTCGGCACATGCTATTTGCAGCATGGTCTCGGGGTTTAAGCCCATTCTACGCTTGCGAGGCATTGCCGGCCTCTATTTTAGCCATAACCGCCGCGTATTTGTCCCAGCGCGGTTTAAATATCTTTTTTTCCCACAAAATAAGCGTGCTCGTCGAAACGCCTAGCTCTGTGGCAGCTTCGCTATAGTTTAACTTATTGATTTCCCTATATTTTTTGAGTTTTTCCACAAAATCGTCAATTTTAACCATTTTTATCTCATTTCCTGTAATTTTTTGTTTGACTTATAAAAAATAACCTGTATTATGGCAACATAACTTATTACAAGTTATAAGTCAAATCTTAATTTTAAACCGTAATAACCAAACAAAAGGAAAATTAGCAATGAGAAAAACAATTGATGACGCATACGCGGCGCAGGACGCAAGCGATATGTTCTTTGCGAACGCCAATGTCACAGAGGCCTATGCCAAGGCATGCGCCGAAACCGAATCGTTGGGCACTGATGATGCCTGCGCCGCGGCGTTTGTTGACAATCTGCGCGAGCACTCCGGCGAATACGCCGAGGCCATTGCCGCCGATTTTCTGCGTAGAGTCTGACCAACCAGGGCCAGGTAGGCCCTGACCTAATTGACCGCAAAGAGAAGGGAAATAACATGTTTAACCCATATCACCGCCGCCGCGCACACTGGCACGAAGCCAGAGCGTGGCTTGAGATTGACCGGCTGCGATGGCTGATAATTGTGTTTATCTACGGCTGGCTTGTCGTTCATCATTTATAGGAGTCCTCAATGTTTGAAACTTTCACCAAATACGGCCTTTTGCGTTTTGATAGATTTGATGACGCGGTTGCTGCCAGCATTGGCGAGGTCATTACGCAACCAGGCCAGCCGTGGTATTGGCACAGAGAGGCAAACGGAAAATGGGAATTGTACGAATTGTCGCCGCAAGCGCAAGGGCTGGTTGCATGATTTTATCAATTACCGTTGTTGCCAAAATAGGCAATTTTTACAAGGTTCGGCTTGGCGAGGACTTGCCGCATGGCCAAAACTGGATTGCCACGCTCAAAACAACCGATTGGCATGACGCAATAAATCAAATTTGTCAACAAAGTCAACAAATAGGAGAAATCAATGTCCAATCAAATTATACCGTTTCAGCAGCAAGAAAAATTGGCTTTAGTGATTGCGAAGTCTGGATTATTCGGCATAAAAACACCGGAACAAGCCTTAGCCCTTATGGCGATTGCAGAAGCCGAGGGATTGCACCCTGCCGTTGCTGCGCGTGACTACCATGTCATACAAGGAAGGCCTGCGCTTAAGGCTGACGCAATGCTGGCGCGCTTTCAAACGGCTGGCGGCAAAGTTGAATGGAAAAAAATATCGGACACAGAAGTCTGCGCCGTATTTAGTCACCCGCAAGGCGGCGAGGCGGAAATTAACTGGACGATAGATATGGCCAAAAAAGCCGAGTTGACCAAAAACGCGACTTGGCACAAATACCCGCGTCAAATGCTACGCGCAAGGGTAATCAGCGAAGGCATCCGCACCGTGTTCCCAGGCGTATCGGTCGGCATTTACACGCCAGAGGAAGTCCAGGACTTTGACAATGGCAAAACAGTTGAAGCCGAATATAAAATTGTAGATGAGCCGCCACCCGCGCCGCCAAAACCGGAAAAACCAAATGCTCTTGATGAAGATATAGTCAACGGCCATGCTGAATTGATACGAAGCGCAGAGACATTGGATGAGCTGCGCCAGCGTTATGCAGTCGCCTACAAAGTCGCCACGCAGCACAATGACGCTGCCGCAGGATTGTTGTTCGCAAAAATCAAAGATGAGCGCAAATCCGAATTAGATAGCGGCACAATCGGAGAATAAAATGAAAGCCCCGACTCTTTATAAGATTGACGAACAGCTGACCAGTTTGCTGCAATTGGTTGATGACGAATCAGTGCCGCAAGATGTGCTAGAGGCCGCTATCAACGCCGCGCAATTGGATTTCAAAGACAAGGCATTGGCCGTTGCCGCAGTGATTAAACAATTTGAGGCTATGGTTTCGGCGATTGATTGCCGCATTCAGGAGCTATCTGCGAGAAGTGCGAGATACGATGACGAAGCAGACAGGCTTCGCAATTATTTATTGGCGCACATGGAAAAACAAGGTTTTGACAAAATCGAAAACGATGAATTGTCAATCAAAGTTCGGTTAGGGACGGGAGCGGTGGAAGTGGTCGATAGCAGCAAAATACCTTCTGAGTATTGGCGACTTCCACCTGCGCCGGAACCGCAGCCAGACAAAAAGAAAATTGCCGATGACATAAAGCAAGGTGTTGTCATTGAAGGTGTTAACCTTGTCAAAAAACCAAGATTGGAGATTAAATAATGCCCCATGTTCTGCGAATTGGTGTCGGCAACGACAAAGGAACCCATGTTGAGTTTGACGATTGCATCGTCATTGAAAATCAGCACATGGCTTTGGTTATGTCTGAGTTAGCTAAAATGGATGACGACGAAGCGGTTATCAATCTTGACAAACTTGCAAAAGCGATTTTGGATTTAAGCAAATTAAATATGGCTCTTATGTCTTTAATTAACCGGCACATGGATAAATTATTGCAAGGCAAAGAGATTGTTGCATCAATGCGTAATGAGTGGAGGGATAATGTCGTACAATTCAAACATTAACACCTCGGAAAATTGGAAAGCGCAAAACACATCAGCTGACGCTGCCAAAGATATGCACGAATCTGGCGCAGCGGCAACATTGCGAAAAATGGTTATGGACGCATTTGCAAAACATGGTGCAATGACATCGGACGAAGTTGCGAATGTGTTAGGCAAAGATATTTTGTCAATCCGGCCAAGGCTGAGCGAATTGGTCAAGGCTGGATACTTGCACAACACATTTTCAAAGCGCAAAAACAATCGTGGCCGCAATGCCGTGGTTTGGGATATTTGGAAGGATTAAAATGACGGAAAAACAAATGGAACTAGCAAAAAAACTTTGTCAAATTTGGCTTGATGGTTATTTAGAAGCCTTAGAAAAAGGGCTTGGCACTAGAAAATTAGCCAATTTTGATATTTGTTGGATTAGTGCAACTGAACAAATGCGCAATCGTTTTTTATCCATAGCGAAAAAATATGTATAGAAATTTTTAATTTTTCAACGCCTATTGTCACCGTAAAATGCAAAAATTGTGAAAGATATTTTTAAGGAAATTAAATATGACCGACAAACCTGATTATTTTAAGCACATACCAAAACATGAACCTATGTGGAACATCCAAGAACCAAGTTTACGAGAGCTACGCTGGCAAGCTGCTGTTGCTGCTATTCCGCCACTTATTCCGATTGTGCAAAACGAAAAAGATGTTCCTGGTCATTATAAACCTACCCATTTAGCGTGTTGTGCGTTTGCGATTGCAGACGCAATGCTCAAGGAGGGTGGTTATGTCGAATAAAGTAAGTAGTTTGCCTATCAGAGAGGAAAGATTGGAAATTGACGCAACGCATGTTGTGAAAGTTGGGCCGCCTGAAAGTGCTGATAAATTTGAGAATTTTATTACTATCGCAACGCAGCCAGAAAGAATTGAAGTGCGTGTAGCTATTAAAGGTTTTAACTCCGTAGATTCAGCGCGAGAATTTGCCAAAACTTTTTTGGAACGAGGGATTTTAATCCTAAGCGACAATGATAATTTTGATATTTTGACGAATGCAAAATAATCAAGGTGTAGAATGTTTTATAAATCTTTGCGCTGCCAGTGTGGTAGAGAGCATGCGATTTTTGACACTGATGGCCTAAACCAGGAATTGTTCAAAGCCAATGGCGATATTATGCGGATGCGGCAACTATTGCTGAATCTGCAACAGATGGTTTATCCACTCGGAGATGCGTTTAATTTGATAGAGAAAGAACTTTATGGGGAGATAACATGACCAAAAAATCACAAGCAGAATTAGAAATCGAAGCATCACAAGATGTATTTAACATTGCCACCATTGGTTTTGAGGAATTTTATAAAACCGCAAAGGAAAAAAATACTGGCAACTACAGCACAGCAGCTTCATCTGGTTACTCCAGTACAGCAGCTTCATCTGG
>FRDC01002603.1_pt1 | contig 31488 bp, 59 predicted proteins | sample 1106171 | NCBI WGS metagenome assembly FRDC01 (sample SAMEA3930566, study PRJEB13176) | freshwater metagenome | biome: Drinking water system; feature: drinking water; material: water | place: Singapore | collected 2014-12-20 | reverse complement strand
ACCACGTGTCCCCGCATGTTCCGACCCTTCTGCCAGTACCTTGAAAACGCTCGGGTTTTTCTCTGCGGCGCGAAGTCGCGCTCGAAGCTCGTTCTTGCGCGCGCGCTGCTCTTCGGTGAACACGCGCCCACGTCGATCACGCTGCTTGTCGCGCAGCGCGCAGCACTGACGGCAGACGCGACTGGGAAGGCCATTGACCCGCTGGACCTTGACGTTGTCGCCGACCATCTCGTGGCCGCGCTTGCAGTGGGTATGCGGTGGCCGTGGCTGGCGCGTGACATGCGGGCGCGGCGCGCGATACCCGCACGCGCGACCGACTGCGACGGCGGCCTTACGGCGCAGGCTCCGCTGGTGGAGCTCGCCGCGGAGGATGTTCTCGAGGTTGGTCACGGGCTCGAGGTGCCACGGGTTCACGCATCCTCGGTCCCGGCAGAGATGGTCGAGCGTCTTCCCTTCGGGGATCTCTCCGCGCTCGAGGATGTACGCGACCCGGTGCGCCTGCACCTCGTGTCTTTCACCGACGCGGCAGCGACCGTACCCCTTCGGGTTCTTGAGTCCGCGCCAGGGCCAGCACGAGTCGCGATCCTGCCTCCGGTCCACGCGACGCCAGAACGTGACCAGCGCGTCGTATCCGATCTCGTCGACCGTGCGGATCGGCGGACGACGCTTCATGCCCGCTCCCCGCTGTCCGGCCGGGGGGCGAGACGGTCAAGGGCAGTGGTAAGCCAATCGCTCATCCATCCCCGGTTCTGTTCGTAGAGCTCCCGTTCTTCCGGCGTGAGTCGGTCTGCCCGTGCTCCGCCCGCCTGTTCATTCACGAGCCGCACGACCAATTCCGCATCGGCGCGCGAATCCATGACGCCAATCAGGTCATCGGGGCCGGTGCCTCGGTAGATCGTGCGGCCTACCTTTGACCCCACACGCCACGGCCCAGGCGTCGACGTGTCTGCCCGTTCCCCGCCGTGGACGTCGGGACAGCCCTCGCAATGCATCGGCGCGCTGAAATGCCCGCAGAGCCCGCATCCTGTTTCACGAATGCCCTTACACGTTGGCTCGTCGCTTCCCTCGTTCATGGGCTCCATCCCCTTCCTTCTCCCGTTCCCCTCAGTCACCGGACTTGTTGAGCCGTTGAAGGTCGGCGTCCATCTGCGCACGGTCGGCTAGGCGCTGCTCTGCCACGGCAGCCGTCTCGCATTGCGGGACACAGCGGCGCACGCTGCCCTCGGCGTTATGAGCGGCGTTGTACTGCGAGACGCACGCCGTCAGGCAGGCTTGGAAGATCAGCTTCATGTACCAGCTCCAGGTCATGTGTCCGTCGTTCTCCTCTGTTCCTTTCAGGGGGAGAGGGCCGCGCCCGGAGTTGAACCGGCGTCCTCTTGCGAGGTGGGATTAGTGCCTGTCACCCGCGCGGCCACGCTTCATCTCCTTCTTTCCGAGGGTATAAGGCGGGAGTCCGAATACTCCCGCTCTGCTACTTAGTCGATGAAATCGTGAGGGATGCGAGGGTGTCGCTAGGAGTGTCATAGCCGAGCACTTCCCCGATTGACTTCGCAAGCGCTCGCGTCAGCTCACGCCCGACGGGCGGCTGATCGTCCGCATTGAGCGCGTGGCCGACGACGTACCGCATCGCATCGGAATCCAGGATCGCGCGTAGATCGTTCCGCTCGCGTTCGAAGCTGGCCGCGCTGGTCGAGGCTTCGCACGGGAACTCTCCGCCACAGAACACCCGCTGATCGCTCAGTTTCCTCTCTACTTCCCCGAGTGCCGCCGACAGAGCCTCCACGTGCGCTAGCAACCAGCGGCGATCCTTCACCGCATCGTTTCCGTCTTCGTCGCTCAAGTGAGACGCGTCGAGCGCTTCGGGTAGATGCTCACTCACAAAGGACGCGTCTCGCTGCTTGATCTCGTCGAGTGTCGCCACATCCCCTCCGGTCGCCACGTTGTTCGGATCTGCTTGGTGCGTCACGTTTCCTTTCTCCTTTCAGGGTAGACGCGGGACTACGGAGCCATCTCGGTCGCGCACGAGCCGCAAACGCTTCCGTTCTCGTGCCTGCTCACGCCACCGTTCGATGACTTCGATTGGGTCCACGTAGCCAGGTGGCGGGCTGCTGCGCTGTTCGTATCCACCGCCGCAGTCGCGACAATTGCGGCTCCAATGCTCGCCACCCTGGTGCATGACGTGGCACCAACCAGTCTTGTTGAAGTGTCCGCAGAGCTTCACTATTGCGTCACGCTCGCGAGCCGCTTCTTCGCCAGCTCAATCGTCGCGATGTTCCGCTCCGTCTCTTCGTCGGAGCAGCATTTGTAGTTGTGAACGAAGGCGAACGAGGCGAGGCCCATCATGGCTTCGCTGTCCAGAATCGCGAGGAGATCGCGCACCGACTCTACTAGATCAGTCAGCGTCGTTGGCTCATTCGTCACGTTGTTCCTCTCCTTCTTTCCGAGGGTAGACGCGGGAGTCCGAAGACTCCCGCTCTGGGAGGCCGGGTGTATTAGCGAGTGAGTCTGAACCTGGTTCCAAGGCCATCTAGGAATTCCAGCCCTGAACCTGCCAGACGTATCGCCAGCGACGTGATAATGTTCTTCGGTTTCCGAGGACGACGCTTCGCTTGGGCGAGGAACTGCGACGTATCGTAAGCCGATACCTGATCCGAAAGCGGACGCGGGTTGCTACCAAGCTTCTCAATAAGCGAGCGCCTTCGTTGGTAGCGGGCCGGATTTGTACCGGCTCCTCTCGGTACGCTGTCGCACCCGCCCGCGACACTCGTGCGCCTGTGCCCGGAAGCGAGTATGGCCGGGCAACGTAGAGAAGACCCCTGGGCGGTGCGTGTCATCATCCACGCTGCCGCTACCGCAATCATGTCTAGCTCACGTTCATCGACCGCTGAAACGCCCGATCCACCAGCGGCGAGCCCTTCTGCGCGTACTGGATGAACTGGTCCCGGGCGAGGCCCATCGCTTTCGCCCCGTCCGTCACGCCGATCTTCACCCAGAAGCTGTACGCCTTCACGTACTGCGCGACCGTCGGACTCGTTTGGATTGCCGCCTTACACACACTGTCAAACGTGGGAGCTGCCATACGTTCTTTCTCCTTTAGTGGTTTGATTGGATCGCCTACGCCGCCGGCTCTTCCAGCTTCGCGCGCACGAAGCAGTCCTTCGCCTCCAACAGCTTCCGCAGGCCCGCCGACTTCTCGGCGCAGTCCGGGAGTTGCGCGTCCATGCTGCACGCGAGCGCGTAAACGTCACCGCTCACCGCCTGCAACTTCTCGGGGAGATGCTTGAACTCGAAAAACTTCATGATGGGAGCTGCCATACGTTCTCCTTTGGGTTAGGGGACGCGAGAGTGCGTCACGGTTAGAAGATCCTGCGACCCGACATGGCCGCGTTGATCGCGCGCAAGTTCGCATTGATCTGACAGGCCGCTCTCAACACTTGCTGATCGCAGCCACACTTCGGACGAAAACGAATCCACACGTGCCCTGCCGGCAGAGTCGCAGCCACGGTCCCGGTCGCGCGGATTCTCTCCGCTCCGATTTCGCAGCACGACTTCGACGGACCTGGCGGATAGATGGTCAAATCGAGATCGTCGAGCTTCATTGCGGGTCCGTCGGCGTCTGTTCGTACGCCTTGGGCGCGTTCAGCATCGCGAACTCACCGTGCATCTCCAGCACCTTCGCGTCGCGGGCTGCGATTGCTTCGTCCTTGGTCCAAAACTGCCTCGCCCAGAGGCGGCCTTGGGTCTGTACCCGCGCCACCCACGGAGCATGCCCGCGGGCGGCGGCATAGTTGGACCAGGAAACCCCGATCGCGCCTGACCTATTCCGGTCCGTGCGTGCCCGGTTCGCCATGTTCTGCGACTTCGTGCAGGCGCGAAGATTCACACGCCGATTGTCGAGCGGGTTGCGGTTGATGTGGTCGACGTCCATGCCCGGCGGCGGGTCGATCACGGCCCGATGCATCGGAATCACTCGACGATTCGGACGGTCAGAGAGAAACGCTCGGGGCGGGAAATGCTTGTTGATCTGGGTCGACCAATTGTGCCGCCCAATCGCTCGCGCATCCTCGGCGTCAATCATGGCGTAGTAGCCTCTCGTCAACGCGACGATGCCGACACGGCCGATGATGATGATTGGGCGCGGCACACGAGCGCGATGCTCGCATCGATCCAGGATGCTCATGGCGCAGGGTCCGTAGGGGTCTGGGCATAAACCCGGCTCTTGCACTCCGGGGCCGTCATTTGGGTGCAGAGGGCGCCCCCTTCGGCTTCGATGAAGTCCGTGAGTCGCGTGGGATTGATCGTGGAAGACGCGCGCCGCATCTCCGCCACGGGCGTCACGAATCCTGGCCCGTCTTGGATCATCGAGAGACTCGTGGTCCACGCGACCCGCAACTCCTCGCCGGGTGCGAGACAGGCGCTGTTCGTCGCCGGCAGGAAGCGCGTGCGGCCGATCCGAATAGCGGGTGAGCCATCGTGTGGCGGATGCCATCCCGTGTTGAACGCGAAGCACTCCGTCGGACACGCGCAGCTATCGCGGTTGCGAAACACGATCTCGATGGCGACGGTTTCTCCGGCCTCGGCGACGGTGACTTTTTCGAGGAAGTCAGCGCCGGGGCGACGGCGTTCGCAGGTCTGGGTGCAGCGGCTTTCAGCGTCGCCCGCGAAGCCGAAGAGCAGCACGAGAATAAGTGCGATGGTGATGCGTTGGAGCATGGTTTAGCCCTCCCCGCCCTTCGATTTCGTCGGCGCGCAGACCAGCGCGAACAGGTCGCGCGCCGCTGGATCTCCCTTCACGCGCAGGACGGCTTCGCGCGCCCTCGCCCGGAACAAAGGCGCCAAGAACGGCCTATACTCAGCCAGGCGATCCCACTGCGCGAGCACTTGATGCGCTGCAAACGCGCATCGCGTGAGGTGTTCACGAAGAGGAATCCATCCCTCGTGCACCTCGGCCAACCGCCCCGCGGCGTCTCGCTCGGTGCTGATTTGCTCCGCGAGCGATACCATCCACGATCGGAATTTCGATCCGACCGGCGCTTCTCGCGTCTCGATCATACCCGCCTCCCCCTTTCATGCCCCTCGGCCGACACCCGCACCCCACCGAAGGCCGTGGGGGTGTCGACTGTCAGGCACGACCTAGTTGCCGTCCGCCGGAGGCGTCGTGTTCGCCGGAATCGCCGCCGCGAGCGCGTCCGTGGACGCCGCCATCTGCTCCGCGAACGCGTCGATCGCCGCCTGAATCGCGGCGGGATCGCCACCGTTCGCGATGAGCTCGGCGATCTGCGCCTTCAGCTCCTGCACGTTCGTGTTGAGGCCCTGAATCGCCGCCACGGCGGACGCGTCCACTGACGTGTTGCGCGCCACTTCTGCGGCGAGCTTGTCGAAGTTGAGAGTCATCGTACGTACCTCCTCGAGTAGAGTTGCGAGTTGCACCGACAGCCTCGTCCAGGTGGTGACGAGGGACTTGGGGACCAGCAGGAAACCGAAGAGGCTCATGGCTGCGTCTGCCGCTCTTGCATGCATTGCACGAGCGCCGCGCTGCACCGGGTCGTGTTCTCGATCGAGGTTTTCAAGCTCGCGATGCAGCGATCCGTCTGTGCCGCCAGCGCATCGAACGGATCCGGGTCGGGCTCGTAGCAGCCCGCGAACACAAAGCCCGCTACCACCGCGAGCACGAGCACCACGACCACGCGTCCCCACCCGAAGCGCTGGGGTCGCTGATTCAACCGCGAATGGAATTGCAGGAGCTCACCCATCGACGATTCCTCCCCACGTCATGCGACCACCAGTTGCGTCGGACATCCGCACCGTTCGCAGTGGATGCCGATGCCGGTTTTGATGCGATTCTCGGTGTCGTAGACACACGCCACCCAGCGACGGCCGAGCGAGTCGTGCGCGATGGAAATGCGATCCGTCGGGTCGCAGAACAGCAGCGCGGCGACGCGCTCGGCGGGCACTTCCTCGAGCGGCCCGGGGCAGCCGCAGCGGGCATAGACGACGCTCTCCATGTCCTCCGCGATGGCTTCGGGCTGCACGCCGAACTCGTTGGCGAGCTGGCGTGCGATGAACGGAATGGGCCGCGAACGCCGAGCGGGCAGCGCGGCACCCGGCACCGGCCACTCGTCGGTTGCGACGCGATGCACGTCGCGCATCGTCGCCTCGGTGATGCCGCCGTCGTGGGCTTCGTCCTCGATGCGACACACGAGACGCAGCGCACGGAATAGGCGGGCGTATTCCTTCCGCGCGCGATGGTCCTCCGGCAGCCGGTCAACCCACTCAGCGAGCGTCATTTCACGCGCCGCTCCGTCACTCATCGCGGTCGCTTCCCTGGTCGTCGAGTATGCGGCGGAGCTCGTCGAGAAAGGTGGGTAGGTAGCCCATCGTATGCCCCATTGCGGCCCACCGATCGTGCAGCGCTCGCACGCGCGCGAGCCGTTCGGTGAGCACACCCACCTCGATGTCGAGCACTTCGTTTTCCATCGTCGGCACCTCGATTTCTGCCAGCAGGACCGCGAGCACGTCGCGGTCTGCCGGGTGCATGGGCATCGTCTGGTCCTCGATGATGGCCTTGACCCAGCCATGCACCTTGGTGGCCCATCGGTTCGCCGCCACGAGTCGATCCAGCTCGTCCGGATTCAGCGTCGTCGAGTCGATGTCCTCGAGCTCATCCTCGGTCAGCAGCTTCACCGCCGTCACGCTTCGTACCCAGTGCATTCGCATTCAGCGCAGCGCCCAAAACTGCCGTCCTTCTTTTGCGAGTGGCTGTCGCGCGGGTCGCCACAGCGCGAACAGCGACGTAGATCGCCGTCGGCAAAGCCGGGCGTTGGCGTGTGGAGCAGCCGCGCCTTGCCGCGATTCCACGGCTGATGCGCGCTGCGCGGCTGACTGCATGCCGTGCAGCGAAGCCCCATTTGCACCGTCACGGATTGCAGCGATAGGCCCGGCGGCTCCTCGAAGCGCGCGCACGCGGCGGATAGTTCCGCGCGGTCGAAGCACGCCATCGCGCCGAGCGCGCACGTTCGGCAGAGCCAGACTCCCGTGAGGCTCGGCGCAAGCGCAGACGCGAACGGCAGCGCCACGAGCGACCGATCGCCCTCGCGGCAGACCGCGCACATGGACGCGTAGCCCGCGTTCACCACGCGCCAGCCGGGATCGGTCACGAGTCCGTCGCCCACGGCTTGATCGGGCCGGAGTTGTGCGCCCACAGCTCCCGGCACGCCATGATTTCGGAGCCCATCTGCCGCGCGGCGGCGGCGTCGAAGACGATCCACCCGTCGACTTCGGGATGACGCAGTCCGAGCAGCATTTCACCCGTAGCGCGGTCGCGACCGATCACCATTTCGACATCACGCACCGGCTTCGCATTTGAAAAGTCGTTCACGCGACACCCCCGGCGGTGAGGGCGAGCGTGGCGAGGAGGGGGGCGACGAGCGCGACGAGGGTGCGCATCACGCGGCCTCCGCATCGAGATCGAGGTGCACGGCATCCCGTGGGTCAGGACACGGCGCGCACCCCGAACAGTGCCACCGCGGACGGCCGCGATAGCGCCAGTAGTGGCGCGACCCGCACGTCCAGCACGTCGTCGGCGTCGGTTCTGGCGTCACGCCGTCAACGATCACGCACGCCTCCGATCCGCCCCCGTGAGCACGATCTGCGTCCAGCCGGCGAGCCGACTCGCGATGCTCGCGTCGTACGCGCGCTCGATCTCCTCCACCGAGAGATTCGTGGTGAGAATCGTGCGCTGGTAGTTCCCGCAACGGATCGACAGCAACTCGTGAAAGGCGCCGAGCGCGCCCTCGCTGACGCGCCCTTCGTGCCCGAGATCGTCGATCACGAGCCACGACAGCGCGTCCGTCAGCCGCAGCATAGCGACGCTGCCGCTCCCCGCGCCGTCGGACCAGAGCGCGTTCAACAGCGAGCGTGCCAGCAGGAATTTCGCGTGCGTCTCGGTGTGATGCGCGAGCATTCGCGCGGGGTCGAGCGCGAGCGTGTCGCGGCAGATCACCTCCGCGAGCACGGCCGCCGCGAGATGGCTCTTGCCCGTGCCAACCGGCCCGTTGATCAGCAGGCAGCGCGTGCGCGCACTCTCCTCTGGGGCATCCAGCCACCCCCGGATGCGGTCCGCGTACAGCGGGAACTGCGCCAGCGTCGCGCTCGCGTGCTCGCGAAGGACGCCACACTTCACGAGCTGCGGCGCGGGATTCTCGATCCGCGCGAGCCGCGCGCGCAGCTCGGCGAGGTTCGCTTCGTCGCGATCGATCGCCCGGTACATCGCCTGGAGCCGCGCCGTCTCCTCGGGGTGCGACTGCGCGACCGCGATGCGCCACGCCATGAGCGCCTGATGGTCACTCGGATCCGGTCGGCCGAGCGCCTGCACCGCCTGCCGCGCGTCGCGCTTCGCTTCCGCGATCGCAGCCTCGAGCGTGGCGATCTCAGTGCGCCACGATTCGGGCGTCGCGGGACTTTTCCCGTTCCCACTTGTCGGCGTCTTCGGACGTACGAGTGCGAGGGGCGTCGGGTCGGACATGGATTCCTCCTGTCGGGCGCTGGTCCAGCCAGCGTTTCTGGCGGAGATAGGTCGCCGGAAGCGGCGTGTACTGCGGCTCTTTCGCGGCCCAGATCGGCCGTTGCCACGCGAGCACCGCGAGCAAGTCGACGAGCGCGGGGCGTTCTTTCGCCATCTGGCCCCACGCCTTCTCGGCGTCGCCGCGCGCCTCTTTCCGCGGATACGCGGCGTACCAATCCTCGAATCCGAGCGTCGTCGCTGGCGAGATGCTTGCTACGCGCGCGTGCACGGTGGTTCTTTCTGCTGATTCCGAACCAAAAAGATCGTTGGTTGAGGGAGAAGAATCTCTCTCTGAAACCTCCTGCTCATGCTCCTGCTCTTGGCTTCGATGGGCCTTGGAAGCCCCTTCGATGACCCTCGCGAGCTGCTCCCACTTCGGCGCGTTTTCGAGCTGCCAGGCGTCGCCGTATTTCTCGACGAACGCCGCGACAAAGCGGGGGATTTTCACCCGCATAAGCTCGCCGATCGTCCACACGAGCCGGTTGTCGCCGGGCTTCATCGTCTCGGCGACTTGGATGCGGGCCATCTCCGGCACCCACACGAAGCAGGAAGCCTCGTCATAGGCCGCAAATCCCGCTTCGATCACCCTCCGAAGCCCCTTCGTAGCCCCTGCGATGCTGAGCCCGGTGTCGTGCGAGATGGTCGGAATCGGGAGGTAGTAGATGCCGAGTTGGTGCGCCGACGGCCCGGTGATGAGGTACGCGGCGACGACCTGCGCCTCGAGCGAGCCGCGGAGCTTCCGTCCCGTCTCGCCGATCCAGAACTGCGGCGACACCTTGCCGTAGTCCCTCACGCCGCACCGTCCTGCGTGAACTTCTCGAACCCGTCACACGGCCACTCTCGGGCGAGGCAATCGAGGCACGGCCCGTTGAGCGGATGCCGATCGAGCGTGTGCCGGCACAGGCACAGCGGGGCGATCGTCTTCTCGGTGGGGAAGAGCTCGAGGTCGGTCACGACTGCGCCCCCTGCATGATCCCGTCCCGGATCCGCTCGGCCAGCGAGAAACACTCCGACGCGACACTCTCGAGGACGTGCGCGCACCCGCCTTGGCCGCCGGTCGAGGACGTGTCGAGCAGCTCGTCTTTCGCGTCCGTGAGCGAGGCGACGAGGCGATTGAGCTCCTCGCGAACCCTGGAATCGTTCACCGCCCCTCCCCAAACCGCATCTGTTCTCGCGGCCCTTCTGCTGGTCGAAACGGTGGGACATCGCCTGGACGAAAGGCGTCGGGACTCGGGCCGAGCTTCCACACGATCGCTTTCCGTCCCGAGGGCGTCGGACGTGTCTCGCTCGAGGCGTGGAGCTTCCCGCGCTCGACGAGGTGTCTGCGGTTGCCCGAGCACGTCTGGTGACTGAGGCCGGTTGCCGCTTCGATTTCGTGGTCACAGGCACCACCTTTCGCGGCGACGACGGCGAGGATTTGCGAGTCGACGGGACCGAGGGGACGGTCGCGAAGCGCGCTGCGACTCGTCGACTGGACGAGCGGACGACGAGCGATGCGAGCGGGGGCGGTCATCGGTTGCCTCGCAGCCGATCAACGGCAGTCGTGATCGCGTCGACGTGCTCGACGAGGAGAGCAACGTCGCCATCGTAACCGCGAGCATTCACGCGCTCGCGCACGCGCTTCAGCAGGCTCGGGACCGGCGGCCCGCCAGGCCGAACGGAGACGTGAATCACGCCGTCGGCGAGGTCGTGATTGCACATCACTTCCACGCCTGGGACGTAGTGATCGGCCACCACGGCGCGCATGTAGATGCGCCAGTCGTTGCCGTTCAGCGTCACCAGCCCCGGCACGCCTTCGAAGTCCGCGAGCTCGTCGTAGATACGCGCGAGCAGCGCGTAGGATTCGCGATCCATCGTCACGCGTTCATCCTCCGCACCCCCGAAGTAGTTGCAGGGGCCGGATTCGAACCGGCGACCTCCGGGATATGAACCCAGCGCGCTAGCCTGGCTGCGCTACCCTGCGTCGAAATTGCCGCCGCCATCGCACCCGTACGCCAAGACCCGCGCCCCCCGGTGCGGGCAAATTTTGACGTCCGAGCACGACAGCGACGGAGCTGCATAGTCATCACTCGGCCCTCGTCGGCGCGTTGCGCCCGCCCGTGAGCCGCACGAGCCGGACGATCGGAGCCATCCGTTCACCGCGCGCCTGTCGCGCCCAGCGCCGCTGCAACTTCCGCGTGATGTGCGCGGCGTTCCAGCCGAGCTCGCCGGCCACGAACGGCCACGTGCCGAACACGTCGGGCGAGCGATCGAGACGCCGAAACCACTCGCGCTCAGTGGTGCTTTCGCGATCGGCGCCCGCCACCGCATCAGCGAACATGCCGAGCAAGAGCAGCCGCTCGGGCGTCCTGGGTATCGAATTGGGGACCACGAACTCGCCCGAGGCATCCGCGAACCGATCGGAGAATCGATCCGAGGATTGCGAGAGTCGCGCGCTCATGCCGCCCACCGCCGTTCGAGCTTCGTCAAGAGCTCCTCCTGATTGATCCGCAGGCCGTTGCAGATGCAGCCGACCGTCAGCTTGTGCGGGTCGCAGACGCCGCGAAGCCACGCGCGCTCCGTCTCGTCGCCCTTGTTGGCGCGTTCAATCGCGTCCTCGAGCACAACGAGCCCGAGCTGTTGCACCGCGTTCAGCTTGTGCGGGAAGCGCCCGAAGTCGGGATCAATCGCGCTCTCGTACGTGTCCGAGTCGATGCGAAAGGAGAGGAAGTCGACACCCGCCGCCATCACGCCACCTCCCGGGCGCTGAGTTGCGTCGCCTGGATCTCCGCGAGCCGCCGCTGCGCGAGCCGCGACGGCTTCGCCAAGCCCGATTCCCACCGCGACACTTGCGACACCGACACGCCCACTTCATGCGCGAAGCTCTCTTGCGTGAGCCCGAGCGCGTGGCGCAGCTTTCGAATCGTCGCCCGCGTGAACGTCACGACCGCGCCCCCGTCTCCCGCTCGAAGAGCTCGACCGCCATGCCGAGCCTGGTGAAGCCGTGCGTGATGTGCTCCCGAAACGTGTGCTCCGCGACGACCACCGACGGGTCAATCTGGTTCACCAAGTAGAGCCGCCCGTGCATCACGTGCGAGCTCGCGTGCGTCAGGTGGTACAGCACGGGATGCGTCAGCCACTCCCCCGCTTTCGGGCCGTCGTGGACGCGGAGGACGTGCTCGAGGCAGTCGAGCGCGCGGGGGAGGAGCTGGTCGCGCATCACGACATCACCTCGCCGGACAGCACCCACAGCCGGAGCTCGGGAATCTCTGCGAGCAACGGCACCAGTCGTGGTGCGGCGACGCCGACCGCCGCCGCCACCGCAGAGAGTCGATCCACCTGATCAGCAGATCGCCGCACCACGAGTCGAGAAAGATCGAGCGTGAGAAGGCGCCGCGCGAGCGTCACGGAGTCGACATTGGTGGAGCGCTCCGGAGTTGAACCGGAAGCCAGCCGCACTGCGCGCGATGCGCTGGCGCGCCCCGAATAAGCGACCGCGAGCCTCACGAGAGCGCTCCGCAGTCAAGGAACTCCTTGCACCACACGAGCTCCCCCTCCGCCTGACAGAGGAACTCCACCCGCTCACAGAGCGACCAGCTCACCGCGATCTGATCCGCGAACGCGAGCCCCGCGCCGATCGCTTGCGCGGTCAGGAACTCGAGCCGGTCCTTCCGCGAGCGCGACTCCCACTGTCCGTCGCGGGCGAGCGCGCGGACATCGAGCGCCGCGAGTTGCGCGATCAACTGCTCGTCGTCGTGTTGCGCCCTGCGAGCATCCATTGCTCGACCTCGTGCTACCCACCCCGTCCAGTGCTGCCCCTGAAGTCGCCGAGTGGGGGCTCGACGCTTCGCATCCCGTCAACTGTGTGCGCTGTAGAGGACGGTTTCCGCCGCCCTCAGCGTCAAAAATCAGATCATCGTGACCTCTGGAGAGGACGCCCCCGCCGTTGCCTGCCATAGGGTTGCATCACCCTTCGACCGACTTGCCGGAACGAACCGCACTCGGGCATGTGCCGTAGTCAGAACCACGCACCGTCGTTCACCGAGCTTGATCGCACTGCCGCCTTCCGCTACGGAGCGTGACTCTCGCATCACCGCACCGTCGCGGAGCTTCAAATTCTCATTCCTGGATGAGGAGGCTCCACGATGCTCGGCAACTCCGCCCCGACAGTCCTCGCGCATGCGCCGACGCTCGCGTCCTACGCGGATGCGTGGCGCGCGCGTCGCGCACGGCATTGGGCGCCGCGCACGCGCGAGGGGTACGAGGAGAAGTTGCGGCGATACGTGCTGCCCGTCCTCGGCAACGTCGAGCTCGGTGCGATTACGCGCCGGAGCCTCGTCGAGTTGTTCGATGATCTCGCCACGCGCCACGAGCCGTCGACCGTTCTCCTGACCGTCGGCATCGTCACCGCGCTCTTCAACGACGCGGTTGACGGCGAATGGCTCGCGCAGAATCCCGCGTTCCGTCTCGCGCGTCGCTACCGCGCCCGGAAGCGGGAAGCGCCCTGCTACACCCTCGAGGAAGTCGATCGTTTCTTGCGCGTCGGCTACCAGCTCGACCCCGTCTGGACGCTCGGCTTCGCATGCATGGCGAAGACCGGATGCCGCACAGGCGAGATGCGCGCGCTCCGCCTCAGCGACTTCGATCGCGTCGAACGTCGCGTCGCGATCCGTCGCCAGCTCACCCAGCCGAGCGGCGAAGAGGCGTTGCCGAAGGGCAGCAAGACGCGCCGCCTGCCCTACTTCGCGTCGCTCGAGCCGTGGCTCGATGAAGCCGCGCTCCGCCCGCATGACCGGCTCGTGCCGATGGCCGCGGGACGGTGGGGCTACAAGCAAACGCTCCGCATGTTCGGCCGCATCGCCGAGGCCGCGAAGCTCCCGATCTACTCCCCGAAAGCGTTTAGGCACGGCTTCGCCTCGACGCTCGTGAGCCACGGCGAGAGCGTCGAATCCGTCCGGGCGGCGATGGGGCACGCCGACGTTCGGACGACCGTCCGCACCTACGGCGGGCACTTCGAGATGCAGCGAAGCCCGCTGTGGGACCGCTTCTAGGCGCTCGCGGCCGGATGAAAAAGGACACCGAAGCACGCGCGTGTCCTTTTAAGCCGCGTCCTTAAGCCCCTCTTCGGCGTCGCCTGTCTCCCTTGTCCCAGTTCGATTCTGGGCGGGGGCACTAGGCTTACGGCGAGAGGAGGTCTTGTTATTCGCGAGTTTGGCGTTCATTCCCGCCTCAGCCAGTCGCCCGATGTCGGCGACCTTGGGGGGGCTCGAGGCGGATCGGCCTTTTCCCTGGCGCTCGCCGCGCTCCCCCGTTCCGGCCGTCTTCCATGGGTCGATGCCGGCGAGGACGCGCGACGTGATCGTCGGCTCCTCGAGCGCCGTAGCCGCATCGGCCATCAGGTGCGCGAGCGCCGAATTGCTGACCCGACGCGCCACGCGAAGGTTGGCAATGCTCTGGCCGCTGGTGCCGACCCGAATGCCGAGGGCAGTCGGGCCGCCCGCAACCTCGATCAGGCGTTCGATCGCGGGCAGCGCATCGTGCAGCCCCTGCTCGAACACCGGAACCTTGATCTTAGCGGAATGTCCCATGGCTTGACCGTGTAGCACACGAGCATAGGGGGCGGTCAAGCCCCCACGCAAAGTCAAGCTCCCTTGACGGGAAGCTAGGTGGTCGTGTATCTACCGTCTCGCGATGGCGAGAACGGCAGCAACGAACACCACGAACGCCGCGACTGACGCGGGTTTCCGCAGCGTCCGATTCACGCTGCAGCTCAGCGAGCGCGAAGCCGCAACGGTTCGCGAGGCAGCCGCGCGCGAGCATTTGGCGGTGGCCGCGTTCGTGCGCTCCGTCGTTCTCAAGGCCGCAGAGGGATCGCGATGAGCGACCGCCTGACGCCGCTCGAGACGCTTCGCGCCGAAGACGTCCGGCGCTGGGCGCGGCCGTTCGTCTACGCATGGCGCCGCGGCGAGCGTGTGCTCTACGTGGGCGCCACCCGGCGAGGGCTTCCGCGGCTTCAGGGCACGCACCGTNNCGATCGCGGTCGGCGGCGGCATGCAGCCGGGCGACGTGTTTGACCTTTACCGCGTGCCGCGCGGTGTGCCGATCGGCGACTTCGAGCGCCAAGTCATCGCGGCGCTCACGCCGGAACTGAACGGCAAGACGGATCGCCTGTACTTCGAGCGCGACCGCCGCCGCGACAAGGTCCGGCACCGCTATCCGATCGAGCATTTCCGAAACGACGTCGTCGAGGACGTGGAGGGGTGAGCATGGCAGAGTCGATGGTGGATGGCCGGGCGCGGCTGGTGTCGCAACCGCCCGAGCCGGACTTCGCGGCACCGTGCCGCGCGCTCGCGGCGCTCCGGCATGTACGCACCGACCCGGCCACCGTGAAGTGGATCATCACGGCGGCCCGCTTTTGGTTTCAGGTCGAGATCGTCGAGGGCGACCCGCCGGAAGCGCATTGGCTGTGGCACGGGCCTACGCAGCTCGATACCGAGAAAAACACTCGGTACGCGGTCTTTCGCGACTCGAGCGGTAAGGGCACCTGGGGCGCCGCGCGAATGGCGTGGATGCTGACGAACGGCGAGTGGATCCGTAATCGCCGTATCGAACAGGTATGCGATGAGCCGCTCTGCGTGAAGCCGTTCGCGTCCCATTGGGAGCTGAATCACGTTGTCCTGGCCGCCCCGGGATCCGTAGGAATGCGTGTGCCTTGGGACCCTGATCGCTCCGACAATCCCGAGCGGGACGCAGCGATTCACGCACTGTACGCGGCCGGCGGCGTGACTATGCAGGTGATCGCCGACGCCTACCGGATGTCACGGCAGCGCGTGCATCAGATCATCGAGCGCCAGGAGCGCGGCAAGCGCGCAGACGGGATTCCCCGATGACCCCCACCCGCATCCTCGCGCTCCTCCTCGGCTCCGCCTGGCTCGCCTTCGTCTTCTACTGTTCGGTGCGGATTGTTGGGGGAGGTGTGAAGTGACGTCGCGCGCGGAATCACGTGGAGTCGGCGCCCGATTTCCGCGTCGCTCCGAGGCGCGCGCGGGTGGGTTCTACGCCCTCGCGTTCACCCTCGCCGCGCTCGCGTGGGGGCTCGCCGTACTGCTCGCAACGCCAGCCCACGGCTACGACGCGCAGGACTTTTGTCGCGACACCCTCGCCGCGGATCGCCTGGATTGTCACGGAGCCCACATCCGCGAGCTCGCCGACTGCGCATGGACCCGCGCGTTCGAACGGTGGGTCGGGGACGACGATGCGAACCGGAACGCGACGGAATGTCGGAACGATGCAGAGGAACGGTGTCGGGAGTGCAAGGGGGCGGCGATGGAGTGTGAGGTGATGCCGTGAAAGAGCGGCCCATTTTGTTCTCGGCGCCGATGGTGCGCGCGCTGCTCGCGGGGACGAAGACGCAGACGCGGCGGATCGTGAAGCCCGCGATCCCCTCTGACGCAGACGAAGCGTTCTTTTGGCAAGGTCCGACGTGCCCGGAGCACCGCGCCGATCGCGGCTGTCAGCATGTGGCACAAACGGGACTGTGGGCGCGAAAGCATGGCGTTTACGGATGGCTGCGATTTCAGCGGCCGTGCCCCTACGGCGTGCCCGGTGACACGCTCTGGGTGCGCGAGACGTGGGCCGGAACCGTGCCTAACGGCATCGACTATCGCGCCGACGGCCACGATTACGGCCACGACGACGAAGGCCGTTCGCTCATGAGCTGGCGCCCGTCGATCCACATGCCCCGCTGGGCCTCCCGCCTCACGCTCACCTTGACGGACGTGCGGGTCGAGCGGTTGCAGGAGATCGGCGAGGCGGACGCGATCGCCGAGGGGTGCGACTGGGCGGCGCCGCAGCCGTACGGCGAGACGTGGGACGACGATCGCGAAGACCCGCGCGAGGTCGGCTACGCGAACCCGACGCCGGAGAACGGCTTCGCGCGCGACAACTATCGACGGCTTTGGGAGTCGATCAACGGCCCCGGCTCCTGGGACGCGAACCCGTGGGTCTGGGTGCTCTCGTTCACGCGCGCCGAATCGACCGCCGCTCGAGGTGCCGCATGACCTTTTGCGACCTCTTTTTCTTCCTCGATTGCAGCAACGGCAGCGCCCAAGAAGCCGCCCGCGCCGTCCCAGAAATCAGCTCGGTCGCGCTCTCGAGCACCCTCGCCTTCGTCGGTGGTGTGCTCGCGATCGTGACGGATCGAACGCACGCAAGCTCCCGTTCGATCCCGCCGGCTGCTCCCGTGGTGGGGGCAGTCGGCGATTCCCTTTCTCGGGTGGAGCTCTCCCCGTCCTCAATGGGTCAGGACGATGCTTCTACGGGAGCCGTACGATGATGCCGCAACTCGCCGTGGCCGTCGCACCGCACACCGAACATACGTACACGTATCGTCCCCGGAATGACGATTACCGCTGCGAGTTCTGCCCCGCGCGAGTCGAGGGAACGCCACCTCCGGAGTTTGGCTTCCACATGGGCGACGGCTTCATCGTCACGGTGCAGTGGCAACCAGGGCACGTCGAGTTCGACGCGGGCGAAGGCGACTACCAGCTCACGCGGCGGAACCATCGGCTGTTCTTCGAGGTACTCCAGAAGATTTGCGCCCTCGCCTACGGGCCGCCGCCCTCGGAGAAACAGTCGTCCCATGCCTCTACGAAGCCGTCCTCAATGGGTCAGGGCTGATGGGTAAGCGCATCCAGTCGCGGCACGGCAACGGCCGCTTTCGCCGCGCGACCCTCGAAAACACGTTCGGATTCTCGGCGCTGGTCTGCGCCGCGTGCCGCCGGTTCAACACGTTCAAAGTCGGCGAAGCGCGTCCCGAGAACTGTCACGCATGCGGCGTGCCTCTCGTCGACATCAGTGAAGTCTCGAAGCCGTCCTCAATGGGTCAGGAGGGGATGTGACGACACTCGACGCAATCAAGCAGCGAGACGCGGCACTCGACTGGCCCTACATCGAGCGGCGCGAGGATGCGTACGGCGTCGCACGAGGCACGCTGACCTCGGATGCGGTTCGGGATCGCCGCTGGTTGCTGGCCCGCGTGGAGGAACTGGAGACGCTTCTCCGCAACATCGAAACAAGCTGCAACCGCTACGCCGACGACGAAACGGACGAGGCAATCTGGTTTCGCGGCACCCGCGACATGATCCGCGCCGCCCTCGCATCCCTCACCGAACCCGTGTCCCCGCAGGAGGTGAAGTCGTGACCACCGCACTCGTCCCGCTGTTAGAGGCAGAGATTGCGGCAGCCGAAGTAGTCCACGAGCCGCGATCGGTTCCGACGAATAGTAAGCGGTTTGTTTGCGGCTCCTGCGCTCACCCGTGGCCGTGTCTCACTTCCAAGCTCCTCTCCGAACGCCGAGAGCGGGAGGGAAAGCTCGCGGCAACGGAGAACATTCGCGCAATCAACGACAGCCTCATTGAGCAGATCGAGACGGAGCGCCGCGACAAGGCCCGATACGTCCAGGCGAACGAGCACAATCTGCGCTGCTTGTCAGAGCTGAAACTGAAACACGAAGCCGCCGAAGCCACCCTCGCGAGGGTGCGGGAGCTGCGAGATCAAATCGACCGCCTTTGCGACAGTGCAGACTTCGAGACTCAGGGGCCGCTGTCCTACGTACTCGATCGACTCGACGAAGCCCTCACCACCCCCACCGTCGTGTCGTCGGATCGACGCTGTGTCGGACTCGCGGACGATCAATGGCGCGGCGGCTTCCATCATTGCCCAGGATGTAGCGACCGACTCGCACCACCCGTCGGGCACCCGACGCAGGAGGAGAACTAACCATGGGCACCGTCGCGACACTCATCCCCTTCCCGCTCTCGACCGAGCTCCACGCGTCGGACTTCGGGTTCTGCGGGACGCTGACGTTTCGGAAAACGCTCGGGCACGTGCGCGATGCGGTCGCAATCTTGCGGCACATCGCGGGACGACATCCCGTGCCGCGGGCGATCGACTGGCAACGGCCGTCGGTGACGATCACGGACGGTGACGATCGGAACGTGACGTATCAAGTCTTGATTCCCTGGCGAGACGTGGAGGCCCCCCGGCACGGACTCGAGGAAAACGAACGGAGGATGATGCAATGATGAAGCGACTCGCGATGGCGTTTGGACTCGGGGCGGCGATGCCCCTGCTCGTGGCGCTCTGGCTTGGTGGGGAAACGATCGCGCAGGGCGGGATGCGGCTGCACTCGCTCGAGCAGGGCTTCGCGCTCGCGATGCGACACCACCAATGGGAAGCGACGGTGGCGCCGGAAGAGATCGAGCCGGAGGTGGTCGCAAAGGTGGAGTCGGCACCCGTAGGGAAGCCCCGGAACAAGCGCGCACGGTGACACGTGAGCGACACATTGACGGGGTTGCGACTGCATCGGTGGCTCATGAACGAGTACCGCGGCAAGGGCCTGAGCCCCGAGGAGGCGAATCACGCCGCCGTGATGCAGATGAGCCAGCGATCGACCGAACCGTTGCGCCGTGACTACGCGCAGATCGACGACGGCGTGGTCTGGCATCGCGTATCGGACCATCGCGACGCGGACGACACGTGCGTGATTCGCTGCACCGGAGTGCGTGTGATGCCGCTCCGCACGGCGCTCCACATACCGCCGAAGCACCTCTGCGCTGACTGCCAACAGACGAAGGAGACAAAGCCGATGAACGACAACTTGCCCGCGATTGCGGGAGAGATCATGCACGAAGTCGCGGTCGCCCGCCCCCCGGAGATCGTGCTCGACGAAGCGCGGAAGGCCGCCACGGCGCTCAAAACCGTGCTCGACCAGAAGCCGAACAAGGTGATGTTCAACAACGAGCAGTACCTCGAGGCTGAGGACTGGATCCTCCTCGGGCGCTTCTACGGCATCACCGGGAAGATCGTGGCGACGACGTTCGTCGAGTTCGGCACGGTGCAGGGCTTCGAAGCGCGGGCCGTTGCCGTGCGGGCCGACGGCATGGAGATCAGCGCGGCCGAGGCGATGTGCCTGAACGACGAGGAGAAGTGGCGCGCACGGCCGAAATACGCCTGGTGCTACGTCACGAAGAGCGGCGAGAAGGTGGTCGATGACCCCGGCCCCGATCAGATCGTGTGGGAGCCGAACCCGCAGAAGCCGGGCAAGAAGCGGCCGAAGAAGGAGCGCACGCTGATGGGTGAGGAGTCAGTGCCGCTCTTCCAGCTCCGCTCGATGGCGCAGACGCGCGCGATGGCGAAGGTGCTCTCGAACGTGCTCCGCTGGGTGCCGGTGCTCGCAGGGTACAAGGGCACGCCGGCCGAGGAGATGAGCGGCGCGGAGCCCCAGGCGCGGGAGCCCGAGGTCATCCAGCGCGAGGCCGACGGCATCACGAAGGCGCAAGCGAAGGTGCTGGTGCAGCGCGCGAAGGCGGCCGGGCACGACCTGCCCGAGCTCATGGAATGGCTCGGCGTCGAGACGCTCGGCGAGGTGAAGCAAGCCGACTTCGACGCCATCCTCGCCCGCGTCGACAACGTCACCCCACTCTCCGAGCCCGTCGAGGGCATGAAGCGGGAAGAGGAGATTCCGTTCGAAGAGCCGGGCAGCGAGACGGCGGCCGTTGAGGTGGAGGCGTAGCCATGGGCACGACGTTCAAGCATTCGCCGTTCGTGGTCGCGCTGACGAAGATCGGAAAGCTCCTGCACCCGCTCCCCCTGGCATCCCGGCGACGACTGCTCGAGCACTTTCTCGATGAGCTGACGGCCGACGAGGCGCGGGAGGCCGATCCGGATTTTCGCGAGGCGGACGCGTGAAGCTCACGCTTTCCCGACCCGCTGAACGCGAGATCGACTTCGCCATCGGCGAGCTCGCCGCGGGTCGCGCGCATCAGGCGCTCCGTCGCTTGTGCCACATTCGCGGGCTGCCCGTGCCGGCGATGAAGGAACGGCGGCGACGCTCGCGGGTCGAGACGTTGCCCGACGGCTCCGTGAAGGTGAGCGGGAAAACGCCCGTGGTAATCCCGCCACCGGCCTCCGTCGCGTCGCCGTACGAACGCATGGCACAGGATGCAGCGTCGGTGCCTTTCGAGCGCCCGATCCGCCCGCAACCGAAGCCAGCGAAGCGCCACGTCGACCGCGACAACCTCGCGTCGTTCGCTGAACGCTTCCCCGACTGCGCCATCCTCGGGTGCCGCTCGTATGGGGAGATCGACACGCATCATCTCAGAAAAAGAAGCGCGGGTGGGAGTGACGCGGACGAAAATCTCCTCCGGCTCCATCGTGCCGAACACGAGGAGTATCACCGGATCGGCGGCGAAGCGTTCCGAGCGAAGTACGCGAGCCGATTGAAGCCGACGGACCTGCTCAAGATCCGGCTTGCGGTGGAGATGGAAGCGGACGCAAAGCTCGCAGGACGCGAGGTAGTAGACCTCGATGCGGAGGGGATGTGAGCCGCGAGGTTGAATGCGAAACGTGCGGGCAAGTCGTCGCGCTCGAGGACGACGCCGCCAGAATCGTCACGTGCCCGCGCTGTTTCAATGACATCGCGACGTCCGAGGCAAACGCATGAGCCGCGTCTCGGCCGTCCTCCGCTCTGCCCCGCCGCTCTCGTTCTTCATCGCGGGCCTTCCCGTTCCGCAAGGAAACCACCGCACCAGCACGCGCACCGGGAAGGTGTACGAGACAACGAAAGGCCACGCGGAATGGCGCGAGACGGTCGCCACCGAGGCGATGGTCGTGAAGGCCCGGCGCGGGACGATCGCGCATCCCGTGGCGGCGGCGTTCGAGTTTTACTTGCTCCGCCCGCGCCGCTGCCCGACGGCGCGGAGCGTCCCGAGCGTGAAGCCAGACTTGTCGAAGCTCGTGCGCTGCGTGGAGGACGGCTTGGTCGCGGGACAGTTGCTCGCCGATGACGCCTTGATCGTGGAGAGCACCGCGCGGAAGCAGTACGCGGTGCCGGGAAGCCAGCCGTGCGGGTGTCGGGTGACGCTCGCCGCGCTCGTGGAGGAGGCATGATGGACCATGCAGACCAGACCCCAGACACCGCCGTGCCGGAGCCGACACATGGCGTTGCTGGATGAGCAGCGACGACGACGGCGGGTGACGGAGTGACATTCGAGACAATTCACAAGACATGGGGAAATCCCGCCGATCAAGGGTGGTACGCGCTGACCGCGTTTGCGGAATGCGCGGACCCGAGCGCCGAGGTCGTGTGCGTCGGGCCGTGCGCGACGGAAGCGCAAGCGTTGAACGCGGCGGCATCACGAACGACTGGCGCGGTAGACCGCTGTAGGTGAGACGGAGTAAGGGAGCGACGATGGGGAACGACACGCCACACATCGGCGATCTGACGGCGGACGAGTACGCGCAGACGATAGAAGCGCAGCTTGCAGCGCGGGTCTGCATGCAGCTCACGGCATCGTTCAAGCGCTCGGACATTACGAACGAGGATGCGTTCGCGATCGTGCGGGGGCGGTATCTCGAGGACGCGGCACAGCCCAAGCTCGACTGGCATCTCGCGCATGTCATGCGACGCGCCGAGGTGCCGGGCGGCGTTGACATCACGTTCCGGGTGCCGCTCTCGGGTGTCGCGCCGGTTCCCGCACCGAGCGGCGGCTCGGACGCTCGCCTTGTCGTACGCGGCGAAGGCGACCTCGCGCTCGACACCGCGAGCATCGTGGAGCAGCTTCACGCGCCGGCCCTCGCCACCTGCTTCCGCTGCGGCTCCACCGTCTTCACTGACGAGGAGATTGGGACCGCGTGTCAGGGGACGGAGGGGTGTGAGGGGATGTATGGGGGATAACATACTTGTTGACTCCATACCAAAATGGGGCAATGAAGTGACGCCGATCCGTGACCCGGAACGCCGTGGCATGGTACGGCGCCGCCCGACATGCCGCCGACACCGAAACCGCCATCACCGCCAACTCTCTGGGACTGGTGGCAGCACGCCAGCAGTGGCCGGAGAGCCGGCGTGCTCTTGTTCTGCTGGTTCGCGTTCGTGAACATCGCGACCACCATCCAAGCGGCTCAGACGTATCTCGATCTCGACTGGTCGAAGATGATCGCGATCGTCTGGCCGATGCTGACCGCCTTGGCTTCTTGGGCCGTGAGCCCGTTGGTGACGTGGCCGATGGGGGTGCTCGGGCTGATCCTGCTGGCGCGTAACCCCAAGCCGGCGCCGGCCATGCCATCTCCAGTAGTTCCGCAGTTCCGACGACCCGACGAAGCACACTCCGTGCTCAGGCGTCTGAGCGCGCGCGGTATGGATCTGGCTCAGGATATCTCGGGCGGCTTCATGGGCTACCGTGAGCTGGAGCACACGAAACAGCTCCGTCAGTGGGCCAATGACATCGCTGGTGCGGCTCGTCGGTATCTACCGAGGGAGCATGTGGCCGCGCTCGCGGAGTTGCGGGGCACGATGAATCCGAACGCCGGTAACGCTCTAGAGTTCATCAACATCCACCTGAACCGCATCCAGGAGATGCTGGACGCGCTCGGCGACGACCGCGTAGGATGACCGCCATGAAGGCTGACTCACGCGAGCCGTTCGCGAAGTTTCAAGACGCCGTGAAGACGCTCCTGCGCGCGCCGAAAGAGGTGGTGGACGCGAAGCAGAAGGCGCTTCGTGACGAGCGCGCGTCAGCCCGGAAGAAGCGTCGCGCGGCGCGCTGACCGGCCGTCTCCCCATCCGGGACGATTTCGGGCTCGGGCTCCCGAAAGGCTTTACTTCTTTCGGGAGTCGATGCTATGGAATCCCCATTCCGGGATTGTTCGATCCCGAAGTGCGGAGGTGACGATGCCGCTACCGAAGGTAGCTGAACAGGCGGGAGCCCTGTTCCGGGAGTGGGGGCAGTTGGAGCAGCAAGCTGCCGATCTGGAGCAGCAGGCCGCCAAGGTGAATGAACGCATCGCGGTTGTTCGCCGTGACCTGCTGCGGTTGCTCGGAGACGGCCAAGTCACATTGCCCCTTCAGGGGCCGCCGCCCGCGGCCCCGTCCCCGAAAGTGACCCCCATCGTCTCGACGACTCCGGCGGAACCGTCTTCCGCCGATCTCAGCTACCAGGGATCGGTGACGATGCTGGAGTTCTTGGTGTCCCGCGGCGGTGAGGCCACAATCCGGGACATCGTGGCCGCGATCCCGGCGAAGCCGGCGGCGACCCCGGAGCAACATCACGAACGGGTTCGCGGCATCATGCGGTACCTGATGAACCCGGCACGCCAGTACATGGGTCGAGGGCAAGTCCGCGGAATGTGGCGCATTACTGATGCTGGCCGGGACTTCCTGCAGAACGCCGAGCCGGCACGACGGAGGGCCATGTAGCACCGCCTCGTCAGGCGAACCCGACGAGGCGGCAGGCGTTTGCGGGGGTAGCAGGTTGCCGGGGAGGCCTTCCCAGTCCAATCCCGGACGGTTCGACTCCGTCTACCTCCACAACATCGAAGCAGACGAATACTTCACGGATTGTCGACCCCTGGACCACCACGCCACTACAGACGGCGCCAAGTCTAGTCGATCCCGACCCAATCCGTCAACGAAAACCGCACGGTCGAAGTGCGGCTGGAGGGACCGACGCGATGACTCGCACAAGATCATCATCGTAGTCGCATAGTTGGAGTGGCGGAGCTTGACCGCGATGTCAGGCTCCGCTCACCCGGCTACCGACCTGGGGCCGCGGCGTCCGCGACCCTGCCGCTTCACGCCGGTGAGTGCGCCTCCAACTCGGCGCCGATCAGCTCGCTGTAGGTGAGCCGCTTACCGCCGATGCGGGCGAGTGCCGCGAGAAACCGGCCCTGGTCCGTCGTCTCGCGGTTGTTGAACCGGAACATCTGTTCATCGAGGTACCTGAACAAGTGGAAGGGCTCCACGCTGATGTAGGTGCCGCGCAGGCCACGCTTCAGCAGGCTCCAGAAGTTCTCGATCGAGTTCGTGTGCACGTTGCCGTTCACGTACGTCGTGGCGTGGTCGATGATCTGGTGCAGGTAGTCGCCCGCCTCGCCCTGCGCGAGATGCGCGTACGCCGGGTTCTCGTCGGTGTGCACCTCGGACTTCGGCTCGATGTGCTTCGTGATGTTCGGCAGCAGGCTGCCCTTGGACGTGGTCTTCACGACCTTCGCGACCACCTTGCCGCCGCGCTCCAGCATGCCCATGACGATCGCCTTGCTGGTGAACGAGTAGGTGCGTTTCGCCTTCTGCGGGCTGCGGGGCTTCAGCGGGCCGGGTCGCGGCGCGATCTGAGACTTCTTGCGCTGCTTCGCATTCATCAGCCGCGACTTGCCGCCGATGAACGTCTCGTCGACTTCCACGACATCGCCGCCGGGGCCGCCGAGCTTCATCAACGAGCCTTCCTGTAGCGCGAGACGGATGCGCTGGAGCAGGAACCACGCGGACTTCTGGGTGATGTCGAGATCGCGCGCCACCTCGTAGCTGCTCACACCGTTCTTGCAGTTCACGATGAGCCAGATCCCCAGCAGCCATTTCTTCAGGGGGATCGGCGAGTCTTCCATCACCGTGCCCGTCTTCACCGAAAAGGTGCGGTTCGCGTGGTGGCTGCCGCACTGCCATCCGTTGCGGCGCGGGATGAACCGGACGGCGTGGCTGCCACACGCGGGACACGCAATCTCGCCGTTCGGCCAGCGCATCGCCACCATGTAGGCCAGGCACACGTTCGGGTCCGCGAAGTATTCAGCAGCTTCCTGGAGGGTCGCGGGGACGGCTTCCGTGCGCGCGTTTTTCTTCGGCATGGACGGAGAGTAGACTAGAAACGGGGTGGAGTCAACAAGTATATTATCCCCGATGTATGTGCGAGGATGACGCTCTACTATCGACCAACGCTCGCGCTGGACCTCAAGACGGTGATTGACCGCTGGCTCCCTGCGTGCGACTGCCGCGCGACGGGACACGTCATCGACGATGTCTGTTGGTGCGGCGGAGCGGTACCGCGCGACGGCGAAGAGACGCGCGACGGCGACCCAATCGGGCACTTGCCGACGGAAAACCGTAAGGCGCTGGAGCGCCTGAAGGCCGAGCCGAGCACCGAGGAACTGCCCGAGGTCGTTGTCTATCTCGACCCGAACGGGCCCCACTAGCGCGCCGGCTCCACGCGTCCGCTCGACTTCACCACGCAATCACACTCGCACGGCGCCGCGTTGATCGTCTGATTCAACGCCACGAGCGCCGCCGGGCGACAGCCGCTACTCGCCCAAGACAGCGCGCCGAGCAGCAGCAGTACCAGGAGCCGCGCCCGACGTTTTCCGTCGCACGATCCACTCTGCCAATCGCGTGAGGAGCGCACGCCAGTTCACCGGCCCGGCTTCCGTCGGTGCCCCAGGAGCCGCCGAATCTTGGCGTACGCCTTCCGCTCCTCGGGGCTCCACGACTTCTTCGAGGCGGTGAGCAGGTCCAAGCATTCGGGGCCGGACATCTCTTTCCGGATGCGAACGGTGCTCATCGGCGCGTCTGACTGCCCGAGGTCGACGCGACGCCGATCCCGAAGAACATGAGCAGTTGGCCGACCGAGACGTTCAGCACCGGCACCGCGGCGTCGAGCGGGATCAAGCCGCCCTGCACCATGAGCGCGAGCGCGCCCGAGCCCCAAGCAATCCACCGACGACCCATCTCCGACTGCGTCCACTGGATGACCTTGTCCATCGTCCTCTCCTCCTCCGGTTGGTGGTGTCCGTTTCTGTGGACACTTGCGTTACGGTCGACGAATCCTCTAGGAAGCGCGGCACCCCACGGGGGTGCGGTTGTGCAACGGCGAGCGGCGTGGGGCGTTGGAGGTCGTTCGTATGCTCTCACACCGCGCGGGACGCATTGCGCTTGGGCTGCTCGCTGCCGCGCTTGGAGTCGCGGCCCTCGGCATGGCGTTCATGGCGTGGTGGTCGGGTGGTGCACCGTGAGCGGCGTCAGCACCGCGAGCGTGCAGCGCCGCCGCATGGCCCCGGAGCCGATCACCTTCGGGTAGAGCGCGACGAGCACGGGGAACTCGTGTCCGTCGCGGTGCTGGCCGGTGAGCTGATAGCCCTCGCCCATCGCCCGCTGTGTCGGGGTCGCGGCGTACCGCACGCGGTGCTCGACATGCCGCTCGCGGAGGCGCGGGGGAATCAACTGTTCGATCGGCAGGCCGATCAATTCCCCCGGCATCGCGTAGCCGTAGAGCTGCTCCGCGGCCCGGTTGATGAGCAAGATCTCCCCCGAGTCGAGGTCCATCAGCACGCACGGCACGCCCTCCCACATGAGGTCTTTTGCCGCGTCGACTTCGATCATTCCCTGCAGCGCACTCAGCATGTCAGTCCCTTCCGATGCGGCCGACGCCGAACAATTGGCCGGTCGCTTGCCCGAGTATTTCGAGGTCTTTGTGGATCACTTGGGTGAGCTGCTGATGACTCGCGATCAGGTCCGTGAGCTCGGCTTTGTGCTGCTGCTGCTGCTCCCGCTGCTCGAGTTGGAACGCGGCGACGAGCTCGCGCACTTCCTGATGGTGCCCCGTCGTGATGTCGGCGACCTGCTTCTGGTGGTCGGTGATGAGCCGCTCGAGCTGCGCGTCTTTCGCCGGGAGATGCTTCAAGAGGAGCCACGAGAGCACGAGCCCGAAGAGGCCGGCCGCCGTGTAGCCCTCGATTGGGCTCGCGAGCGGCGAGATCGGATCCGCGGCCCGCACGAGGCCGACGGCGAACATGATCATGGCGAGGAGCCCCGCCGCGCCGACGATGACCTGCACGAGAAGCCGCATCGGGTCGCGCCTCACGGAATGACTCCACAGCAACTCCTGTCTCCGCTACGGCTGGGCGGTCGGGTGGGGGTCATGGGGGCTCCCAGGCTGCACGGCGGTTAGTCCGCGGCCCATCCGGTGGTCTGGCCGGCGGTCCCGTTGAAGCGGTAGCGGGTGCCGGTCGTGGTATCGAAGACGCGATCGCACTTCCCTTGGCCCGTGACGGCGCCTTCCGGTGTGCCCTGCCGCCACCACGTGCAGCAGCGGCCCGAGGGGGCGTCCGCGAAGAAGCACTCGTGGTCGCTGTACCGGACGGTGATCCACTCGCAGGTTTCCTCGCTCCACCCGTCCCGGGCGGTGACGCGGGTGCAGTAGTGGCCGGAGGTGTCGAGCGCGCGGCGACGGAAGCGGCCGGTGAGCTTGGCGCTCGTGACCGCGGGCTGGCTGATCGCGACACCGCTCGCGGCGCGCGTCGTGATCGTGCAATCGCTGCACGCGAACGCCCGGCCGCTGCTGTCCGTGCGGAGCGCGTAGTCCGCGATCTCGACGACGGCCCCCGGCGTGCTCGTGGCTTGCGGCGTCGGGGTCCGCGTCGGGGTCGGCGTCGCCGTCCGGGTCGGCGTGGCGTTCGTGCTCGTGGCCGTCACGGTCGGGGTCGCGGTCTTCGTCGCGGTCGGGGTCGGCGTCGGCGTGCGCGTCGGGGTGGCAGTCGGGGTCGGGGTCGCGCCGCCCGGGACGACTTCATCGAAGCCGATGTCGCACTGGCCTTCCCATGGACGCGCATCGCCGTCGTAGTCCGTTGCGATGTCCGTGCAGACGCCGGCATTCCGGGCGACCGTATCGCTGCTCTGGAGGTGGGCGTTCGCTTCGGAGACGGGCGAGAGCGCGACAAAGGCCGGCGTCTGGTTGACCTTGTCGTTCACCATCGTGCCGTCGGTGAACCAATCCGCCGTCTGCACCGCGGCGAGCCCCGCGTTGCTGTCATCGTACGTGAACGGGGAGTGCCCTGGATCCTGGCAGGTGTCCGAAGTGCACGTCGGCGACCCCAGCGTGCAGGGAATCGCTTCGTTCTGGCAGAGGTTCTCGTTGTCGCCGCACTTCCCGCCGTAGCGGTCCTCGCGAATCAGCGCGCCGGTCCCGAGGTTTTGAAACACGTTGTTGCGGAGGAGCGTGGAGTTGGCGCCGCCGCAGGACGCGTGGTCGCACGTCACGAGGGCGCCGCTATTGGCCGCGCCGCTCGAGCGCGTGCTGACACAGATGTTGTTCTCGATCGTGTAGTCGTAGCAGTTCCCGACGAGCTCGAGGCAGGGCTTGCTGTCGAGCAGGAACGTGTTGTGACTGAGCGTATTGTGGGCCGCGCAGGAGTAGCAGGTGTAGCCCGCGCCCCCGCCCGTGATCAGATTGTTGCTGATGACGTTGTTCGTGCCGCCGGAATCCTTCGTGTTCGCGCCGCCGAAGTGGTCGCGCACCCAGTTGTGGGTGATGAGATTGTCCCGCGACTTCGGCGCCGGATGCCCGCCAATGTCGATGCCCTCTTCGCCGTTCAAGTAGATGTCGTTGTGGTGGATGTGGAGATTGATGCCGCCCGCCATCTGCACGCCGTCGTGATCGTCGCAGCCGGCCCCGAGCGGCACGCAGTCGGCGCAGTCGGCGAGGTTGCAGTTGTCATGCACGGCGCTGGTTGCGAGCTCGCCGCCGTCCATGCAGTTGAAGGCGATGCCGCCGAAGGCGCCGCGGTTGTGGTCGATCTCGCTGCCGGTGATCGTGACGTTCGTCGTCTTCCGGACGGTCGCCGCGCAATCGGCGTCGTTGTTCTTGCACCCGTACGGGGCCGAGGGCGCCGGCCCATCGTCGCAGCCCGTGCACAGGCTCTGCACGCCCGTCCCGGAGACGCCGCAGCTCGCGCCCGCGTTCGTACAGTCCGCGGCGCACGTCCACGTGCCGGTGGAGCCGGCCCCGACGATGATCCCCATGCCCTCGTTATCGGTCACGCGGACGCGCTCGAGCGTGAGGTTGTCGCAGGTTGCCCCCGAGGTGGAGCACAGTTCCATGGCGTAGTCGGTGGCGGCGTAGTTCGTGAACACGAGGTCGCGGAGCGTCGTGTTGCTGATGCTGGTGCCGCTGCTGGACCGCCGGAAGGCATGCCCTTGGCACTCCCCGGACGCCGCATCATGGGGTAGGCCGGTGCCGTCGATGACGACCGATCCGTAGGCGCCGAGCGCGGTGTCGTTGGCCGCGCGGCCCTCGTAGGTGACCCCGGCCGCCGCAGCGACGATGCAATTTTGATTGCCCGGTGTCGGGTTGTCGGACTTCAGATAGGTGCCGGGCGCGATGCGGACCACGTCACCGGCCCCGAGCGCCGAGCGTCGATTCCCGTTCCAGTAGTTGAGCGACGCGCACGGGTGTCCAGAGGGATGCGCGCCCTTCCCGGTGCCGCAATCCGCGTCATCGAGCGGCGTCGAGCCGGTGAAGGCGCCGACGTAGAAGATGTCGCCGGCCGGCGTGCTGGTCGCGGTCGGGGTCGGCGTGCTCCCGGTCGGGGTCGGGCTCACGGTCGGCGTCGCCGTCTTTGTCGCCGTGGGCGTCGGGCCGGTGCCCGTGCAGGACGACTCCCGGAGCGCGTGGGTGCCATCGAGGCCCGTGCGGTAGACGTCGCAGATCTCGACCGCTGAGAACGCGCGCGCCGACACGAACGCCTCGTCAAGCTTGGCGTCGAGGTTCTGCGGGGATCCGGAGTCGCGCGCGCCCCAGATCGCCGGGCCGCTCGCGTTACAGAGGCCGAGGGTATGCGACGCCGACGCGACCGAAACGCCGTTCACGTAGAGCGTGATGGCACTCGTCGACACGGTCGCGCAGACATGCGCCTCGAGGCCCGCCGTGATGGCGGTCACATCCGTGACGGTCGTGTCGTAGGTGCCGGTGCAGCCGGAGCCCGCGACGCGGGCACGGATCAGATTCGTCCCGCTCTGCACTTCCATCGTGAAGGACCGTGCGAAGCTCGCCTCCGAGCCCTTCGAGTAGATGGTCATGGCACCCGGCGTGGACTCGAATTTGACCCACGTGCAGACCGTGAGCTCGGCGGACGCCCCGAAGATGTCGAGCCCGGGGCACGCCGCATCGGTGCACGTCATCGAGTCGAGCTGCGTCGATTCGAAGTCGCCCCACTGGCTATTCCAGGGCGGGAGCGTGCCTTCGCCGGTCACCCCGACGTTCGTGAAGTCGTTGGCCCCGCAGCTATCCTCGCCGAACGCGGAGCCCTCGAAGTCGTAGCAGGCGACGGCACTGCTTCGGTAATCAATGCCCCCGTGTGCCTGCGTCGCGAGTGTCAGCAGCAGCGCGAGCGCCGCAAGAATCCGTGTCCGCATCATCCCCCACCCCTCTCGGATGGCAGGCGAAGCGGTGCCCTCGTGCGCGCTCGTCGAACGAGACGCGGGCGAAGGCTACCCGTGCATGCGCGGTGAGCTAGCTCACGGTGCATCCTCCCGGGTGGTTCGCGTGGCCATCATAGCAGCGTTCCTTGGTCCAGTCCCTTCAGCATCCACGTCACGTCACGTTTCGCGCCGCCCTTGTCGGCGATGAAGGCGACGGCGTCGCCATAGAACTTCGTCGCCCGATCCAGGTGGTTCCCGTGCGTGAACAGGCCCCAGCGATTCTTCGTCGTCTCGCGGAGCGATCCGGCGTTGTACTTGGCCGCGCAGAGCACGACGTCGAAGCCCGTGATCGGCGCGTCCGCCCGCAGTACCGCCGCCGCGACGGCGAAGTTGTTCTGCGGCTGCTCCAGCCAGCGGCGCGACATCCCCGGCCAGTTCATCACGAAGCGCGCCGTCGACAGCAGGATGTGACAGAGCCCGATCGAGACGCGATTCGGCGTCGCTTCGTCGCTCACGTAGCCCGGCTCTTTCCGGTCCTGCTTGGGATTGTTCAGGTACATGCCGCCCTCGGTGGCGGCGGTCGTCATCAAGAGCTCCACCGGGACCGAGTAGGTGTAGGCGGCCTCTTGAATGTCGACGGCCCACTGGTCCCAGATCTTCGCCATCGTCATCGGCTTCCCGGGCGTGCGCTGATAGCCTGTGCCCTCGCCCGGTCCCTCGATCTCGAGGCCCGTCGAATCGCACCGCCACCGGATGGTCCCGACGTTCCGCCAGCGGTGAAATTCCCGAAGATTCGTCATCCGAGCACCCACCGCACCGCATCCAGCCCCCAGCACACGGCGGCATAGGCCCCCAGGATGCAGAGGGCGCCGAGGATAGTGGCAATGGAGAGGTCCCGGCCCATCGGGTCGGGGGCGTCGTGGGG
>FRDC01002632.1_pt1 | contig 31494 bp, 20 predicted proteins | sample 1106171 | NCBI WGS metagenome assembly FRDC01 (sample SAMEA3930566, study PRJEB13176) | freshwater metagenome | biome: Drinking water system; feature: drinking water; material: water | place: Singapore | collected 2014-12-20 | reverse complement strand
GGCTAGTGTGGGTCATATTGACCGTTTTTTCCAGTAAACATCGAGAATATCACGAGCAGAAAACGTGATGTTCTTCTGAAGCAAAACATCGTATGCCTTCAGAACGTTAGTTTTGCATGTGCTCAACAATGCATTAGTAGTAGAAGCAAAATCTGACTGACCTCTCACACGTTGCTTTTTCTCATCCCAACTTGAAGGATGTACGCGAACTTCAAGACCAATGTTAACTCGCTTTTTGTTGTGAGTAATTCGCATCACGATTGGAGCTTCCCCTCGTGAATTCGCTCTGCTTTTGAAGAGCCAGAATAGTGTTGTCATAGGGCTGCGGTTTAGTTAAACATGTTTCCGCAACAATGATGGGTTGATGAATCTGGGAAATTTGAGAGGACCGCTTATGCAATCCTCCCAATGAAATCAGATGCCGTTCTCTGCGAACGAGAAAAACTCCACATCGGTTAAAATGAGGTGATCGGTAACAGGTATCTCCATCACATCACCAACAACACGGAACTTTTTCGTGAGTGCTTTATCCGCATCCGATGGTTCCCAATTTCCGGATGGATGATTATGCACAATGATGATATTTGTCGCCAGACATTTTAGAGCGACTGAGAACGCCAGTCGAACATCTGCGACCGTGCCACACAGACCACCTTCGCTGAGTTTGTAGTAAGCTACAACGCGGTTAGCTCTATTGAGCAGTAGGACGAAGAAATACTCCTTGACATTGACTTGACTACCGGTCTGGGCGTATACTTCTCGGGCGATTCGTTCCGCATCCTCGGCCGATGTAATTCTCCTCTCGGAAAACTGTTGCCGTTTGTACTGGATGCTGATTTCGTTAATGACTGATTCTGTTGTACTCATGAGTATTTTTGACCCAGCAGAATGGGTTGTACGACACCGTGAGTCCTAGTTTTGAACCCGTAACCTCATACGCAACCTTTTGATGTAAAATGGAGGTATCAGTAGAAACAAAAAGTCCCCGTAAGTTCTTGACTTACAGGGACCAAGCGGTCCGGACGGGACTCGAACCCGCGACCCCATGCGTGACAGGCATGTATACTAACCAACTGTACTACCGGACCTCACTATTATGGTTTTGGCACCTTTAATGAGGGTGCAAAAATAACGCTTTTTTGCTACTCGAGAGTATTTCAACCTAAAATATGCCTTGTTGTACGAAAATCATGAAAAAAGGTTGATTTACAATAAATTATTAGTTCTCAGAAATGATGATTTTAGTGATTTTGTCACCTTGTTTAATTTGATCCAATACTTCTAATCCTTCAGTAACCTTGCCAAACACCGTGTGATTTTTGTCTAAATGTGCAGTATTGTCACGGCTATGGCAAATAAAAAATTGGCTTCCGCCGGTATCGCGCCCAGCGTGTGCCATTGATAAAACGCCTCTGTCGTGATATTGATTTTCGCCGGTTAATTCGCATTTAATATTGTAACCGGGTCCACCATATCCTTTGCCATGAGGGCAGCCGGCTTGTACAACAAAATTTGGAATTACCCGATGAAAAATTAACCCGTCGTAAAATCCTTTTTTACTTAAGTCAATAAAATTTTTTACTGTATTTGGAGCATCTTTTTCATAAAAAGAAACTTTCATTATTCCCTTTTCTGTTTGTATTTCGGCTGTAATCATAAATATATTTTTACAAACGTATAAAAAAAACCAAGATGAAAATTGAAATAGTTACCTCAACACTGTCACATGTCCGTATAAGGTTTTCTTTTGATTGTTGAGGTCAATAATATCGGCTTTCCAAACGTACACGTCTTCTTTCACTTTATATCCTTTGTACATGCAATCCCAACTTTGTGTCATATCGGTACTTTCAAAAATCAACTCGCCCCATCGATCAAAAATGTAAAAATGATAATTGGTTATACCGCTTCCCATTGGTAAAAAGAAATCGTTGAAGCCGTCGCCATCGGGGGTAACAGCATTCGGAACAAATAAAGTTGATTCTTCAAGAATTAAAATATCATGAGCGGCGGTATCACTGCAACCGTAGCCATTTGTTACAATTTGCGTAACTACGTAAGTGCTCGGCGTGTTATAAAAGTGAGATGGGGCTGAAACATTTGAATAATTTAAATCGCCAAAATCCCACTCGTAATACATTGCACCGCTCGACAAATCGACAAATTGAATATTGGGTTGATAAATAGAAGCGGTTGGTGGTGTTTCACTAAATCCTGCAATGGGTTGCGGATAAATAGTGATTGCGTAATTAAGCGTATCGGTAAATGTACAACCTGCACTTGTGGTTACTGTAAGCGAAACGTAATAACTGCCTGCAATTGGATAACCGTGTGTTGGATTTTGCCCGAATGAAAAATTACCATCATCAAAATTCCATACCCAACCCACAATGTTGCCGCCCGAAATTGTGGAATTGTCAGTAAAATTTACTAAAAGCGGCGCGCAACCGTTAATTACATCGGGACCAAAATTAAAACTGACAACAGGTAAAGTGTATGCATTTTGTGTTACGGTATCACGACATCCGAAATCAGAAATTACAATTAGTGTAACAGAAAAGGTGTCATTAAGCACATTGAATTCATGAATAGGATTTTGAATATTCGCTGTGGCGCCATCGCCGAAATTCCAGTCCCAAAATAAAATACTCCCGCTTGTAATTGTAGATAAATCGGTAAATTGAACAGTGTCACCAAGACAAACCGTAGGATTTGTAAATGCTGCTAACGGTAAAGGATGAATAATTACCGGCATTGAAATAGAATCGTTGCAACCGGCAATGGAATTAATTACAAGTGAAACCGTGTATGTTCCCTCAACTGCATAAGTGTGTGTAACGTTAGTTCCAGTGCCTGTTGTTCCATCACCAAAATACCAGGTACTTGATGATAACGGCATACCTCCAGAAGTTGAAGTGCTGTTGAAAGTTGCGGTTTGACCAACACAGGCATTGGACAAAGTAAATGATACTGTGGGTTTAGGTGCGACTAAAATGGTTTGTGTAGCAGTACTACTGCATCCGCTGCCTGCAGCAACGGTTAATGAAACTACGTAAGTTCCAGACACGTCATAAATTGTTGTTGAATTTTGCAATGGTGAAACATGACCGTTTCCAAAATCCCAAAACCAGGTTGTGATTGGTGTGCCGGTTGAAGTGGATAAATCAGTGAAAGGAACAACATCGCCTACGCAAACTGTATCGGGCATTGTGAAATTAGCTGTAACCGCATTACTAATTGTTACAATTTGTGTTGTCATATCGGTACAAATTCCTGATGCGTCACCAACAATTAAGGTAACAACGTAAGTGCCTGCTGCAGGATAAGTATGTGCTACGTTAGGACCAACATTACTTGTTGTACCATCGCCAAAATTCCAAGTCCATTGCGTAGGCGATCCTGTTGACAGATCACTAAAATTTGTTGGTGCGCCAACACAAGCTGTATCGGCTGTAAAATTGGCAACAGGAATTGCATTTATAATAACAGGTAATACAACAGAACTATCGCAACCGTTTACATTGGTAACCGTTAAGGAAACATTATAGGTTCCCGGAGCCATGAATATATAATTCGGATTTTGAGAAAAAGAAGAATTTCCGTCACTATAATCCCAATACCAATTAGAAAGTGCTACTGCATCGGTTGACAAATCGGTAAAGTGTGTAATGCTGAATAAACAAACGGTGTCGGAAGTGAAATTAGGAATTGGAACAGTGAAAACATTTATTGGTGAAAGTAAAGTATCCATACATCCTGCAATGTTTCCTGTAATAAGTGTAATGGTATACGTTCCTCCGGTAGCATAAATATGCGTTGGGTTTTGCAAAGATGATGTGGCTGTTCCATCGCCAAAATCCCATAGCCACGATGTAGGTGTTCCTGTTGTTGCATCGGTAAACGAGACTGTTTGTCCCGCGCATACAGTAGAATTGGTAAATGCTGATTGCGGTTGAAGCAATACGGTTGCATTTTGTGTAATGGAATCACTACAACCAAAAATATTTGTAATAATTAACTCAACAGGATAAGTTCCATCCAAAGGATAAATATGTGTTGTATTTTGGTTGAGATCAAGTGGAGATCCATCACCAAAATTCCATTGCCAAGTAATTGCACCGGTAGATAAATCGGTAAAAGAATTTGCGTAAGTGTGACAGGCGATAGTTGAAGAAAAGTTTGCAACAGGATTTGGATTAACAGTTACCGTTTGTGTACTTGAATCGGTACATCCAACATTATTCGTTACAATTTGCAATACGGAATACGTTCCTGCCGAAGGAAAAATATGATTTGGATTTGTATTAAGATCGGCAGGAGAGCCATCACCAAAATTCCAATTCCACGCAACGGAGGAAGTTGATAAATCAGTAAACGAAGTAGAAAATGTTTCGCAAATGGTGTCGAATGTAAATCCTGCAGTTGGTAAAGGAAAAACTTGAATGGTATTAGTAAACGTATCAACGCAAGTAAATGCATTTTCGGTAATTAAAGACACCGTATAAAATCCGGGTGCTAAATAATTGTTAGTAGGATTTTGTAATGTTGAGCTATTTCCGTCACCAAAATCCCAATTCCACTGTATTGGAGTATTTGTTGTAAGATCAGTAAAATTTGTTGCGGCACCCAAGCAGGGAGTATTGCTCGAAAAATTTGGCACTGTTCGCGGATAAGCGGCAACGGTGTAATTGATTGTATTTGTACAACCGGATGATGCATAACCCGCAGTAAGTGTAACTAAATAATTAGCGGCTGTATTGTACACATGAGAAGGAGACGGATTATTTGTTGCATCAGAGATTCCGTCGCCGAAATTCCAAATAAAAGTGTCAGGTGCTCCTCCTGAAATACTCAAGAAAAAAGTAGTATCATTTGTGCATACTGAAGCGAAGGTAAAATCGGCCGTAGGTATTGGGGTAACAGTAATTGTTCCAATAACGGTGTCGGAACATCCGCTACCTCCAAATGCAATTAGTGTAACTGAATAAGTTCCAACAGCACCATAAGTATGTGTTGGATTTTGAAGAATAGAAGTTACACCATCGCCAAAATCCCAATTCCATGCAACAGGCGAACCGGTTGAATTATCAATAAAGGAACTTGGCGAACTCAAACATGTAGATGAAGTTAAAAAAGATGCGACAGGAACCAAATTCACATTTACCAATTGTGAAAATGTATTTGTACAGCCGGCAGGATTTGTTACAACTAAAATAACATTGTATGTTCCATTAACGGCATAAAGATGATTGGGATTTTGAAGAGTTGAAGTAGTGCCGTCACCAAAATTCCAGGCCCAGTTGGTAACACTTCCTGTTGAGAGATCTGTAAAACGAGTAGTGTCGCCCATACATTCAACAGTAAAATTAAAATTCGAAGTTGGAATTGAATCAACAACTATTGTTGATTGTAAAGAGTCTTTACATCCGAAAGAAGAAGTGGCGATAAGAGTAGTAACATAATTTCCTTGCGAAGAAAAAATATGCGCCGGACTAATGGTAGTAACAGTAGCGCTTCCGTCACCGAAATCCCATAGGTAAGATGAGGCACCGGTTGAATTGTTTAAAAAAGCAATAGCAGTTCCTGCGCACACGGTGTCAGGTAAAGGTGTAAAATCGGCAACCGGTAAAGGATGAACCGTAATGTTTGTATTTGCAGAAGCACTACATCCGTTAGACGTAGTAATTGTAAGCGTTACTGCGTATATGCTATCGGAGTTAGTAATTGTAACATAAGTTTGAGCAAGAGGGTTAAATAAAGTTGAAGTTGAACCATTTCCGAGATTCCAATTGTAAGTATCGCCTGCTGTTACCGGCGAAGTGTTATTAAATACGACATTTAAAGGTGAACAACCCATTGCAGGAGTAACTGTAAATGAAGGAAGCGGAAGCGGATTAAGTGTAATGTAATTAGTGTCGCGACTAATACAACCCAAATTATTTACTGTTAAAACAATCATGCTTGTACCCGCAGTGGAATAGGTCACAGGAGCAGGTGCATATACTGTTGAGTTAGCAGGTGTAGCGCCGGCGCCAAAACTCCAAGCGTACGATGAAACGCCAAGTGTAGAGTTGTTGGTGAAGCTTACAGTTTGAGGAATACATCCTGAAGAAACAGAAGTTATAAAATCGGCTACCGGATAGGGAAGAACCACAATATTTTGTGTAGCAGTAGATGGCCCGCAGAAACCATTTACAGACAATTGAACAGCGTAAGTGCCGGGTAAGTTATACGTAACAGTATGAGGACCCTGTAAAGTTGAAGTGGTACCATTACCGAAATTCCAGTTCCAGGTTAACATATCTCCAAATGAAGCATCGGTAAAAGTGATTGAACCGCCTGCACAAATGGTATCGGTACTCATGTTGAATTGTGCAACAACAGCAGGATGCACTGTAATTGTTTCCATATCACTGTCAGTTCCGCAGTGATTTGAAACAGTTAGTGAAATAGTATGAGTAACTGCAGTATTACCGGCTGGTGCGGTGAAAACTTGATTCGGTAAATTTATTGCGTTTGTTGTAAATACGCCATCAACAAACCACGAATACGTTACATTATTTCCGTACGAATTATTAATGGTTGAAACAGTTAATGGACTACAACCAACAAGTGGATTAGAAGTTATATCAGCAACAGGAATAGAATCGATAATAATTGTTTGTTGAATAGTATCACGTCCACAAGCACTTCCTGCAATAAGCGTTACGGTATATGAACCTTGAGTCGAATACGTTTGAGCAGGTGGTGTAGTTACGTTGGTATAGGTGTTTCCATTACCCATGTCCCACTGATAGTTATTTGCAGGAGAAGCGCCGGTTGAAGTATTTGCAAATGTTACAGTTTGAGGAGCGCATCCTAAGGATGTGCTTGAACTAAAATTTGCTATGGGACCTGCTACGATTACAATCGGACTAATGGTTGCTGTCGCAGAATTACAACTGTTCGAAGCGGTTAAGGTAATTGTATAGGTTCCGCCGGTAACATAAGTATGAATTGGTGGTGTAAGCGTAGTTGTTGTTACAGGAGGTGTACCGTCACCAAAATTCCACACATAAGTATTTGCATTTACAGATAAATTTGTAAGCGTAGTTAAAGTGTGCGGCACACAGCCACTATATTCAAGAATGGAAAGTGTAAGCGAAGCCGCAACATATTTTTCAAATACAACAATGATGGTTGCCGTAGAGGTGCATCCATTTGCACCGGTAGCTGTCATTGTAACAGTATAAGTTCCGAATGACGAATACGTATGACTTGGACTAAAAGCAGTAGAAGTTGTGCCGTCACCAAAATTCCATAAATAAGAAACAGCTCCTGTTGTTGAATTGGTAAATGTTACTGTTTCACTCGTGGTAGGATCGCCGGGTAATAAACAATTTGTAGTATTTCCGTCGCCGTCATCGCCGGTAATGTTTGCGTTGGGAATGGCTAAAACAGTTACTGTTGCCGTTGCACTGCTTGTACAACCTGCGCCGTTGGTTTGAGTTAGTGTAACGGTATATGTACCTCCTGCTGCGTAAGTGTGCGAGGGGTTAGTTGCGGTTGAAGTGGTCGCATCACCGAAATTCCATAAGTAAGTAGTTGAAGCATCTGTTCCGGTTGAATTATTTGTAAAAACAACATTGGTTCCTGCGCAGGCATTGTTTGGAGCAAATGTAAACGCGGCATTCGGAACGGGATGAACAATTACAGTTACAATGGCTGTATCCTTACAGCCGCCATCATTTGAAATAAGCATAAATGTATAAGTGCCCACTGCATTTACCGACGAGTTAATTGGCGCAACAAGACCTGTTGTATTGTCGAACAATGCCCCGTTTTTATACCACTTGTAAGTAGCTGTACCCGCATTAACACCGGTGCTTGTATTTACGAACGAAACAGGAGTAAATCCCGGTCCGCAAACACTCGCAGGAGAAGCAGTAAATGTTGGCGTTACATTTGGGCAATTGGCAAAAACATTGTTGTGAAGGAACAAACCCGCAAGAAGGAAGAAAAGGAATAGTGTGTAACGTGCGCGGTTCATTGGTAAAAAGACGTAAAAAAGGGCTTAGGTTGTTTTAATTTTTCAATAAAAATAGCCATTTTTTATCGGGTGAAGGAGATGTGTTTTCATCTAATTCTTAAACGCCTAAATCACAGGATAAAGGGCGGTTCTTTGCGGATTAAACTAAGCTCTTCTCATTTTGAGATTACTTGCCTTTTAAAACCACAAAGGGAATAATAAGCTCTTCAAGGGAAATGCCTCCGTGTTGAAAAGTGCCCTGAAAGTAATTAACAAATTGATTGTAATTATTGGGATAAACAAAAAACTTATAATCTTTCGCAAAAACATAAGTGGTACTCACGTTAGGTCTGGGTAAAAAAACATCGGCCGGATTTTTAATTTCAAACACATCTTTTGGGTTATAATTTAAATTTTTACCTTGTTTGTAACGCAAATTTGTATTTGTATTTCTGTCACCTACAATTTTTGAAGGTTCTTTAACGTGCACAGTGCCGTGGTCGGTAGTAACAATAGCCTTCATTTTTTTATCGGCAACTTTTTTGAACAACTCGAATAATGGAGAATGTTCAAACCATGATTTAGTAATACTTCGGTAAGAAACTTCGTTATCGGCTAATTCTCGAATAACCTCCATCTCGGTTCGAGCATGGCTAAGCATATCCACAAAATTATAGACAACAACATTTAAATGATTTTGCATTAAATTACTGAAATTGTCAACCAATTTTTTTCCGGCTGCGATATTCGTAATTTTGTTGTATGAAAATTTGAAATTTTTGCCCAATGATTTTAACTGACCTTCCAAAAAATCTTTTTCATGATTGTTTTTTCCTTCATCTTCATCGTCGTTCACCCATAAATTCGGATAACGTTTTTGAATTTCGGAAGGCAATAATCCGGCAAAAAGGGCGTTTCGCGCATATTGAGTAGCGGAAGGTAAAATTGCAAAATAAGTTTCTTCACTTTCTTCTTTAAAATATTCGGTAATTATTGGACGCAGTACTCTCCACTGATCATAACGTAAATTATCAATAACAAATAAAAATGCGGGTTCATTTTCAATTTCGGGAAGAATTTTTTTACTAAAAACGTTGTGCGAAAGAATAGGAGCATCGGTTTTTTTTCCGTTAAGCCATCCAACATAATTATCAATTATAAATCGATTAAATAAATTATTCGCTTCGGTTTTTTGCATTTGAAGAATGTTATGCAATCCCGGATCTTCAATGCTTTCAAGTTGCAATTCCCAATGAACTAATTTTTTAAAAATATTAGCCCAGTCGGAAGGTGAATGAATGTCCATTAAATCCATTGAAATTTGTCGAAATTCCTGTTGGTATTGTGTTCCGGTTTTTTCGGTAATAATTTTTTTTCCATCAACATGCTTTTTAATGCTAAGCAAAAGTTGATTGGGATTTACTGGTTTTATGAGATAATCCGAAATTTTTCCACCAATCGCACTTTCCATAATTGCTTCTTCTTCACTTTTAGTAACCATTACAATAGGCGTACTGGGAACAATATCTTTAATTCTCGACAAGGTTTCCAAGCCTGTTAATCCGGGCATGTTCTCATCTAAAAAAACAATATCAAAGCTGTTTTCTTTTGATAATTGTACTGCATCAACACCATTGTTCACCGTTGTAACGATAAATCCCTTATTTTCGAGAAAAAGAACGTGTGGTTTTAGAAGTTCAATTTCATCATCGGCCCAAAGAATCTTAATTTTTTCCATAAAAATATTAGTTTTGTAAGAATACTAAAAATAATCGTGTGCAATTAACCGTAAAAAATAAATTAAAGATATTTAACGACCCGGTTTATGGATTTATTTCAATTCCCTATGAAATTATTCTTGATTTAGTCGATCATGCGTGGTTTCAACGCTTGCGTCGAATTCGTCAATTAGGGATGTCGCATTTGGTTTATCCGGGAGCATTGCATACCCGTTTTCATCATGCAATGGGTGCAATGTATTTGATGACGCGAGCCATTGATGTTTTAAAAAGCAAAGGACATAAAATAAGTGATGAAGAAGCACAAGGTGTGATTATTGCTATTTTACTTCACGATATAGGTCACGGCCCGTTTTCGCATGCGTTGGAACACACATTGGTTGATGGAGTTCATCATGAGCAATTGAGTTTATTATTCATGAAAAAATTGAATAAACAATTTGACGGAAAATTAAAAACGGCAATTGCTATTTTTAATAATACTTATCCTAAAAAATTTTTACATCAGTTAGTCAGCAGTCAGCTTGATATGGATAGATTAGATTATTTATTGCGCGACAGTTTTTTTACCGGAGTTTCTGAAGGTGTGGTTAGCAGTGATAGAATTTTAAAAATGTTGGAGGTAAAAAATGATGCCTTAGTGATAGAAGAAAAAGGCATTTATAGTATTGAAAAATTTATTGTTGCACGAAGGTTAATGTATTGGCAAGTATATTTGCATAAAACCGTTGTAGCGGCAGAAGTACATTTGATAAACATTCTAAAACGCGCTAAGGAATTGGCTCGAAAAAATGAAAATTTATTTTGTACACCTGCACTTCGGTATTTTCTTTACAATAAAATTGGAATGATTGATTTTATAAAAAGCGAAAATACACTTAGCCGATTCGCATTGCTTGATGATTATGATATAATGAGCGCTGTTAAAGTTTGGTGTAATCATTCTGATAAAATCTTATCCTTGCTTTGTCAATCATTTATTAACCGTAAATTATTTAAAATAAAAATAGGACAAACTTCAATAAGCAAAAATGAAAAGCGTAAAATCGAAAATGAATTAATTTCAAAATTAAAGATAAAAAAATCAGATGTACATTATTTCATGGTTGAACAAACGGTTATGAATAACGCATACAATCCGGCAAGCGATCACATTTCAATTTTATTTAAAAACGGTTCTACCAAAGACGTGACAAAAGCATCGGACAATTTAAATATTGAAGCTCTGGCACGACCGGTTAAAAAACATGTTTTAGCACAATTTAAAATTAAAGATTAAAGCAAAAATTTAAACTTATTTCAATTACAATTTACCAATGGAAAAACACCGATTATTTTTGCTTGATGCATTTGCCTTAATTTATCGCGGATATTTTGCTTTAAACGCGAATCCTTCATTTAAAGCGGTTAATTCAAAAGGGCTTGATACATCCGGTATTATTGGGTTTGTGAATACAATGGTTGATTTGATGATTAAAGAAAAACCCACGCATATTGCTGTTATTTTTGATACTGCCGAGCCAACGATTCGCCATATTGAATACAAAGAGTATAAAGCAAATCGCGACGAAGTTCCTGATGCAATAACCATAGCGGTGCCTTACATTGAAAAAATTATTGACGCCTTTAATATTCCGCGATTGGGTGTGCCGGGTTACGAAGCCGACGATATTATTGGAACTTTAGCAAAACAAGCCGCCTTGCAAAATATTGAAGTTTATATGATGACTCCCGACAAGGATTTTGGTCAGTTGGTAGGAAAAAATATTTTTATTTATCGCCCGGGTCGTCAAGGAAACGAAGCCGAAATTTGGAGTGCAGATGAAGTGTGTAAAAAATTTGAATTGGATTATCCTGAACAGGTAATTGATTATTTAGGACTAACGGGCGATGCAGTTGACAATATACCGGGAGTTCCGGGAATTGGTCCAAAAACCGCTTCAAAATTATTGAAAGAGTTTGGCTCAATGGAAAATATATTGGCGAATACAGATAAGCAAAAAGGAAAAGTAAAAGAAAATTTAGAAACCTACAAGGAACAAGCTATTCTTTCAAAAAAACTAGCAACAATTTTACTTGACGCACCTGTTAAATTTCATGAAGAGGATTTTTTAATTAAGGAAAAAAATCAGGAAAAATTATTGCAATTGTTTAGTGAACTTGAGTTTCGAAGTTTATCGCGACGCGTTTTAGGGAAAGAAATAATGGCGCAAACAATAAAACCTGCTGCATTAACAGATAGTGTAAACAATTTTCAAACCGATTTGTTTGCCGAGGCTGATAATCTTTTAGAGCCGTTAACCTCTACAAAAGAATTTGATACTATTGAAAACACAACGCATGAATATTTTTTAGTTGATTCGTTCGAAAAAATAAACGCATTAGTAAATTTGCTTTCGGCGCAAAAAGAATTTTGTTTTGATACTGAAACAACCGGTTTGGACACACTTACCAGCGAAATAGTAGGACTATCCTTTAGTGTTAAACCACATGAAGGATATTATGTGCCGTTGAGTAAAAATACACAGGAAGCTCAAAAAACAATTGAGGCGTTTAAATGGGTATTTGAAAACGAAACAATTTTAAAAATCGGACAAAATTGCAAATATGATGTTTCCATTTTAAAATCTTACGGGATTGAAGTGAAGGGAAAACTTTTTGACACCATGTTGGCGCATTATGTGTTAAAACCCGAGGGAAAACATGGAATGGATGTGATGAGTGAATCCTATTTAGGTTATCGGCCTGTTTCCATTGAAAATCTTATTGGTAAAAAAGGAAAAAATCAAATTAGTATGCGCGATGTAGAGATTGAAAAAATAAAGGAATATGCTGCAGAAGATGCCGACATTACTTTGCAATTGAAAAATTTCTTCGATCCGCAAATCAAAAAATCAAAATCAAAAAATGTTTTTTATGAAATTGAATGTCCGTTAATTTTGGTATTGGAAAGAATGGAACGCGAGGGTGTAAAAATTGACGTTGATTTTTTAAAAAAATATTCTGAAGAATTACGAGAAGAGTTAATTCAGTTGCAGGACAGTATTTATAAACACTCGGGACATGAATTTAATATTGATTCTCCTCGACAATTAGGAACAGTATTGTTTGATGAATTAAAACTCGATGCAAAAGCGAAGAAAACAAAAACAGGTCAATACGCAACCGGCGAAGATATTTTAATTAAATTAAAAGAGAAGCACGAAATTGTTGCGAATATTTTAGACTATCGGCAACTCGCAAAACTTAAAAGCACATATGTTGACGCGCTTCCTGAAATGGTAAATAAAAAAACCGAACGAGTACATACGAATTTAATGCAAGCGGTTGCGGCAACCGGGCGATTGAGTTCAAATAATCCTAATTTGCAAAACATTCCAATACGCAGTGAAAAAGGAAAGGAAGTGCGCAAAGCGTTTGTTGCGAAAGATGAAAATCATGTTTTAATATCAGCCGATTATTCACAAATCGAGTTGCGAATTATTGCTGCCCTAAGTGGCGACGAAGCAATGATAGCGGCATTTGAAAGTGGAGCCGATATTCATACTGCTACGGCTTCAAAAGTTTATAACGTAAGTGCTAAAGACGTTACTCGTGAAATGCGAAGCGCTGCCAAGGCTGTTAACTTCGGAATAATTTATGGACAGTCGGCTTTTGGTTTGTCTCAAAGTTTAGGAATTAGCAATACAGAGGCGAAAGAAATTATTGAAAATTATTTTAAAACGTACCCCGGTATAAAAAAGTACATGCAAAATGTTGTAAAAATTGCGCATGAGAACGGATATGTAGAGACCCTGTATGGCAGAAGAAGATATTTGCCCGATATTGAATCGGCTAACGCTGTAGTACGCGGTTTTGCCGAGCGCAATGCGATTAATTCACCAATACAAGGTTCGGCTGCCGATATGATAAAATTAGCAATGATTAAAATTGATTCGGCACTTATTCGCGGTAAATACAAAACCAAAATGATTTTACAAGTACATGACGAATTAATTTTTGATACACCAATTGATGAATTAAATCAAGTAAGTATTTTAATTAAGAGTTGTATGGAAGAAGCAATGCCAATGAAAGTTCCGATTGTTGCTGAAGTAAATCATGGTAAAAATTGGTTGGAGGCACATTGACAAAAATAAATCACTTTGTAATTTTCTGCTATTCAACCCTGTAAAAACTTAAAAACTCAATAATTCTATCATTGGTAATTTATGTATATTTACCCTTAAACCATCATAAAATGAATTGCATCATTAAAACTTTTTTATTTATTTCGGCAGGTGTACTTGCCTTTGCATCATGTGGCGAAGCTGATAAAACCGACGGAGGCGAAGTAACCGATACAACCGCGCATGAGAATGGAAAGGATTCAAATCGCTTAGCGGCAACTAAACAAATTATGTATAGTATTCCTTCTACAAGCGAAACTGCTGATCTCTTAAAAGAAGCGGGAACCGGTTATGATTTAAATCTTATGAATGACCCTAAGAATAAAGACAAATACAATACGCTTAAAAAACAAGCTTTGAATTTGGGAATTTTTGGTGCAGATTTAAGTTACGCCAATGTGTTTGAAAAAAGCATGGAAGTACAATTGTATATGGAAAGCTGTCAAGGGTTGGTTAAAAAATTGGGAATTGATGCAGCAATTGACGAAAATGTTTGGGATCGCTTAGAGGAAAATAAAGACGATCGCGACTCATTAAATTCTATTATTTCGGAAGTATTTTTTGATTTGGATACTTACCTGGAGGAAAACGCAAAAACTGAAATCTCAGGTTTGATTGTTGCAGGCGGTTGGATTGAAGGATTATTTATTGCAACGCAAATGATAAATGATAAAATGCCTAATGAAAAATTAAAACAACGTGTTGCCGAACAAAAATTATCCTTGGAAAACTTGATAAAATTAATGCAATCTTATGAAGATACCGAAAACATAAGAGAAGTTCGTGACGATTTAAATAAATTGAAAGTGATTTATGATAAAATAGAGATAACGCGCGAAGCGGGACAAACAACAACCGATAATAAAGGGGTAACAACCATAGGAGGAAAAAATAAAATCAATTTTTCTGACGAAGTTTTATCGGAGTTGAGAACTTTTGTAAAATCGCTTCGTGAATCGTATATTAAAGCTTAATTATCTATGAAAAAAATAATTTCACTTTTTTTATTTGTACTTGTGTGTGGGTTAGGAACACAGGCGCAGTGTAAAGGTTTTGTTAAGAAGAAATGCAGTCCGCAACTTAAACCGTATGTTTCAAACGGCAAAGGAAATTCAGCCATAATGCGTCCGGGTGATAAGGCTGACTTAATGATGACTTTTAACAGTGACGTGCAGTACCGCTTGCTTATTTGCTATATGGATAATATAAAGATTCAATTTAAGGTAATGGATACTGATAAAAACGTTTTTTTTGACAGTAAAAAGCAAAACAAAAATTATTTTGATTTTAATGTGGTAAGCACGCAGCAGTTAATTTTAGAAATCACTTGTGAAGATACAGAATCTTTAACAGGAATTACTCCCGAAGGATGTGTTGCAATTCTTACCGGATATAAACCAAAAGAGTAATTTTTTTTGTGCTGATATGGGTTCGTTATCCAATCTTAACACTTGTCATAGTTAATGAGCCTGCCACAGCTTTATCATTAAACAGTACAATTTTTTCATTTTCTTCCTTTAATCCTAAAATATAAAGCAGCGGCAGAAAATGTTCAGGGGTTGGCACTGCTAAATCAAACGCTTTGCCTTGTTTTTTATAATTGATTAAAAATTCATGATCATTTTTTTGGATGGCGTTTTTCATTTTTTCAGAAGCTTCCAATGCCCAATCGTAGCCAAAGTTATTGGCGTTTAATTTATCCCAAGCGATTTGACGTAAATTATGAACCATATTTCCGCTGCCAACAATTAAAACTCCTTTTTTTCTCAAAAAAGAAAGTTCATTGGCTAATTCATAATGGTATTCGGTTTTTTGACGATAATCTAAACTCATTTGCAATACGGGTACATCAGCTTTAGGATATAAATGTTTAATTACAGTCCAAGCACCGTGGTCCAAACCCCATTGATGGTCTTCAATTGCTTCGGTTTTTTTGATTTGTTTTTTAATTTCAGCCGCCAGTTCAGGGTTTCCGGGGGCAGGATATTCAACATCGAATAAAGCTTGAGGAAATCCGCCAAAATCGTGTATGGTTTGCGGATGTGCCATAGCCGTTATACGCGTGCCCTCAGTTTCCCAATGCGCCGAAATGCACAAAACTGCTTTTGGTTTGGAAATTGTTTCGCCGGTTTTTCGAAATCCTTTTACAAATTCATTTTCTTCAATAGCGTTCATTGGACTGCCGTGCCCTAAAAATAACAAGGGCATTTTTTCGGTTTCATCCAAATTGTTTACTAATTCATTCAATGCATTTAATTTCATGGCAGCTCCGGCTATAGGTAATAAGGCTATTTTTTTTATGACATCTCTTCTTTCCAAATTAGAACTATAACAATTAAAGTATTGGTTTGTTTACATAACAAAAACGGTCTTCATTTTTTTGAAGACCGTTTTTGTTATGATTTATTTTAGATTGTTATTCTTGAATACTCATTTCAACACGGCGATTTTTTTGACGATTTGCTTCACTATCGTTAGGAACCAAAGGTTTTGTTTGACCATACCATTTCACTTCAAAACGTTTGGCATCAATTCCTTTTTTAACTAAATATTTTTTTACCGCCTCTGAGCGTTTTTGCGACAACAATAAATTTGCTGCCGGTTTACCAACGTTATCTGTATGGCCTTCTATCTTTAATTTCCAGCTTGAATGTTTTGCCATTAATCCGGCTAGTTCATCCAATGAAGCAAAAGATTCGGTTTTGATAATGTCTTTTCCGGTTGCAAATTCTAAATTATCAAATGCTTTTTTTACAATTTCCGCTTCCTGTGGTGTTAAAATAACTTCTTCTAATTCTTTAGGGAATCGGAAATATCCATCTTTTTCCAAGAAGGCATGTTTACCTCTAATTTCAGGACAACTTACCAATACTTTTTTTACGGTATCGCTTCCTTCGCCATATAATTTAAATAATGCTTTTGCTTTTTCAACACAAACATTAAAATTAAATTTACCATCTTCCATTGTTGATTCTTCTAATGTGGTAAGTTGAGCAGTTAATAATTTTAATTTCATTTCAGGACATCCTAAATTTTTAATAGGACCTGCTTTTTCAGGACATTTATCTTGTTTATCGGGTAAACCGTCACCATCTTTATCAGGACAACCTGCAAATTCAAGTAACCCCGGTTCGTCAGGACATTCATCTTTAAAATCGGGAGTTTTATCACCGTCACGATCCGGACAACCTTTGAATTCCGCTAATCCTGCTACATCAGGGCAATCATCTTGTTTATCCATAATGTGATCACCATCTTTATCAGGACATCCTTTAAATTCAGCAATACCCGGTTCATCAGGGCAATCATCGTTCATGTCAATAATTTTATCGCCGTCACGATCAGGACAACCTTTGAATTCAAGTAATCCTGCTACTTCAGGACAAGCGTCGTCACGATCTTGAATATGATCGCCATCTTTATCGCCGCAACCCATAAATTCCCAAACACCGAATTCATCTATACATTTGTCTTTTTTATCAGAAACTTTATCCTTATCACGATCTTTAGGTTTTCGTTGTTCAATAGGAACTTTTACAATGAGTTGTAAATTTGCGCCATAAATATCGCGTCCTTTTGCTCTTAGAAATGCCGAAATAGGAGCGAGATTAGAAGTACCAATCATAATGGGGCCTAAACGTAATCCGCTTCCAATTTGAAAATTTCCCATACCGTTGTATGAAACCGGTATAAAATAACCGAACCATTTATGATCCCAACGTGGAGTAAAAGTAAATGTAGTTATATCATGAACTTTGTTTTCATTTTTTTTGAATTGAAAAGCATAAAATGTAGTTAAGTTAACATAAACATCTTTCCAAATGTTATAATCAGCCTGTAACGAAATGGCTGTTGGTAAATTCATAAAGAAAGTAGGTTTACCACCTTGCATTGTAAACTTTGCTCGCATGGTGCTGTCAAATCCGGCAACCGGTTTGCTGCCGAAATCCAATTGTCTAAAATTCCATAATGTAGTATTTGCTTGAAAGTCGTTTGATAATGCGCCTTTTTTAAAAGTAATTCCACCTAAATCTAAAACACTTGCACCAATTTTTAATTTGTATTTATTTTTATAACGCATCCATAAATCAGTTTGGTTATCCATGTCGTATTTATATTCTTTATATTTAGGACGCCATTCGTAAACAAAGCCTAAATCCAAGCCTACCGAAAAATTTGAAACATATTTATATTTTAAATTATTTCCGTCAAATTCGAAATTGGTAGAGTGACCGTAAGCAGCACGAGAAGAATAGATGTTTAAAATAGAATCATTATCGAATTTATAATCCAATTTATCTAAATACATATACGCAGCGCCCAAGCCTTGCAGCACTTTAAACCGGCCGGCAAATTTGAAAAAATGTTCGTTATTGTCTTTTAATACTCTTCCGTATGTAACTCCGTACTCAGCCCATTCCATTGTTTGTACAGAAAGTTGAATATTTTGTAATGATTTGTATAACGATGGATAATTAATGTCATAGTAAATTAATCGTGCTAATTCAGGCGTAACACCATCAACATTAGTTATGCTTCTAACTCGCCAAGTAAATGCCATTGCTGATTTTTTATTAATGTTAATCATAAATGAAGGCATTGAGGCTTGAAGACTAACGATTACACTTTTTGTTGGACCTTCATATTTTTCAGTTAAATATTTCCATTGGAAACTTGAGTCTTTAAATGCCGGATAAGATGCTCCGTTAAATGCGGCGCCATTTCTTTGTAACGCTCTTGATTGTAGTCCAACATAGTTGTTAGCGGCAGTAACACTAAGTCCGGTTAAAGTAATGTCGGTTTTAAATCGGCTGTCAACAATAGATGCCGGCTGTAAATCAATACCATTAATTCCAATATAATTGGAGTTCATGAAATTATTAAAATCCTGAGCGTACATTAAAAAAGTACTTAGGAATGCGAAAAATGTAAGTGTAATTTTTTTCATTGACCAATTGTTTGTTACAAAGATAGAGTTTACCCTTATAAAACAATAGGGTGTTGACGAAATGAAGAAGTTTTTATATGAATGATTTGAGTTCTAATGAATTTCCATCAAAAACAGCATAGGTGTTGAATGAAATCCAGTCGCCAAGATTTATGTAACGGGCTTTTTCAATTAATTTATCGATAGGCAAATGACGATGTCCAAAAATAAAAAAATCAGCTTTATTTCCTTTTTTTAACTCGGCTGTTACATACTGAACAAGGAATTCTTTTTCGTCGCCTTTGTAATTATTTTCGTTATGTTTTTTGCGGTAACCTTTTCGCGAAAAGTAAGTTGCCAACCAAATTCCGAAGTTTGGATGAAGGCGAGCATAAAACCATTGACAAAATTTAGAAGCGAAAATTTTTTTAATCAATTTATAGCCTTTGTCGCCGGGACCTAACCCGTCGCCATGACCGATAAATATTTTTTTACCATTAAACTCACGGGTAGTGCACTTACGATGCAACGTAACACCACATTCTTTTTCTAAGTATCCAAACATCCACATATCATGATTTCCCGTAAATACATGAACCGGAATTCCGGCGTCAGAAAATTCGGCGATTTTAGCCAATAATCTAACCGCGCCTTTTGGCACTACTCGTTTATATTCGAACCAAACATCAAATAAATCGCCCACTAAAAATAATTCTTCGCAATTATTTTTGATGGAATTCATCCACGCAATTATTTTTTTTTCTCTTAAATGATTGTTGTTATCCTCTTCAAGCCCTAAATGAAAATCGCTTGCAAAATAAATATGTTTTCCTTCTTTCAAAATAATTTAATTGTGTTTGAAGTTCGGTGCGGCGCAAGTTGATTAATGTTTAAACTAAATCGTATTCGGCGAGAAAATGTATATGAATTTGCGTTGTATTCTGATTTGATGGCATTGCTGATGTACAAAGGTAAATAAAGGTTTAATACTCCTTTTCCAATGCTGCAATACAAACCGGCATCGCTTACTGTTTGTACATAGGATTTCACCGATCCGTTTTCAAATTTTTTACTTTCGGCGAATACTACATCTGCAAATATTTTTAAAAAAGGAATGGGCAAATCACAATATAAATTTGCGCCGGCATTCCATTTATTAGATTGTCCATTGGCAGTTTGTGCTTTCAAATTAGCAAACCCCTCTGTGAATTGGTGCGACCAAAATCCATCAATATTGTTACGACCAATAAACGTTTGTGAATACGTGTAATCGTTGTAACCGCGAATTCCATCGCCACGTAAATTATATCGTCCATTATTGGAATTGTTAAATAGAAATGCTCCTGCATAAAGCCGAAGGGTTATTTTTTTCTTTTTCACATCCAGCAATCGGCTAATGGTAAAGTCGGTAGTTGCAAACGCAAAATCACCGCCATATCTCAAATTTACGCCTAACGCATGAGGCATTAACGTTTTTTTATTTGTAAGTAAATAATTTAAATCAATAAATGAATTTAGTGTTTTTGTATTTACAAGAACTAAGCTGCTGTCATAAGATCCTTTGTTTTTCATTTTTTCGCTTTCCACCACTGCAATGTAACGAAAACTAATTTTTTGAGAAATTGGAGACCGTGCTAATTTTGGTTTAAATTGAAAATTTAGGAAAGGATCAACCCTAAAAAAGCGATTGGTAACATTTATTTTTGTACCGATGATTGACGGCAAACTATAATTAACCGCGTTTAACCCAAATGAAGTTGTTTTTAGCCAAACACTTTTTCTATTGTGAGAATTGATTTTTATTGATGCGCTTCCGGCGGGTTTTAAACTTAGTAATCCGAATAAAGGCATAACGGCAAATTCTACTTTTTTCGGAAACATTACGGCATTATAAAAAGCTGCTCCCAGCATTACGCCGTCGTATTGATTATAGCCAACAACAGGGCTAAAAAACAATACCGATCGTTGTTGATGGTCATATCCGCCAATAAATTTTAAATGCAATTTTTCGGTTCGTGCAAATAATTTTTTGCCTTTTATTTTATATTTATAAGTATTGTTTTTATGTGTTATTTCAGGAGATGTAAAATAGGGATCCACAATAATTTTATCATAATTTCCATTTGGGAAAGTGACCACATATTTTCCGTTAAAACCTTGATACCATCTTAAGTCGGCAATGGTATCGTTTTTAATACCGGCAACACAAAACGGTGCAGCAATATCGCCTGCGTTTTTAATTTCAACACCTTCCTCATATTTCATCCATCCAAATGTTGCGGTTGAGCGAGTATCGGGTTTTTTCTTTTTGGTGATTTTATAATCAATTACTTTTGTTGTACCTAATAACTCATCAAAGAACCAACTTAAATTTTTCTTCGAAATTTTTTCGAATATTTTTCGAATATCATTTGGTTGCGGGTGTTTAAATTTCCACGCCTGGTAATAGGCATGAAAACATTTGTCATAAATTTCGTCACCCAAATAGGATTTTAAAAAATTAAAACAAGCGGCGGTTTTCATATACACAATCATCGCATAATTTGACGGGGTATAGTCTTTTGCCAATCCTTCAACCGGTTGATCGTTATTTGAGGAAGCGCTCAATTTATACGCTAAATAATACATCATGTAATTACGTGTAGTATCTAACTCCATAAATTTTTTCAAATTATCTGAAATTGATTGTTCACCAATAGTAAGTTCAGGATATTTTGTATTCATGTATCGCAACTCATTTGCACTATTTAATCCCTCGTCCATCCAAGGATGAATTCGTTCATTGCTTCCTAAAATTCCGTAAAACCAATTGTGACCAACTTCGTGCATAATAACATTTTCAAGCATTACATTGTTAGTGGCGTTTCCAATTACAGTTACGGTCGGGTATTCCATACCACCACCAGCACTTATTGTGCCGTCAACAGCCTGTACTATACTATAAGGATAATCACCATTCCATTTTGAATAATAGTGAATGGCATCGTGAATGTATTGAACCGATTTATTCCAATAACGTGAATTTCCCTGAGTAAAAAATGTCCAAATCGAAACTAATTTCCCACTCTTTGGAAATTCATATTCTCCTTTTAAAACATGCCATCTTTTATCGGCAAAAAAAGCGAAATCATGAACATTTTTTATTGTGTATCTCAAAGTTTTTAATCGTGTATCGGACGGAGGGAAATTGTCGTTACCAATTAAATTTCCGATTTTATTTACTTTTAAATCTTTAAACAACTGAGCGGTTTCTTTTGCTTTTAATTCTAAAAATCGTTCTTCATCATAGCAATCGGTTAACTCTCCTGTAGCAGCAACTAAATAATTTGAAGGGAGCGTAATGGTTACGTCATAATTTCCATATTCAGAATAAAATTCTCCTTGCGTCAAGTATGGCATTTGATTCCATCCGTTTTTATCATATACAGCCGGTTTTGGAAACCATTGCGAAATTTGATAAGATTCTCCAACATGACCTAATCGGGAAAATTTCCCATCAGGAATTTTTACAAAAAAAGGTGTAGTAATTATAATTGTTGAATCGGGTAAAAGTTCTTTTTTGAGTTTTACTTTTACAATATCGATGTATTCAGTTTCTTTACCTTCTTCGTTGGGTTTACCGTTTTTTTCTTTTTGTTTAAAATTTTCAAATTTCAACGTGTCCTTTCCTGCAACAAATAATAAAGAGTCAATAAATCCTCTGTCTGATTCCGGCGCATAATAAAAAGTAATATCTCCATTTTCCAGAAGTTGTTTTGCCATAGCGGTTTCATTATTTTTATACGCGTTGGCCCATACATGAAAATAAATGTATTTAAGTGTATGTGGAGAATTGTTTTTGTAGGTAATCGTTTCAAACCCGCTTAACGTATGTTGTTTGTCATTAAGTTTAACGTTAATTTTGAAATCAACTTGTTGCTGAAAGTAATTGGAATCGGGTTGAGCGTATAACGTATGTGCACTTACGCAAATTAGAATTAAGCAAGAATGATAAAATCGAACAATCAATTTTTTATAATCTTAGTTTCCTAATAGTTCTTTTAATTTCGCTTCAAGAGCCGGTCCTCTTAATCCGGTTTGAATAATTTTCCCTTCTTTATCAATTAAAATGGTGTAAGGTATTCCTGTTATTCCAAAAATACCAAGTACCGAAGTTTGCCATCCTTTTAATTCGCTAACATGTCCAGGCCACGATAATTTATCTTTAATAATTGCTTGAGTCCATTTTTTTTTATCGTTGTCTAAGGAAACGCTAAATACAGTAAATCCTTTGTCTTTGTACTGATTGTATAAGCGAACAACGTTCGGATTTTCGGCTCTACAAGGCCCACACCACGATGCCCAAAAGTCAACTAAAGTGTATTTTCCAAGTGTTGAGCTTACACTTTTTAAAATTCCATTTGTATCGGCCATTGCAAATTCAGGAATAGGTTTTCCGGCGGTAACACTTTCTTTCAATTTTTTTAATCGTTCAGCTTCTTTTGTTTTTGCTTCTTCATTGGCACGCTGTTCTTCTACTTTTTTTGTTGAAGCTGCAACTTGTTTCAAATAAAAACTATTCGGCATTGATAATTCCAATGCTTTTTCAATTTTTTTCATTAAATCATAATCGGCATCGGGATTTAATTGAGCCGAAACAGCGAATAAAGCAGGCGATTTCGGATATTTATCAATGAAAGCAGCGCGCGCAGAAACATACGCATCGTAAGTTTTACTTAAATCTTTTCCTAATTTTTCACTTTCAGCATCTTTTCCCTGAGCTATTGCTCGTTTAAAACGGGCGGCAATGGAATCGCGGTCGGTATTGTATTTTGCCCACATTTGCGAAAATTCACGAACTTGCGATGAAAAATCAGAGCCTTTAACAGTATAAGATTGACGAAGTATTTCTGCTTTAGCGTGAATGGTTTGCTTATCTCCCGGTTTTAAAATTACAGCAATAAAATCAATTGGTTTAATATGAATTTTATAATAACCAATATTATCATGATTAATTTTAAAAGAAAACTTACCGCTTTTATCCAACATTACCGAATCAATTTTTTTTGTTCCTCCTTCAACATATTCTTCCAAATACAATCGAGCACCTGCGGCATTACCAATGGAACCACTAAGCGCAGAAACAGCTGATAAGGCTTGAAATCCGAAGGCGATAAACAACAAGAGAATGATAGGCTTTTTCATAATTGTAAATTTAATAATTTCTTACGAACCTAAGAGTTCTTTAAGTTTTTCTTCCAGTTGAGTTCCTCGTAATCCGGTAGCAATTATTTTGCCATCTTTATCGATTAGTATGGTAAACGGTATGCCTGTTATTCCGAATTGTTTTACAACTGATGAATTCCATTTTGCAAGATCGCTAACGTGTGATGGCCATTTTAATCCGTCGGCTTCAATGGCTTTTAACCACGGTTCTTTTTTATCATCTAACGAAACGCTATAGATTTCAAATCCTTTTTTATTGTACATGTCGTATAGGCGTACTACGTTAGGATTTTCCTTACGGCAAGGCCCGCACCACGACGCCCAAAAATCAATTAACACTACTTTTCCTCTTAACGAAGATAAGGCAAGTGGTTTCCCGTTTTGGTCGTTCAAATTAATATCCTCAATCGGGTTTCCTGGTTTTAAAGCGCTTTGTAATTTCTTTTGTTCTTCCATTTGCGCTAATTGATATTCAATTTGACTGATATAAGTAGAAACTTGATTGTGATAAACCGAATTCGGCATTCCGGAAGCAACAGCTTTTTCTATTTTTTTAAAATATTCCAATTCTTTTTCTGGGTTCAAAAAACTTTGCATAACAATTAGAGAAGGACTAGTAGGGTTTTCGTTAATGTATTTATGAGTGATGTTGGCCACTTTTTTCATAATGTCTTCAGCTTCTGTTCTCATTTTAAATATAGCGACAGTATCTGCAAAATTTATCCCGCGCAATTGTTGATCAATTTCTATTCTTCGTTTCGAAAGTGGATTTATTTCTTTAAAAAAGTCATGAATAATCTCTGAATTTTTTGATCCTTTTATCGAGTATGATTCGCCAAGAGAGTTAGCCTCTGCAGTAATTTCGCAAGTATTAGTACTGTCTAAACACAATACCACAAAATTATTTTGTCCTAAACTTAACCGATAAAAATCGGCTTTACCTTTTGGTAAATCAAATTTAAATTTACCTTCTTTGTCTAGTGTTACTGTATCAACTCCAAGGGGCTGATTATTTTCAATTTTTTCGAAAATTAATTGCTGGCCATTTCCATTTTTAATGGTACCGCTAAGCTTTGGTTTATTGCCCCCACTACATGCAGTTACTGCGGTAAGTAAAGGGATTAGGATTATGTTTTTTGTTATTTTCATAATAGAAATTAAAAGTTATAATAAAAATTTATTTGAATTTGTTAAAACTAAAAAATAAAAAAATTCGAAACCGAGAGATTTGTTTTTGCTTAAGTGTTTAAAAACACATTTTGTTTTTTTAAAATTTCTCAAAATAAAACCATGTATAGCCAATGCCCGAGTGCTTATTAACTTTTTCATGTTGCAATTATAATTCATCAAGTACTTTAATTAATAATTTATTGGCAATTTTTGGATCTGCTTTTCCTTTTGATGCTTTCATGACTTCACCCATGAACATGCCAACAATATTTTTTTTACCACCTTTGTATTTTTCAACTTCGGTAGGATTTTTTTCTACAACATTTTTTACGATAGTTAACAAAGCGTTTTCGTCGCTTTCCTGAATTAAATTCAAAGACGTAGCTATTTCTAAAGGGTCATTGTTTGTGTTTTTCATTAATTCGGGAAAAACGGTTTGCGCTGCTACAGTGTGCGAAATTTTTCCTTCATCAATAATAGAAATTAATTTTGCCAGCGTATGTGCTTTAAGCGTTAGTTTTTTTATTTCAACCGCGTTTTCATTCATGTATGAACGTACAGTAGTTAATAACCAATTTGCCGCCAATTTGTGATTTTTAGTATGCGTAATTAGTTCTTCAAAATAAAAGGCCATTGCCTTATTATCGGTTAATTGAACAGCATCGTATTCACTTAACCCGAATTCATTCATGTATTTTTTTTGGAGCTGTTGTGGCAAAGGAGGTAATGAATTTTTAACGTCGGCTAAATATTTTTCGTTTATAAAAATTGGTTGTAAATCCGGCTCAGGAAAATAGCGATAATCGTGTGCTCCTTCCTTTGAGCGCATAGCGGTAGTAACACCTTTTTCTGCGTCAAAATTTCGAGTTTCCATTCTTAGATTTTCACCCGATTCAATGGCTTTTATTTGCCGGTTAATTTCAAATTCGATGGCACGTTGTACGTTACGCATAGAATTCATGTTTTTTACTTCTACCTTTGTGCCGAATTTTGATTCTCCTTTTAAACGCACACTAATGTTCGCGTCGCACCTAAGACTTCCTTCCTCCATATTGCCATCACAAATATCGAGATAGCGTACCAATTTTCTGATTTCAGTTAAATAATTATAGGCTTCTTTTCCGCTTCGTAAATCAGGTTCACTAACAATTTCCAACAGAGGAACTCCAGCGCGATTTAAATCAACCAAAGTGTGATAAGGATCGATGTCATGTAAACTTTTCCCGGCATCTTCCTCCATGTGAATACGTGTTAAATTTATTTTTTTGACACGGTTGTTTTCATCTTTTATTTCAATAAATCCATTGGTGCAAATTGGAGTATTATCTTGTGTGATTTGATAGCCTTTTGGCAAATCGGGATAAAAATAATTTTTGCGTGCAAAATGCATTTCGGGAGTAATGTTGCAATTTAAGGCTAAACCTAATCGTACGGCAAATTCTACTGTTTTTTCGTTCATTACCGGCAGGGTTCCGGGATGTCCTAGCGAAACAACGCTAACTTGTGAATTTGGAATACCGCCGTATTCATTAATGTCATTCGAATAGGCTTTGCTTTTGGTGTGCATTTGAGTATGCACTTCAAGCCCGATTACAGCTTCATATTTATCGTTAGTCCCTTTCACGTTAGTTAATGGAATTAATCAATTCTTTAAAAATAAAAGTCATTTTAGGTTCTTGTTTAGCGGCAGCCATTTGAACTTCTTCATGCGACACTTCAACAATTTTTCCGTCAACGCCTAAATCTGTTATTATACTCATTGCAAAACAAGGTAATTTCATATGGCGCGCCGCAATTACTTCGGGTATGGTACTCATTCCAACAGTATCGGCTCCAATAATTCTCATGTATTTATATTCTGCCGGGGTTTCAAATGTTGGACCACTTAAACCGGCATATACACCGTATGATAATTTTATGCTGTTTGTTTCAGCAATTTCATTGGCCTTAGCAATCATTTTTTTGTCATAAGCTTCACTCATATCAGGAAAACGCGGACCCAATTCTTTTTCGTTTTTACCAATTAAAGGATTTGACGGAAACAAATTAATGTGATCGGTTATTACCATTAATTCTCCAATTGAAAAATTGGGATTTACGCCACCGCTTGCATTTGATAAAAATAAAAATTTAATTCCTAATTGTTGCATTACACGAACAGGAAAAACAACTTCCTGCATTGTATATCCCTCATAAAAATGAAATCTTCCTTGCATGGCAACAACATATTTTGCGCCCAGTTTCCCAAAAATTAATTTTCCGGAATGACCTTCAACAGTTGATAACGGAAAATGTGGAATTTGTTCGTAAGGAAAAATGATTTCGGCTTCAATTTCTTTTACCAATCCACCTAATCCTGTACCTAAAATAATTCCCGCAACCGGTTGGTGCTTAATTTTAGATTTCAAAAAATTTACTGTGTCGTTTATTTTTTCAAGCATTTGTTTTCACTAATTCATTAAAGGCAATTTCATTTTCAATATTCACTTTAACCGGCTGTATCATTAGTGTAAATTTTTTCAACAATTGATAAGCGGGTGAACCGTTTTCAAACCATTTTACGGCATCTTTTTCTGTTGTTAAAATGGCTTTTTTTTCGTCCCCAAAACTATTCATTTTTTCGAGTATTTTTTTAAAATCTTCCTCTGAATAATGGTAATGATCATTAAAGGACAAATGTTCTACCGTTTTATACTGTTTTTTTGCATGATCGACCAAGGGTTTGGCATTGGCAATTCCTGTAACCACGAGTACAGATTCTGGTTTTCCCCCCTCATAATTACCGTTTTGGAAAATGGGTTCACTATAATTTATACTCGCAAAGAATACAGGAGCATCGCTGTATTTTCTAATTTTTCGAATAAATTGAAGTCTTAAATTTTGTGAAAGGTTAGGCGGACATTTGGTAACAACAATCACATTTGCCCTTGAAGCGCCTTTTTTTGCCTCTCTTAAATTTCCTTGCGGCAAAATAAAATCGTCGAAAAATGGTTGATCGTAGGAGGTAAGCAAAATATTAAATGAGGCCTTTACACTTCTGTGTTGAAAAGCATCGTCCAAAATAAAATTTCGAATTTTATTGTTAGAAGCAATAATGTTTTCAATACCCTTAACTCGACTTTCACAAACGTAAATGGAATAAGATGGAAATTGTTGTTTTATCATTAGCGATTCATCGCCAAAGTCAATTGATTTCCCACCTGATTTAACTTCTTTAAAGCCGGATGTTTTTCGTCCATACCCTCGGCTTAAAATTGCTGTTTCGTGAAAATTAAAAAGCGATAAAAGGTGAATTACCATTGGTGTTTTTCCTGTTCCGCCGGTATTCAAATTTCCTACAACTATAATTTTTTGTTGATAAATTGAAGACTTAAAAATTACTTTATCATAGCAAAAATTACGAATACTCGTAATACATCGGTAAACAAGCGCAACAGGAAATAATATGTGACGAAGTGCTTTCATTTTATTTTAGGTTTAAATGCAATTCTTTGTTGCCAATTGCACTTGAAACTCAAATCATCAAAATCTTTATAAAAAATAATATTGGCAAGGTTGATTTTTCTCATCAAACTTTCGGCTAAATTAAGTAAATTTGGCATCTAATTTTTAATGAAATGAGTTTAATAATTGTTGGAACTGTTGCTTTTGATGCCATTGAAACACCATTCGGAAAAACCGATAAAATTGTTGGTGGTGCAGCAACTTATATTTCAATGGCCGCATCATATTTTAATCAGCAAAGTAGTTTAATATCGGTAATTGGTGATGATTTTCCGCAATCCACGCTCGATGATCTTAAAACAAGAGGGGTTTCACTGGATGGTTTGCAAATTAAAAAAGGTGAAAAATCTTTTTTCTGGGCAGGAAAATATCATTTTGACATGAATACGCGCGACACGTTGGATACACAATTGAATGTACTTGCCGGCTTTACTCCTGTTGTTCCCGATTCTTATCAAAATGCAAATTATTTAATGCTTGGAAATCTTGATCCTAATGTACAACTTTCGGTAATTAAACAACTCAAAAATCGACCAAAATTAATTGTACTTGATACCATGAATTTTTGGATGGAAATTGCCTTGGATAGTTTGAAAAAAGTAATTTCCGAAATTGATGTTTTAACGATTAATGATGAAGAGGCACGACAATTAAGTGGTGAATTTAGCATTGTAAAAGCAGCAAGAAAAATTTTGTCAATGGGGCCAAAGTTTTTAATCATTAAGCGCGGTGAATACGGCGCTATTTTATTTGATAAGGAAAAAATGTTTTTTGCACCGGCATTGCCGTTGGAAGAAGTAATGGATCCAACGGGAGCAGGTGATACTTTTGCAGGTGGATTTATAGGTTACCTTGCGCATACCAATGATATTTCATTTGAAAACATGAAACGTGCAATTATTATTGGTTCAGCATTGGCTTCTTTCACTGTTGAAAAATTCGGTACTCAACGCATTGCCGAATTAACCGATAAAGAAATTGATAAGCGTATTCAACAATTTGTTGATTTGGTTGATTTCGATATTGAATATGTGGAGAATTGAATAACTGTCAAAAAAAAAATATTTTCGTATTATGATTCCCAATTTGTTTAATCACACCCAATCTTATTCGGGTTCAATCGAAATAAATAATATTGAATGTAATGCTGTTAAATGTGTTTCCCGATTTATCGAAATTCTTGATACTAACGTATGTCGAACTAACGTATTTTACCTGTTAGATGACCCAAAAAATTATAAATATGAATAAATGGGCATAAATTATTTTTTGCCCGTTTAAATTGTAAATAAAAAATTTATGATCCAGAAACCAATCGTATCAAGGATAGATAAATAGAATGGAACCTTTTCGTGAAACATTGCTCATATTGATTTCTACTCCACTTTATGCTATTGTCATAGGTGCCGAAATAATTTTCTCCTATACACATCATCACAAAAAATATTCAGGACCGGGAACTTTTGAAAACATTTATTTAATGTTGTTGAATATGGGATTGGATATTGTGATGCGCATGTTCAATTTATTTGTTCTTACTTTATTATTGCCTTACGCTTTTTTTCATATCGAAAATATTTGGTTCTACTGGATCGCTTTACTCATACTTGAAGATTTTATGTTTTATGTTTTGCATTATGTTGATCATTACTGTCGCTTTTTTTGGGCTGTACATGTAACTCATCATTCAAGTGAAGAATTTAATTTGACTGTAGGATTTCGTTCATCGGTATTTCAACCACTTTATCGTTTCTTGTATTTTTTACCTCTTAGTTTTTGTGGTTTTAAACCCGAAGATGTAATGTTTATGTATAGCGCAACACAAATTTATGGCATACTTATTCATACGCAATACGTAGGAAAACTCGGTTTTATCGAATACATTTTCGCAACTCCAAGTAATCATCGTGTGCACCATGGATCAAATGTTCGTTATTTGGATAGAAACATGGGGATGGTTTTTATTATTTGGGATCGATTGTTTGGTACTTACACTGAAGAAACTGAAATCGTAAGATACGGACTAACGGATAATATACATACGCACAGTCCCGGTAAAGTTGTGTTTCATGAATGGCAAAATATTTGGAAGGATATTAAACGCGCCCCAAACTTTAAAGCCAAATGGATGTACATTTTCGGACCACCGGGTTGGAGTCACGATGGAAGTAAAAAAACATCAAAGCAGTTGAGAAATCTTTATAAAACAGATTGATTTTTTTGATTTCATTTAACCGTTGCTTATGGATTGACTTCCGTTCGCTTTTTAAAATTTTCCATTTCTTCAATTGCAAACGTACATTTAATTTGTACTGTATATTTTTGAGCGTGTGTTAAGTAAAAAAATGACAGTTAAACGAAGTCTGCTACCATTCGTTTTATTCATGTGAACAAGTGGTGTGGCGCAAAACGGGTAAAGCAAAATAGTGAGCAGGTCGCGAACCGCTAAACCGTAGAGTTGATTTCGTTTGCTGTCATTAATTATTGAAATTTTAAATGCAAGCAGTGCAAAGTAATCGAGAAGAAGGCAAATTTTAAATGAGTATTTATTATTTCAAAAAGGAAATATTTCACGCACTCCCAATAGCTATCAGGAGCGCAGAAGTACGCAGAAATTAATTTGTAATTATCTATAAAATCAGTGTCATCAGCGTTCCACTTAGTTGTCAAGTGGACAAAAAGAAATTCACTTTTTGTAATTGGAGTAAATCTTGTGCATCTGCGTAATCAGTGTTCCATTTGTTAAAGAGAAAACTCAAAAATATTTATTTT
>FRDC01003825.1_pt1 | contig 31527 bp, 29 predicted proteins | sample 1106171 | NCBI WGS metagenome assembly FRDC01 (sample SAMEA3930566, study PRJEB13176) | freshwater metagenome | biome: Drinking water system; feature: drinking water; material: water | place: Singapore | collected 2014-12-20 | reverse complement strand
GAGTAAAAGAATAATCAAAACGATGACAATCAAAAAGAAAACCACATTGGCTTGGAGAGGGGTGAGTTCGAGCGTCTGGGGCCCCGGAAGACCTTCGTTAAAGTAACTTCTAAAATCGAACTCGGGGGCAATTTTTCGAATAATCTGATAGACCCCCACCAATATCCCACCAGAGAAGTCGCCCTGACGAAAGAGTGGTTTCAGGCTTTCATCGAGGATCCGTTTGCTGTCGGCATCGGTGAGTTCACCTTCTAGGCCGCGACCGACTTCAATCCGCATGCGGCGATCTTGCACCGATATGAGTAAAAGCGCTCCGCGGTCTTGGCCCTTTTTTCCGAGTTTCCACTGATCCACCACACGAATGGAAAACTCGTTGAGATCGTCACCTTCGAGGCTCTTAAGAATGAGAACACCAACTTGATTGCCGGTCTTTTGCTCCAGAGCACGTAGAGCCGCCTCGAGCCGTTCCCGAATCTCCGAGGGAAGAAGGGCTGTCTCCTCAACAACAGGTCCTGTTAGAGGAGGGATCCCCCGAGCGAGAACCAGCGAGGAGAGGCAAAGAGGCCCCAATAAAAAAAACCAGCGGATGAATGGCATTAAAACTGAACTTTAGGTGCCTTGCTGATTTCCTCCGGATTCTGCACGGTCCATTGTGGGAATTTCTCGAAGTGATAAAAGAGGCTGTTAGTAAAACTGCTCGGCGGAACTGTAATCAAGTCGTTAAAATTTTTAATGTTCTCGATGTGTCGATTGCGGGCGACGGTGATTCGATTCTCAGTCCCTTCTAGTTGCGCTTGAAGCTCGCGAAAGTTTGCGTCGCTTTTAAGTTGCGGATAATTTTCTGTGAGTACCATCAATCGACCCAGGGCTTGAGAAAGTTCACCTTGGGCGGCCTGATACTTTTTAACCGACTCAATGTCGTCAGCTTTCAGCGTGATTTGGCTCGCATGGCTACGAGCTTCGATGACATTGGTTAAAACGGTCTCTTCTTGTTTTGCAAAGCCTTTCACCGTGTTCACAAGATTAGGAATCAAATCCGAGCGTCTTTGATATTGGTTAAGGATCTCTGCTTGTGAAGCGTCGATTGCATTTTTACCTTGCGGAATGCTTTGTACCCCACAGGCTGTCAGAAATAGAAACAAGGGAGCAAGCAATAAGAGTCGCATAGTCACCACCTTTAATAATGATGTTGTTAATTTATACACGGTTCTTGGATCTGTAAAGTCGCGCAGTGGAGGTTCCCTCCCCACAAATCATATTGTGGCAGAGGCAAAAATCGCACATCAAAATCGGGAAGCCGTCGTACAATTTCCTTTTCAAAATCTGTGAACTCTGCTGCGGTCTGAATCGGGTCCACATCTGAAGTTTCTGCATTCCATATTGCGCCTGTTAAAAGGAGGCGATGCGGACGAGAGAGAAGATATCGACCGTTGGAAAAGATTCCGTTGATGGGATTGGTGAAGGGCGCGACCCCTTGATGGTTCCAAAAAATGGGTAAATCAATCACGCGAATTTGAGTGCAGGCTGGGCGAGCTGCGGCCAACTGAGTACGAAGCTCTTGTTTGGCCCGATCCACCTGCTGTTGCCATTCTTCCCAACGAGCCATGAGGGCCGTATCTTTCAAAATATCTGCTGCCGAGAGGTTGCGCAGCCTCTTCGAAAGAAGAGCTTTGCGTACCAAACCTTCTTTGATTTTTAGCCAAGAGACTGGAATCGGCCTTCCTTCTCCCTTGCGAAGGAGAATCCGATTTTCCAATTCCATTAGACTCTCTCGGATGTTGTCTGGCAGTTGCCGCTCCGAGGTGGTCGCTAGCAGCGGAAGGTTGTCGGTTTGCCGAGATCGCAGGTAGGCTTTCATCTCCCGTGGAGAGGCCGCGAGGATCGAGAGTCCGCAAGTCGTTGGGCTACCAACGAGGCTGAGCACTTCATCGATGTGTCCCACTCGGAGAGAGGGGAGGGGCAAGCGGACAACAGGGTGATGTTCGGCCAGAGTTTGAAGGACTCGGTCCGAGATCTTGCGGTTGGTAGGCTGCCCAATAAAAAGCGGTCCTTGCGGGGACCATAGGACGTTGCCGCCTTCCATTCGATGCGGATAGATTTCAGAGTCGAGAGAGTCGGCGTAGATATCCTGATGTGTTAGCGAATCACTTTCCTTGAAGCCACGCTGTACTTCGAAGCCTTTACAACGAGTCAGGGCCGCAGCCACCGATTTGGCGCCTTTCATGCCATAGGGAAGAGCGAGGTATCTACGAATGCCTTTTGTCGAGAGCAACACGCCGGGGTCGCGCATAAACTTGGCTGGTTTTTCGACAGGCACTAATTGCAATCGCGAAGCCTCGGGCCTTTTCGTCAATTGCGTAAAAGCAGCGCAGGCGTTGGCATCGTGAAAAAGATCTTCATCCACAAAAATGGTCAACGGGATATGAAGGGTGTGAGTTAGGATCCCTTGTGCCAAACTCACGCAGGATTCAAGATATTCTTGTTGGCACGATGAAAAGAGGCCTCGGGTCGAATATCCCGTGCAAACTCGAGGAGGTTCTATTTCGCATCGTTGAGGTGAAAAACGCGCAAGATCCAAGCAGTCTGTTGAAGCGGCTGCGCAAGAGAAAAATCCAGTCAGGAGCCAGAGTTCAATGAGATTTAAGAGGAATGTTTGCACATTGTCGAGCGAGAGTTTCATTGCGGATGCCAGCGGCCTTGTTCATACGGCAGGTGAAAATAAATTTAGGACTTTGACCTTGGTTATTCATTTGATCGGGGTCCGCACCAAACTCTCGAATCATACGATCATAGAAACGATAGTCGCTGTTAAGAGCCGCGTAGTGCAGGGGGGTATTGCCCCATTTATCGCCAACATTCCAGCTTCCTGGGTCGTCTAAAAAGAGACGGACAAGCCAGCGACGAGAGGCATTTTCTTTCTCTAGCTGGTTAATGGTGGTCATCAAGTAATCAAGAACTGCGAATGAGTCTTGTTGAGCCGCCCAATGCACGACGTTTCTGTCATTGCGGTCTTGAGCAAAAACTGAGACGTACGGACATTGAAGAAGGGACATGACGGACTTGAGATCTCCCATTTTGGCAGCCAAGATAAGAGGACTCTGTCCCTCGTTGTCTTTTTGGTTCAGGGGACTTTGCCAGCGATCCAATGGGCTGAGAGAGCGAGTCCTTTCAATGGTCCATTGCAGGCGGCTTCGATCGCAACTGTTTGTTGTTAACCAGGAGAGTGTGGTCTCACGTTGATAAGCAATAGCGGTGTGAAGAGTGTTGCGCCCCTGGAGATCGCGGGTTTCGATTTGAAAATCGATCCAATCCTTGGCTGCAAATAAGGCTTCGACCACCTTATCGTTCGCCGCAACATGCAGAGCCCGCTGTTTATCGATACTCGGAGGATCGACAATGCTTGAAGTCCACTTTGAATCGGATCGAACCAAACTAATAATATTTTTTAGAGACTCTAAATCCCCCATTTGAGCTGCCAAATGGAGAGTGGATTTACGGCCAGGGCCCAATTGCCCCAGATTCAGATCCTTTCTCTGCGAAAGGACCCGCGAGATATTGTAAGAAGAGGACAGCAAACTCAACTGAATCAATGGCGTTCCATTGATGTCTTGTTCATTGACGTTGGCGCCTTGATCCAAGAATTTTTTAACTGAGGCCAAGTCTTGGGCATGAACAGCTTCAAAGAGGTTTTTAGGAACAGCGAGGCTTTGTGTTGCACGCTGTTGCGGTGCGGGTGGCGCATCCTCCCCCCCCGAAGGAGCACAACCAACCATGGCAAGAAGAGCGCAACAGATCCCAATAAATTGTGTTCGCATGGGCATATTTATCCCGCGCCTTCTCCGAAATGGCAAATAAGCGCTCAGGGGCGGTGCCCCCAAAAGTCGGTTGACTAGCTCCAGCTGTAATTAAAGCTGAGAGATATTCGTGGCTTAGTGCCATTCTGGCGCGGGACTTTGTGCTTTAGCCAACTCTCGAACAGAACGATTTCCCCTGAGCGGGGTTGTATAGCCTGATGCGCAAATTTTTTCGAGGTGGGTCTGAGGATTGGATCGGACATCTTCATTGCCATTCGCGGATCTTCAAAGAGAAGCGGCGAGGATCGCCCCGGAGTATCCACGTAAAAGGTTCCACTTATGCAAGACAGGGGATGAAGGTGCCAATCATGATGGGCCCCTTCGTTCATGATGTTGACCCACAACTGAGTCAGATGAAAGCCGCGTTCTTTTCCATTCCACTCAAGCGTGTGAGCAAAAGTTTTCGCGTGACGATCCAGTTCGAGCTTTAAATCGGCGAAAACAGAAAGCCGTTGGTGCAAGTTGTCCCAAGAAGAATAGCTTGTAAAACCATGGGGATAGTTTTGAGCCGACCATTTCCTTCCGGCCTCATCAAATCTACAAACCTCGAAGCAGGCTTCTTTCAAATCCTTCAAAAGCGATCGAAGTTTTCGCGCAGACAGAAGTGGCGCTTGATAGATGGGTGTTGCGAACAAATCTTTTATGGACATGAAAGGTAAAACTCCTCGTATTCGGGAAAAGTTTTTAGAAAATCAGTTCCGCGCCGTCGATCATGCTCTGTAAACATGCGGCGAAAATCGTAGCGCATGCGCAAATTTTTTATTCCCTGAAATCGATGGCTCTTCATTAGATGCAAAACTCTTTCCAGGCGTTGAATTTCAACGGAGGAAAAAGCTTCGGATCGAAGCGTGTGAATCGCATCCTCTAGGTATCTTTGAAATGATTCAGGTAGGACAAAGACGGACTGATGTTCAGGATTCCGCAGGTAAGGAGTATCCACAGAAATAATGTGCCGCGGGTACCGTCGTCGCTGTTGTGCGATTTGTTTGAACAGTGCAGAAAGGCCCGGAAGACTGAGAGCATTGATCGTTATCATATAGGAGAGCCTAAAAAATCCGGACGGGCTTTCTGTAAGAAGCCGCTCGGTGTTCTCCGATAGTTGTTGAAAGCTCAATCCGTGACGAATGTATTCGGCCTGCGCACCCACGGAATCGACACTGCAATAAAGCGTGAAACTTTGAATTCTTCCTTCGAGCGCTCGGATAAAAACCAAAAGACGATCTAGTAAGCTACGGGGAACTCCTAGATTTGAGTTCAAAGAAAACGCCAATTGACGGGGAGGAGTATCCCCAAGCTCTTGTAGTAACCGCCATGTTGAGGATGTGAGCAGTGGCTCCCCTCCTGTCAGTCGCAATTCCATCAACTGAGAGCGTAGCTGTGGCCACCATTGCCAAAAGGCATCGATGTATTTTTGATGAATTTCTTTAGAGAGCTTCTGTGTCCCTTGGAGACGTCGGATGAGGGCGCTATTGTAGCGTGTCGACGTCGGGTAACTGCCATACTCTTTGATCTCTTGCGCCCACGCGGAGGACTGAATGGGGCTACAATACATGCATTTAAAATTGCAGATGTTGTCAAACGCGACTTCAAGATAGCGAGGGATAGGATTGGGGTTTTCAATGTGTTCAAAAAAGGGTTCCGCCCACGGCTCTGCACTTTTAAAAATGCGGTCACTGATTTGCCCCGCAGTTTCCACGTTCCAACAGTATTGGCATTCCCGCGGTCGAAGGCCCTCCTGCATGCTCTGACGAGTTCGCCTCTTGCGCAAAGTATTGTGGAGGTGAGTGGGGTCTTTTTCAATCTCGGTGAGTGGAATCCGGTGACTGCGAACATGATGGCAGCTTTGAGTGTGACCGTTATGTAGATGAAGCGTGGCTTGAGCCCATTTGGCCAGACAAAGAGAAGGCGAGAAGGCTGCAAGTCGTTTGGCCGTGCGGTAAAGGCGTGGGTCCATGTCCCTGTTGTGCGTGGCAATAGATTTTTTGTCGAGGGTTTTTGCTCGACGCACAGAGCGGGAAAGTCCACTTTGCACAGACCCGTGGTAGGAGGATGGCTGGAGTCTCAATGTCGGAATCATTTTCAGATCTAGGTCCTAAGTTTTGCGTCTATCCTTGGATCGAGCAGGTCGTGCAATCGGGTGGTAAGGTCAGTTATTGCTGTGTGGCTCAAAACGGCGGAATGATTCAGCGCTCGGACGGTAAGGATTTTAGGGTTTCTGAGAATCGACTGGAGGAAGCATGGAATTCGAAATCCATGCAATCTTTGCGTCGAGCTATGCTTGAGGGAACGGCTGTCAAAGACTGCAAGCTCTGTTATTTTCAAGAGTCCATCGGGAAACGTTCGTACCGCGAAATGCATAATGAGGAATGGGGCGAAAAAGATCCGCAAGGCATTCGTCGGCGAGTGGAAGAGTCTCGGCGCTCCGGTTTTCAGGTTATGGATCGCCCTATGTATTTGGATCTCCGTTTGGGGAACTTATGCAACTTGAAATGCCGCTCCTGCAATCCCTATAATAGTCTTCCGATCTATAAAGAGTCTTCAGAGCTGTTGCAGTCCGATTTTGAATTTCAAGAGCTTTGGAAGAGAAGCGGGACAGGGCCTCTTTTCGCTCAGGAGCCATGGTACGAGAGCGATGGGTTTTGGGATCAGATCATCTCTAGCATTCCCCACCTGCGGAAAGTGTATTTGACAGGAGGTGAGCCGACTCTGATCCAGGGTAACTACCGATTTCTTCAGGCGTGTGTAGACTCTGGGCACGCAAAGAATATTTTCCTGATGTTCAATGTTAATGGGACGCATCTTCCCTCGCGTCTGCTCGAGTTCTTGCCCCATTTCCAATTCGTTTTGATGAACGTCAGCCTTGACGGCTTTGAATCGGATAATGAGTACATTCGATTCCCAAGTCGTTGGCCAATTATCCATCGCAATATGGAAACTCTGTTAGAGGTTCGAGGCCCAATTCAGGTGGGAGTGACGCCTGTCATTCAAATCTATAATATTTTAAGTATAGTTCGTCTCCTCGATTACGTCGAAACAATGGCTCAGCGATTTGACCGTTTGATCAACGTCGACTTTCTCTACGCAACAAGTCCGGCCTACTTGGATCCGCAGATTTTACCTGCGTCGATACAGAGAGAGGCGCGGTCTCGGCTTGAAAGCTATCGAGAAAAATCTAAGACCTACGCGGTTGAACCCTTTTTAAAAAACTCCGTGGATAGTTGCATTCGCATGTTGAGTCAGTCTGAACACCAAATGAACGAGAAACTTTTAAAAGACTTTATGATTTATACGGGCGTCTTAGATCGGAAACGCCAACAAAGTTTTTCGAGCCAGTTCCCTGAGCTTCATGAAAAACTTCAAGCCGAGGGCTTCAAACTATGAATGACGTCTCCAAGACTTTTTGCATTTTGCCATGGACACATCTTGCGACTTTGACAGATGGCTCAGTTCTGCTCTGTTGTGTGGCCGAAAACGATCTGCGACTCAATTTGAATGACACAAACTTAAAGGAGGCTTGGAACTCTCAAGCCTTTCGACAGGCTCGACAGAAAATGCTTGCTGGGGAGCCGGTTCCCTCTTGTCACAGATGCTATCGCGAAGAGCGCAGCGGTTATCGATCTCACCGCGTGACGGAGAATTGGATTTGGGAAAGTCGGTTTTCTCGCGAACTCCTTCAGAGCCGGATTACTTCCACTGATTCCGCTGGATATTTGGATCATCAGCCGATGTCCATCGATTTAAGGTTGGGGAATACATGCAATCTCACCTGTGTGATGTGTCGCCCGCAGGACTCGAGCAAATGGTCGGCCTTAGCAAAAAATGTTTCGGAATCTGTGCAAGACGCGGAGCTGAAGAGTGAGTGGGAGTACAAGTCACAAATTCAGCGGGATCGATTTGAGTGGTACCAAAATCCGCGCTTTTGGGAAGACGTGGAGGATTCCCTTCCGTACCTCCGAGAGATAATTATTGGCGGCGGAGAGCCACTTTTGTTGGAGGAACATTTGCGACTTGTAGAGGCGTGTGTAGAAAGCGGGCACGCCAGTCATATTCAATTGCGCTATCACTCCAACGGGACGATCCTTGCGGATAAGCTTTTCGACCTTTGGCGACACTTTCAGCTTGTTGAATTTTTTGTGAGTCTTGATGGCATTGGGGAGCGGAACACCTATTTACGCTTCCCGGCCTCTTGGTCGAGCATTGAGGCGAATCTTCAAAAGATTGATGGGTATCCCCACGAAAATCTTCGCTGTATGATTTTATGTTCTGTTCATTTTATGAATATGTTTTATTTAGATGAATTCGGAGAATGGTTGCAGCAACAAAATTTCAGGCTCATCACCCACGGGTTCAATGGTTACTATCATCCCGCTGTGGTTCATCATCCGGAATACCTCAGCATTCAAACTTATCCCAAGGAATTAAAGGAAACTGTAGCGGCACGTATTCGAAGGTTTGAAGCCAAGAGCTCAAGGCGTTCCAATAAGCTCGAGGGCGTGATCGGTTTCATGAATCAGTCAGACCAATCTCGAAGGTTACCGCAGACTCGCCAGTACATCGCGGTGTTGGATCAGCATCGGAAAACGTCGTTTACCCAAACATTTCCTGAATTGTGCGAGGCCCTTGGCTGGAGGTCTCATGGGGTGTGAGAGTTCGGGATTCTGTGCAAATCCTTTTGTGCAGCTTTCAACCGTACCGGCCGGATTTATCCGACCCTGCTGTTATTACGAAAGAGTTTTGCGCGACGGAAAGAAGAAAAACTTTTCGGTTTCGGAAAACTCTCTCGACGAAGTCTGGAATAGTTCAGAACTTCGGGCATTGCGTCGTCAAATCTATCAGGGAGAAAAGGTTCCGCAATGTCAGCCTTGTTATACCGAAGAGCTTTCGGGAAACACCAGTTTACGACAAAGAAGCTTGAAGGATTGGATGGAACGAGAAGATGTCATCCGGGATATTGAGCGAGCTGCCCAGCAGGATTTTGTAATGGAAAGCTCTCCTCGATTTTTAGAGCTAAAGCCAGGAAGTCTTTGCAATCTAAAATGTCGGATGTGCAATCAGTATGACAGCAGCCTGGTAGCGTCAGAGCTTCGGCAGCTGCAGGTAAAGTATCCAGAGTTGATTCACGCGGGGGAACCCCGGCTTTTGGATGATCAAGTTTTTGAAGTAGATTTTAATTTGGAGAAGATGCCGGATTGGGAGAAAGTTGACGGTTTTTGGTCAGATGTTGAAAAGCTTCTGCCGACGTTGGAAGTATTAAGTTTTGCTGGTGGTGAGCCGACTCTTCTCAAGCAAGTGGAGCGCATTTTAAGTTTTTGTGTTGAGGCAGGGCACGCACAGCACATCAAGGTATTTTTGAGCTCGAATTTTACGCGTGTGAGCGAACGCCTTTTGGAATTGTCACGGCATTTTCAGTTATTCGAGTTTATTGCGAGCATTGATGGAATGGGTGCTATTCAAGAATATATTCGTCATCCCTCCAAGTGGTCTGTTGTGAGTGAGAATTTCGTGCGGGTTAAGCAACTCATCCGTGAGGGACAGACCAAGCTTCTCATTAATCTGACTGTCCAGATGAACAACATTTTGCATTTCACTGACGTTTTGGATTGGATTGACGCGCTTGATATGTCCGCACCTCATTTTTATCAGCACCCCTATGCACTCAATATTCTACACCTGCCTCGTTATCTTAATTTTAATATTTTACCTGAACCCGGACGTATTATCGCAAGGCAACGAATCGACGAGTATGTGGCCCGCTCGAAAACTTTGAAACGGTTTCCTGAGATGGAAGAACGATTTTCGTTGATCAAAGATTTGCTAGCGGCGCGGGCGCCCGAAGATGCGGAAGATGTTCTTCAGCAGTTCTTACAGTACACACGAATTTTGGATGGTCATCGTAAAGAGAGCTTGATCAATGTTGATCCGTTGTTGTTCCAAATCTGTCATGGAGAGATGAAATGATCGAGCAGCACAATTCTCTTTGTCCCTTACCTTGGCTGCACATGAGTGCAAATACCGACACTTCGATTCGGGTTTGCTGCAATACGGATCACGGCGCTCATATCCTGGATGAGCAAGGACAAAGGATTTCCCTCAGTCAGATCGCTTCTATGAAGGACTATTTTAACAATTCTTTCATGCAGGACCTGCGGCAAAAAATGATGACCGATCAGAGGCCTCGGTTTTGTGGCAAGTGCTACGCCATCGAGGATAGTGGGGCGGTTTCATTGCGACAGATTTATCTGAAACAGTTTGCGCGAAAGTTTGAAAAATTGCTCGATCAGACATCGCCTCAGGGGCAAGCTCCTTTTGAGATTTCTTATGTGGACTTTTCTCTCAGCAATAACTGCAATCTCCGTTGCCGTATGTGTGGCCCGTTGGCCTCCAATAGTCTGAAAAAAGATTTTGAAACGTTGAATCTACCTTTTGACAGGAAAAAAACGGAGCTTGCGACTGAAGGCTGGAAATTCTCTGAACGTTTTCGGCAGTTGATGGATGAAGTGTTACCCACAACGGAAGAGTTGCTTCTGACCGGGGGTGAGCCGTTTTTAACTTCTGAACATTTGCAGCTGCTGGAACAAGCTGTGGAACTGGGATGTAGTGAGCAGATCACTTTGCGTTACCATACCAATCTCACCTCCCTTCCGAAACGTGTCTTGGAGTTGTGGAAGCGGTTCAAGCGAATTGAGGTTCATGGCAGCATCGAAGCCGTAGGGGCGCTCAATGAGTACATTCGCTATCCATCGCGTTGGGAGACAGTTGTTAAAAACCTGACTGAGCTGATTGAGCTGAAGAAAACTCTGCCCTTGTGGGTTGAGGTGCATACTTGTTTTCAGGCTCTCAATATCTTGCGGTTGCCGACGCTTTTGGAGTTTCTTCTGCAGTTTCGAGAACAGATTCCGGCGTTTCCTTTTTTGATCTGGCTGGACAATCCTCGCGTTCTGGCGGCTAAAGCTTTGCCGCGGCATTTAAGGGAAGAAGCGGCCTATCGAGTGCATTCGTTTTTGGATCGTAAGGCTTCGCTTTACGCGCAGGGCCCTTTCAAAGACTACAATCTCGAAAAAATGAAAATGTTAGAGTCCCACATGACTCGTCTCTTGTCGGAGTCGTTTGATCCAGCTCTTTGGCAGGAATTTCACTGGTACAATCGGGCTTTTGACAGCTTAAGGGAACATCGATTGGGAGAGGTCCTACCTGAGATAGGGGCCCCATTTGAGCGTACGGAGAGTTTGCAGCCATGAGCACCATTTTGTGGCGGACGTATTTTTTATCGAAGCGATGGGGAGAGGCTTTGCACCGAGGCCTCTCATCTGTCGGTTTGGCTCTAGTTTATTTCGGATTTGTTGTTCCTTGGGGGATTTTATTTCAAATCTGGCACGGCCGGCGGACGTGGCCTTCTGTCGAGGTCAGGCTCGAGAAAGACTCTCACCATTTTTCCTCTGAACATTTTGATCATCCGTTCTGACGATGGCGAAAGTTTTAGGAATTTCCGCTTTCTATCATGATTCTGCCGCCGCCCTAGTTGTAGACGGCCGCATTGTGGCCGCAGCCCAAGAGGAACGTTTTTCGCGTATAAAAAACGACTCGCGATTTCCGACGGCGGCGGCACGATTCTGCCTGGAGTTTTCGGGACTTTGCGCTGACGATCTGGATGCTGTTGTTTATTACGAAAAGCCGTTTGTCACTTTTGAGCGAATTCTTGAGACCATTTTGATGGGCGCTCCTGACAGTTGGAGATTTTTTTCTGAAGCTCTTCCAGTCTGGCTTCGGGAAAAATTATTTATGAAGTCCATTTTAAGAAATCAGCTGAGCGAATCCCTGGGAGGAGTGCCACGTTCGTGGGGTCGACGCTTGTTTTTTTCCGAACATCACCTTTCTCATTCGGCAGCGGCGTTTTTTCCTTCCCCATTTATGGACGCGGCTATCCTAACTGTGGATGGAGTCGGGGAGTGGAAAACTCTCACCATCAGTCACGGTCAGGGAAATCAGATACAGCCGCGTATGAGTTTGAATTTTCCAGATTCTTGGGGGCTGTTCTACGCGGCGGTCACCGTCTTTCTGGGGTTCAAAGTAAATAGTGGCGAGTATAAAATGATGGGCTTGGGGCCATATGGAGATCCTCAGTCGGATCGAACGAAAGGCTTCCAAAAGAAAATCCTCACAGATCTTTTAAAGCTCGGAGAGGACGGTTCTGTTTCTCTCAATCCGCGTTTTTTTGCCTTCACGACCACGAATGAAATGATTCATACCCGGCGGTGGGAGGAGTTGTTTGGAATGAAGCAAAGAGTGCCTGAAAGCGAGCTGACTTCCGAGCAAGCGGATCTCGCATTGGCTGCTCAAAAAGTCTTAGAGGAGGGTCTTTTGCGGTTAGCAAAGACTGCGAAAGCTGTCACTGGCTCGCCAAACCTTGTTCTTTCGGGGGGTGTGGCACTGAACTGCGTGGCCAACCGCCGATTGCGCGAGAGCGGGTTATTCGACCGGATATGGGTTCAACCTGCCGCTGGCGATGCAGGATCTGCTGCTGGTGCGGCCCTCGTCTATGAGTATATTCGCAATAAAACCCAGCGATTCCCGTCACAAAAGCTTTTCGATGGGATGAGCGGAGCTTTTTTAGGTCCTGAGTTTTCAGATGAGCAAATTGAGCGGGCCCTGTGTGAGTCGCGTCTTCGATTTTATAGAGGTCGTGATTTTACAGATGTTTGTGAGCGGACCGCGGCGCTCTTGGCCGAGAACAAAGTCGTCGGATGGTTTCAGGGGAGAATGGAGTTTGGCCCCAGAGCATTAGGACATCGATCTATTTTGGCCAGTTGTCTGGATCCTGAAATGCAGATCCATCTCAATCAGAAAATAAAATTCAGGGAAACATTTCGTCCCTTTGCTCCTGTTGTTTTGGCAGAGGACGCTGGCGAATACTTTGAATCTTCTGAATCCAGTCCCTACATGCTGTTTACGGCAGAAGTTAAAAAGCAGCGAATGGTTCCTAGGCCTCATCGTTATAAAGAGATGTCATTGAGGGAAAAGTTGATGTCGGTTCGCTCGGACTTGCCCGCGGTAACCCATGTTGACGGGTCTGCTCGACTGCAGACCATTCATGCGGACCTTCATCCGAGGCTCCATCGGCTTCTTTGCGCCTATAAAGAAAAAACGGGGTATTCGGTCTTAACAAACACGAGCTTTAATGTGCGAGGGGAGCCCATTGTCTGTACTCCTCAGGATGCGATCCGCTGTTTTAGAAGCACGCGGATGGATGCTCTTGTCATGGGCTCGATGATCATAGTGGCAGGTTCTTAGATCTGAACGGATTTCACCCCGTGTTGGCAAGCAATGGCGACAATGGGCTTGGGAAGAGAAGAGCCATTGAAGCAGGAGTTCTTGGAGAGGCTGTGCAGGTCCTTTGGTTCCCAAGAATGAGCTGCGGCCTTTAGATCCACGAAAACTCCGCGAAGTGGTTGTCCCACCGCCAAAGTGTCTATGGGGCCAAGATCTAAAAATCGAGCCGGAGCCGTCGACCAAACCTCAACCAACCGATCGAGAGTCAGCTGTTTTTTTTGGTAAAAATCGATCAGCACAGACAGGGTTGTTTCAAGGCCTAAAGTTCCATTGGCGGCCGCGTTGAAGTCGGTGGTTTTAACGCCAGCTTCGTGGGGAGCATGGTCGGTTGCCACGAAGTCTACAGTCCCGTCATTAAGGCCTTTCAAAAGAGCTGATTGATCTTCTGGAGCTCGTAAAGGTGGATTCATTTTAAATGAAGAGTTGGTGGGATCAATTTGTGTGCAGTTAAAAAACAAGTGGTGAGGAGAAACCTCGGCTGTTGCATGCAAACCTGCGTTCTTAGCCTCGCGGATGAGATTGAGGGTTCGATGAGCCGAAACATGCAAAACGTGGTAGCGGGCGCCTCGCACGGTTCTCAAAACTTGTAAATCGCGAGCTACCATATCGGTCTCGGCAGAGTCTGGATACGCAGCAATACCTAAAGCCTGTTGTACAGGGCCCGGCGCGATCACGCCGCCATGGCCTTCCATCTCGGCGTGTTGCAAAAGAGGAAGACCCGTTTCCGCGCAAATTTCAAACGCTTGCCTCATCAAATCGTCTGACATCACTCCTCGTCCGTCATCGGTGAAAGCCTTAACACCAGCCTTGGCCAAATCGCGGAGAGGAGCTAGAGCTTCACCCTTTTGTCCGAGCGTGATGGCGGAAGAAAAGTAAACATCCACATCATATTTTTCTGAAGGCTCGTCAGTCAGCGCTATTGCTTCTTGTAGGACAGTGACAGAGTCGATCACAGGTCGTGTATTGGGCATGGTCAGAACGGCTGTGTATCCGCCATAGAAAGCGGCAGCGAGACCTGTTTCGGCAGTCTCTTTGGTCTCTTGGCCAGGAACTCTCAAGTGAGCCTGAACATCAACACCGCGGGGGAGCAAGCACAGACCGGCAAGCTCTTTGGCTCCATTTTGGAAAGGTTTGTTCGGGGGTTGAGAAGGATGAATGGCTAGGATTTTGTCAGCGGTGAACTGGATGTCAAACCAATCCCAGGTTGTTGACCCTTGCGGACGACAGAAAATATTTGAAAGGGTTTGCGGGCTCACATGTTCTCCTGTGGTGAAAAGTCTGTCCTAAAGTGCCTCAGAAATGCCGCTTTGAGAAGTATTTAGGGGGCTTTCTGTAGGCAAGCCTCGGCGGGCCGCCTCTATGCGCACTTGCGACTGTTTTGCCTACGACTGATTCCGCTCGTGACGGGTTAGATTTTGGGATGAGCTCTTCCCCACCAAGCAAAATATTTATAAACGTAAATATGTTTAGTAGACATCTGTCTTGTCCTTATTCTTCGGTTCTAGAGAAAGATCTTGCATTGTCCGAAGGTTTTCAGGGTCTTAGCAGCCTTATGGCACAGCGAGCCCTCTTCAGCGAAAATTGGCACCTCTTATGCAATAATTTCCGTTGTATTTTTAAACTCAGATGCGTCCATGGAGGCACGTTTCTAAGATGAAAGCACGAATGCTGGGTTGGTTTTCAAATCTAATTTTTACCTCAACATTAATAATCTGTTTTTCTTGTCAGGCGCAGGCAGACTGTGTGGGTTTGTATGAAGGCCTTAGCGCACAAAGGGAAACCGCTAAAACCGCGGGAGCTGTGGGAACGGGTGTAGGTGTTGCATCAGTGGGAATGGTTGCGGCCGCAAAGGTTGTGGGCGTGACCGTTCTCACTGTGTCTGGTTGGGGATTGGTTGTCGTTGGTGTCGTCGCGGCTGGCGGGTTGTTCTTTGGTTACTATCAAAAGCAAAAAGTTTCCGAATTGGATCAGGAGATAAATGTCCTGACCCTTTATCGACAGGCCAAAGAATTTCAACAAGCCAAACTAGAGGCCGCTCAAAACCCGTCTGTGTCTTCGTTGTCTGAGAGCCCTCTACCGTTTGAGTTAGCCGTTTTAGTTGAATTATTGAATCCTGAGAAGGATCCTGGGGTTACGGAAAGAATTGTCCGGTTGATTGTAAGTGCGATGGATGTTGGTGTTCTGTGTTCTTCGAACAGCCGTTTGTATAACAGTGGTGACCTTCTCAGGTTGTTGCGAGCTCGATTACACCCTGTGGGCAGACGTATTTATCGTGTCGTGCCTTAAACCTACTAAAACGGGTGAAAATGCAGGTGAGTGAGGAGCGACTCGCAATCTGTACTTCTTTCGGTCTCCGGAGAAAGGGGATCTTCCCCGGNNCCCGGCTTTCAACTTTCGGTTCAGGGCAGCAAGGGCTCGTGCTGGAAGCCTTCTGACTTTTGAGCCGGTTTCTTTTAGACGAAGCCAGTTTTCCAAGGCAAAATTCTGAAGAGATTTGAGTTTCTGATTGATCGGCTCTTGGAAAATAAATGAAATCATAAATGTCGTCACAGCGAAACCGGCAATCATGTGCGCGACTTCCGAATGGTTTAAAACGGCAATATCAATTCCAAGAAAAACTAAGATCCTTGTAGCGACGGCAAAAGGAATATTCTTGGCTTTCATTTCTTGGTGGACCTTGTAGTCGATGATCTCGTGGGAAAGGAAAAAGGCGAGAAGAAGATTTTTTGCAAAGTCGTCGGCCGAAATAGGTCCCAAAAATGAAGAGGCCAGCGTTGCAACGAGAAAGTTCAAGCCGACAGCCGGAAAGACTTGTCCGAATCGACGAATACGAACTTGTGTCTTGTCGCCGAAGGGCTTACCCAAAGCCGAAGCCAAAGCCATCACGCCGGCGTTGAATTTTCCGCCGATCTTTTTCGAGAAATCAACCCATTCATGGGAGTAGGCAAACAGAATAAGATTCACGATGAAAGCCACCGATCCCATGGAAGAAGCGGCAAGATAAGACTGAGTGCCGTAAAAGAATGCGCTGGAATAACCTGCTCCGCAGGCCGCCGCGATAACAAAGCCCAGCGGTTGGGAACGAATATGATTTTTATGCTCCTTCACGCGAGTGCGAATCATCTCGATGTATTTTTGAAATCGTGACTCTTGCAGAAGGGGGACATCCTTGGCGCTGTCGGCGGCGAACATTGTGGCTTCAGCAGCAACAGGATTCCGGTGAACAGGGTCTTGCGGGCCAGATACCAAGAGGGCGGCTTCATCAGGGTGAGCGGCGGCTGCAGCTACGACGTTTCTCTCTTCTTGAGGTGTGTCGACAGCGCTGACAATGAGGGTGCATGCCGGCGCATCACTTGGACCCGAGCCTTGAGGCATGTCGACAAAGAGAGTCCTGCTCCCTTCGGGTGTGGCAAAACTCGCTCGGCCAAATACGAGAAAAAGAAATGCTAAGAAATATGCGGTTCGCCGCAGACCCGATTTCATCCGTGAAATCTCCTTCAGTCGCATGGGCATTGCCTCTTGCGATGCCCAACAATATCCACAATTTATGCCAGTCTCAAAAATATTAAACTGGCAGAAGGGAGCGTATGGATAGAACCTTTTTCAAGAGCAGCGACAATTTTTGGCGTTAGTTCTGGGCGCTAAAACTTTGAAAGGGGGGAGTCAGCGTGGTGTGTCGCTTTCTATTGGCACTTTGGGCAGACGCCAAAAAACTCAAGGGAATGAGTCACGTTTTGATAGCCGGCTTTTTTTCCGTAAGAGTTCAGATTTTCTAGATCACAGTGGCCGATGACATCCACTCTGCGACATTTGCGGCAGATGATATGGTGATGGTGATGCTCATCTTCGGGGCTAAATTCGTAACGGGCATTGCCATCACCAAATTCGCAACGGCGCACGAGACCCGAGTCCTCGAGCTGAGTCACACATCGATAAACCGTCACTAAATCACAGTCGCCTTTTTTGCTCAGTTTTTTTTGGATCTCCTTTACCGTAAAAGGTCCGTGCTCCGACATTAAAAAGCTAAGAACCGCAATTCGCGGCTGAGTCGCTTTGAGTTGATGCTTGCGCAAGAAATCGGTGACCGAAAGATCTGAGTGGCCTTTGGCCATAAGGAAACCTCCGGCCCTTAAAGCTGCGATGGGTGTTGCCGGAAGTCAAACAGCTTTGATGGGGGAGGTGATGGGCCACCGGACTGTCACGCAGGTCCCCGAGCCAAGGTCACTTTGAATCGAGATTTTTCCACCATGGAGATCGACGATGCTTTTAACAATAGAGAGGCCTAATCCAAATCCTCCACCAGGGCTTTGTGTTCTCGCTTGATCTACTCGATAAAAGCGATCGAAGACCTTCCGAATTTCCTCGGGGGCAATCCCGTTGCCTTGATCCTGGACAGTCATCACGATGTGTTGGTCTTCAGTTTTGAGAGAGATGCGGATTTGAGTTCCAGAGGGCGAGTACTTGATAGCATTAGAGAGTAGATTTCCGACAACACGTTGAAAGAGAACGCGCTCCGCTGCAATCCACAAAATTGATTCTTCTGAGTACAGATGAATCTCCTGGTTGGATTCACCGGCGACCACGCTAAAATAATCGACCATTTCTCCTGTTTGTGCCACGACATCCACGGGCTCTCGTTGCAGATTCAGCGGAAGGCGTTCTGCACGAGCGATAAACAGAAGGCTTTCAATGAGCTGTTTGAGGCGCTGGCTTTCTTCGAGAGCTGAGCTGACAACATCTTGGTACTCTTCAAGGGTCCGTGCTTTGCGGGCCGCGACTTCAAGCTCACCCAGCATGATATTCAAAGGTGTGCGAATTTCGTGGGCAATGTCGGCAGAGAACTGAGAGAGCCGTTGAAAAGCATCTTGCAGTTCCTCCAGCATTTCATTGAAAGCGCGAGCCAAATCAAACATTTCAAGAGGGAGATCTCGACTTGGCGGAATCCGCTGATCCAGCGATCGAGGTCCAACCCGGCTTACGATCTCGGTGATTTTGGCTAAAGGTCGAATGCCCCGTTTTGCGATCTCCCAAGCCACAAAAAAGCTCAATGAGATGCCCACAATGAGCACGACCAAGGCGTGTTGGCGGTAAGACGAAAGAAAGTTTTCGCCGGCTTCATTGCCAATGGTCATCGTGAGTCGCACGGGGTTTTTGAAGTCTCGAGAATCCGTGATCACTCGCGATTGTTTCAATAGCAGGTGTCCATCCGGTGAGTAGAGAGTTGTGTTGGCCGCCGGAGTGTCGATGAGGAACTGTGGATAATCCGTCGTGCGAAGGACAATATTGCCGTCAGCATCTTCGAGGGAAAGAAAAGTCGGTTCGCCTTTTCGTTGAGGCCATTCTTTTAGAACTCGCTCAAAGAGAGCGGCTTTCGTGATGTTGGGTGAGCGAAGGAGAACCGTTAGCGCGTCGAAACGCTCTTCCAGTAAGGTGGTATGTATGGTCTTTTCTGTCTGGTCGAGGAAATACCAAATAGCTAGGTTGCTCCAAAACAGGAGCATAATACAGGATCCGGCATACCAAAGAAATAAACGGCGCTGAAGAGACCAAGAACGGGCGGTGGCAAAAATTAGGCTTCCTCCTCGATGGTATACCCGACGCCGCGAACGGTTTTAATAAGCTTCTTCGGAAAAGGATCATCGACCTTTGCCCGCAGCCGACGGATATGAACGTCGACGACATTACTAGCAGAATCGAAGTGAATATCCCAGACATTCTCAGAGATGAGCGTCCGCGAGAGAATTTCGCCCCGCCGACGGGCGAGAAGTAGCAATAAAGAAAACTCTTTGGCGGTCAGATCCAATTTTTTTCCAGCTCGCGAAACAAAGCGCTTTTCAACTTGGATTTCAAGATCATCGACACGTAAAGAGTCTGGCATGCGTTGAGGTGTGCGTCGCAAAAGACTTTTGATTTGAGCAAGTAATTCGGAAAATGCGAAGGGCTTTACCAGGTAGGCGTCCCCTCCGATCTCCAGGCCCTTTACGCGATCTTCCAATTGGTCACGTGCCGTTAAGAACAGGGCAAGCGTATTCTTTCCGGTTTGTCGAAGTTTGGTGATGAGATCAAAACCCGACATCCCAGGAAGCATGACATCAAGAATGAGTAGATCGTAGTTCTGTGTCCCGGCAAGGTGGAGTCCTTCGTCTCCATCCGCTGCCACATCGACGACAAAGCCATTTTCTTCGAGGCCCTTTTTTAAGTAGGAAGCAGTTTTGTTTTCATCTTCAACGACGAGTAGTCTCATGGTGTTTCCTTGTCTTTCTTCACTTTTCATTTGTGTGCAACAGAGTAGCAGGTGTTGATGACACAGCTGTGACATGAACATGACAAAGACGTCATGCTACACTTGTTTGCTGTGCATCATTCGGGCAATATGTCTCGCACAAGAGGATAGATACAGTGAAATTGCAGGAGCCTTGTTCGCCAGAAGATTGGAAGTGGGTTCGCATTCTCATCCAGGAGTATGCGCGAGATCTTGGATTTGATCTCTGTTTTCAAAATTTTGACCAGGAATTGAAAGATCTTGAGAAGATGTACGCTGCCCCAAAGGGGGCTTTCTTTTTGGCCCAAGAGAAGGAACGTATTTTGGGTTGCGTGGGGTTGCGAGAGCTCGACAAGATATCTTGCGAGATGAAGCGGCTTTATGTCCGGCCCGAAGGCCGTGGCCGTGGATTGGGAAAGACGCTCGTCGAGGAAGTCCTGCGGCGTGCCGCTCAGTTGGGCTATTCGAGGGTTCTTCTTGATACCGTCGGGACGATGAAGGAAGCCCAGAATCTGTATCATAAACTCGGTTTTCGAGAGATAGCTCCTTACCGGGAGAATCCCATCGCGGGGGCCAGATATTTTGCCAAGGAGTTGGAGTGAGGGGGATTTGGATATTTGTGTTCGTTAGTGGCGTCCTGCATGGTCTCGTGGTTCTTCTTTTTTGGAACATGGGAGGTAGTACGTTAAAAACCCCCGAGGTCTCGGTAGCCATGGATTTGATGGAAGTCAGCGCGGGATATCAAGAATCTCCCGCAGAGCTTGAGGAAACGAACGAAAAACGGGTGACTTCTCATCACGTGAGCCGACGCCCACATTTGCATGCCGTGGAAACTCCCGAGAAACTTTCGCAAACTTCGCCAAATTTTGCGTCGGCAGCGGCACCTTTGCCGGCAAAAGAAGGAGCTGAGTCGGATGGCAAGATTCTCACTGAATACATTCAAGTGATCGTAAGAACTGTGGCGGCTCACAGAAATTACCCGACATTAGCCATTGATCGTGGAATCGAGGGCCGGGTTGTAGTCGCCGTGACGATCCAGGGAGATGGAACCATCTCACAGACGGTGATTAAAACGGCTTCACCCTTTGATTTACTCAACAATGCGGCCTTGGGCATCTTTCACCGGATTCAAAAGTTTCCGCCACTGCCCCCGATGATGTCGGCCCCTGTTGTATTGGATGTCCCCATTCAATACATTATTAATCGCAAATGATTTGCATCTGTAAAAAAGCAGATTTAGAACTCGACCATGCGTTGCGTATTTCTTTTTCTATTTTTGGTTCCCGGTGCGATCGCTGAAGAGATTCGACTTCCCGAAGTGACGGTGGTCGGCGAAGACGGTATTTCGCGATTCGAACATAGTCCCCATTCGCGAGAGCTGACTGGAGCTCGGCTCCGACGAAAGCGGCAAAGTACATTGGGAGAAACTCTTGGCCGTGAGCTCGGCGTCTCGTCCAACTTTTTCGGGCCCGCATCCAGTCGTCCTGTTGTGCGTGGACTTGATGGGGACAGGGTCCGCCTTCTCGAAAATGGCTTGGGCATTCTAGATGCATCGGCGGCCAGCCCTGATCATGCAGTGGCGATAGACCCTTTGGCTGTTGAGAAGTTTGAAGTTTTGCAGGGCCCATCGGCTTTGCTTTATGGTCCCAATGTGATCGGTGGAGTTATCAACTCGGTTGTTCCCCGAATCCCTCAAGGATCGTTTGACACAAATGGAGGGCGAGCCGAGGCGCGAGGTTCCAGCGTGGATCGTGGGAGGTCTCTGGGCCTTGTGTACAACGCCAATGTGAACTCTCGTTTTGCCTATCACCTCGAAGGAACAGCCCGCGGGGTAGACAATTATCATGCACCCACGGGCGAGGTGCTTAATAGCTTTCAGCGGAATCTGCAGGGGGGTGTTGGAGCTTCTTATTTTTTTGCAGAAGGTTTTGCAGGTCTCGCTGTCTCCAACTTTGAATCGACCTATGGATCCGTGGCTGAGCCTGATGTGATTCTTAAAATGCGTCGCCAGCGGTACGATATGGACATGGGAGTTCGCATGGATGGATTCTTTAAATCTGTTCGGTTGCAAGACTCCTATTCTGTGTATTCTCACGATGAAGTAGAAAGTGGTGTTGTTGGAACCACATTTAAGAATCAGGGAAACGAGGCTAGGGTCGAATTCTCGCAAAGGCCTTGGGGCGATTGGACGGGAGAAATAGGGGCACAAAGCAGTGTTTTCGATTTTGCGGCCCTTGGCAGCGAAGCGTTTATGCCTCCGACACGCAACGCGATTCACGCAGTCTTTATTCACGAAGAAGTTCGCCTCGGTGCATGGACTCCCTCGGTGGCGGCACGGATCGAGCATTCCCAGGTGCAGTCCGAAAATTCGGTAAAGTTTGGTGGAGGTCGTGGAGTTTTGCAGAATGGGTTTAGCGCTGCCATGGGAACCAAATTTTCCTGGGATGCGCAGACGGCATTCAGTCTTTCGGCATCATTGACAGAGCGAGCGGCGAATTACCAAGAGCTTTTTGCAGGGGGGGTTCACGCTGCGACAGGCCAGTTCATTCAGGGTAACACGGGTCTTGGCAAAGAGACTTCTAAAGGCCTCGAGTTTTCGATGGAGCGCAAGAGTGGATGGGGGGCCTATAAACTCAATTTATTTTATCAGGATTTTGGCAATTTCATTGCGTTGAGCCCCACGGGCTCTGTGGATCCCGGAAGTTCACTCCCAATTTATGACTACCAGGGGGTTCCAGCGCATCTGTATGGCGCTGAATGGGACTGGCGAGTGCCTTTGCCCCGAGGCCTGTCTCGCCACGGATTGTGGGAGCTCGAATTTAAGTTGGATTTTGTAAAGGCAAGGGATTTGCGCAACAACACGAGCCTCCCACGTATGCCGCCTTTAAGAGAAACCTTAGCACTCCTTTATACCCATGATCAGTTTCAGGCGGACGTGGAGATACAGCGATCCGAACGGCAAACCGATCTTGCAGCTTTTGAAACTAGCACTGCGGATTTTATTCTTGTTAACGCGGGAGCGGAGATGCCCGTTCGATGGTCTCAAGGGCTCTTTCAAGTTTTCGGCCGGGTGAATAATATTTTTGACACCGAAGCACGGCTGTCGACGTCACCATTGAAAGATCGAGCCCCGTTACCGGGTCGAAATCTGGTGGTCGGCCTGCGTGCGGAATTTTAGGAAACGGGTAAGGGCAAAGCAGGACCTATACCCGTTTTTCAAACATTCGCTTTTCCTATGGGACAACCTCCGAGGACTCTTCATTCAAAGAGTGGACTTTATTGGTTTGTAGGAACTGCTCAAGGATATCTCGGGCCGAAGGTCGGAGATCCGGATGAGGAGCGTAGCCCGCAGCTGTTCGGGTCAGCTTTCTTTGGAGAGCGTCGAGCGCTTCCAAGCGATAAGCCGCGCGAATAAGGTCTTCGAAGGATGTGTCCGCTGCGGAAAGGCGCTGTCGATCCAAGTCCCTCTCACGGCCAAGAACATATTCGACAACCTGATTGAAGCGGCTCAGCCGTTCTTGGTCTGGAGCAGAGCGGAGGGATTCGGCTTCATCTCTGAAAACCTTAAGTTGTTCGCCCAATTCCGAAGATGTGATCTGTTGATCCACATCCCGCTGCCAAGCCTCGATCTCCGCGCGCACTTCGGGATTCCAATATTGATAATTATCTTTTCCGTACCGAGCTTCCATAAAACCACGAATAGCAGCATTGTAGGGAAAGAGAAGCGTGTAGATTTTGGCTTCCATAACGTTGATGTAGAGATTTCGAAAAAGATGAAGTGCCGGAGTTTGGACATTGTCGTTGGAAATTTGCTGAATATTCGCCACCAGTGGAACGCTTTCACCGTTGGTGGCACCCAGACTTTTGAGAGCCGCGAGGTACATCATCACGAGGCTCGGCGAGGCATCGATAATCTCCGGAATCGAAATGCCATGAATTTTCTTGAGCGCCAAGACGATCATTGTTGAGCAGTCCATGGCAAAAGTGTTGTTGCGATAGGCTTTGGCGGTGGAGAGCTCGAGATCCCGTTTGAGTTGGTCCCTCTGTTCTTGGGTCAGATTTAATGTGATCATTTGCACGGACCGGTTCAGTTTATCCGCTCCTGTCCAAGACAAACCTTTCTGTAAGAGAGTCGGCTCTTGAGGGCCGTGTTTTGCGGCCTCTTTTTTGGCCAAGGCCTGATGAATGTCTTCGGATTGCAAGTACTCCCGCTCACTGGAGACTCGCAGATGTGTCTGTCCGTAAGAGTAGACGGTCCCTTCGATTTCGATGGCCATATGGGGAAATGGAACAGTCTCATTATAAATACGGACTTGATGGGGTTGAAGTCGATGAGCTGGTTCGGCCAAAAACTCTTGCGCAGACATTAGTGCCCGAGGTTCGCTTAAGTGCAGTCCAAAATTCATAGCCAGAGCCGAGTTAGCTGTCAACGCGGCCACCGCCGCGATACGTACCCATCGCCGAAAATGTGTCCACGTCGGGCGAGAGGCCGTAAACTCTTTGCGCTCTCGAAACGCTTGATACGCACCATATTTTTTGAGGATTTCTTGTTCCTCAGCAGTGGGTTCGTATTGGGGATCTTTTGCTTGCTTTGTAAATATAGCATCTGTTGGGGTGTTCCATCGCGGAAGAACGGGTAGCGGGACAAGAAAGCGCAGTGGACCGTTATAAAATGACTGAAGGGCCCGCAGAGTTTTACCTCTAGTACCCCTTTCATAGATAAAATCGAGACCGTTTTCGCGCCATCTCCAATATTGGCTGAGACGCTGAACCAAGCGGTATAAATGGACTCGAGTTTGGCGGCGCAAGGATTCTCTTCAGCGTGCGCCGAGTGTACTGGACCGCCGAGACTCCACAGAGTCAGGGCAAAAACAGCGCTAATCCTTAGCCCCATGCCGCTATTGCTTCAAGTTGTACCCAATGAGCATCAACTTTTGAGTGACGCCACCGAGCATGCGTTGCATCTCAGCTCGGACACCGGGGGTTGTAATGCGGCCAGTGGATAGCTGGGTTTCCAGCAAGGCTGCAAGCCCTAAAGCCATGTCCACATTTTCGAGGGTGGATTGGCGAACTGTCGCGGCAGGAATAGCTCCCAAATCTTGAGCCAGATAGCGTAAGCGCTCGACCGCAGTAGCAGTTTCTGCAGGAATAGATCCCGCATTTTTCAAAAGAGACAGCACGTCGAGAGAATATTTTTCTGTATCGTCCGAAAAGTTGTGAGCCAGGCCTTGGCGAAGAGCTTCGTCAAAGATGTCTTTCTTCAAGCGAGCTTGTGCGCGGCCGTCCAAAGCCAGAATATTTGTCACATCGTTCAGAAGGGATTCGACTCGAGCGCTCATCACTTTTTCTTGGCCTAGAAGGCTTCGAATCGTGCTTGAGCTCATGGCATCTCGTGAATCATGAGACAAAAAATAAACAGAGCCCGCAAAGACGCTGGATGCCGAGACAGCAGCACTTGAGAGGGCCGTATATCTGTTGATGAGGATGCGAAGCACAGGAAGTATCACATACTCAATCGACTTTTCAGAGGCGGCCGAAGATCTACGGAGAACAACATCCAGCCCGGTTATTTGTGAAAAACGATCAATGGCTTTACTGCTGGCGACACTCCCTTCGTAAGATTGTCGGAGAAGGGCCGTCAGCGGAGCAATGATAAACTCGACTCGCTTGGAGGACTCCTTCCCTAAATATAAAGCAGCGAGACCCGCAACTGTGGTAGGGAAACCACCGATGTAAGAGGATTTTAGATTTTCATAACGAGCGGCGACCTTTTCGTCCACTTTCACAAGTGTCCCGATTCTTTGCTCGGTGACGGTGGCCAAAATGAGAAGGCTCAGGTTGAGTTTTTGAGCTTCCGTCAGCGCAATTTTCTCTGCAACTGTTGGAACGGCGGGCGTTGTGATCGTTGGTGTTTGAGCAGTGGCCGTTAGTGTGGAAAAACACAAGGACATAAAAAGCGACTTTTGTAGTGAAAGCATTTTCTGGATCCTCCCCGAATTCAGTTTGATGCAGTCGCCTTACTCGGTCTTGAAAGCGGATCAAGTCTAAATGCGTTATCTAGGGGAGTTTAATTTTTCGGTTTCAACATGAGGTTGTGTTCGGCTTCGATACGCCGAATGGTGCCGGTTCGAGAGCGCATAACCAGTGAATGAGTGCTTGCCCGCTGGCCTGGCAGCACACGAACCCCTTTTAGCAGGGGGCCGTCGGTCACCCCAGTTGCGCAGAACATAACCTGGCCACGGGCCAGCTCGTCGCGGCGGTAGATGCGATCGAGATCCGTAACACCCATGCGGTGCGCACGTGCACGCTCGTCCTCATTGCGAAAAATCAAGCGACCTTGGAAATCTCCACCCAGACACTTCAATGCGGCAGCGGTGATGACTCCCTCCGGAGCTCCACCAGTTCCCAGCATCAAATCCACGCCAGAATCTTCCCAGCAGGTGGCAATTCCTGCCGAGACATCCCCATCGCCAATCAAGCGAATGCGCGCGCCAAGGCGCCGAGCTCGAGAAATGATCTCTTCATGCCGAGGACGATCCAAAATCATGACGGTGACATCGCTCACGGATTTGCCCAAAGCTTTTGCGACAGCTGCGATGTTATCTTCTGGTGTTGCATCCAGACTTACGGTGCCAAAGGCCTTCGGGCCGCACGCAATCTTATCCATATATACATCCGGAGCATGCAGGAACTGTCCGCGTTCGGCCACGGCGATCACCGAAATGGCGCCAACACCGCCTTTTGCGCAGATGGTGGTCCCTTCTAAGGGATCAAGAGCGATATCAATTGCGGGAGAGGCAGATGTTCTTCGGCCGACGCGCTCTCCGATATAGAGCATAGGAGCTTCATCGCGTTCCCCTTCTCCAATGACGACAGTGCCGTCGATATCCACGGTGTCAAAGGCTCTGCGCATGGCATCGACTGCTGCTTGATCGGCGGCTTTTTCATCGCCACGGCCCATGAGGCGGGCGGAGGCTAAGGCCGCAGCTTCAGTGATTCGAACAAACTCGAGGGCCAGGTTTCGATCCATTTTTCCTTCTCCAAACGATTCACCACAACCTCGGGGAGGCGAGTGACTTTCAGGTTTTTGTCCATTGGCACATGCAAGGTCTCGCCCGATGCGATCGGTTCCGAGTAGCGGGGAGAAAACATCGCATACGCAAATCGAATCTTCACGCCCTCGCGACGAACTTGCAAGCGGATGCTCAGTTCGTCATCGAGGAAGGCGGGGCGATGGTGCTGACATCGGGTCTCAAGGACCGCCATTGTCACTTCTCCGTGGGGAGCGTGAGCCTGTGCAATGCCAGCAAACTTGATCCAGGCCATACGGGCTTCCTCAAAAAATCGCAGAAAGTTGGAATGATGGACAATTCCCATCACATCGGTCTCATAGTAGTGGACGCGATGGACGTAGTTAAATGGAGTGCCGGTGTTTGGTTTCGACATATTTACGCATTCGGAAAGCCATGAGTTTGAGCATGCCCTCCAATCCCAATTCAACAAGGGTTTGGGGAAAACCGAGTGTGTCGAACGGATATTGGGCTGTCATGGAAATTTCGGTTTTTAGACGCCTTATGTCTTCAAAGCGAAACTCGCCAGAGAGGCCTTGGAATTGTCCTCGAATCACTTCAAAATATATGACACTTACATCAGGTTTTTCTGAAAAGCGCAATTTCATCCACATTCGACTATGCCGACCCAAGCCGACGAGGTGGACAAAGAGTTCGTTGTTGGCGGGATTAAATTTAATCTCCTCCAAATGGTCGGTCATCTTCGACAACTCCTCAAAGTTTTTAGCAAACCCGTAAGTAACAGATAAGGGAGCGTCCACGTGGGCGGCCCCGAGCAGAATCAGGGCGTGGGGTGGTGTTTCGGGTCGATCTTCTGTCTTTGCGTTAACCACGATCTCCTGTTCTTCAGAGATGCGTCGATACACTTTTTCTTTGGCTTTCCAAAATGGCATCAAGTTCACGGCCAGGGAGTTGGCTCCTCCCAAAGAGGCAACGGTCAGAAGAAAGATCAAATTGCGCATCCATTTCCTTTGTTTTACCCTTGAGCCGTCTTTAATGTTTATCTCAATGGGGTTCTGTTTTCGTGTCAAATAAAGGCTGGAAAACTCAGTTACCGATGTGGGCGACAAGCGTCCGAATGGCCGGTGGATTGTTGTTGGTATTCCTGCTGATGTCCTCGTGGACTTTGGCCCCGATTGCGGGAGCAATTTTCTTCGTGCTCTTGTCGTTGACGGATTGGTTGGATGGGTACTGGGCTCGCAAATATGATGCTCAGACCAACATGGGTAAGCTCATGGATCCTATTGCTGACAAGATCTTAGTGCTTGGCACTCTGGTCATGCTGCTGGATCGCAGTTTGGTGGATCCGTTAATGGTATTTTTATTGTTGTCTCGAGATCTCTTCATTGGTGGAGTCCGAGCCGTTGCGGCTGCGGATCAGGTCATCATAGCCGCACAACCTTTTGGCAAATGGAAAACGGCTTTGCAGATGACCGCCATCCCTTGCTTATTGATCAGCGATATGGATCTGCCTTTGCCCATCGGGGCCATAGGTTACTATATGCTGTGGGCGAGCGTCGTGCTCTCGCTTGTTTCGGGTGTACAATACACTCTTGGATATTTCCGCGGTCGAAATTGACTCGAGGTTTGTCTGCCGCCATGATCAAGATTCATGGAATGGATTCGAGGCCAGCTTTGGGAAATTGAGAAATCGGCGAGTCTGCGTATTTTCGGCGGACTGTTGGCGTTGGCTAATGCCTTCAGCTTTTTATTCTGGAACACTCACGGACAACTTCCCCTCAAACTCTATTTAGAAGCTCCTATGTGTTGGACACTGTTTGAAAACTGTTCGGCGCTTCGGATTGTTCCCTTTGCTGTGTTTAGCGGTCTTTACTATTTTTATTTTGCCTTGAGTTTAATCGCAGCCGTGATGTTCTTTTTCACCCGGGCAGTGGCTGTCAATTGGTCCCTCCTCTTTGCACTTCTTCTGCTTAAGAGTTTTATCTATTTTCAAGATTTTCGTTTGAGTCTCAATATCCATTACTTTTTGTTGTGTTTGCAGTTTATCTACTTATTCATACCTTCAAAAAAGAATGTCCTTCTGGGATTTATCGTTTCTTACTATTTGGCCTCCGGTTTTTTAAAACTCTCTCCGGAGTGGCTCACGGGGCAATGGTTTCTTCAACAACACCCGATGAAACCAAAGTTGGCGGAGTGGATGGCGGCACTCTCAATTCTAGCTGAGATGATTGGCGCAGCCGCTTTGTTGTTCAAGCGTGGCCGGTACTTTTTGATCGGATTTTTGGCTTTGCTTGTTTATCACTCCTTGTTTTGGTGGCTGGAAGGATTTTTCCCGTCCCTTGTGTACATGATGATCTTGCTGTTTTTTTGGCTTCAAGATTGGGAATCCAGAAAGTTTGAATCCGAGTCTCTGTATCTATCTTATTTGAGGCCAGAGCCCAGCAATGCTTGGGTTGTAGTTATCATTGCTCTCTTTTGGAGTGTTCAAATTCTATCTATCTTGGCGCCGAGCCAATCTAAATCTCGGCAGCAGTTTGATGCTTTTGCGCTAGATCGCTTGGCATCCAATCAAGAGTGTCGATTGACGACATTTGCAAAGTTTGAAGATCGAACCGAGCAAATCCAGATTCCTATTCCTATGGGGCGCCCCGTTCAGATGGCTTGCAATCCGTATATGCGTTTTCTAGATATCAAACGTGCATGTGTTGATTTACAGAAACAAGGCGGCTTTAAAAAACTTGCGGCTTATTTTGAAGTTCGTGGCCTTCGAGAGGTGACCTATCACTACCTCTTTGAAAACGATGATTTTTGCAGCAATGACGTAAAATTCCGGGGGATTGTGGCGTGGAATACGACTCATACCGGCAAGTAGCTTGGCATTGGACATTTTTGTTCACTGTTTTTTCTGTCACAGTCGTTGCTTTGGTTTTGTGGAGCAATCCTTACCTCTACGATCAGCTTGAGTTTAAGACGGCCTTGGCTCGCCGTAAAAGTGAAACAGCTCAATCTGTTCCATCTACTGAGCGGCAAATTCGTACCGTGGATCGAGGCGATCGCGATGGTGAGTGGTATGGTGGCATGACTCACGACGGAGTCGAGGCCACGGGCAAAGGTTGGCCGCACTCATTTTTTGACCTGCGTAGGGACTCTCTTTCTTTGAAAGAAAGCGATTTACAGCACCCACTGCTTTTAGGGACTGAACTTTACGATGTGCGTGATCTGTCTCTTCGCCAGTATGGTGAGAAAGGGCAAAAGAAGTGGGAGTTTTCGTTCTATAGTCTGGGAGAAGGTCCGCTGGCGACCAAACTCTTGGGCCCCACTTTTGATCAAGCCGCAACCTACGTAGGGCTTTCTGATGGACGTTTGGTGGCATTGGTGCGGACGACGGGGGATTTGATTTGGATCAATGATTTAGGATCTCGGATCTATGGGGGGCCATTCGTTCATGGCGACAAAATTTTTGTTTTTGTCGCGGGCTTGGAGCCTGTTCGTGCCAAAGTTAAAGAAGGCCGGCCTCGCAAGGGTGAAAAGGAAAAAGAGGTTCTGCTTAAAAAGGGTCTACAACTTATGAGCGTGCGTCGCGCTCACGGAGAGATCGATAAGCTTTATCCAGTGGCTGCAGATTTAGAAGAGCAGGATATGGGAGTATCCCTTGATGATACGGGTGAAACATTGCTGATCCATCAAGGCCAAAAGCTCTTAGCGTACGAACTTGCGACGATGAAGCTGCTTTGGCAGTCCACGTTGCCAGGAACTCCTGTTGGTCCGGCCATGGTTGATGGCGACATTGCCTTTGTCGCGACCAAAGAGGGCCATCTGTTGAGCTACTCCACAACCCGAGGAAGAAAAAACTGGGAAACAGATATGGAGACGCCCATTGTCTCTGGCCCGGTTTTAGTTCCCTCTTACGGGGCTCTCGCAGTTATTTCTGAAACGGGCACGCTAAGCATTCTGGACGCAAAAACAGGGGATCGAAGATGGCGATTTCAGTTGGAAGCGATGCCCAAGATTCCATGGCAATTTGCTGCCCGTTTAAGTGGCAGTGCGATCAATGAAACAAAGATGAAGCGAAGTCATGAAGGTTGGGTTGTCTTTGCGCCGTGTTTGCGGACACGCGTTTGTATATTTAATCCTGACAATGGTCAGATTGTCGGTCGCATCACCTTGCATGGCCAGCCGTTGATGAGGCCGGCCGTTGAGAGTGGAAGGATTTTAAGCTTTTTAACATCGGGTACTGAGGGGGATCTCCGGATTGAGTTGGAGGGGGATCGCTCCATGCTTCATCGTTTGGGGCATGAGTCGAATGACGAATCCTTTTGACAACTTAGGATCGTGAACTTAGAAAAGCAGATTCTTCCATCTATCAAGCGGGTGTAGCTCAGTTGATAGAGCGTCGCCTTGCCAAGGCGAAGGCCGCCGGTTTGAGCCCGGTCACCCGCTCCAATTCATTTCAGATGAGTTGAAGGCCCGCAAGAAAAGTTCAGTCGTGGTAAGTATCTAAATTAATTAACGGTCGAGTTCAGGTTTTTAAGTCAAGGGCACCCAAAGGCCCTAGAGATAACCCGAGTTCCCTGCCAAATCCTTGCCACCGCCGCCTCTGCTTTCAGAAAATTTTCCGGAGATTCAAATTTTTTGAACTCCGAACAAATTTTCCAAATGTTCGATTTCCAAATCCTAAACATCTAAAAAGAGAGGCCTCTATGGACAACTACGGGATCATCATTCAGCACTTCCGGCATCTGGCCGGGATGAGTGTTCAACAAACAGCAAAGAAAATTGGAAGAAGCGTCGGCTGGCTCAATGAAGTCGAAAACGGCAGCGGGCGGTGCCGGCTGACGGAGGAGGAGTTTGAGGTTCTTCTCACTTCATGGTGGGTAACGTCTTAAAATCCTTTAAGCACAAGCATTTAGCAGTCTCAGTCGGTAATTTTGGAAGCTCTTGTATCCGTAAGCCCTCTTTTGCACAAGCTTTGCGACATTATTAAATCCCTCCGTGCGACCGTTGGTGAGGCCCGTTTTAAAGTAAGCGAGTATTTCCTTGCGCCATTTCATAA
>FRDC01002766.1_pt1 | contig 31550 bp, 29 predicted proteins | sample 1106171 | NCBI WGS metagenome assembly FRDC01 (sample SAMEA3930566, study PRJEB13176) | freshwater metagenome | biome: Drinking water system; feature: drinking water; material: water | place: Singapore | collected 2014-12-20 | reverse complement strand
GATTCGAACTGCCGACCAACGGATTAAAAGTCCGCTGCTCTACCGGCTGAGCTAACGACCCAAAGCGCGGCATTATACCTGATTCGGCTGCGGTAATAAAAGACCTAATCTTGGGAATTATTCGATTGTAAGCCGAAAATCATAACGGCGAACACCTCAGTTATAGGATTTAATGCATTGTTTTTAAATACATATACTGTATTGACAACATCCATGGCTGAGAATTGTTCAAATAAGTATCGCGTTGTTTATAAAATGGAATTATGTTCATCGAGTCATACTTTTGGATCGAATGGTGTTGTGTAGATGTCATCGCGCTATTCATCGTCTTTTATAATCATGCCAACTCACAACTAAACTCGATCATTTTAAATTCCCGCAGAGTTCTGTTACAAAGCGGAGTCGTCGCCACGCATCGCATGAATTTGCCGTGGCGTCACAGTAAGCTTCTGATAATTTACTTGAAAAATATCCCGGTTAGAGATGATGAAGCCAAATGAGCGGATGTTACCCGGCAGGTGTTAGTCAAATGACAATAACTGCTTAGGGAAGCGCTGATTAATTGACTGCACGAGCGAATTGCATCGTTGCACGGTACTCGCTCCCTCGTCTATCTGACTGATATGCCTCGGTTACTGCGTTCCGTACGCCTCGCACTTCATCACGTTCTCCGAATTAATCGGCGCTTCCTTAGAAAGTGCACCAGTTACGCATTTTGCCTTGTAAAACTTTATGAGATAATCAAGCAAATGATAATTTATTGTCATTCATAGAGACCTTTGCACGGTTACTACGCGGCACGATAATTGCGTTAAAACAACCTGCTGCGGCAATCGGTTATCTCCCTTCGTTCATTACATCACATTGTCACAATTATTAAGCATCATTTTAGCAATTATCGCCATACTGTAATCTTGTCGACGGGACTGGATAGGGTTGCAATAATTGATCATTCTCATTAGGGTTTTTATGATTTTTGTCACCGGCGGAGCAGGATATATCGGATCGCATACCTGCGTTGAATTGTTGAATGCGGGTTATGATGTCACCGTTTTCGATAACTTCAGCAACAGTAGCCCGGAAGCGCTTGCTCGCGTGGAGCGGATTACCGGCAGAAAGTTGCAAGTGATCCATGGCGATTGCCGGGATCGGGATGCCTTGATCGCTGCGCTTCGCCAGAGCCAAGCCACTGCCGTGATTCATTTTGCCGGTTTAAAGGCAGTCGGCGAATCAGTGTCTAAACCGCTAATTTATTATGATCATAATGTGGCCGGTACGATGCGCTTACTGGAAGCGATGCAGGCATGCCGTCTCCAAACGATCGTTTTTAGCTCCTCCGCGACAGTGTATGGCGATCCGGTTTGCTTGCCTATTACTGAAGATCATCCGTTGTCACCCACCAATCCTTATGGCCGCAGCAAATGGATGATCGAAGAGATTCTTCGCGATCTTTACCGCAGCGATCCGTCAATGCGGATTTGCATATTGCGGTATTTTAATCCGGTGGGAGCCCATGCCAGCGGTTTAATCGGCGAAGACCCGCAAGGCATACCGAACAACCTGATGCCTTTCATTGCGCAAGTCGCGGTGGGTCGAAGGGAGCATTTGAATATTTGGGGCAACGATTACCCAACGCCCGATGGTACGGGAGTGCGTGACTATATTCACGTAGTCGACTTGGCTGTAGGGCATCTCCGTGCACTGGCGACATTGAATAGCATACAAAATGATCAATCTTCCGGTTGTATGACCGTAAATCTTGGAACGGGGGAGGGTTATAGTGTATTGGATGTGTTGCGTATTTACGAAAAGATCAGCGGATGCCGGATCCCCTACCAGATGGCTTCTCGCCGTTCCGGTGATATTGCTTCATGTTATGCCGATCCTCAGCTTGCATCCCGTGTGCTCGGCTGGAAAGCGCAATTTGGATTAGAAGCGATGTGCAAGGACAGTTGGCGCTGGCAAAGCACGAATCCCAACGGTTATCAAACATGAGTTCAAATAATTTTCTGATTTAATTTTGTATATTCTATTTATTGGTTTTTAAGGAGAACAGTCAATGAAAGCGATTAAAAAAGCGGTATTTCCTGTGGCCGGGTTGGGAACACGCTTCTTGCCCGCTACCAAAGCAAATCCGAAGGAGATGCTGCCGATTGTCGATAAGCCATTGATTCAGTTTGCTGCCGAAGAAGCTGTTGCTGCTGGTATTGATGTGTTGATTTTTATCATTGGCAGAAATAAGAATTCAATTCCGGATCACTTCGATAAAGCATTCGAACTGGAAGCCAAGCTGGAAGCAGACAGTAAATGGGATATGCTGAATGTGGTTCGCGATATCCTGCCATCCCGCATAGACTGCATCTATATTCGTCAGGCAGAAGCTTTGGGTCTCGGGCATGCGGTTTTGTGCGCGCAATCAGTAGTCGGCGATGAGCCATTTGCGGTGTTATTGGCGGATGATTTGATCAAAGCTGGCGAGCGATGCTGTTTAAGTCAAATGGTCGATGTTTATAGTCAGCATCATTGTTCGATTTTGGGAATCGAGCGAGTGCCGCACGATACCGTTCATCGATATGGAATTATCGACAGCTCGATGATGGCAAAGAATCTTTCAAAAGTGAACGCCATTGTCGAAAAACCCGCAATTGACGTGGCGCCATCTAACCAGGCGGTTGTGGGCCGGTACATTCTAACCCCGCGGATTTTCAAGCTGCTGGAACAAACCGAGCGTGGTGCTGGTAATGAAATCCAATTAACCGATGCAATCGCGAAATTGTTGAAGGATGAAACGGTATTAGGATATGAATTTACCGGAAAACGTTACGATTGCGGCAGCAAATCCGGCTATCTGCAAGCAACTGTGGAATTCGCCTTGCAACACCCCGAGCTTAAGGAGGGTTTTGAAAGGTATTTGCGCGAGCTTATGTGTAAAACGACGCAGAATCCGGTTCAATAGTGTGCCAAAACAAAGTCATTACTGTCCCCTGCAAGAAAAAGCTCGGCAACAGGGGGTTTGAGGTGCATTTAGCGGTGAATGACAATACGAATTAGTCGAATGGCAGCAGTTTCATTTGTCTATCGACCACGCCGGGTAAAAACGGCGTTGGTTTTCCTTGAACCCAGTTAGGATGTCCTTTGCCGTAATAGGGTGAAAGCGGGTGGCCGCTTTGCCCTCCAGGCATATCAAAAAAACTCAATTCTTCCTGGCTGGGTGCAATGACCGAACGTTGCGAAGCGCCAAAGTTTGGAGATTGCACTCTCGGCATATTGTGATCGCCGGGCAAAGGGTCGTTCGGCATATCCAGCCATCGCGTCACCCAATCTGGAAATTGCTGGCTGAGCGGGTGTCGGATCCGTGCGGAATTGACGCTGCCCCACTTTTTGATGGTCACACGACCATCTGTATCCATCTGCTTTGCGATTGCCTGCAGACAATGCAGCAGGAGATCATTCCAGTTTTTGTGCGGTGCAGGAAGCAAGTGTGGCGGTTGTTGCTCGAGTAATTGCCACACCACCCATTCTGTTTGGCTCAGACGAGGAAAACGGAATGCCGCATCGTTTTGCCGAATCGGCGACGCAAAGCCGTTCATCAACGTATCTATGACTTCATAACGGAATGCGCGGACAAGATGGTATGCGGCGGAATCGATGGATGCCTTACCGGTCCAATCCGCTAATGCGGTTTGGATTGGTTGCAGCCATTCTGCACTGCTATTAGGTGATTCAGCGGTTTTTCGCAATAACTCAAACCATCGGGTTAACAGTAGCGCGCGATCGTCTAACTGAATGGCCTGTAAGTCTGCAATGGAAAATTGATCGTGCTCGAATAAGCGGTTACGAATTTGCGTTGCTCTCGCGCCCAAGTCGTAACCACCGTTTCCTATCAATTTGAGCTGCTCTCCTGCAACGGTGCGGGAGTTGGCTGACCATAAGCGCCCTGAATCAGGGTTATGGAGCAGCGGATACAAATCATAATCCAGCCAACCGCGCCATCCGGCACCGGGTAACGACCAATCGGCAGGTGTCTGCGGATCATAATCAGTGAATCTGTCGGGAATGCGGCCAGACAGTGTCCAACTGATATTGCCCGCACGATCTCCAACAATGAAATTTTGCACCGGAATGCCGAATTGCCGCGCGAGATCTGCAGCCTCAGCCGCCGTTGTGATTTGCTCCAGCTCAAGCAATTTGAGGTTGATTGCATCCGGCTGCAATGCTGTCCATATCAATGCAAGCGGTGTTTGATCATAATCGTGTGTAATGACCGGTCCCCACTCTGTTTCGGAAATCGTGAGCTGCTCATCCGGCGCGCCTCTGACCCGGATCGTTTCGGTAAACGTCCGGAGCGGTTGCCAACCTTCGGAATTGCGATACTGCGTGCGATCGGTATCGTTGATTTTAATGCGCACCCAGTCAGAGAAATCGCCGTGGCTATTGGTGAAACTCCAGGCAATATGCCGGTTGGACCCGATCACGATAGATGGAACACCCGGTAAACTGATGCCAGTAATGTCGTGAAATCGATCGGATGTCGCATTCGGATAAACCAGGCGCAGCCGGAACCAAATATTGGGGACACGTAACTTTAAGTGCATGTCATTTGCAACAATTGCAGCGCCGCCCGTTAATTTTCCCGATACGGCAAAGCTGTTGCTGCCAGGTGATTGTTCAAGCAGGAAAAAATCATTCGAAGGTGTTTGCCCATTGATTACTTGCAAGTCAATTGCTTCCGGCGATGGCAACTGCGGAAATTGCATGAGTTCATCAAGCAGGGGAGCATCCCAGTCTCCAGCCGATGATGTAAGAAATTCATAGACAGGTTTGGGGAGTGCAGCGCGCATGCTGGAAAGCGCCAGTTCGCGATTGAAATTTTCTTCATTCAATATCAGAAACATGGCCAGAATGACCAATATGCTGTCTTCGTTACGCCATGGATCGGGATTCGATTGGGTGACTACATACGGAAATGGACGCACTGCCAATGCCTGTAAACCATAATTGACACCCATCCGGTAGGCCTCAAGTAATCGTAAATGCTCAATGGGCAGTTGTTGCAAAACCGCCATTGCACGTGCACGCATCCGCAACAAACGGGTTTTCCGGTCATGCGCGATTGCTTTGATTCCAAACAATTCGGCTAATTCTCCGGCGGATTGTCTTCGCATCAAATCCATCTCAAAGAAGCGTTCTTGCGCATGCACAAAGCCCATTGCCATTGCAAGATCAAGGCGGCTGTGACCGGTTAAAGTGGCGCTGCCCAGCGCATCCCGCTCTACAGCCACAGGTGCAACCAATCCCGGAAGCATCACGTTGCCATCGTATTGCGGCAGACTGCCGCGCAGCAATAAACCAGCGGCGATGATAAATAACGCTGAAATTATGAGGCTTATTAATAAGATGGAACGAATCGGATTTGCAGTAAATTTTCGAATCAATGAATGCGTAGCGGAAGCCATAGGAATTTTAGCGGGGAATGCAGTTTAAGGGAATGAAAGCGAGTGAATTTAACCGGTAGTGATTTGATATTAAAAGAATTACTGAGTGAAATCGAAGCTATTCGTAATTAAAGGCATGATTCCTTCTTTATTCCAGCCATTGAATCATTAGCAGCCCAATGATAATGCATTTGTAGAAATTTGGAGCTTGTCATGTCGGAAGAAAGTGATTTAGAACGTACCGAAGAGGCCACGCCGAGGCGCTTGGAGAAAGCGCGTGAGGAGGGCCAGGTTGCACGTTCTCTTGAATTGACGACATTCACTGTGTTATTGGCCGCGGCTGCCGGGATTTTGTTTCTGGGCGCCGGATTAATGGACAAGCTGCTGAAAATCATGAAATCGGGCATGACCGTTGAGCGGGAGCTGGCATTTCAGCCGGAATTGATGCTCGTACGGCTCTATCACCTCACCATCGAGGGATTGATTTCGATGGCCCCCCTATTGTTTTTGCTGCTGGTTGTCGCCTTTTTTGCGCCGATGCTGTTAAGCGGCTGGATGTTCAGCACTAAGGCATTGATACCGAAATTTGACCGCATTGATCCCATCAAAGGCTTTGGCCGGATTTTCTCGGTCCATAGCCTGGTCGAGCTGATTAAGGCGATACTTAAGACACTGATTATTGGTGGCGTCGCGGCATTAGTCATTTGGTCGAACAAAGACACGGTGATGGCTTTGATGACCCTTCCGGTCGATCTCGGTGTCAGCCGCACCGGTGATTTTCTGGCAATGAGTTTTCTCTTGATCATCGGCGCGATGATTCTGGTTGTTGCAATCGATATCCCCTACAAAATTTGGGAACATGCCAAACAATTGCGGATGACCAAAGAGGAAGTCCGCAAAGAATTCAAAGAAAGCGAAGGGGATCCATTTGTTAAGGCTCGTATCCGGAGCATTCAACGGGAAGCTGCGCGCCGCCGCATGATGGCGGAAGTGCCGAAAGCAGATGTCATTGTGACCAATCCGACGCATTATGCCGTGGCATTGCGTTATCAAAGCAACATGCGCGCGCCTAAAGTGGTTGCAAAAGGCGTGCATTTGCTGGCCGCACGGATCCGCGAAATCGCCCAAGAGAATCGCATTCCGATTCTGGAAGCACCACCGTTGGCGCGGGCTTTATACCATCACGCTGAGCTAGAGAGTGAAATTCCGGAAAAACTGTACACGGCGGTCGCTGAGGTTCTGGCGTATGTATTTCAGCTGCGGCGTTATCAAGAATATGGCGGTAAAGCTCCAAATCCGCCGGTTGATGTGCCCGTGCCACCGGAATTGGATCAAATGCAACAAACTGTTTAATCGTGTTTATTCGGATCATTTTATATTGTTGGTTTAAATCATTATGAATGCTGCAGTGTCATTATCATCATTGGCGAATGTTAATAATTTCAAGACCCTAGCCGGACCGGTCTTGATCATCATGATTCTGGCCATGATGGTATTGCCGTTGCCGCCTTTCGTGCTGGATTTGCTATTCACATTCAATATTGCAGTGTCGATTATCGTGTTGATGGTAAGTCTCTATACGCGGAATCCGCTTGATTTTGCAGTTTTTCCGACGATTCTGCTAATTACCACATTACTGAGACTGTCGCTGAATATCGCATCAACGCGTGTTGTGTTGCTTGATGGCCATACCGGTCCGGATGCCGCTGGAAAAGTTATTGAAGCATTCGGTCATTTCTTGGTCGGCGGTAATTATGCGGTTGGATTGGTAGTCTTCATTATTCTGGTAGTTATTAACTTCGTTGTGATTACCAAGGGTGCAGGTCGTATTGCCGAGGTTAGTGCTCGCTTTACCTTGGATGCAATGCCTGGAAAGCAAATGGCGATCGATGCCGATTTGAACGCTGGGCTGATCGGTGAAGACGAAGCACGAAAACGCAGAGAAACCATTTCCAAGGAAGCCGACTTTTACGGCTCCATGGATGGTGCCAGTAAATTTGTGCGCGGCGATGCCATCGCTGGTGTCCTGATTATGTTGATCACTATCGTCGGAGGGCTGATAGTCGGTGTATTACAGCATGATCTGGATTTAAGCGTCGCCGCAAAAAATTATACGTTATTAACGATCGGCGACGGGTTGGTTGGTCAAATCCCATCGCTGGTTATTTCAACCGCCGCGGGTTTAGTAGTAAGCCGCGTCACAACCGATGAAGATTTGGGCGAACAAGTTTTAAGCCAACTGTTCAATCAACCCCACATTTTAATCATTACCGCTGCAATTCTAGGCATCATGGGGTTAATTCCCGGAATGCCGAATTTTGTTTTCCTGTTTATTGCTGCCATTTTAGGGGCATTGGCTTACTTAAAACAAAGAAATACCGTAATACAGCCGGTTGTTCCTGTGCCCGCGGAAATTCCTTCATTGGAGCGCTCGGATGCCAGCTGGGAAGATGTGACCCCGATTGATACGCTAGGGCTTGAGGTAGGCTATCGCTTGATTCCTTTGGTCGACAAAAATCAGCAAGGCGAATTACTCAAGAGAATTAATGGAATACGTAGAAAATTTGCGCAAGAAATCGGTTTTCTGCCACCAGTCATCCATATTCGCGATAACTTGGAATTGCGGCCCAATGCCTACCGTATCACCCTGAAAGGTTCAGTTATTGGCCAAGGAGAGTCATATTCCGGTATGTTCTTGGCGATAAATCCGGGCAGAGTAACCATGCAATTGCCCGGCACCGTTACAAGCGATCCCGCTTTTGGATTACCGGCCGTGTGGATCGAATCTTCACTGCGCGAACAAGCGCAGCTCAATGGTTATACCGTTGTCGATGCCAGTACGGTCGTTACCACTCACATCAATCACTTGATCCATGCACATGCGGCCGAACTGTTAGGGCGGCAGGAATTGCAGAAACTGTTCGATCACTTGAATGTGCAGTTTCCCAAGCTTATTGAAGATTTGGTACCTAAGTTACTGCCGCTATCGACGGTGCAAAAAGTTCTGCACCACTTACTCGAAGAGGATGTTCATATCCGGGATATGCGCACCATTATTGATGTGTTGACCGAGCATGCGGCAAAAACCCAGGATTCCATTGAGTTGACCGCTTTGGTCAGATCCGCGCTGGGCCGCGCCATTGTCGATCAATTCTTTCCAGCAGAATCGGAAGTGCAAGTCATGAGCTTGCATCATGAATTGGAAAATTTACTGATCCAAGTGATGCAAGGCAATGGCACCCAAGGTCCTGGAATAGAACCCGGATTAGCGGATACCTTGTTGAATGAGACTCGCGTTGCTGCACAACAGCAAGAAAAACTGGGATTGCCAATGGTATTGCTGGTGCCCGTAAGTATTCGCTTCCTAATGGCAAAGTTTTTACGCCGCGCTTTCCCGCAGTTACGCGTGCTGGCGCACTCTGAAATTCCGGATTCCAAGAAAATTAAAATCACTTCCCTGGTTGGAGGTAATCAATGAAAGTAAAACGGTATATTGCATCGACTTCGCGCGAAGCGTTACGGCAAGTTAAGGAAGAATTGGGCGAAGACGCCGTTATTTTATCCAACCGGAAAATCCGGAACGGTGTGGAAATCATGGCATTAGCCGATGCGGAGATGACTCATTTAGTGCAGCAGGATGCGCCGGCTCCCGGCTTGTCTGCGCTGAACCGATATTATGAATCACAAAATGATTTCGCCGACACAGAGAGCTTCTCAAAGCCAGTGCTTGACAATCCTGTGCAGCAACCGTCACTGCATGAAAATAACACGATTTCCCCAGCATTTGCCCGCGACATTATTGCCGAAATTCAAGCGATGCGCAGTACCTTGGAAGATCAAATGGCAACTGTTGCTTGGGGGAATTTAACACAGCGCCGTCCGGATAAAGTAAAACTGTTGCGAACACTGCTGGATTGCGGTTTTAGTCCATTATTAGCACGCCATTTGATGAGTAAATTATCCGAAGATTTTGATTATGAGCAGAGTCTTAAGCAAGCGACGTCGATTTTGACGGCAAATCTTCGAACAGCAGCGAGTGACGACATGATTGAACAGGGTGGCATTTATGCGTTGGTCGGACCGACCGGTGTCGGTAAAACCACGACTACCGCAAAACTCGCAGCCCGCTGTGTGATCCGCCATGGCGCCGATAAAGTCGCACTTCTCACTACCGACAGTTACCGGATCGGCGGTCATGAGCAACTCAGAATTTATGGGCAATTACTTGGAATCCCTGTTCGCAATATCAAAGATACAGAGGATTTGCAATTAACGCTCTCCGAATTGCGAAACAAGCATATGGTACTGATTGATACCGTCGGTATGAGCCAACGCGATCGCATGGTGGTGCAACAAATGTCCATGTTTAAGAATTGCGGCAGTGAAGTAAAGCGCATTCTGATATTGAGCGCTACTTGTAATGGCAAGACATTGGATGAAATTATTTCTGCTTACCAGGAGGAAGGATTATCCGGCTGCATCATTACCAAGGTTGATGAAGCCGCGAGCCTAGGTGTGGTATTGGATGCGGCAATACGCCGGAAACTGATCTTGCATTACGTCGCGAACGGTCAAAAGGTTCCGGAAGATATTCACATTGCGCATTCACGCTATTTGGTGCATCGCGCATTCAAATCGACTGCTAAGGATTCCGCATTCACTTTGCAAGATGCGGAATTTGCCTTAATTATGGCTACCAAAGGCGATGCGGAGACGTTGCCATCCGTGGATAAATCGGTTGCAGGATTGGCATATGACTAGATTTATTCTTCAAGATCAAGCCGCGGGATTACGTCAGCTTACCGCTCTGCGAGCGCTGGAATCCGGGCGAGTATTTACTATCGCTGGTGGCAAAGCACGGGTGGGTAAAACCAGCGTTATCGTGAATCTGGCCTCTGCGTTGGCCCAGAGCGGACAACGCGTGCTCTTGATCGATGAAAATCCTTGCCACAACAATATTTGCACGAGTTTTGGCATCAAAGCGCGATTTGATCTGTTACATGTGATTCATCGCGATAAGCGTTTGGAACAAGTGATTTTGCACGGCCCGGACAATATCTCCATTCTGTCCGCGATGCGGGGTATTCAGGCTTTAAACAAATTGAATCCTCTTGAGCAGAATTGGCTTGTCAAGAGTTTTTCAGAGCTTGCCGATACAGTTGACATTGTATTAATTGATACTGCAATGACAGGAACAACGCATGTTTTACCGCTAAGCCTAGCATCGGAACAGATTTTGATTGTGATTTCAGGGTCTGTTGCGTCTGTGACAGGTGCTTATGCGCTCATCAAAATCATGAGCCAGGAATATTCCAGACAACATTTTCTTATTTTAGTTAACCGAGTTGATTCCGAAACCGAGTCTTTAGCGATATACCAGAATTTATACAAAGTCGCCCGGCAGTATCTTTCCGCTTCACTCGAATATGTCGGTTATATACCGAATGATGACAAGCTGCATTACTCGACACAGTTATGCAAATCAATCTTGTCAACTTATCCAAATTCTCAGGCTGCCGAGTGTTTTAGACATCTTGCTCAAAACATTCTGCGCTCAGCGTGCCCGGATCGGTATGACGGGGGAGTTGATGGTTTTATGCAACGGTTAATTCGAACAAGCCTATTAAGTATGGACAATTTTACGGTGTGAATGACTATGTATACTGCGACTGGAACGAAAACGATTGATAAAGAGCAATTTATCGTTGAATTTACACCTCTGGTGAAACGGATTGCTTATCATATGATGACTCGACTACCTGCGAGTGTGCAAGTCGACGACCTTATTCAAGCCGGAATGATCGGATTGTTGGATGCGATTAACCGCTATGAAGGTTCTTACGGGCGTCAATTTGAAAGTTATGCGGCGCAACGCATCCGTGGATCAATCCTGGATGAATTACGCGAGGCGGATTGGTTACCTCGAAGTATACGCAAGAAAATGCGGCGAATCGAGGCAGCCGTGAATTTATTAGAGCAACGCAACGGTTGCGCACCCAGCGAGCAAGATCTGGCGAACGAGCTCGAAATGTCTCTGGATGAATATCACGAAACCCTGCAAAGTGCCCGCGGCGCTCAACTAATCTATTACGAGGATTTTCAGCAAGAGGACGAAGAGCCTTTTTTGGATCGGCTATTCGTTAACTCTGAAGGCGATCCGCTCAACGCCTTGCTGGATGATAATTTTCGTAGCCTCTTGATTGCTGCGATTGATAATCTGCCCCCAAGAGAAAAGCAGGTTATGGGCATGCATTACGAGCAGGAGATGAACTTACGGGAAATCGGAGAAGTACTCGGCGTGAGTGAATCACGGGTTTGTCAATTGCATACTCAGGCTGTTGCAAGGTTACGCAGCCGCTTAAGGAATCTTTGAGTCGTTGAGCCGATTCGATTATCCAGTGAATTAATTGGATTTCGCAATGAATAAAAAAGCGAAGATGGATTTCAACAGTGTCGGCGGTATTGCATTAGCGTTTATTGCAATCACTGGCGGGCAAATTCTCGAAGGAGGGCATGTCGGCTCATTGCTGCAGCTAGCAGCTTTTTGTATCGTTGTCGGGGGTACCGCAGGCGCGGTTTTGCTGCAAAGCCCGGTGAAAGTATTTGTCAATGGCATCAGAATGAGTGTTTGGGTCATTTACCCTCCTGAATATTCACCACAAAACTTAATAAAGCAGATTGTTAACTGGTCGCATATTTCAAGAAAAGAAGGATTGTTGGCGTTGGAATCCTATGTTTCTACAGTCAAAGATCCGTTCACAAAAAAAGGGTTACAGTTATTAGCCGACGGGAGCACTCCGGAAAAATTAAGAGAAATTCTGGAAATCGACATTTTGACTCTAGAAACCTATCAACGGCAATCCGCCAAGATTTGGGAAGCTGCAGGCGGTTACGCTCCAACTATCGGGATATTGGGAGCCGTATTGGGTCTGATTCACGTGATGGAGAATTTATCTGATCCCAGTATTTTAGGAACAGGGATTGCAGTTGCCTTTGTTGCGACAATATATGGCGTAGGACTGGCCAACCTGATCTTCCTGCCAATTGCTAATAAACTTAAAAGTATCATTAACGACCATGTAACCATGCACGAATTATTGGTAGATGGCTTTGTCGCGATTGCCAATGGTGAGAATCCGCGATTTATCGAGAATCGCTTAAAAGGATATTTTGTGTAAATCGTATTATTCCGATCATTATAAATTGTATGTTAAAAAAAAGAGCGGGCAGAATTGAGGAATCGCATGAGAATCATGAGCGGTGGCTCGTGTCGTATTCGGATTTTATTACACTTTTATTTGCTTTCTTCGTAGTGATGTATGCTGTTTCATCAGTTAATGAAGGTAAATATCGGGTGCTCAGCTCTTCTATCGTAAATGCGTTTAAAAGTAACAATTCACCGGCATCGGTAGCTTCTGCACAGCCAAATGAATTTTCTGCTTTGCAAAATCAGCACCCAAATAGTGGTGCTCCAATCAAATTGATCGATCATCCTGGCGTGAATAAGGAAAAAAAACAGGAAAAAATGAAGGGGATGGCTAAAAATATTCTTAATGCCTTAGAGCCATTAGTAAAAGATGGTCAGGTAAGGGTGACTCAAAGTGCTTTGGGAATTACTGTTGAAATTAATGCAAGTGTTCTTTTCTCTCCTGGGCAAGCTAAACTTGCGGAGAGTTCTAGCCTTACCCTTCAGGCGGTCGCGAATGTCATCAAAGGACACGAGCACGATATTCGTGTCGAAGGACATACCGACAATGTACCGATCAATACCGAAAGTTTTCCTTCAAATTGGGAATTATCATCAGCTCGCGCCAGTAGCGTAATTCGACTATTTATTGAGAATGGTGTTGAAGCGCATAGACTGACTGCAATTGGATATGGCGAGAATAGGCCGTTAGAAAGTAATGAAACACCGGAAGGTAGAAAAAGAAATCGGCGAGTAGCTGTAATGATTTTATCGGCTGACCCCGATAAAATCATTGAAATACCGATTGTTGAAGATTAACTCGCAAAGTTGATCTGAAAAAGAAACAAATAGATTAAGATTAAATACAGGGTTGACCTTTAGATCCATAACAAGAAACATTGCCCGCTGCACTGTGAATAGCAGCCAAGGCTCTTTGGTGATGTTGATATCGAGCGGCAATAATTAGGCCGTTGGATTGATTAAGTTTTTTAGCAATCCCTGCTAGATCTAAAAGCTCGTTCCAAATTTCTATAATTCTGATTTGATCAGAATTTTGTTTACTCAGCCAATTATTCATACAGTTTTTGTCTAGATCAATACCTTGCGCTTTCAAGTAATTTTCGCGATGATCATTAAATTGAGTTAATATTTCAATTAATCGAAATTTCTCAGAGGAATAGAAATCAATTTCTTCAAATTTTCCTTCAATTAGCACTTGTTCTTCTTTTTTGAGTATTTCAATGAATGAGCGCAACGCCTTCGTTTCTTCTAACAAAGTAGTTGATACTGAGATAAATGAATCCTCATACAAAGGCATTACGCTGCGCCTTTTTTCGAATGAATCAGTTCTTTAACGGTTTCAAGTAATCGGTCAGCAACGACTTCAGGATTAATTTGAAAGTTTCCTTCACTGATTGCTTGTTTAATCTCTTGAACACGTGCTGAATTTACGATTGAGCCTGAAGCCGAATTGCTATCGATATTTTGTAATTTTGCGACATTTGGACTCAAGTGCACATTATTTTCCTGCTCAACTGCAGTATTAGGAGTGAGGTCCGTACGTCTTTTTCCATCACTGACAGATACAGTTGAAACTGGCTGTAATGATTTATCAATTTTCATTTTTTAACCCTCATAACGATTTTTTCTGCATTTTGTATCGACATTTTTATGTAGAACTTTAGTATTCAATGTAATTCCATATGTGTTTTGATAAATTAGAGAGATCATTTCCGTGATAATGTTGTTTACGATAAAATTACGATTAAATTTAGCAATTTAAGAATCTTTAACAAAGTTTTTGTAAGTTATTGATTTAATATCATTGTCATAACTATTAAAATCATCAACAATCTCAATTAATTTGAAATGACCCTCGTAACAAAAGCAATCGTAAGCGCATTTCGTGATTTGATGCGATTTAGAATCGCTTGGATCATTTTGTGGCCAATTATAACTTCAATTCTCTTCTGGCTTCTTGTCGGATATTTTTTTTACGATATTTTCTCCGGATGGATTCATGTCATTCTGAATGAAACAAAAATTTTTGAGTGGGTTAAAAATTTGGAATCAGATTGGCTCGAATCTTTCATTCTGGTAGTAATCGACATATTGATATTTATTCCACTTGTTGTCATTACTACATTAATCATTACAGCTATTTTTGTTATGCCGGCCTTAATTAAAATTGTCGGTAAACATTACTATCCCGAACTTGAACGTGAGCATGGAGGAACAATAAGCGGAAGTATCGTCAATGCTATGATTGCAAGTGTGGGTTTCGTTCTTATATGGCTGATAACATTACCATTGTGGACGGTAGGCGCAGGAATTATTGTTCCCTTTTTAGCTGCTTCGTTTATGAATCAACAATTATTTCGTTATGATGCGTTGTCCGAACATGCCAATAAACTGGAATTCAAAAGAATCTGTACTGAGAATCGATATTCTCTATGGAGTTTGGGATTGTGTACCGGTTTAATACAATTTGTACCATTTCTAAATTTACTCGCGCCAATTTTTACCGCTTTGGCATTTATCCATTTTGGATTAGATCATTTGAGACTACTACGAGCAGAAAGAAATAAAGCGCTTAATTGAGCTTTCATTGAGAAATGGTTATGCAGTGCTGGGATCCAAATTTTTATAACCGATCCCCGATATTTGAGCCTTTTTCCTATTTAAATAAATTCTTTATTGACTCTCCAAATTGGCCTTCAGTAAACGATCTGAATGACTTAGGTACGCGCAGAAATCAGGTCATTGTGACACGATCTGGAAAATCTGTACATTTCATTCCTCAGCAACTCGGCAAAAAAAACCAGGAAGAAAAATATGAATCAAGGATTTACTTATCTGGACATATACAAACAAGAGCTCATAATTGGCACGATTTTTTTAATGCCATTGTATGGCAAGTGTTTCCGCGATCAAAATCTAAGCTCAATGAAATTCATTACCAAACACAATTAACGGAATTAGAAAACAGTATTAACAAGCGTAGTGCGATAAGAGATGCTGCTACTTTATTTGATGAATCGGGGATAATTGTTTTCAGCAGTAATAAGGCTTTGATTCAGTTACTGGAGAGCTTCGAATGGAAAGAATTATTTTGGAAACATCGTGAAAATGTCTTGTCATCGATGCTTTTTGTTGTATTTGGCCACGGATTATACGAAAAAGCTCTAAACCCTTATACTGGAATGACAGGGAAGGGAATTATTTTTAAGGTTAAACACGATTACTTCTCAAAAACGCTATCTGATCAACTACTTCTGGCTGATACAATGCTCGAATCTTTTTTATCGCACACTTTGTTGTCTAGCGCCTGCTTAACACCAGTACCACTATTAGGCTATCCAGGCTGGTTCCGTGAAAATGAAAGTGAGCTGTATTACGATAATAAGAGGTATTTTCGCGATCAACGAAAAATTCCGATTTAGCAAAATTCAATATTCACTGCACAATTCTCAGATCAATGAACGAAAAAATAATAATCAAACCTTTTATTTTTTGTCTATTACTGTTGTTACTCATTCAAACTGATTTTGTGCGAGCAAATACTGAAGCACCGGAATTCGTTGCAGGTACCCGCACGATCAGCACCGCAACTGCAAAACTGCTATTTGATAAAGGATATTCTTTTCTTGATGTGAGAGGGCAAGAAGACTTTAACGCCGGGCATATACCCGGCGCATTCCATCTTTCAGTCAAAAGTGATTTTTTTGAACAGAATTTATTGGCTATTACGAAAAAGGATCAACCACTTGTTATTTATTGCAATGGAATTGCGTGTCTCGGTAGCTCAGCAGCGGCAAAAAAAGCTGTAGAATGGGGATGGAATGATATTTTCTATTACCGGGAAGGCCTGCCTGCATGGCGGCAGGAAGGTTATCCAATTTATACAACACGACCTTAGTTCAATCCCAGTGCAGTGTTTTTCAGTTTAACTTCAAGCTTCAGAGGAAGAATGACTGAATAGAATCTCTAAGGAATGTCACGTTTTTGCGGATTGGGAGCGGATTTTGTTAAAATAGCGCTTTTAATTTACTAATTTTCTGGAGAATTTAATGGCAATTGAAAGAACGCTATCGATAATTAAACCCGATGCAGTCGCGAAGAATGTTATCGGTCAAATATATTCCCGCTTTGAATCCAATGGCTTAAAGATCATTGCTGCTCGTATGATACATTTATCCCAATCCGATGCCGAACAGTTTTATGCAGTCCATAAAGAGCGTCCGTTTTTTCGCGACCTTGTCAACTTCATGATATCCGGACCAATCATGGTGCAGGTGCTTGAAGGCGATGATGCCATTAAAAAAAACCGTGATCTGATGGGAGCTACGGATCCCCAAAAAGCTGAAAAAGGGACAATCCGTGCAGATTTTGCCGATAGTATTGATGCCAATGCAGTTCACGGTTCGGATGCTCCGGAAACTGCAGCGGTAGAAATTGCGTGCTTTTTTCCGGCTTTAAATATTTATTCCCGCTAAGAATTGCTCTTGCATTCATCAGTCAGTAGTGGCAATTAATTTATTAGACTATAACAATCATGGTTTAGCCGATTTTTGTATGAAAATCGGCGAGAAACCATTTCGTGCAAAACAGCTACTCCGATGGATCCATCAATTCGGCGTGGACGATTTTGCTGTAATGAGCGATTTAGCTAAAAATTTTCGAGAAAAACTGTCAACAATTGCAACGATTGAATTACCTCAAATCATTGCAGATCATGTCGCAGAAGATGGAACCCGAAAATGGCTGTTGTCAGTGGGAGCGGAAAATGGCATTGAGACAGTTTTCATTCCGGAAGCAAATCGCGGTACTTTATGCGTTTCCAGTCAAGTAGGATGCGCACTGGCCTGTACGTTTTGCTCGACTGGCAAGCAAGGTTTTAACCGCAATTTGACGGTAGCCGAGATCATCGGGCAACTATGGATTGCGAATAAAACCCTCGCTACGGCTAATGACAGTTTTTTATCCCCAAAAAATAAAGCTGTCACTAATGTAGTTATGATGGGTATGGGCGAGCCTTTGGCTAACTTCGAAAATGTTGTGACTGCGCTTGATTTGATGTTGGATGATCATGCATACGGACTTTCGCGACGCCGGGTAACAGTCAGCACGTCGGGATTGGTACCCGCGATAGACAGATTGCGTGAACGATGCCCGGTAGCGCTGGCGATTTCTCTTCACGCACCGAATGATGCCTTGCGAGATCAGTTGGTACCCATCAACAAAAAATATCCATTACAAGCGTTGCTAGCAGCGTGTCTGCGTTATTTACCTGCTGCACCGAGGGATTTTATAACTTTCGAATATGTCATGCTGAATGGCGTGAATGACACGATTGCTCATGCGCGTGAGTTGGTAAAATTGGTACGTGATGTACCCTGCAAGTTTAATTTGATCCCCTTTAATTCATTTTCTCGCTCTGGTTTCACACGCTCATCGTCAGAAGCGGTGAATAGTTTCCGGGATGTATTGATGCAAGCCGGTTATGTAGCCACAATAAGAAAAACACGTGGCGATGATATCGCTGCGGCCTGCGGGCAGCTCGCCGGCCAAGTAAAAGACAAAACCAAACGCACTGTTCAATCAATGATTGAGGCGGCTCAGTGAGGAATATTTCAGCTTGGATTTATTCGCTATTACTGGTTATTTGGTTTGGCGGTTGTGTGCAACAACCGATTGAAGGCGGTTTGCTGGTGCAGGATAACTCCGCCAGAGCTTTTCAAAGTGCAAAAATACATACAGAGCTTGCAGCTGAATACTTTTATCGAGGTCAAGTAGATGTTGCGATTGAAGAAATCACTGAAGCACTCAAAGCGCAATCAAATTATGCGCCTGCATACAATGTCCTCGGCTTGATCAATATGACGCTCAACGACGACAAAAAAGCGCTTGAAAGTTTTGAGCGAGGTTTACGGATTTCACCGAAGAACTCCGAAATCCATAATAATTTCGGTTGGTTTTTATGTCAGCGGGTACCTGCACGCATGGATGGGGCCATTAATCATTTCTTGATCGCGGCAAAGGATCCGCTTTACTTGACACCTGAAATGTCTTATAGCAATGCGGGAATCTGCGAGCTTAAACGCCAAAACTATCATGAGGCAAGATCCTATTTTAATAAAGCATTGTCCCTTCAACCTGGTTATCTGCCCGCAGCGATCGGATTAATCGATCTGGATTTGCAATCCGGTTTTTTAGCTGAAGCAAAAACGAAGATTTTGCTGATGTTACAAAATAATGCACCAGCGCCTGAAATATTGCTAATGGCAATAAAAATTGAACACGCAATGGGAAATCAACTGGCGGAGGATAGCTATTCTTATCAATTACAAAAGCATTTTCCAGAATCCAAGGAAGCAGCAGCCATTCGAGAGGGTAAGCTACAATGACTAGCGTTAGAGATGAGACATTCAATGCATCAAGTTATGCTTCTGAAGCCGGAAAGAATCAATTCGCTTCTGAGAGAAATGAATCTGCCAATATTATGGAAGAACCAGCTATGACTGTTAACTCATTATCATCCGATTCGAATAAAGAAACTGAAGCGAACAAGCCACTAGAAATTGACCATTATCAGCCGGAAACGCACAGTGAATTCGATCATCAGCGATCATCTTCTACCGACTTCGCTAATATGGTGCCCGCAAATTCGCTGAATAGCGTTGGAAACTTGTTGCGCAATGCCCGGTTAGCAAAAAGATTGAACGTTGAAGATGTGGCACGGCAATTACGGCTTTCAGTTCCGCAGATTGATGCCATCGAAAGAGAAGATTTTGAGAAACTGCCAGGACGGACATTTTTACGCGGGTTTATCCGGAACTATGCGAATCTGGTTCAGCTTGATCCGGCGCCGTTATTAAAAATGTTACCGGAATCAGCGCGCATCATTTCAACGCATGAAAATACTCCTTTCAAGAGCAAACAAATTTCATTTTCTTCTCAGCGGAAAAATTCCAAGAATAATTCCTTAGCTATTATCAGCATTGTTTTTATAGTGATCGCAGGTATTTATTTCTTATTCGGAAACAATTTACTAAATCAAGGAACTAGTAGTAAAGAGGTTGCTAGCGACATTAAAATTGATGCAAAAACGGCTTCGGTTGAGATTCCGCTTTCGTTGCCGACCATCAACAAAAATACCACTGCATTCCCAGCTAAACAAAACATGGAATCAGACAGTAGCAGCACTGAACAAGTGAATCCACCGGATACTATTATCGAATCGGATAAATCACCCTCAATCAATATTTCAGAAACAAAACCAGCGGTTCAGATTCCAGTTGCTGAAAAACCCGTTGTACTTTCCAGTGACAAAGACCATTTGCTTTTTACGTTTGATGCAGATTCGTGGGTTAAAGTGGTTGATGGATCGGGTAGGTTGTTATTGGAGCAACTCAAGAAAGCAGGAAGCGAGCAAATCGTTAGCGGTAAAAAACCTTTTTCTATCGTGATTGGCAATGCATCTGGTGTGAATCTAACCTATAATGATAAACCGATCGATATGTCGACATATAAAAAACAAGATGGCACAGCGCGGTTTAAACTCGAATAAATCTTGTTGATAATAAACTGATTACATTTTTCCAATATGCCTGAAAATAGTTCTTCAATAACACGCCGCTCCAGTGTGGGTGTGCGTGTTGGTAATATAACGGTGGGCGGTAGGGCCCCAATCGTAGTGCAGTCCATGACCAATACGGATACCGTGGATGAAATTGCAACGACCGAGCAAGTTGCGCAATTAGCACGTGCTGGATCCGAGTTGGTTCGGATTACCGTTAACTCAATGGAAGCGGCAAAAGCTGTCGCGGGAATACGCATGCGCCTCGACGATATGGGTTGTCATGTGCCATTGGTCGGTGATTTTCATTTTAATGGCCACAAATTGCTGACCAGCTATCCGGAATGCGCAAAGGCATTGGCAAAATTCCGCATCAACCCGGGCAATGTCGGTCATGGCAAGAAGCGTGACGAACAATTTGCTACGCTGATTGAAACAGCGTGCAAATATGAAAAACCGGTGCGAATTGGCGTCAATTGGGGAAGTCTCGACCCCGAAATGCTGGCGAGAATCATGGATGAAAATGCTGCTTCGGATGATCCGCAAGATGCAAAATATGTCATGCGTGAAGCGCTGATCACATCCGCACTTGAAAGTGCCGCAAAGGCGGAAGAAATCGGTTTGGCGCGAAATAAGATCATACTGTCATGCAAAGTAAGCGGTGTGCAGGATCTGATCATGGTTTACCGTGAATTGGCTGCGCGTTGCGACTATGCATTGCATTTAGGTCTGACCGAGGCCGGCATGGGTTCCAAAGGCATTGTGGCATCGACAGCGGCATTGGCAGTGTTGTTGCAAGAGGGGATCGGCGATACTATCCGTATCTCATTGACGCCCGAACCCGGCGGTACCCGTTCTCGGGAAGTGATTGTTGCGCAGGAAATTTTGCAAACAATGGGGCTGCGTGCATTTGTACCTTTGGTCGCCGCGTGCCCCGGCTGTGGTCGTACTACAAGTACCTACTTTCAGGAATTGGCTGAGAGTATTCAAGCTTATGTGCGAGATGAGATGGTCACTTGGCGCGAGCAATACGATGGCGTAGAAAATATGACATTGGCGGTAATGGGATGTGTAGTAAATGGTCCCGGTGAAAGCAAACACGCGAATATTGGTATCAGTCTGCCGGGGTCCGGTGAGAATCCGGTGGCGCCAGTTTTTGTCGACGGGCAAAAAACGGTGACGTTAAAAGGCGACAATATTGCCAACGAATTCCGCGCAATTGTCGATAAATATGTCAGCGAGAAATATCCAAGAAAAGCTGTCTAATGGCTAATGGTATCAAAGCAATCCGCGGGATGAATGACATCCTGCCGCATGAATCCTATCTTTGGTCACATTTTGAACTGAAGGTGCAGCAATGGTTGGCTGCATACGGCTATCGAAATATCCGCACTCCTATCGTCGAACAAACTGATTTGTTTATCCGTTCAATCGGTGAAGTCACTGATATCGTCGAAAAGGAAATGTATACATTCGTCGATCAACTTAACAATGACAGCTTGACACTGCGGCCGGAAGGAACTGCTTCCTGTGTTCGGGCTGTCATTGAACACAATTTGCTATATTCGGGGCCGCAGCGGCTCTATTACACGGGACCGATGTTTCGGCATGAACGCCCGCAAAAAGGACGTTACCGGCAATTTCACCAAGTGGGCGTCGAAGCACTGGGGTTCGCGGGACCTGATATCGATGCCGAATTAATTGTGATGTGTTCGCGACTGTGGAAGATGCTGGGAATTTCCGGATTGCGTCTGGAAATCAGCACATTGGGAAATGCTGAAACACGCGCATTGCACCGTTCCCGGCTGATCAAATATTTTGAGCAGCATCATGATGCATTGGATGAGGATTCAAAAAGACGCTTACACACCAATCCGTTGCGTATTTTAGACAGTAAAAACTCTATGATGCAAGGGTTAATTGAGAGTGCACCGAAGCTGATCGACGACTTGGACGTTGAGTCTTGCGAGCATTTTGAATCCCTACAAAATATCCTTCGCGAGCAAGGCATCAATTTCGAGATCAACTTGCGGTTGGTGAGAGGGCTTGATTATTATAATCGTACAGTATTTGAATGGGTTACCGACAAGTTGGGCGCTCAAGGCACAGTTTGCGCCGGTGGGCGTTATGATGGGCTTATTGCGCAAGTGGGCGGTAAACCAGCGCCGGCCTGCGGATTCGCCATGGGAGTAGAGCGGTTGCTTGCTTTAATGCAAGATACGGATCATCCAATCGATCAACCCGTTCCCGATATATACCTCGTTCACCAAGGTGAACAAGTCACAAACTATGCTTGGAAATGCGCCGAATTTCTTCGGGATGAAGGTTTTAGTGTGATCTTGCACTGTGGAGGAGGCAGCTTTAAAACCCAAATGAAGAAAGCAGATTCATCCGGTGCATCTTATGCTGTGATCATCGGTGATGAGGAATTGAAAGCTGAAGAAGTGACTCTCAAGCCTTTGCGCGAACCGATCGAACAAGCAAGCGTCAAATTGGGCATTGTTAGCGAAATTATCAGGAAATAACATTTAATTAACGACCTATAATCAGGAAAATCAGATGGTAACTTATCACGAGGATCAGGAGCGAATCGAGGGACTTAAAGCATGGTGGGGGCAATACGGCACCTTGGTTACCATAGTTCTAGCTGTTGCGCTTGCATCAGCCGGTGCCAACAAAGCTTGGAATTACTACAAACTGCAACAAGCACAGCAAGCTGCTGATTTATATGTATTATTGAAACAGGTTCAGGAAACACAAGATGCTACAAAGGTTAACGATGCCGCTCAATTGCTGATGGAGGGGTATTCTTCCAGCGGATATGCTTCCCGCGCTGCACTTATTGCCGCGCTTGCCGATGTTGAGGCCGGGAATTACCCGCGTGCCATCAAGAACTTGCAATGGGTGATTGATCACGCCAAAGAAACCGAACTTCATGACTTGGCGCGCCTAAGAATGTCGGGAATTTTACTAGATGAAGGAAAATATGACGAAGCCTTGCGAATTCTAAATGCCGGACATGGTGAAGCATTCGCCGGACTCTATTGGGATCGAAAGGGTGATATTCAAGTGGCCGCTCAAAAAATTTCCGAAGCCCGACTCAGTTATCAAGCTGCGATCGACAAACTTACAAAAAGTAATAATTATTACAACATCGTGCAAATGAAACTGGATGAATTGGGTGAATCCGAATAATCAGAACAGTGACTGCTTCTTTGAATTTCACTAAACGCTGGCGACGATTTATCTTTTGGTCATTATTGGCGGTATTATTCCCTGGTTGTAGCAGCATGATCAATCCGTTCAATACCCGTCTTATCGAAGACATGAGCACAGGGATATCGGATATGTTCGTCTCCGATGAGGTAATTGTTTATGACAAAGAAGAGCTCGCTGCCTTAAAGGCAACCGAAAAGATACCGGCTAAATGGAAAAATAAAGTCAGTGAAAATGAAATCGCTTCTTTTTATCCGGTTTACGAAAATGGCGCTGTTTATACCGCGGATGAAGATGGCAAGTTAACCAAATATGATGCGGCTACCGGCAAACAGCTCTGGCAAATTAAAACCAAAAATAAATTTTCTGCAGGCGTTGGTATCGGTGAAGGATTAATACTCATAGGAACCTACAAAGGCGAGGTGCTTGCGTATAATGATTCTGGCCATATGCTATGGCAATCAACAGTTACCAGTGAGATTTTAAGCCCGCCGCAGGCGCAAAATAACGTTGTCGTAGTCCGTACCGTCGATGGCCGCATATTCGGGCTTGATGCGATAGACGGCAAGCGGAAATGGATCTATCAGGGCGCAACTCCGCCACTGACGGTGCGCAGTACAGCGGGGATTACTCTGGCGCATGGTGCCGTATTTGCGGGATTTCCCGGCGGAAAAATGATTGCAATGAGCTTGTTCAACGGTAATATCGGATGGGAAGTAACCGTTTCCCAGCCACGGGGGGTTACCGAGCTTGAGCGCATGACAGATATTACCAGTTCCCCTGTTGTCAACAATCGTCTCGTTTGTGCCGTTGCGTATCAAGGCCGCTTAGCATGTTTTGCCATTAATGACGGAACACAGATCTGGTCACGGGAGTCATCCAGCAGTGCCGGCTTGGCCATGGATAATGATTATGTCTATGTCACGGAAGATAAAGGGATCGTTGCTGCATATGATCTGCTGAGCGGCGCCAGCATGTGGAAACAAAGTCGCTTAGGCAGTAAAAAACTGACCAAACCAACCATCAAAGATCAATATATTGTAGTAAGTGATGACCAAGGTTTTGTAAATGTCTTGCGCAATTATGACGGTGCTCTAGTGGCACGTTCCGCGACTGATGGCAGCATCATTCATAATGCTGCCGGTATGTTACCCGATGGTGTGGTGGTTCAGACAGCTAAAGGCGGCGTCCACGCATTTAGTACGCAATTCTAGGAAAACAACGCTAAAAATTTAATTCACAGCACCACTGTGAATTTTGAAATCTATGCCGTGTTGCGTATAACTTACGCACAGCAATAAATAATGAAACCTACACTTGTTTTAGTTGGCCGTCCCAATGTTGGAAAATCAACACTTTTCAATCGCCTGACGCGCACCCGAGATGCCATTGTGGCCGATATTCCAGGTTTAACGCGAGATCGGCATTATGGCACCGGCCGGGTAGGCGACAAGCCGTATTTAGTCATGGATACCGGCGGTTTGGAGCCTGTTGCCAGAGATGGCATTATGCATGCGATGGCGAAGCAAACACTGCAAGCAATTGACGAAGCTGATAAGGTTTTGTTCATCGTCGATGGGCGCCAAGGCGTAACGGCGCATGATCGAATGATTGCCGAGCAATTGCGTAAATCCGGTCAAAAAATACTACTGGTGGTCAATAAAACTGAAGGCATGGCTACTGCCGTTGTGACTGCCGAGTTTTATGAATTAGGGTTGGGAGATCCCTGCGCCGTATCGGCAATGCATGGGGATCACATCCAAGAGCTGGCGGATTTTGCGCTTAGTGATTTTCCCGATGTTACTGAAGAAAATTCGAACGATAAACATCCAAAAATCGCCATTGTTGGTCGTCCGAATGTCGGTAAATCAACGCTGATCAATTCTTTGCTGGGAGAAGAGCGTGTTATCGCATTCGATCAGCCCGGCACAACGCGCGATAGCATTTATATTGATTTTACACATCAAGACAAGCAATACACGCTGATTGATACAGCCGGAATACGCCGCCGCGGTCAAGTTCATGAAGTCGTCGAGAAATTTTCAGTCATTAAAACGCTGCAAACGATTGAAGACGCTAATGTTGTGGTTTTGGTCCTAGATGCACGTCAGGAAATCTCCGATCAAGATGCCAATATTGCGGGGTTTATTCTGGAAACAGGCCGCGCCTTAGTTATCGCTGCGAATAAATGGGATGGACTCGATGATTATCAGCGCGACAATATTAAGCGTGAGATTAATCGCAAATTGGCATTTTTAAGTTTCGCAGAGTTACACTATATTTCCGCATTGCATGGTACCGGTATCAAAAAATTGATGCCCGCGATCGATAAAGCCTATGCGGCTGCAATGGTAGATTTATCAACACCTAAGCTGACACGTACATTGATCGCGGCGGTTGAAAAGCACCCGCCGCCACGCGGAGGAATGTCGAGGCCAAAACTGCGCTATGCGCACCAAGGCGGTTCCAATCCACCCTTAGTGATCGTGCACGGCAGTATGCTCGATCATGTTCCGGAAAGTTACCGACGCTATTTGGAGAACACTTTCCGCGAAGTATTTCAGCTACATGGAACCCCATTGCGCGTTGATTTCAAAGCCGGGGCTAATCCTTACGCCGATAAAAAAGCGCCACCGCCAACACCGGAAGAACTACGCCGTGCGCATAATAGACGTCGGCGTAACCGCAAAAAATATGGATAAATTATTTTATAAATATACCATTAGATCATTAATTTAATGCTTATTGTTAGATATATCGATTGAGTTCTTAACCCATAAAAACACTGTCCAGGAATTGATAAAAACTTAGGGAAGTACTGATTAATTCGTCGAACAAGATGAGATGCAAGGCAGATGGGGCGCAAGAAACGCGACCTATCAACAGGATAGGCGCGCATCTGAGCACCAGCCAACGCCGCAAATCGCTTGTGCAGGGAATTAAATCGGCGCTTTCTTTGCAAGATCAACAGATTTTCAGTTAATAGAAATACAGACAAATTCCGTGTTGTTACTATCCGATGAATATTAGCGACTGCAAACAATGCACACGTCTATCCTGTTTTTTGCAATCGGTTAAATCCCAATATCCGGATTATCATGCGCTTCCTGTTGGCGCTTTCGGCGATGCTGCGGCAAAATTGTTAATTGTCGGCTTGGCGCCCGGGATGCATGGAGCAAATCGTACGGGGCGGCCGTTTACTGGAGATTATGCAGGCATTTTATTATATAAAACCCTGCACCAATACGGATTTGCAACGCGTCCCGAATCAGTTGCAGCAACAGATGATTTGCAATTGATAGGATGCAGAATTACCAATGCAGTCAAATGTTTACCTCCCGATAATAAACCAATTCCTAAAGAAATAAAACAATGCAATCGTTATCTCGCAACCGAACTCGATCAATTTGTGCACAACGGCGGTACAGCCGTATTGGCTTTGGGTACCATTGCGCATCAAGCGGTGTTGATGGGGTTGCAGTTGAAAGCCAAAGATTATCCATTCGCACACGGTGCAGTGCATCAGTTAAATCAAAACAATCAAATCGGAAACGGGTTACGTCTTTATGACAGTTATCACTGCAGTCGCTACAATACGCAAACCAAACGTTTGACCACGGAAATGTTTGAGCAAGTGTTTACACGAATTGTCGCTGATTTTTAAATTACCATCATCTGAAGGAGAATTATCGATGCCGTACGTCAATATTCGCGTAGCTGGAACGTTAACACGTGAACAAAAACAGCAAATTGCGACAGAAATTACCGATACGCTAGAACGCATCGCAAAGAAACCGAAGTCCTATACGTATATCTGCTTTGACGAGCTTCCAGATGAAAATTGGGCCGTCGCTGGAAAATTGTTGGGTAGCGGAGATTAAACAGCTTGAGCAGCGCTGGTTTTAACGCCAAAGAATTTTGCGCAAATTTGCCGCTGCAACCCGGTGTCTATCGCATGATAAACGCCAAAGGGGAAGTTATTTACGTTGGTAAGGCTGTCAGTCTCAAAAAACGCGTCTCTTCGTATTTTCAGAAAACCAACCTAGCGCCTCGAACGCAATTGATGGTATCTAACATCGCTGCAATTGAAACTACCGTAACTCGTTCGGAAGCTGAAGCGCTGCTATTAGAAAATAACCTAATCAAAAGCCTTAAACCGCGTTACAACATTCTTTTTCGAGATGATAAAACTTACCCGTATGTCATACTAAGCGGACATGAATTTCCTCGCCTTGGTTTTTACCGCGGCGCACTGGATAAAACACATCAATATTACGGACCTTATCCCAATGCCGGGATTGTTCGTGAAAGCATCCAGTTATTGCAGAAAATTTTCCGGTTACGCACCTGCGAAGACAGCGTATTCAATAATCGGACACGGCCTTGCTTACTGTTTCAAATTAAGCGTTGCAGCGGTCCGTGCATCGGTCTAATTGATCAACAATCTTATGAAGTCGATGTCAAAAACGCCGCTTTATTTTTACAAGGCAAGCAGACCGAAGTCATGGAAGTAATCCATGACAAAATGCTACAAGCATCCGAGCGAATGGAATTTGAGCAAGCGGCGATTCTGCGAGATCAAATTCAAGCATTACGCCGGATTCGCGAAAAGCAATTTGTCGATAATGGCAAAGCGCTGGATGCGGATGTCGTAGCTTGTGCGGTATCGCCGGATGGATCCGCGAAAGTTTGTGTCAATCTAGCGATGATCCGGGGAGGGCGGCATTTAGGCGATCAGAGTTTCTTTCCGCAAAATGCGGACGACTACACCGCGAGTCATGTCGTTGAAGCCTTTCTCGCGCAGCATTATTTAAATCGTACTGCGCCGCCATTGATTATTTTGAGTGAAAATATCGAACGTAATACGCTGCAGCAGTTACTCACCGAACAATGCGGGCATAAAATCGTCATACAGTTCAATCCTGTCGGTGAGAAACGTGCATGGCTCGATATGGCGACCGAAAATGCACAATTAGCATTAAAGCAAGCGATGAGCCGTCAGGCCAGCCAGGAAAAACGTTTGCAAGCGCTGCAGCAAGTTTTGCAAATGCCGGGAATCCAACGCATCGAGTGCTTTGATGTCAGCCATACGCTGGGAGAAGCGACCGTGGCTTCCTGTGTTGTTTATGACAATTGTGCGATGCGCAATAATGAATATCGGCGTTACAATATTGAGAACATTACTCCTGGTGACGATTATGCTGCGATGCGCGAAGCGTTGACAAGGCGATATCAAAAGATTGTCAACGGAGAAGGGCAATTACCGGATCTGATTTTGATTGACGGTGGTAAAGGCCAGGTTTCAGCGGCGTTCGAAGCGCTTCACGAACTTGGTGTATCTGATGCCAACCTGGTCGGAGTCGCCAAAGGTGAAGAACGTAAACCAGGTTTGGAACAATTGATTTCTCCATCGTTTGAAAAGCCGTTACAATTGCCAAACGAGCATGCTGCTTTGCATTTGATTCAACAAATCCGCGATGAAGCGCATCGCTTCGCGATCCAGGGACATCGTAGCCGGCGGGCTAAAGCCAGGACTAATTCCAGCTTGGAAAATATCGAAGGCATTGGCGCCAAACGCCGACAAAAATTGTTAGGCCGTTTTGGAGGATTGAAAGGCGTACTGACAGCAAGTATTGAAGAATTACAAAAAATGGATGGCATTAGCCGCAAATTGGCAGAAAAAATCTATCGAGAATTGCACTGACTTCATCCACTTAATTTCAAGTTCCAACTCATGCCTTATAATTTACCGAATTTGCTGACTTGGTTAAGGATTCTCGCTATTCCATTATTTGTCGGTATCTATTATGTACCACACACTTGGTTAACATCCAGCCAACAAAATCTTGTCGCAACCTTGATTTTTGCTGGGGCAGCAGTGACCGACTGGCTTGACGGATACCTCGCACGCGTTTTGAATCAAACTTCTGCATTCGGAGCATTTCTTGATCCGGTTGCGGATAAATTAATGGTATCCGCTGCACTCATCGTGTTAGTTTATCTGGGTAGACTGGATGCACCGATTGCTTTAATTATTATCGGGCGCGAGATAACCGTTTCAGCATTACGAGAATGGATGGCACAAATTGGACAATCCAAGAGCGTTGCTGTCTCATTCCTTGGAAAGATCAAAACTACATCGCAAATGATTGCGATACCATTGCTGCTATATCATGAAAATATCGGAGAGCATTTTAATCCGCAAGAAATCGGCACATGGTTGATCTATATTGCGGCGTTGTTAACGCTCTGGTCAATGTTTTATTACCTAAAAGCAGCAATACCGCAAGTATTCAAAAATCAGGAAAAATAAATTATTGATTTTATAAAATATTCTCGAGAGGTATTCTGTAGACCGATAATTGCATCAGCATTTATTTTCTTGTGTCAAATTATTTGTCCAGATGTTTCAAAGTAATTGTCCGCTGTCATCCGCCGTCACAAACAATCCGATCGGATTTCCTACGTAGCTGACTCCTAATATTTAACATAATACAAATTATACGCAATTGAAGAAGGCGAATTAAGTACCGGAAAAAAACAGTTTTTTCCAATAAGCCGAAAAAGAAGTGAAAAAACAGATAAAGCAATAAGCAATAGAAATAGAAACAAAAATAGAGAGTTATTCAATAAACCAGTGAAAAAAGCTTCTGAAATTTGCATGATAAAAGCACCCGGTAAAAAATCATCGGATGTTTAGCGGCAAGCAACCAGAAATATAAACCTGTTTAACAACACTCGGGTTTAATGTGATGCGTTGAGGAGTGATAAAGGCTGAAGGAGTTTTTAGGTAGTGTGTAATTGTGCGGGATGGCGCTGTCACGGCTGCTTTTAGCGCCGGGTGTACGGCAGTATTCCGGCCATTCGAAGATTTTACGCCCGGCCCAAGTCACGCGGATATGCAAGTGACGATCCACAAGCGCCAATACATTGCGATGAATCAGATTTGGGGATTGCGTGATTAAGAAGAAGCTTAGGCCGTAATGATGATGAACTGACAAATCTTTGATATCGTCGCTTACTTTTGAACCGATCGCCGGCCAGAGTTTTTGAACTTCATCGATGACGATCAAGGAGCCGTGTTCGAGGTTGACGAGTTCCGGCAGGTTGTTTTGATTGTTTTCGATCTGGTTCCATTGCCTGATTTGGTCATAAGTCAGTTCAATGGTCGGAATCTTCAGCTTTGGTATGCCGCAGGTGTAGATAACCTTCCCTTCTTCGTGCGCTTTTTTGATGATGTTCCAGACTGCATAAGAGGTTTTACCGCCACCGGGGACGGCGGTTAATAAGGTTATGCTCATGGTTTGATATACCCTAAGCGTTTCAACGATTGCATGGCTACCCTACCCGCCATTGCGCCGACAACGATCCCCGCCGCTTCACCGAATCCACCCACAGGCCGATCAGCGCGAGCATGTCTGGTGCTAGGCCGTTATTAGTGGGTTTGCGTGAACGATAACGCGGCATTGAATGCGGCGGTGACGGCGCCATAGGTAAGAACACCGATCTCAATGAATGACAGCGCTTTGCTGACAATAGCGCCGATGTTGCTTTCGAAGAATTTTCCTAGAGGAAGCAATACTTTAAGTATCGCGTGCCGCTCCTATGATGATGTACATGGCAACAAAACCAGCAAGAATCAAAACGATTGGACGGATACCTTCAGCAAAATCACAGGCAGGCTGAAAAGTAAGGCTTAGGCTGCCATAATGATAATCAACAGAGCGGGGCGATGGACAAGAACCGGATCCCCAAGAATTAGTTTCAAATGGAAAAGAAACTTCCTTTTCTTCAAGTTCTTCTGCTTGAACATCGTCTATTTCAATTTCGGTATCCTGTTGTTCCGGTTTTTCAGAGCCGTTATTGACCGTTTCAGTTGAATCGATAACTTGATTATTAATATCGTAGTTTGTTTCTGTTGTGGTCTCAGTTACCTTTAAAAGCGATGGGCTGTCTTCGGGGTTTTCAGATGAGCTGGGCGTAGTTACTTCAGCCTCGATATTCGTGGTTTTCGTGCCTGTAGAGTTGCCAGAAGAATCTTTATTAGTGGTTGTTTGGAATCCAATAGGAAATTTTAAAGGTATTGAGATTGATGGGATTGGGGGTGTAAATAATTTTGTGTAAATGGTCATAT